>Ga0306921_10006220_pt1 | contig 12443 bp, 12 predicted proteins | sample sta12Cox44000080_FD_203760 | JGI IMG/M metagenome (GOLD analysis project Ga0306921, IMG submission 203760) | Lab enrichment of tropical soil microbial communities from Luquillo Experimental Forest, Puerto Rico - statoxic.12C.oxic.44.000.080 (v2)... | ecosystem: Environmental > Terrestrial >... | reverse complement strand
TCCACGTCGAGGCTCGCAAAGATGCCGCGCTCCTCGGGACAGAAGGCGAGCCCCAGGCGCGCGATGCGGTTCGAGGGGAGGAGCGTGAGCTCGTGTCCCTCGAAGCGGATGGAGCCCTGGCGTCGCGGCACCATGCCCATGACGGTCTTGAGGATGGTGGTCTTGCCCGCCCCGTTGCGTCCGAGCAGCGTGACCACCTCTCCCGGACGCACCTCGAAGTCGACCCCGTGGAGGATGTGCGACTCGCCGTACCAGGCGTGGAGATCCCGCACCTCGAGGAGGGCGCCGCCGGCCATGGCCTCAGGCGTGCCCCTGTCCCATGTAGGCCTGGATCACCTCGGGATTGCGCGAGACCGCCGCATAGTCGCCCTCAGCGAGGATCTCGCCGCGGGCGAGCACGGTGATGGCGTCGGAGAGGGTGGCGACCACGCTGAGGTTGTGCTCGACCATGAGCACGGTGCGGTTCACTGCGACGCGGCGAATGAGGACGGCGATGCGCTCCACGTCCTCGTGGCCCATGCCCGCGGTGGGCTCGTCGAGGAGCATCATCTCGGGCTCGAGGGCGAGGGTCGTGGCGATCTCCAGCGCCCGCTTGCGTCCGTAGGGCAGCTCCACGGCCGGCGTGGCGGCGAGGCCGCCCAGACCCACCGCCTCCAGGAGCTCGAGCGCCCGCCCATTGAGGCGGTCCAACGCGCGCTCCGAGCGCCAGAAATCGAAGGAGCCACCTCTGCTGCGCTGGAGCGCGATGCGTACGTTCTCCAGCACGGTCAGATGAGGGAAGACGGCGGAGATCTGGAAGGAGCGCACGAGACCCTTGCGCGCGATGTCGGCGGGACGCGAGCCCGTGATGTCGTGCCCCTTGAACCGGATGCGGCCCCGGGTCGGAGCGAGGAAGTGGGTGAGCAGGTTGAAACAGGTGGTCTTGCCCGCGCCGTTCGGCCCGATGAGGGCGTGGATGCTGCCCCGCCGCACCTGAAGCCTCACGTCCCTCACGGCCACGAAACCCCGGAATTCCTTGGTGAGCCCCTCGGTTTCCAGGATGATATCGTCGGTCATCGTCGGGCGATGATAGCCATGGCGCACGCATGGCGCAAGCGAGTATGATGCCCGCCATGAGCTCACGAATCCTCTTCATCGGCGGCGGGGCCATCGGCAGCTACCTGGGAGCGTTCCTCTCGCGGTCCGGACACGACGTGACCATCGTGGACATGTGGCCCGAGCACGTGGAGGCGATCCGCGAGCGCGGCATCAGCGTCAGCGGACCGCACGAGCCCTTCGAGGCGCGGCCCACTGCGCTGCACGTGCACGAGGCGCAGCGGCTCGCGGCGAACTTCGACATCGCCTTCGTGGCCATGAAGGCGTACGACACGGCGTGGGCGACTCACATGGCCCTGCCCCGGCTCGCCGCCGACGGCTACCTGGTCTCCTCGCAGAACTGCTGGAACGACCCCGTCGTGGCCGCCATCGCGGGACGCGAGCGCTCCGTTGGGCTCGTCATGTCGAAGATCGCGGTGGCTCTGTGGGAGCCCGGCCGCGTGGAGCGAGGGGCGGAGAAGGGCAGCGGCTCGGGGCACGACGTCTTTCGCGTGGGCGAACACGACGGGGCCATCACGCCGCGCGTGGAGGCCTTGGCCAAGATGCTCACCGTGGTCGACGGCGCGCGCGCCACCGACAACCTCTGGGGCGAGCGCTGGTCCAAGCTCTGCGCGAACTGCATGGGCAATCCCGTGCAGGCCATGACGGGGCTCGGTAGCTTGGAGATCGCCGCTCAGCCGCGCGGGCGCGAGATCACCATCCGCCTCGGCGCCGAGTCCGCGCGGGTGGGCCTGGCCGCCGAGTACTCGATTCCGAAGTTCGGCGGTCAGGAGGCAAAGACGTGGGCGGCCGCCGACGACAAGGCGGTCTTCGCCGAGCTCGACGCCATGCTCGTGCCCAAAAGCAGCGCGGGGCGCAACTGGCGCGCCTCCATGGCCCAGGACGTGGCCAAGGGCCGGCGCACGGAGATCGAGCAGATGAACGGCCACGTGGTGGCGCGCGGGCGCGAGCTCGGCATACCCACGCCGGTGTCGTCGGTGGTGGTCGGCTACGTGCGCGAGATCGATGCAGGCACCCGCAAGCCCTCCTCTGCCCTCATCGAGCAGGCCCTGCAGGCGGCTGGCAGCTAGCCGTTCCTAGGATAGAAGCGGACGTCCTGCTTCGCGGCGTTCCAGGCGCGGTTGGCCGCTTCCACTTCCCATGACTTCATGCAGTCGTCCTGCGCCCGCATGACCTCCTCGATCATCGCTCGCGGATCGGTATGGAAGGAGGCGTGAAGGAGCCGCTTGGCGTGGCCGGTGGCCGTTCGAGAGGCGTGAAAAGCCTTCTCGATGATCTCGGCGAGCTTGGCCTCTACCTGAGCGGTGGGCACGACCCAGTTCACTAGCCCCATGGCCAGCGCTTCCGCCGGCGTGATGTGATCATTCAACAAGGTCAGCTCCTTGGCGCGTCCGAGACCCACGATACGGGCAAGCCGCAGGATGGAGCCGTCGGGGACGAGACCGTGGCGCGTCGCCCCCAGACCGAGCACGGCGTCCTCGGTGGCGAGGCGCAGGTCACAGGCCACCGCGAGCTGGAGGCCGCCCCCGATTGAGTAGCCGTGAAGTACCCCGACCACGAGCTTGTCCATGTCCTCGAGACAGTTCAGCGCACGGATCCAGTGGCGATAGAAGGCCTCGCCGACTTTTCCCGCCGCGAGGGCCTTGCGATCCATCCCCGAGCAGAAGCCGCGGCCCTTGCCGCGCACCACGACCACCCACACCTCGGGATCCGCGGCGGCCGCCTCGGCGTGATCGGCAAGCTGCGCGGTCACACCGTGATCGAGCGCGTTGAGCACCTCGGGCCGGTTCAGGGTGATGGTGGCGACGCCGTCGCGCACCTCGTAGAGCACGCTCCGATCCATGGACGGGCCGCCTACCGGAAACCCAGAAGGTCCTGGGCGATGACCATCCGCTGAATTTCCGACGTGCCCTCACCGATCTCCGTGAGCTTGGCGTCGCGGAAGATGCGCTCGATGGGGAATTCCGTGATGTAGCCGGCGCCTCCGTGGATCTGGAGCGACTTGGTCGCCGCCTTCATGGCAACCTCGGAGGCAAACACCTTGGCCATGGAGGCGGCGGTCTTCGCGGGCTTGCCCGCGTCCTTGAGGGCGGCCGCGCGCAGGGTGAGGAGCCGGGCTGCCTCCACCTCAGTGCCCATGTCGGCGATCATGCTCTGCAGGCCGTTGAACTCAGCAAGCGTTTTGCCGAAGGCGCGCCGCTCCTTCATGTAGGCGAGGGCGGCGTCGAGGGCGGCCTGGGCGATGCCCACGGCCATGGCCGCCATGGCCACGCGACCGCCTTCGAGCACCTGCATAGTGTTCACGAAGCCCATGCCCGGCTCGCCCACCAGATGGTCCGCGGGGACGGAGACGTTGTCGAAGATCAGCTCCGCGGTGTTGGAGGCGTGGAGGCCGAGCTTCCGATACGGCCTTCCCGCGCTGAACCCCGTCATGCCCTTGTTGAGCACGAAGGCGGAGATACCCTTGGCACCGCGCCCGGGATCGGTCACCGCCATCACCACCGCGACCTCGGAGACTCCCGCGTTGGTGATGAAGGCCTTGCTGCCGTTGAGCACGTAGCCGTCGCCCTCGCGTACCGCGCGCGACTTCATGGCCGCGGCGTCCGAGCCCGAGCCCGGCTCGGTCAACCCCCACGCCCCCAGGGACTCTCCGCGGGCGAGGCGCGGCAGATAGGCCGCCTTCTGGGCCGGAGTGCCGAAGAGCACGAGGTGGTTGGTGCAGAGCGAGTTGTGGGCCCACATGGTGATGCCCACGGAGGCGTCGACGCGGTTCAGTTCCTCCACGGCGAGCGCGTAGGAGACGTAGTCGAGAGCGGCCCCGCCGTACTCCTCGGGGACGAGGGCGCCGAGGAGGCCCGTCTTGGCGAGGCTCGCGAGGAGCTCGCGGGGGAACTCGTGCGCCTCGTCGTAGCGTTGGATGACGGGAGCCACCTCGGCGAGCGCCCACTCACGGGCCATGGATTGCACGGCGGTCTGCTCGTTGGTGAGTTCAAAGTCCATGCGGCGTCACACGGCGGCGCGGATGTTCTCGCGCACGAAACGCACGATGTCTTGCGTGGACGTGCCGGGAGTGAAGAGCTCCTTCACCCCCATGGCCTTGAGGGCGCGGATGTCCTCGGCGGGGATGATGCCGCCGCCGAACACTGCGATGTCCTCCGCGCCCTTCTCCTTGAGGAGCTCGAGGACACGGCCGAACAGGTAGTTGTGGGCGCCGGAGAGCACGCTGAGCCCGACGGCGTCGGCATCCTCCTGCACGGCGGTGGCCACGATCTGCTCCGGGGTCTGATGCAGTCCCGTGTAGATCACCTCGAAGCCTGCGTCGCGCAGAGCGCGGGCCACGATCTTGGCCCCGCGGTCATGCCCGTCCAGCCCCGGCTTGGCCACCACCACCCTGACCTTGCGCACAGCCATCTCGTGATCCTCGCTAGGCGAACGTGGAGCGGATGCGGTCGGCCACGCTCATGATGTCCTCGCGGCTGCCCGGGACCAGCTTCCAGTCGAAGCCCTTCCCATCACCCGTCCAGCGGGGGATCAAGTGCAGGTGAAAGTGCGGGACGGACTGGAAGGCCGCGGCGCCGTTGGCCTGAAGCAGGTTGAGCCCGTCGGGCGCGAGGGTCTTGCGGATGGCTCCCGCCACCTTCTTGGCGGTGGCCATGACCGCCTTGAGATCCTCCACCTCGGCCTCGTAGATATTGGCCGCGTGTTGCTTGGTCGCGACCAGGCAATGACCACGCGTGAGCGGATTGATGTCCATGAAGGCCATGGTCTTCGTGTCCTCGTAGACCTTGGCCGACGGGATCTGTCCGTCGCGAATCTTGCAGAAGACGCAGTCTGGCATGGCCGCGTGCCTACACCTCGACGGTCCACGCGTGAGGATCGGGCACCTTGGCGTACTGGATGCCCACGATGGCGTCGTAGAGCTTTTGGGTCAGCGGGCCGATGGCACCGCCGTTGATGACCATGCGGCGGGCTTTGTAGGCGAGCTCGCCCACCGGCGAGATTACGGCGGCCGTGCCCGTGCCGAAGACCTCCTCCAGCGTCCCCGCCTCGTGGGCCGCCAGCACCTCGTCGATGGAGATCTGCCGCTCACTCACCTGGGCACCCCAGTCCTTGAGCAGCGTGAGCACGGAGTCTCGCGTCACCCCAGGGAGGATGGTGCCTCCCAGCGGCGGGGTGATCACCTCACCGGCGATCTTGACCATGATGTTCATGGTCCCAACCTCGTCGATGTACTTGCGGTGCACGCCGTCCAGCCACAGCACCTGGGTAAAGCCCTCGTGCTTCGCCTCCTCCCCCGCCATCAGGCTCGCCGCGTAGTTCGCACCCGTCTTGGCGCCGCCCAGCCCGCCTTCCACGGCGCGGACGTAGTGCTCCTCGACGCGGATCTTCACGGGAGCCATGCCCTCGGGATAGTAGGCGCCCACCGGGGAGAGGATGACGAAGTAGATGTAGGACTTCGCCGGCCGCACACCGAGGAAGGCCTCGTTGGCCACGATGGTTGGCCGCACGTAGAGCGAGGTGCCCACCGCCTTGGGCACCCAGTCGCGCTCGATGCCCACCAGAGTCACCAGGGAGCGAAGGGCGAGCTCAGGATCGAGGGGCGGGATGCACATCCGCTCCGCGGACCGGTTCATCCGCTCCACGTGCTTCTGGGGGCGGAAGAGCCGCACTTTGTCGTCCACGCCGCGGAAGGCCTTGAGCCCATCGAAGACGGCCTGCGCATAGTGCAGCACGGCCGCCGCAGGGTCGAGGGGGATGGGGCCGTACGGCTCGACGCGCGGATCGTACCAGCCTTTCTCCTCCTGGAAATCGGCTACGAACATGTGGTCGGTGAACACGGTGCCGAAGGTGAGGTCGGCGTCCTTGGGCTTCGGCTTGTGCGCGGCAGCTTTCACGATCCGGATGGCATCAGTCATGGTGCTGCTCCTTCTAGAAGATGATCGGTTCCCGATAGAGGCCGAAGACCTGACGGTACACGTCGGAGACCTCGCCCAGTGACACGTAGTCCTTGACCGCGTCCACGAGAACGGGCATCACGTTCTGGCCGCCGCGGCAGGCCTCGGCGAGCTGCTTGAGGCGCCGTTCCACCTTGGCCATGTCGCGCGAGGCCTTGCGCCGGCCCACTCGCTCCACCTGCTCGCGCTCCACGCTTTCATCGAGACGGAGGAACTCTACTGGCCGCTCCTCCGTCATCACGTACTTGTTGACCCCCACGACCACCTTGCGCCCGCGATCGTCCATGAGCTGATAGCGGTAGGCGGCGTCTGCGATCTCCTTCTGCGGATAGCCGCTGTCGATGGCGCGGATGATGCCGCCCATGTCGTCGATGGCCTTGATGTAGGCCATGGCCCGCTCTTCCATCTGGTCGGTGAGACGCTCGAGGAAGTACGAGCCACCCATCGGATCGATGGTGAGCGGAGCGCCCGTCTCCTCGGCGATGATCTGCTGGGTCCTGAGCGCCACCGTCACCGCCTCCTCGGTGGGCAGGGCCAGCACCTCGTCGAAGGAGTTGGTGTGAAGAGACTGCGCGCCTCCCAGCACGGCGGCGAGGGCCTGGATGGCCACCCGCGCCACGTTGTTGAGCGGTTGCTGGGCGGTGGCCGACACCCCCGCGGTTTGGGTGTGGGTGCGCAGACGCATCGACTCCGCCCTGCGCGCGCCGAAGCGGTCGCGCATCACGGTGGCCCAGATGCGACGGGCCGCCCGTAGCTTGGCGATCTCCTCGAAGAAGTCGTTGTGGATGTCGAAGAAGAAGGACAGGCGCGGGGCGAAGCTGTCCACGTCGAGGCCGCGGGCGAGGCAGGCCTGCACGTAGCCGAAGCCGTCGGCGAGGGTAAAGGCGAGTTCCTGCACCGCCGTCGAGCCCGCCTCGCGGATGTGGTAGCCCGAGATGGACACGGGGTTGAACTTGGGCACGTGCTGCGAGCAGAACTCGATGGTGTCCACCACGACGCGCACCGCCGACTCCGGCGGCGAGATCCACTCCTTCTGAGCGATAAACTCCTTGAGCATATCGTTCTGCATGGTGCCGCCCACCCGGTCCCACGACACGCGCTGCTGGTCGGCGAGGGCAAGGTACATGGCCAGGGCCACCGACGCCGTGCAGTTGATGGTCATGGAGGTGGTGACCTGATCGAGCGGGATGTCGCGGAAGAGCGTCTCGAAGTCCGCCAGGGTGGAGACGGACACGCCTTCCTTGCCCACCTCCCCGCGGGCCCGCGGGTGATCGGCGTCGTAGCCCATGAGGGCGGGCATGTCGAAGGCGGTGCTGAGCCCGGTCTGCCCCTGAGCGAGGAGATACTTGAAGCGCTCGTTGGTGTCCTCGGGCCGGCCGAATCCCGCGAACATGCGCATGGTCCACAGCTTGCCGCGATACATGGACGGATACGGCCCGCGGGTGTAGGGGAACTCCCCCGGATAGCCGAGCTTGTCCTCATAACGCCAGTCCGCCAGATCGTCGGGCGTGTAGAGAGGGCCGATGGGAATGCCCGAGAGCGACTCGTAGGGCACGTCGCGCTCGGGCGAGCGGTCGACAAACGGCCGATACGTCTCCTGCTCCCAGCGTCCCTTGCCGTCGGCCATGTCTCCCCCTCTTGAGCTGCGCTTTCCCTATTCTGCCCTCGCCTCGCCCTGCCTCCGCGCCTCCGGCGCGGCCGGCACGTCTCGGCTCGAACTACGTCAGCAGATGACGGGCGATGACGAGCTTCTGGATCTGCGACGTGCCCTCGTAGAGCTGCGTGATCTTGGCGTCGCGGAAGTGTCGCTCGACCTGGTACTCCTTGATGAAGCCGTAGCCCCCGTGGATCTGCACCGCGTCCGTGGTGATCCGCATGGCGGTTTCCGCGGCAAACAGCTTGGCCATGGCCGCCTGGGGCCCATGGGGCCGTCCCTGGTCCTTGAGGGCGGCGGCCCGCAGCGTGAGCAAGCGCGCGGCCTCGATGCCCGTGGCCATGTCGGCGAGCATCCACTGGACCATCTGATGCTTGCCGATGGGCACACCGAAGCTCTTCCGCTCGCGAGCGTAGGACAGCGCCGCCTCGTAAGCGGCCACCGCGATGCCGACCGCCTGAGCGGCGATACCGATGCGGCCTCCATCCAGCGCGCTCATGGCGATCTTGAACCCTTCCCCTTCTTCGCCCAGGCGCTGCGAGACGGGCACCCGGCAGCCCTCGAAGAGGAGCTCCGCCGTGTCGGAGGCGCGGATACCGAGCTTGTCCTCCGTCTTCACCACGGTGAAGCCCGGGGTGCCCTTCTCGACGAGGAAGGCGCTGATCCCGTGGTGCGTCTTGGTGCGGTCGGTCTGGGCGAACACCAGCGCGGCCGCAGCCTCTCGTCCATTGGTCACGAAGATCTTGCGGCCGTCGAGGACGTATGCGTCACCCTCCCGGCGACCGACCGTGTGCTGGTTGCTGGCGTCGGAGCCGGCCTCGGGCTCGGTGAGCGAGTAGCAACCGAGCTGCCGCCCGCTCGCGAAGGGCACGAGGAAGCGCCGCTTCTGCTCATCCGTGGCAAACTTCGCCACGGGATCGCAGTAGAGCGAGTTGTTCACCGACATGATGGCCCCGTGCGAAGCGCAGGCGCGGGCGACTTCCTCGAGAGCGAGCACGTATCCCACGACGTCGCTCCCGGCTCCTCCCAAGGCCTCCGGAATGGCCACCCCCATCAAGCCGAGCTCCCCCATGCGGCGCACGGTCTCTCGTGGAAAGCGCGCGTCGCGATCGATTGCCTCAGCGATGGGGCGCACCTCCTTCTCCGCGAAGTCGCGCGCCACCTGCTGGATCATCCGCTGCTCGTCCGTGAGCTCGATCTGCATCGTCCTGTGCCCCGACTCGATGGACCGTTCCGTTCTGACCCTGGGCTACTTCTCCAAAAGCTTCTTGAACTCCTTCTCCAGGAGGGGCGCCACCTCGAACAGATCGCCCACGATGCCGTAGTCGGCGATCTTGAAGATGGGCGCCTCGGGATCCTTGTTGATGGCGCAGATCACCTTCGACGTCCGCATCCCCGCCAGGTGCTGGATGGCCCCTGAGATGCCGAAGCCCAGGTAGAGCTTGGGCGAGATGGTGCGTCCCGTCTGGCCGATCTGGAAACGATGCGGCCGCCACCCCGCGTCCACCGCGGCGCGCGAGGCGCCCACCGCGGCTCCGATGACCTTGGCGAGTGACTCCAGGATCACGAAGTTCTCCGGCCCCTTGAGGCCGCGCCCACCCGAGACCACGATCTCCGCCTCGGCCAGCTCGGGCAGGCCGGTGGCCGACTCTTCGCGCCGCTCCACCAGGCTCATGGCGGCACCGGGGGGAGTGGCAACGGCCTTGTCCACGGTGGGCGTGGCGCCCGCCTGCGGATCCGCGGGGCGAAACACGTTGGGCCGCAGCGTGGCCAGCCACGGCGATTTCGCCCACGTCACCTTCGAGAGCAGCTTGCCCGCGTACACAGGACGCGTCGCCACCAGCTTGCCGTCCTCCACGGCCAGGGCCACGGAGTCGGCGGAGATGCCCGCCCCCAACCGCGCAGCGAGACGCGCCATGACCTCACGCTGCCGCGTGGTCACCGCGCCGAACACCGCCTGCGGCGACTCCTTCTGCACCAGCTCGGCGAGCACGGGCGTCCACACCTCGCCACGATACGGCGCGAAGGCCGCGTCCTCCGCGAGCACGATGCGCTTGGCACCCCACTCCGCGAGCTGCGTGAGGCCGGCCTCGCTCGCCTTGTCGGTCAGCCACACCGCCTCGGCCTGTCCGCCCGTCCGTGCGGCCAAGCGCCCCGCCTCGCCCAACACCTCAGCCATCACCTTCTTGGGATTGCCCTGCCTGTCGTCCTCGACCAAGCACCAGAACGCGCCAGCCATGGTGGTCATCTCTCCCGTTTAGAGGTTCTCGATCGCCGGGGCGCCGTCGGGCGGCCCGGCCGGTGTCTGTCGCGTGCTAGATGGCCTTGGCATCCTCCCGCAGCGAGCGCACTAGCTCCCTGGCAGCCTCCGCGGCCTCTCCGGGAATGATGCGCCCGGGCGGACGCGGGGGAAGCGCTTCGAGCTTCATGATAGACAGCGCGGGACCTTCGGCGCCCTGTCCCAGATCGGCCGCCTTCACGTCCTTGATCTCCTTCTTCTTGGCGCCCATGATTCCCTTGAGCGTCGGATAGCGTGGCTCGTTGAGCCCCTTCTGAGCGGAGACCACCGCGGGCAGCGGCAGATCGAAGACCTCGAGCCCGCCCTCCACCTGTCGGCCGACGCGAATGGCCTTGCCCGCCTCGTCCACGGACTCCTCCATGATCCAGGAGGCGCAGGGCCAGCCGAGCAACTCGGCCACCGCCGCGCCCACCGCGCCCATGTCGTCGTCGATGGCCTGGCGGCCGAAGAGCGCGAGGGCGGGCTGCTCCTGCTTGATCACGGCGGCCAGCGCGCGCGCCGTCATGATGGTGTCCGCTGACTCCCAGGCCGGATCGAGCAGATGCACGGCGCGGTCCGCGCCCATGGCCAGGCACGAGCGGAGCGCCTCCTTCACGCGAGCCGGCCCCAGTGACACCGTCACCACCTCGCCCTGGCCTCGCTTCTCCTTGATCCGGAGGGCCTCCTCCACGGCGAACTCGTCGTAGGGGGAAACGATCCAGGTGATCCCCGCCGTGTCGATGGCCTTGGGATCCGAAGAGATCTTGACCTGGGTCGCGGTGTCGGGCACTTGCTTCACCAACACGAGAATCTTCATGCCGTGGCGCTCCTGTCGTAGTGGAGTTGGCGCGTGATACGGAAACGGTCCCCCGGGATGAAGACCCGGTCGTACACGATAGGCCGCCCGTCGCCGTCGATGGAGACGCGGTCGGAACGGAAGCAGGGTGCGCCGGTCGCACAGCCGAGCTCACGCGCGGCGCGGGCGGGCAGCGTCTCCGCCGACACCGTTTCGCGCGCGCCCGTGATCTCGATGCCGAGCTTGAAGGCAAGGACCTGGCGCAGCGGCGTGACGGCGAGATCGACCTTCGCCACCTCCTCGCCGAGGGCGGCGGGAAGATGCGAGATCTGAAAGCTCGTGGGGCGCCCGTCGACGAGACGCAGGCGCTCCAGGGCGAAGACACGAGCCCCCGGCTTGAGGGCGAGCTCGCGTACGGCCAGCCGGTCGGCCGGGCCGACGTGCGTGCGCAGGAATCGCGTGGAAACGTCCTCGCCCACCGCGCTCAGGTCGCCGGCGAAGGCGCGGAAGTTGAGGATGTCGTAGTCGACGGGGGGCAGCGCCACGAAGGTGCCGAGACCGTGCCGGCGCGTGATGAGCCCTTCGCGTTCCAGCACCTCGAGCGCCTGGCGCAGGGTCATCAGGGTCACCTCGAACTCCCCGGCGAGGCGGCGCTGATTGTCGAGGCGAGCGCCCGGCTCGATGTCACCCGAGCGGATGCGATCTCGCAGGGCCTGCGCGATCTGGTGATACCGGGGCACCCGAGCCTTCACGATTCGAGCCTTCCCTTCAGTGTTCTAGAACTCCGGTGGCTGCTCAACGCCGTCGTCGAGCTCAGAGACGGGATTCCAGCAAGAACGGTCGGCAGTTACGGCAGCCGTTAAGAGTGTACCCGGGCGCCGGCACCCGGGTCAATGGGCTCTACGGAGCGGTCGGCTACTCCGAGGCGAGGCGCCGTGAGAGTTCGATGAGGTCGTCCAGTCGCTTCAGGGCGGCGCCCGAGTCGATGGATCGGGCGGCCATGGCAACACCGTCCTTCAAATCCTGGGCGGCTCCCCCCACTACGAGGGCTGCGGCGGCGTTCATCAGCACGATGTCGCGGCGCGGGCTACCCTCACCACCGAGGATCTCGCGGATGATCCGCGCGTTTTCCGCGCGATCGCCGCCCCGGAGGTCCTCAATGCTCGCGCGTGGGAGCCCGAAGTCCTCGGGGCGGACCGTCGACGTCCGGACCACGCCTTCGTGTACCTCAGAGACGCGGCTTGGCCCCGTGTTGGAGATCTCGTCGAGACCGTCCGCCCCGTGCACCACGAAGGCGCGGAGCGTGCCCAGTTCGGCGAGCACGCGCGCCAGGGGCTCCGTGAGGGCTTCCGCGTACACGCCGATGACCTGTGCATTGGCGCGCGCGGGATTGGTGAGCGGGCCGAGCATGTTGAAAACGGTGCGGATGCCCATCTCGCGGCGCGCCGTCATGACATGCTTCATGGCGGTGTGCAGGAGCGGCGCGTAGAGGAAGCCGATGCCCACCTCCTCGACGCAGCGGGCAATCTTGACGGGGCTCAGCTCGATGACGATGCCGAGAGCCTCGACCACGTCGGCCGAGCCGCACAATGAGGACAGCGAGCGGTTCCCGTGCTTGGCGACCTTGAGCCCCGCTCCCGCGACCACAAAGGCGGTGGCGGTGGA
>Ga0306921_10006219_pt1 | contig 12443 bp, 9 predicted proteins | sample sta12Cox44000080_FD_203760 | JGI IMG/M metagenome (GOLD analysis project Ga0306921, IMG submission 203760) | Lab enrichment of tropical soil microbial communities from Luquillo Experimental Forest, Puerto Rico - statoxic.12C.oxic.44.000.080 (v2)... | ecosystem: Environmental > Terrestrial > Soil... | reverse complement strand
TCGGACGATGCGGAAGGACAGGCTCGCAACGCGGCGTTCCTACAGGGCCTGCAGGAATTGGGTTGGACCGTCGGCCGCAACGTGCGGATCGAGTATCGTTGGGGCGCGGGCGATGCCGAACTCTTTCGCAGACACGCGTCGGAATTGGTCGCGCTCGCGCCGGACGTCATCCTGGCTGTTGGAGGCGCGGTAGTACCGTCGCTGCTACAGGCGACCCGCACCGTGCCGATCGTGTTTACGGGGACCCCCGATCCGGTTGGAGCCGGCTTCGTCGAAAGCCTAGCGCGGCCGGGCGGCAACGTCACCGGATTTACTCCATTCCTCGAATTCGGCATCAGCGCAAAATGGCTGGAGTTGCTCAAAGAGATCGCACCCCATGTCACGCGAGTGGGGGTCATTCGGGATCCCGCCGTGGCCACCGGTGTTGGGCAGTTGGGCGCCATCCAGTCCGTGGCGCCGTCGTTGGGGGTGGAGCTGCGTCCCCTCGGCGTACGCGATGCAGGCGAGATCGAGCGCGTTATCACGGGCTTCGCGCGTTCCCCAAATGACGGCCTGATCGTAACGGGCAGCACTTTGGTCGTGGTTCATCGCAATTTGATCGTCACGCTGGCGGCCCGACACAAATTGCCCGCGGTCTACTATGAACGGATGTTCGCCGCCGCCGGCGGCCTCATCTCCTACGGGCCTGATCAGATCGATCAGTACCGGCAAGCAGCTGGCTACGTCGATCGCATCCTCAAGGGCGAGAAGCCGGCCGACCTGCCGGTGCAGGCATCAACCAAGTACAAGCTGGTGATCAACCTCAAGACCGCCAAGGCGCTCGGCCTCGAAGTTCCGCCGACGCTGCTTGCCCGCGCCGACGAGGTGATCGAATGATGCGACGGCGCGAGGTCATCACGCTGCTCGGCGGCGCGGCGGCTGCGTGGCCGCTTGCGGCGCGGGCGCAGCAGCCCGCGATGCCGGTGATCGGAATCCTCGATGCCGCTTCCGCCGCCGAGCGGACCGACTTTATGGCCGCGTTCCGGCAAGGCCTTGCTGAGGCCGGTTACGTCGGGGGGCAGAACGTGGCGATCGAATATCGCTGGGCGGAAGGCCGATTTGATCGGTTACCGGAGTTGGCGGCCGATCTCGTTCGCCGTCGGGTTAGCGTGATCGCCACACCGGGCACGACCGCCGCCGCACTCGCGGCTAAAGCTGCGACTGCGACGATCCCGATCGTATTCGGCGTGGGCGGTGACCCGGTCCAGCTCGGTCTCGTGGCGAGCCTCAATCGACCCGGCAGCAATGCCACCGGCGTCAACTTCTTCTCCATTGAATTGGTGGCAAAACGCATGCAGCTGCTGCGCGAGCTGGTGCCTGGTGCCAAACATGTAGCCGTGCTGGTCAATCCGACCGATCGGTCCAACGAGTCGACGCTACGCGACGTTGAGGCGGCCGTGGTCGGGCAGCAGGTTCTCGCGTTCGAGGCCGCCACCGGCCGCGAAATCGATACTGCCTTCGAGAGCCTAGCGCGCGAGACAGTCGACGCGCTGTTTGTTACGGGTGGCGCTTTCTTTAGCGCGCGGCGCGTCCAATTTGCTGTTTTGGCGGCACGCTACGCGGTTCCTGCAAGCTATAGCAATCGCGAGTATGTCGAAGCCGGTGGGCTGATGAGCTACGGCCCCAACTTCGCTGATACCTGGCGCCAAGTCGGACTCTATACCGCGCGTATCCTCAAGGGCGCCCAGCCGGCAGACCTGCCGGTGATTCAGCCGACCAAGTTTGAGCTGGTGATCAACCTCAACACCGCGAGGGCACTTCGCTTCGAGGTGCCGCCGACGCTGCTCGCCCGCGCCGACGAGGTGATCGAGTAGACGGGCTTTCCGTGCACTTGCTGCTGCGACTGCTCACGACCGCTTCTGGCACTCAACGGCCATGCCGGCAGTCATCAAATATGTCCGTTGCTGAAGGTAGACTGGACATGCCATCGCGCTACCGTGACAGCTCATATTGACCTAGCCTGTTCTCTAATTCCGGGTCTAGGTTCAAGCTCACCGTAAACATCCTTGCCGGGTCCAGGCTTCTCTCCGCAGTAGGGGCCTGCCCTCTGCATGATGGCGTAAGATGACGCTGGTGGATCAATGTTCTCTAATTCCGGGTCTAGGTTCAAGCTCTCCGTAAACATCCTTGCCGGGTCCAGGGTTCTCTCCGCAGTAGGGGCCTGCCCTCTGCTCGCGCGTGCGATCCGTCTGAGCCCGCACGATCCTCATATTTTCAGCATGCAAACAGCAACTCGCACAAGGCAACCCAGCCGCAGGTGCTTACGCGCCGCGCGAGCTCGACGGCCGCACTAGCGCGGCCAAGGCATTCGATCGGTTTGTCGCCGATATCGATCTCGGTGGCTCCGATCGGCTGAGCGCCATCGAGCGCACCTTGGTCGAGGGCTTTGCCGGGACCGCCGTCACCTTGCAGCATTTGAACACGCAGCTGGCGCTCGGCCAGCCGATTGATCTTTCCCAGCACGCACAGGCGGTGAGCGCCATGGTGCGCGTGGCGATGGCGGACCAGGCGCAGGACCCATCGTCAGTCCTCCTCGCCTTCATCGGCCGCGAAGACGTGGCCGAAGATCTCGGGGCTAACCGCTTCGATGGCGATTCGGTGCGCTCGTCCCGCGAGCAGCAGGGCTTGCTGCTGATCTCTCGCTTCGTGGGCTAGTTCGGATATGATGTCGCCCACATAGTTGGCCTCGGCGCAGAGGGCGAGCACCTTTCGCCGTAGTCTTGTTGGCGATAACCCAGCTTTGATCATGAAGCACCTCCAACATGCTTGTTGTGGCAAGTCCAGCCGTCGTTTTGAGTCCCGGCGGGTCGGGGCGTTGCCGTCATAGCGAGCTGTTCCGGTTTTCGACAGAGCATCTTTGAAAGATGCCAAAGCACTCCTCGGCGAGCTGAGGGACCCGTCAGGCCCGCAAACTCAAGCACGGCGGTGGTGAACCATGGAAGCGCCCGCCAGCCCACACTCGCGCGTACGTAACTGTTACGATTCGGGGCTTTCCAGAGGGGTCCAAAGGGGGTGTCATGCACCACCCTCTCCAGACTCTCAATTCTATCCCCCGCGCAGATCACGCAAGGCGCGGATGGCGACCGGGACAGGCCGAGGGCTTCCTAATTCCCTTCTAGTTTCCCTACAACAAGATTGGCGTGGCTCTGAAGACCAAGCGCTGCAGCCGGTTCGCCAGCAGGCGCAGCTCTGTGTTCGAACCGGTCTCGTTAAGCCTGTCGATGATGTCCTGGATAACCCCGCAATAAGGCCAGGCCGTTACCATCAATTGCTCTGCTGTGTCGTGGTCCGGCACAGGTTCGTGACGTATCGTCACCTCTTTTTTTCGTGGCATTTGCGTTTTGTCTCCATGGGTCCACCCCATGAGAGTCATTTCACACGACACAATCTTGGGCCTATGTGAGCTACTTCACATTCAGCCCACCGCCTTTAGTAGCAGTGAGGGCGGAGGAGCGCCGCCGGCAGCCTGTCGATCTGCGCCACCGCCCAAGCTTCTATTCGCGGCGAGTGGAATCGCCTATTGCTTCATCCCGAGCACAAAAACACGAATAACATCTCAATTGTGACCGGAGTGACCTGGCTGTACACGGGTCGATCACGACCCATGGTTAACATCGTCCATGAGCTGGGATTGCCATGAACTTTCGTCCTCGTCGGTTGTTGCAGCTCGTCGCTACGGCCATTGCCGCCGTGGTCAGTTCAGGGTTCGCGTGGGCACAAAATTACCCGACGCGGCCAATCACGATGATTGTCGGATACGCGGTGGGCGGGCCGACCGATACAATCGCGCGCATTATGGCCGAACGGATGAGTATGTCGCTCGAGCAGCCTCTCGTTGTCGAGAATGTGACTGGCGCATCCGGTAGTATTGGGGTTGCCCGAGTCGCCCGCGCGGCGCCCGACGGCTACACGCTCAGTCTGGGCGACTGGAGCACGCATGTGGCCAATGGGGCGGCCTACACGCTTTCGTATGATCTGCTAACGGACTTCCGACCGGTCGCACTCTTGCCGAGCAACCCGATGCTGGTGCTCGCTCGGAAAGGGATTCCCGCAGACACCCTCGACGACTTGATCGCGTGGCTGAAAACGAACTCCCGCAATGCATCGCTAGCCAGTTCTGGGGCGGGGAGCCCCCCGCATGTCGCTGGAGCTTACTTTCAGAGTCTGACCGGTACGCATATTCCGATGGTGCCCTACCGCGGCGCTGCTCCGGCCCTGCTCGACTTGATAGCGGGCAGAACCGACCTTTCGATTACCCAAGCGTCTTTTGCGCTCCCCCAAGTGCGTGAAGGCAAGGTCAAGGCCTATGCAGTGACCGCGAAGACCCGCTGGGCTGTAGCCCCTGACATCCCGACCGTGGACGAGGCGGGACTTCCAGGGTTCTATATGTCGGTCTGGCGGGGACTGTGGGCGCCTCGGGATACGCCGGCGGGCGTAATTGGGAAGCTTAATTCCGCCGTCGTGGACGCCCTTGCCGATCCGTCTGTCCGCCATCGGCTTGCCGAGATGGGCGAGGAGATTCCGCCGCGCGAGCAGCAGACCCCGGAGGCGCTCGGGGCGCTGCAAAGAGCAGAAATTGAAAAGTGGTGGCCCATCATAAAGGCGATGGGGATGAGGGCAGAGTGAGCCTGCCCGCATATCGTATCGAGCGACCCCGGTCGCAGCCGCAAGTTGACCATGGCCGTGCTGGCCAAGGAATAGTTCCGACAGCCATTGTCCGATCAGGCGCTGAACCCGCTCGAGCCGAGGACTCTCCTTAGTCAAGATTGCGCTGACCGCGGCTCGATGTTCATGCGCGTCGTGGCTGAGCGTAATATTTCCCATCCCATGCGGTCGAGCCCTTCAGGATGTTTTCCTCCAACCCACACACCTTGCACACTGCTGGTCGTTCGAGCATTCGCTTAGAGAAGGCGGCGTAGGCGGCAAGCTCGTGCATCGGCAGCTTGATGCGCGAGCCTACGTCGTAGAAATGGAATGCGTACGGATCACATACCGTGTACTGCGTTCCCATTGTCCATGCCTTGCCATCAAGCAATTGATTTATCTCTTTGCAAATGTCCCAGAAGGCGTCGCGAGCGGTGTCCTTTAGACTGACGAGTGCGGTATCGTTAGCAAAACGCTGAGGCCGGACAATGTGTGCGAAGGTCGGATGAACGGTCTCGCCGCCACTTTCGCGCTGTGCTGAACCTGCGGCCCCGGATCCTTCGCCCTGCTCAAGCCAGAATCCATGTCCATCTCGCGGTACATCGTTGTGGCGGCGGTCAAATTCTTCCGAGCCTGCTCCGGTTTGCTGGTGCGGAGATAGAGCTTGCTCAAGCCTAGATAACAATGGGCGACTAGTGGGCGCATGCCAAATTGCTATGCTGGCGCTCGGAATCGATCGCGCCGACCAGTTCCGACAAGGTAATGTTTCGTCCGCGAGCGATTTCCTTCGATCCCTCCCAGAATGCATCTTCGAGACTAACACTCGTTTTGTGGCCAGCGGCCACGATAGAACGCTTGGCGACGAGAGATTTCATGATCACACCTTACCTGCGTAGTAAATTCGTAACATCGGAATGGAAAATTTGTCCCGCACTGTGGCTGTCCTAAAAGAATTCTGGAGCGTTGCAAAAATCACACAAATCAGTGCAACGAAACACGTCATCGCACGTCAGGCCATCCGCTTGCTCGGCGCTCGCGCTACATGATTGCAATTCGCGCAAGCAGTTCGAGGCAGGGCCGTACCAAAGCAAGGAACTCGGTGCACTCGCGCGAAAGGTCGCGGCCGAACACTTTCTGCCTTTGAGGAGCATGATTGAATTCAGGGAAGAGCGACATCCGCATCGATTCAGCTGCACCCTCAATGAGCAGACTTCAGTCTGCATCGTCGACAATCCCGTCAGCGCGGAACGCAGACATCGGCTCGAGCGGTCGGCCTGTAGGAACGGCGGCTGCCGTTACCAGGTGAGGTTGTAGCGGATGTAGGCGTCGTGGTTAGTGGGATTATTCCCCAAGCCCCCGTCAAGTGAAAAAGAGTGATTGAACTGCATGATCTGCGCGCTGGGGTTATTGATGGGCGGCGGAATGTGTGAGGACCCGCCGACGGCTGGGGCAGCGACCAACGCGATGCGGCTCTGCGGGGCCAAGTTCGGTAATTTGTTTCTTCACGAAAAAGGTGTCTTTCGAGCGGTCGCGGAGGCATCCAATCTACCAACGACATCGCCGATGAGCGACCTCGCCTCACGGACGCCGCCGCGGTATCGCTCGGCAATGGCAGAATTTCACCAAGTTCCGGGAGATGCCGCGTTCGAATTAGCGACGCTCGGAGCTTATCGGCTCGCTCTCAGGGTTATTATCCAAAAAAAATACCTGTGCGCATTGCCGCAGATGAAGGCGAAGCCTAGGAAGTTGAAGGTCTCCGGTCCGCCGAGCCCGCGCCGCTCGCGGCGTTCCGCCGCAAAGCGTCCGAACTCGATGATCCGGGTCTTCTCGGGATGAAGCGACAGCGCAAATTTCCCCACCCGCTCACGCATCTCATTCAGGAAGCGCCGGGCGTCGCTCTCGTGCTGGAACCCGACGATGAAATCGTCGGCATAGCGCACGATGATCATATCGCCGGTTGCCCCCGGGAGGCCAGGCGATAGAGCCCGACAAGCAATAGCCGGTCGATGCTGGTGAGCACTACTCGCTTCGAGGATTTGCGCCGCCGCACGTTGAGCCGATGCCGAAGGACAATGATTTCGGCCTCTAACACGGCCCGCGGCCGGAGCAGCCGATCAAAACGCACCAGATCAATCTCCAGAGATCGCTCATCGATCGGGCTATCAACCGATTCGCGAGCGTCGGTCAGCTGTTTTGGGTTTGCGGTAGGGACAAGCGTCTTTCAGGTTCCGGTCTTCTGTTGTTCCTTGAGCATGGAACTTAACCACTGCTCCACTGGCTGGATGGCTTCGTCAACATTCTGGTTTTGTGAGAACGTCTGGTGAGCATGGTTCAGGCAGGCAAAGTAACCGTCGCGGTCGATGCTACAAATATGCGCAATAATGTTTTTCTTGCCGTCAGAGAATCCTCGGCGCTTTATGCAAAAAATAGCAGAGGAGACTGCACGTGCGATTCTACCATTTCCATCGGGAAAAGGATGAATCAAAGCGAGCCGCCACAACACAAATGCGCAAAGGTGGATCGAATCGCGATTAATCCAATTGTCATTAACATAACCACATAGGTCTCCCATCAGCGCAGGGATTTCGCTCCAGTTAGGCGGCAGTATGTGCAAATTACCGATGAAAACCGGTCCTGCCCGGTACTCGCCGGGATGCTTCGCCAGCCGATTCATGGCCACACCGTGCAGTGCTCGAATGTAATCTTGAGATAAAATGAACTGAGAACCACCAGACGTCGCTTCGAAGACCACTTTATCAACTGCCTCTTGCAGCCGTAAAAGATTTGCTTCAGCGATACTGCTCTCCGCATGGTCAGGGCATAGCAATATTGAGCCGCGGCGTGCTGCCTCTGCGGCCTCGACCGACCGGCCTTGCCCTCGCAGCACGCGTGCAAGATAGCGCCAGGCCTCCGGCAAGTCAGGGTTTAACGTCACCGCCTTGCGACACGCCTCTTCGGCTTCGTCCCAGCGCTGCAGCCGAATCAGCGTATGACAAAGGTTCAACCATGCGCCCGTATAATCCGGTTGCATGGCTAACGCCTTTCGGCACGAATATTCAGCTTCATCCCAGCGATCGAGCGCAATCAGGACGTGGGCCAAATTGTTCCAGGCCATCGGGTAGTCAGGCTGGGCGGCTAGAGCGTTATGGCACGCGCTTTCGGCATCAGCCCAACGTTCAAGCGCAATCAGCGCGTAGCTCAAACCGGCCCACGCTTCTGGAAAGTCATATCTCAGACCCACCGTCCTACGACAGGTAACTTGCGCGTCATCGTAGCTCGCAATCGCTTCATCAAAACGTCCTACTTCACTAAGAATATTACCGCGGATAATGAGAGCAAAGGCACGATCATAACGTGCCGACGCCTCATCCAGGTATCCGAGCTCGTCATAATTTGCGTCGCCGCGATGCTCATGACCTTCCGAGTCGTTCGGAATTATAACCAGAGCTTTATCGAGACTTACAAGCGATTCGTCCAAGCGTCCCAATTTGTAGAGGCAATATCCGCGAGCAGAAAGAGTTTTAGCATGATCGGGGTGCCTCACCAGCGCGCGATCGTAACTCGCAACGGCTTCCTGGAATCGTTGCAAGTGCTGAAGCGTGCTACCGATGTTGTGAAGCGCCTCGAAATGATTCGGATTGATCAAAACCGCGGTATTATAGCTTTCGAGCGCTTTCTTTAGCTCCTCCATCTCCTTGAGCACGTTACCCCGCGTGTTATATGCATTAGCAAAGTCAGGCTTGACCGCCAGGGCCTTGTCGATCAGTCGAATGGCCTCTCTGTGATCGCCACGTTGATAGGCGACAATGCCAAGCAGATGGAGGCAATCATAGTGATCCGGTTTTGACGCGAGGACCGCTTTGTAAATGGCCGCAGCTTCAAGAAGATTGCCCGTTTGGTGGAGAGTCAGGGCCCGATTAAATGCCTCGGGCGACTGAGCGACGACCTCGGGCATTTTGGGATAATGCCGCTTTCGAGCTATGCGATTACGGGGCATTCAACAATCTCTTTCATTCCTCTGCGGCTCGGCGAGATAGGAGCAATCGTCATAGAACATCGCCGTGTAGTCGCCTCCTTGTCATTGTGGTTTCACGCCCGCCAGCGCGGCCCATTTCGGGATTTCGGCCGCGGCGTAGGCGGCCAGGTCCGGGCTACTACCGGCGCCCTGCTCGCGCAGCTGGGCACCGACCTCAGGCAGCGCGAGCGCCGCGACCGTGGTGTCGTGCAACCGCGTTATGATCGGCAGGGGCGTGCCGGCGAGTGCAAACAGGGCGTACGAATTGTCTGCAACCAATCCCGGGAAGCCGTCCTCCGCAGTGGTTGGAATGTCGGGCTTGATAGCGCTGCGCCGCAGGCTGGTAACCGCGAGGGCGCGTACAGTGCCTGCACGTACATGAGGCTGCAGCCCCAGCATGGTCTCGAATGCGAGTGGTATCTCGCCCGCAAGCAACGCGGTTACTGTCGGTGCGCCCCCGCGATAGGGCACATGCTGCAGCTGCAACCCAGCAAGCCGCTTGAATAGCTCGCCGGTCAGGTGGAATACGGTTCCAGTACCCGCAGAGCCGTAAGGCCTTGGCGGCCTCGATTAAGCCGCGCACTGTATCAGCCGGCACATTCGGATGTACCGCCATCAGGATTGCGGTAGAAGCGACCATGGTGATTGGCGCAAAGTCGTTCTCCGTATTGTAGTTCAGCTTCGCATAGATGCTCGGGTTGATGACACGCACCAGGTGGTGCAGCAATGACGAGGTGCTGCGGACCACGGGGAATCTGGCGGTGGGCAGGGGGGATGCCGCCGGGAGGCGGCAACGTCATCACTTTTTTAGTTTGTTATACGTGCCACGCAGCTTCCCTTTGAGAATCTTATTGGCCTCCTCATGCGCGTCAAGGATCGCGCGGATTTCCCGAGAAGCTTGTACCTGCTTCTTAAGTTCCTTTTGGAGCGTGTCCTTGGCCTTGTCATCGAGCCCCTCCAGCTCCTTGGCCGAATATAGGCAGAACAGCTTTGTCATGGAGTTCCTCCTCAGCCCTGGTAGTTTACCATCAAGAAGACGCGAAATACTCACTTACGGTTGGACAGCCCATTGCGTGAGACTCGCATCTCCGAAATTGGCCGCTCCGGATGCGTTGTCATGCGTTCGAGCACTTCCTCGAAGTCTCGAAGGAGGCGATCGATCGTTTTGGCGCGGAAGAAAAACGGCTTGTAAACGCAAGTCCCCACCAACCCATCAGGGCTTTCCTTCAGCATCAGGGTAACATCGAATGGCGTCAACGTCACCAGCGGTAGGAACATGTTCGGATTGGCCTCGACTAAACTGAGCCTGTGTCCGGACCTTAGCGACGGGCGCAACGTATCATTCTGCAATAATATGAATATGTTGGCTAGAGACCGAGGCTTCAGCCGGCGCTCACGCTCAAGCATCTGAGCGAGCTCCTGGAAAGGAAGATCCTGGTGGGCGAACGCTGCCAGGGTGGTCGCGCGGACGCGACGCATGACCTCTCGAGGTCCGGGGTCGCCGCCGAGATTAGTGCGCAGAATGACCGTGTTGACCAGCGGGCCAATAAGGGTTTTGGTCCCTGCACGATTGCGATTGGCGACGTTCGTGGCCACCCGCACGTCATCCCGGCCGAGGTACAGATGCAACAGCGTCTTCAAGGCCGCGACGAGGACCATGAACAGCGTGCTGCCTTCTTCATGGCTAAAGCGTTTGGCGGCTTCTACGAGGCTCGCTGGGAGCGTCCACGTTCGCCGCACGGTGCGCAGATCATCGATTGTCCGTCTTGGGGCAGACTTCGCAAGCTGCATCACGGCCACCGGATCGCCAAGCTGCTCTCTCCAGTATTCAAGCTGAGCAACGATCTCCCGGTGTGATTGCCACTGCCGCTGCCAGTGCGCAAAGTCCGCAAACTGTATCGCGAGCGGCGCCAGTGGCGGTTCCTCTTTGCCCGAGAACGCGTCGTACAAGGCGATCAGCTCCTCGGCGAGCACGCCGAGCGACCAGCCGTCGCAGATGGCCTGGTGCATGCAGAGGAGCAAGAGGTATTCCTGCTCCGCCAGGCGCAGCAGGCGAGCCCGAAGCAGCGGTCCCTGCGCGAGGTCGAAGCAATGAAGCACCTCATTTTGAATCAGATCGAGCTCGGTAGTTTCCTTGTCCAGACGCGGGAGCGCCCGCAGATCGTCGAATGGCAGCGGCACGGTCAACTGTGGCGCAATGACCTGCACGCATCGGCCGTCGACGGCGGCAAAGGTTGTGCGCAGAATTTCGTGGCGTCGCACGATTTCGTTGATGCTCCGCTCCAGGCACGCCGCCTCGACCGCCGGCGTCAGCCGCACCGCATATAGGACATTGAAAAAAGGAAGGTCGGGCACCGCGCGCTGCAGCTCGCACAACCGTTCCTGTGCGATGGAAGCTGGCCCTACACCATTTTCTCGGGGCACGCGGACAATTGCTGAAGGCGGTCGCGGCGCTTGGCCGGCCTGGATCAAGGTCTCGATATGTTCAGCCATCTCGGCGACGGTGGGTGCCTCGAAAATGCAAGAGACCTCGAGCTCAACCTGCATAATTTCGTACAGGCGGATGAGAACGCGTGTGGCCAGAAGGGAATCCCCACCCAATAAAAAGAAATTATCGTGGACAAGAACCTGTTCGACTTGCAGCACCTCTGCCCAGATAGCCGCCAGCACCTTCTCGACGGGCGTCCGTGGCGCGACGGACGCCCGCGGGATGGCAGCATCGGTCGCGAGACCCAGTTGATCCGCCAAGCCGATACGCTGCACTTTGCCGGTCGGGCCTTTTGGGATTTGCGTGACGATGCGCACTTGGCGCGGCACCTTGAAGTCGGCGATGCGCCGGCTGGCGAACTGGCGAATCTCTTTCGGCGTCGCCGCAGCGTGCGGCCGCAATACAACAGCCGCTGCAACATCCTCGCCCAGGGTAGGGTGCGGGATGGCAAAGGTTACGGCCTCTGCCACCGCAGGATGATCCAGGAGCACTTCATCGACTTCCCGTGGGGCGATTTTTTCCCCACCGCGATTGATCATCTCGCGTATGCGGCCCGCGAGAAACAGATAGCCGTCGTCGTCGAAGTAACCGAGATCTCCTGTCTTGAACCAATCGCTGATAAACGCCGGGTCGGTTGCCCTCGGATGACCATCATAGCCCGCCGTGACGCTTGCACCCCGCACAACGACCTCACCCGTTTGGCCGCCGGCCAGCAAAGCTCCTCGTTCATCCATGATCGCGACATCCAGGATCGTTGGCAGCCCGACCGAACCCGCCTTGCGCTCGCGCGGCGGCAACGGATTGCACGCGATCGGCGAGGCAGTGACTTCCGTCATCCCGTACCACTCGATCACCGGGCTCTCGAAGGCTCGCTCGAGCTCAGTGAAGATGCGCAGCGGCAGAGAGGCCGACGAGGAGCGAACGAACCGCAGCCGGCTATCTGCCAGTCGCTCGCGATTGTGCCGAGCCTCGGCAAGGATCGCTTGGTGGATCGTTGGCACGGCGGAGTACCACGTCGGTTGAAACGCGGTTAGCCATCCAGAGAAGCGACCCACGTCAAATCCGGGGCTACACACGACACTCGCGCCCGCCGCCAGCGACGCAATCACGGTGGCAAGCAGACCATGTCCATGAAACAAGGGCAGGACATTCAAGCATCGATCGCTTTCTTTCAGTTTGAGTGCCGCACCATGCGCGTACGCGGATGTGCAGATGCCGGCGTGGCTCTGCGGGACGATTTTGGACCGCGCCGTCGTG
>Ga0306921_10006218_pt1 | contig 12449 bp, 11 predicted proteins | sample sta12Cox44000080_FD_203760 | JGI IMG/M metagenome (GOLD analysis project Ga0306921, IMG submission 203760) | Lab enrichment of tropical soil microbial communities from Luquillo Experimental Forest, Puerto Rico - statoxic.12C.oxic.44.000.080 (v2)... | ecosystem: Environmental > Terrestrial >... | reverse complement strand
TCCTCTATACGAAGATCGGCGACGGAATCTATGTCGCGTCAGCCGGTAACTCAATCACAAAGAACACGGTGGTTGCGTCGGCGTCATCAGGCATCCACCTGGACACTGCCTTGGGCGGCATCAACACACCGTGTCGGGAAGCAGTCTCACCGAGACGTGCATTGGCATTCTCACCAGCGGAACAGGCGGCTCGAACACTCTGTCGGCGAATACTTTCAACGATGTCTACATTCCAACCGAGAAGGGTACAGCCCTGCGCGCCGATCTTTTGAGGGGCCCTGGGTTCCGCGGTCCCGCGAGGCTGATGGAACCCAGATGAGTTGTCGCGATTCGAAACGAACCTTATGTATAATCCGCCGATGCAAGCAATGCCGTGGAACACAATTGCGCTCGGGTGCCTGTTCATCGCGACTGGCTTAGCAGGAGGACAGGAAGTGCAATCTCCGCAACCTGAAAAGTCGAAGGCGCCTGTCAAAACGGAGCAGCGCGGGCGCGTCATTGGAATCGGCGGCGTCTTCTTTAAATCCGCGAATCGTGATCAGACGCGTGAATGGTATTCGAAGCATCTTGGACTCACTGACAAAGGCCAGGGCGCGATGCTTCCGTGGCGCGAACACGACGACCCGCAAAAGGAACACGTTACCGTTTGGACTATTTTTCCCGACTCCACGAAGTATTTCGATCCCGGCCACGCACCGTTCATGATCAACTACATCGTCGACGACATGGATGCTTTGCTCGACCGCTTAAAACAGGAGGGAGTCAAGATCGATCCCAAGCGAATGGATGAATCCTACGGCCGCTTTGCCTGGATCTATGACTCGGACGGGAACAAGATCGAGCTCTGGCAGCCGCTGCCGGCAAAGCCATAAGCGCTTTCCACTGCACTTACTCAATCGGCGCCGCGGCCAAATTGGCTCTCTTAACGCAAAGGCGGGGAGAAGTCCGTCAGGGCGAGAAAGGTGGAGTCAATCTTTTCGGTCAGTTTCCCGTTCAGTTCTGATTTTTCTTTCACACTCTTCCACTCCGGGTCGTCCTGGAAGGATTTCCAGTTGGCGGCAGCCTCTTCACGGCTGGGATGCTCGAGGATGTAGAGCAGAGTGTTACTCTTCTCGGGCTCGTCGATGGGCGTCCAGTAAGCGACGCTCTTGATTCCGTGCTGGGCAAAAATCTTTACCGTGTGGTCGCGAAAGCGCGCGAGTAAGTCTGCCAATTTTCCCGGAGCAGCGTGATAGATGCGAAGTTCGTAGACCACTTTCGACGATGGCATGGGACGATCCTTGTCTTGCTGCGAAGCGGCCCAAAGGAATGCTGGAAGAAATGGCGCCGCCCGGAGCAAAGTGCGTCGTTTCATGGCGGGCATTTTAGCAGAGGGTGAGGCGATGCCGGCGACCCCTCGTCCCCGTCGCGAATTCATTCGTTCTCTAACCCGTCCGGCAGGTCAACCGGACCCCTGACCTTCTGACTCCGTGGCTTGCCCTTCTGCGTGTGTTCATCCGGCGGTCTCGAAGCTACGATTTTCGCGGAGGCCTCCCCATGAAACCAGCCGCCTGCCGCGGCTTTGCGGCGCCTGTCCTGTTAGTGACCTCTCTTATGCTGATGCTCTCCCTCACCCTGTCCGGCTCCGAGCCGCAGGCGAATACCGCTGCCGCGTCTTCCACGTCGACCACCGTTCATATCTCCATCGACGCCCTCAGCAACCGTCATCAGATCAGCCCGTACGTTTATGGCTTCGCCTATCCGAACGCGGCATCTGACATCACGAACACGGGCGCGACCGAAGTCCGCTGGGGCGGAAACTCCACCTCGCGTTATAACTGGACGGCCGGAACGATCAACACCGCGAACGACTGGTACTTCGGCGACTACGGTTACACCGAAATCGGCGACTCTGCCTCGGCCAAGTTCATTCAGGATGTGAAGGCCGCAGGCAGCCATCCGCTGATGACCATGGTGATGCTGCCCTGGGTCGCGAAGGACGTGACCAACGGCGGTGCGTACAGCTTCTCAGTCGCGAAGTACGGCGCGCAGTGCAACGTGAACCCGTATAACTCCGATGACGGCAACGGTGTGAAGCCGGATTGCTCGACCAACATTAGCGGCAACGATCCCAATGACGCGAATGTCCCGCTGAAAGACTCGCCCAGCGCAGGCGATCCTCCGGGTACGGTGTATCGCAACCAGTGGACGGCTGCCATGTCGGCGGCTTTCGGGACCGCGCCGCATTTCTATGACATGGACAATGAGATCGACATCTGGGGAGGCACACATCGCGACGTTCATCCGCAGGCGACCGCTTACAACGAGATGCGCGACACGTTTATTTCGGAAGCGCGCGCGCTGAAGAGTTGGGATCCGAAGGCGATTCGACTTGGCCCGGTAAGTTGCTGCTGGTGGTTCTACTGGAACGGCGCGAATAACAACGACAAAGCCGCCCATGCTGGCATCGATTTGCTGCCGTGGTGGCTAAACGAAGTCTATTGGCAGGACAAGATCGCGCACACACGTTCGGTCGATGTGTTCGACATTCACGCGTACCCCGATCTGCCAGACACTTCATCGTTCACACTCGCGCAGAAGCAGGCGCTTGCGCTTCGCATCTTCCGCGACTACTGGGATCCGACCTATGTCAGTGAGTCTTCATCGATCAATCAGAACTGGGCGACGTTCCTTCAACCCAACAAGACGATTCCCTTTCGCATTCCGCGCATGCGGGCGATTGCGAACATGATTTACGCAGGCACGCCGCTCAGCTTCACGGAGTGGAATGCGGCGGTCGCAGGCGAGTCGGATTTCTCTTCAGCGTTGGGGGATGCGGACGCTTACGGACTTCTCGGACGCGAACGAGTCTATCTGGCGTCGCGCTGGGTCGCGCCGGTCTCGACTAACCCTAACTACCAGGCGCTGAAGTTGTACCGCAATTACGATGGGGGCCATCACACGTTCGCGCCGATCTCGGTGGCAGCCACCAACGATGGCGATCCGAACCTGTTCAGCAGCTACGCCGCAATCGGGGCCAACGGCAAACGTATGACCATCATGGTCATTAATAAGTCGCCCACCAATACGGTCGCCGCGCAGTTTGCGATGAATGGATTCACGCCGTCAAGTGTAACCACCTACACGCTCTCGAAGGCGAACCCAACCAGCATTGTTGCGTCGTCGTCGAAGGCTTGGTCGTCGAGTGTGAGCTTCGCGCCATACTCCGCGACGCTACTGGTAGTCACGGGGACGATGGCGCAACTGCCAGCGGTAGATTGGGATTTGAATCCCGATACGATTCAACTTCCAGCCGGCGGCAAGGTGACGCTCGCTCCGAAAATCGTTAGTGGCACGGGGACGGCGACCCTCGGTACACCACAATTCGATAGCGGGATCACACTCGCGATCACGCAGGGCACAATCAGTGCCAGTCAGCACGGAGCAATTACCGTAACGGCCGGAGCCACTTCAGGCTTCTATCACTTCAGCGTTCCGAGTACGGATAGCGGGGGCGTGAGCGAGCAGCAGAGCGGATGGATTCTGGTTGGCAACCCAGCCGCCACGTTCACGAAGCAGGGCGACAATCAGAAAGGAATTCACCGGACGACTTTGAATCTGTCGGTCACGTTGAACCCCGGCTCTTCCGGAGGAACTGCATCGGGTGCGACTGTATTCTTCACCACTACAGCGGGTACACTCTCCGCGCGCACAGTCACAACGAACGGGTCCGGGGTCGCGGCGGTGGTGCTTATACTTCCCGCAACCGCGGGCACGGTGCACGTGACGGCGGAAGGGCCCTACGGCTTGGGCCATCCCGACGTCACCTTCACGGAAACATCGCAGTAAAACACGAATCCCACCTCTCGCCCCCCAGCGTGAGGTGGGATTCTTCTCCGACGACTGGAGGCACCCTACATCTCCATCACAAGATTGGTCCGCAGCAGGCCGCTTCAGCGTGTCGCCCAGCCGCCTTACTGATAAAGGCGACATTTGTCGGAGAGTTCCCTCATAGGCATCCCTTCTTTATCTTTGCTGGCAGCTCAGTGGGACGGTCCATTCCGGTCTACAAAAGACGAATCCCACCTTTCGCCGCCAGCGAAAAGTGGGACTCTTGGACAGTGAACTCAACGATTAGTTCGGCATCACGACCGTATCCACCACGTGGATCACGCCATTCGACTGGAACAGGTTCGGGATGGTGACCATCGACATGCCACCCTTTTCGTCTTTCAGCGTGATGTGCTTGCCATCTTCTGACATCGCCCAGAGCTTGCTGCCTTCGACGGTGGTCAGTTCCGCAATGCCCTTGCCTTCCTTGATCTTCTTCATCAGGTCTCGCGCGCTGAGGCGGCCGGCCACGACGTGGTAGGTAAGGACCTTGGTCAAAGTCGCTTTGTTCTCGGGCTTGAGCAGCGTATCGACCGTGCCCGCAGGCAGCTTGTTGAAGGCTTCGTTGGTGGGAGCGAACACGGTGAACGGGCCGGTGCCCTCGAGTGTATCGACCAGACCGGCGGCTTTCACGGCGGCGACCAGCGTGGTGTGGTCGGCCGAGTTGACTGCGTTCTCAATGATGTTCTTGGTCGGATACATCTCTTTGCCACCGACCGTTGGGTTCGAACCTGCCATTGCCGAGGTGATCGCCAGCGCGACCACTGCAAACGTAACCAGCATCTTCTTGTGCATTGCTAATCTCCTGAACCGCGTTTTCACGGAAGTGTTTTTTGATTCCACCTGATTACGCGGCGGGATGGCGGTTTGGATGAGGTTCGTGGCCGGGAATATTTTTGGCGATCTGGCAATCCAAACGAGGGCCTCGTCCGTAGAGCATGGGCAAAACGCGTGATATCTTTGAAGTTCGGGTTCGCTGGTCCTGTCCGGCAAGCCTTACGAACTTATGTCCACTACGCGCCAGGAACTTCTGCGCTTGCTCGCGCGGCGATCGTTCAAGCTGGGTGAGTTCACACTCTCCTCAGGAACTAAGAGCGATTACTACATTGACTGCCGTATCACGACGCTCGACGCGCGCGGTGCCCAGCTTACCGGCAGGTTGTTTCTTGAGGAGATTCAGGCCCGCGGATGGAAGCCGCATGCCATCGGCGGACTCACCATGGGCGCTGATCCGATCGTGGTCGCAGTGTCGGTGACCAGTGGCAATATCAGCGGATTCCTGGTGCGCAAGGCCGAAAAGCAACATGGCACGGGTCAGCGCATCGAGGGGTTTCAGGAAAAAGGCGCTCGCGCCGTGATTGTCGATGATGTGTGCACCACTGGCGCTTCGACCGTGCAGGCAATTGAAGCCGCACGCGAATTTGGTTTCAACGTGATCGGGGTAATGTGCCTGGTGGAGCGCGAAGAAGCGAATGGGCGCCCGAGCGTTGAGAAGGCTGCGGCGCCGGCGCCTTTTATTTCGGTGTTCACCGCGAACGACGTGAGAAAAGAACATATTTCGCAAAGAATGACGAAACCGCACCGAGCCTGTTGGCGGTTGGTGCGACTTGCGAGATATGCGGCCGGCTCGCGGTTACGCATCATCCGCGCCTGCGCTGTGATGTACACAGAGCGTGACGTCGAGATGGAGTTGACCAGCACGGAACAAGTTGATGCGCCGGGTGGAGATCGACCTCGCCCGTTGTCACCCGAAACAAGGCAAGCGGCGTCTCCACACATCTCGTCTGACCAAGGACTAACGACAGTAATGATTCAAACCCTCGAATGGACTCCGGAAGGTGTGCGCTTCATCGACCAGACAAAGCTGCCCACCGAAGAAACGTACGTCAACTGCACGACGCACCAGCAAGTGGCCGACGTCATCCGCAATATGGTGGTGCGCGGCGCGCCTGCGATTGGGGTGGCGGCCGGCATGGGCATTGCGCTCGGCGTGCAGAATTCAAAAGCCGAGAACACTGCTGACCTGAAAAAAGAATTTGACGAAATTTGCCGCGTTATCGGCGAAACGCGGCCTACGGCCGTCAACCTTTTCTGGGCGATTCGGCGCATGCAGGATAAGTTCGAGTTGCTGCGCGTGCGCCCGATTCCGCACATCAAGCAGACCCTCGTGGAAGAGGCCCAGCGCATGCACGCCGAAGACATTGCGGCGAACCAGGCCATGGGGCGTCACGGCGCGACGCTGATGCCTTCAACCGGAGGCGTACTCACGCACTGCAACGCGGGGGCGCTCGCGACGGCTGGCTACGGCACGGCACTGGGAGTGATCCGCGCCGCCATCGAGGCGGGCAAGAAGATCCACGTTTATGCCGACGAGACTCGCCCCTTCCTGCAAGGCTCGCGTTTGACCGCCTGGGAGTTGATCAAGGATGGCATACCGACCACCGTCATCTCCGACAACATGGCGGGCGCGATGATGATGCAAGGGAAGATTGGCGCGATCGTGGTGGGCGCGGACCGCATCGCTGCGAACGGCGATGTCGCGAACAAAATTGGCACCTATACCGTTGCGGTGCTCGCGAAGGAGCACGGCATTCCCTTTTATGTGGCCGCGCCAATCTCGACCGTCGATCTCGCCACCGCCGACGGCAGCGGCATCCCGATCGAGCAGCGGAATCAGAAAGAGGTCACACACATTGCGGGCAAGCAGATGGTGCCTGAGGGGGTGAGCATCGAGAATCCCGCGTTTGACGTGACGCCGGCTAAATACGTGGCGGCCATCATTACGGAGCGAGGGATTGCGAAAGCGCCGTACGGAGAGTCGTTGCGAGAGCTCGCCAAGCAACCCTGACATAAAACAATGCCTTCTCTTGACGGTCCCCAGATCATTATCAACGATTCACCGCAGATGGATCTCCGGATTAAGTGTGTCCGGGCACAGCGGGTTTATGGTTCTCTGGTGGACCACCGCTTCGAAGTGAAGTGCACAATCCGTCATCCAAGCGGGCAGTTGAATACAGGGCCTCAGATCTCTGGCTCGACATCGAGTCATTCAGCCGACTTGTAGAAGAACTTCTCGGCGCTCAACAGGGAACTCATGCAGGTGCGACTTTGAAAAACGTCGGCGAGAATTTCGAGCTGCACCTAGCCCGAGACGGGATGGGATTCTGAGCAGACTTGAGAATCCGTGAATATGTCCCGCCCCACATTGCCACTCTCGCTTCAACCCTCGAGGTTGACTACGATTTGTTCGTTAACAAGCTCCTGCAAGAGATGCACCGATTTGGCAGCGAGCTTCGCAGCGTCGAACCTGGGGACCTGAGTCTTTCTTAGGGGCCACCCTCGCTCAGTCTGCAATCGCTCGATATCAGGAATGCCAACCGTTACGCAATCTCGCTCCACCTTCGCCTCCGGCGGGCACGCAATCGCTTACGACGCCTTCCTTCCCCCGAACTGCGGGCCATTCCCGACACTCGTTTCGCTTTACGGATCGGGCGGAGATCACGCCGGCATGGCTGGGCCAGCCACGCTCTTCGCCGAGCACGGATTCGCGGTCTACGTCCTGCATTACTTCGATCGCACCGAAGTCAATGACAAACCGACTATCCTTCGCCACTTCCCTGCCTGGGGAAAAACCGTCTGGGACGCGATCAGCCATCTCGACGAACTACCAGAAGTCGATTCGAAGCGCATCGGTTTGCTTGGATTCTCGTTGGGCGCATATCTTGCGCTCTCGGTTGCGGCCGTCGATTCACGCGTGCAAGCGGTTGTCGAGTTTTATGGCGGGCTGCCCAAGGAGATGAAATTCTTCATGCGCCGCCTCTGTCCTACGCTCATTCTGCACGACGACGCTGACACCACCATCCCCGTGCAAGAAGCTTACGACCTTCGTGATCTGCTTGAGAAGAAGCAGATTCCTTACGAAATGAAAGTCTATCCCGGGATCGGCCACGGCTTCCCGGAAGCGATCTGGCAAGATGCCCGCGAGCGGTCGCTCAAGGTTCTTCAGAAATATCTTCAGGCCCCAGATTAACGAGCACCTACGCCAGGGAACTTTCCCTCACAATCGCCGTACACTATTAAGGAGAAGTTCGGGAGGTCTCGCCATGTTCACATTCTTACTGTGGTGCCTTCTGTTCGTGGTGTGCTGGCCGATCGCGCTGTTCGCTCTGATCGCGTACCCGTTTGTCTGGCTAATCCTGCTGCCCTTCCGTCTCTTGGGAATCGCGGTGCACGGAGCTTTGGCCCTGGTTACGGCCGCCATTATGCTGCCCGCTCGCCTGCTGGCCGCGCCCTTCAGGCTCTAGGGCCGAAACAGCGGATTGGAAAGTCGGACGGAAAGAGCTCGAACGGAGCATGCCGTCGAACCGCAGGGCCTGGGGCTTCAAGTTTTGAGCGTCCTCACGCGGCCCTGAAGGGCCGCTCTTCCACGGCAGCCCAGGCGGCAGCGGTTGTACGGTCGCGGGGGTGGCGGCAGAGATTGTACCGAGCGGGAATTGAGGCCGGAAACTGTGCGAGGATCTTGTTAGTCGGGATCTCTCAAGTGAACGAAGACGGAAAAGCTATCTGCGTCTGCGGTACAAGCCGACGTTCTGAAACTCCCTACCGTCCGGCTTGTGGCCCCACTGAATGATCCGCATCGTATCGCGATCCGGCAGCACTTCGCGTGTCCAGCGATCGACAACAACTCCACAGCGCTTCAAAACGCTTTCGATCAGGCCATCACTCGTCCAGCCGAGTACGAGGACGGCGTCAGTCATGCCGGGCAGCGGTTTATCCAGGCCATCCAGCGACCCGCCGTAGGTGAAACTGATCGGCTTGCCATCGGCGTCATCGGCATCGAGGGAAAACTCCAGGCCGCCCGGGATCGGCCGGATTGTGTACACCGCGCGACGCCCGGGCCGCCCATGCTGGTAGCTCAGGGTTGCGGGATCCAGTTCCCAGGCGCCAATATAGGAGTCCGCGTTCATTCGTCGCGTTACTCCATCACCTTCAGCGCTGGGCTCACAATCAGCGACACTTCGGTTGCCCTCTGCACAGCGACGGCCGTCAATCCCGGCGCGACTTCTTCCAGCACAATCCCCATCTCGGTCACGCGCATGTAGGCCATCTCAGTGACAATCGTGTCGACGACTTTCACCCCGGTCAGCGGCAGCGTGCACTTTCTGAGGATTTTTGGCTTGCCTTCTCTGGTCGTATGCTCCATTGCGACCACAACACGCCGCGCACCGGCTACTAGGTCCATCGCCCCGCCCATCCCCTTCACCATTTTCCCGGGGATCATCCAGTTGGCGATGCTGCCCTCTTCGTCGACTTCCATCGCACCCAGCACGCTCAGGTCGATGTGGCCGCCGCGAATCATGGCGAACGAATCGGCGCTTGAGAAATAGGCGGTGCCGGGCAGTTCGCTGACCGTTTCTTTGCCGGCGTTGATCAGGTCCGCGTCTTCTTCCCCCTCGATAGGGTAGGGGCCGATCCCCAGCATGCCGTTTTCGCTTTGCAGGATGACATGCATCCCCTTTGGCACGCAGTTCGCAACCAGCGTCGGCATGCCGATGCCAAGATTGACGTAGAAGCCGTCGCGCAACTCACGTGCGACGCGAGTTACGATTCGGTCGCGCTTCTCGGTGTCTTTGGTTGGTTTCGCAACAGTAGTCATGGTTTGTATCAATTGCCTCGGCCGAGCGAACTGGCACAGTAGCTAAGTGCTGGCAGCGGTCTTTCTCACCGTCCGCCGCTCGATCTTCCTTTCAAACAATGCACCCTGGAAAATGCGCTTCACGTAGACGCTCGGCGTATGGACACCGTCTGGATCGAGTTCGCCCACTTCGACCAAGTGCTCGACTTCGGCAATCGTCAACTTCGCCGCCGTCGCCATCATCGGATTGAAGTTACGTGCCGTCTTGCGATAGATGAGGTTGCCCCACGTGTCGCCCTTCCACGCTTTCACAAGAGCGAAGTCCGCCTTGAGTCCGTGTTCCATTACGTACAGCCGGCCGTCGAACTCGCGCGTCTCTTTGTTTTCGGCTACGACTGTGCCGACTCCGGTGGGCGTATAGAAGGCGGCGATCCCCGCACCCCCGGCGCGAATGCGCTCGGAAAAAGTTCCTTGTGGGACCAAATCGAGATGCACGGTGCCCTGCAGCACCATCTGTTCGAGTAACTTGTTTTCGCCGACGTAGGTGCCGATGTGGCGCCGTATCTGGCCATTCGCCAGCAACAGGCCCATGCCCAGGCCGTCGACGCCGACATTGTTGCTGATCGTCGTCAGGTTTTTTGTGCCTTTCTTGGCGAGGGCTCGAATCAAGTTCTCGGGCATCCCGCACAGCCCAAAGCCGCCCACCATGATGGTGGCTCCGTCGAACACATCGGCAATGGCTTCTTCGGCGCTTGCGACAAGCTTATTCATGGCAGTTGAATTCTACTCGGAATGATCTGCAGCCTAAAAGCGGAACAGGTCGATCATCGATCCGAAATCGGTGATCGGGAATGTGCAATTTAGTTCTTCTCCGGGCTTCTGCGCGTCCGCGGCGAAGGCTCTTCCAATTTCTTACGAGCAGCCGGAGCGCCGCTCTTGCGCAGGTGATGCGCGCGCTCGAACTCTTCTGCAAGTTCTCGAGAGTCGAGGTTCTCTCGGATATGCGCCAGCCGCTGCTCAAGTTTCAACAGCGCGTCGCCGATATTTTTCTTGTTGGTGAGGGCGATGTCCCGCCACATTGAGTAGGGGCTGGCCGAAATTCGAGTCATCTCCCACAAAGCTCTGCCTCCGGCCTCAAGCAAGGGCGCTTCTTCACCGAACTCTTCGACCAGAGCGGCCGCCAGCCCGATTGAGACCATCTGTGGCAGATGGCTGATCCATGCGCACAACCGGTCGTGCTCGCTTGCGGGCACGCTCGCGATGCGCGCTCCGATTTTTTCGACCCACTCCAAAAACTCGCCGCTCAATCCTTCATGAATCTTCTGCTCGCGGATCGGGGTAAAGAACCATGCCGCCCCTCGAAACAGCTCTGGGTCTGCAAACTCGATGCCCGATTGCTCTTTGCCGGCCATCGGGTGCCCGGCCAGAAATCGCGTCCCAGCCTGCGCGCCGAAAACTTTCACCGCCCGATCAACGACGGCCGCCTTGGTGCTCCCAACGTCTGTGATCAGAGTCTTCGCTGAGAGCGCCGGCCCCAGCCGCTCGAGCAAGTCCATCACCGCAACTACCGGCGTCGCCAAGACGACCAGTTGGCTGCCAAGCACGGCATCAGCCGGATTGGTCCGGCCATCATCGATCGCACCCTGTTCGCGGGCACGCTCCAGAGTGGGCGCTCGATCACAGCCAACAATTTTGCCGAGGAATTTGTTTTTTTTCAGCGCGAGCGCCAGCGACCCGCCAATCAGCCCTGTTCCAATGATTGTGATCTGCCGGATAGTCATGAAGAAGACTTAGTAATGTGGAAATTTAGTAATTGCGTGATTTGCAAACTGATCGTTGCGGTTATCAGTGTTTACGCACTTGGCAACCGTAAACGACCAAATTATCCGATTACACAATTACACAATTGACCTATCCGATCGTGCGACCAACCGCCGGTGCAATGATCCGGAGCTCATTCATCAACTTTTCGAACTGCTCCGGAAACAGCGACTGTGCGCCGTCCGACAGCGCCTTCTCGGGGTCGCTGTGTACTTCGATCAGCAGGGCATCCGCGCCTGCGGCCACCGATGCGCGCGCCATCGGCGGAACTTTGTCGCGGCGCCCCGTGCCATGCGAAGGATCGGCCGTCATCGGCAGGTGCGAGAGTTTGTGAATGATGGGGATGGCCGAGATATCCATCGTATTCCGCGTGTAAGTCTCAAACGTGCGGATGCCGCGCTCGCATAGAATCACTTCGTAGTTACCGCCAGCCATAATATACTCGGCAGAGAGCAGTAACTCCTCAAGTGTGGCCGCGATCCCTCGCTTCAGCAGCACCGGCTTGCGGACTTTGCCCAACTCGCGCAGCAGATTGAAGTTCTGCATATTACGCGCGCCAACCTGGAAGATGTCGACGTAGGGCAGCATCAACTCGATTTGCGAGATCTCCATCACCTCACTAATCACAAACAGGCCGTTCGCGTCAGCCGCCTCGCGCATGAGTTTTAGGCCGTCCTCACCCATACCCTGAAACGAGTAAGGTGACGACCGCGGCTTAAAAGCACCGCCGCGAAGAACTCGAGCGCCTGCCTTCGCGACCTGTTGGGCGATGAGACCGATCTGTTCGCGGGATTCGATGGAGCACGGTCCGGCCATCACAATCACTTCCTTACCGCCGATCTCCAGTCCATTCGGAAAACGTACCACGGTGCCTTCGGGGCGAAAACTTCTTCCCGCCAGCTTGTAGGGGGAGCTGATTCGATAGACTTCCTGCACGCCGGTCAGCATCTCCAGGTTGCGGATATCGAAATCTGCTTTGGAGCCGACCGCGCCCAGCACCGTGTGCTTCGCACCAGTCGAGCGGTGCACCTCGAAGCCAATCCGCACGAGGTGATCAATCACCTGCTGGATTTGCTCTTCTGACGCCGATTCCTGCATTGCCACGATCATAGAAAGTCTTCCC
>Ga0306921_10006213_pt1 | contig 12455 bp, 8 predicted proteins | sample sta12Cox44000080_FD_203760 | JGI IMG/M metagenome (GOLD analysis project Ga0306921, IMG submission 203760) | Lab enrichment of tropical soil microbial communities from Luquillo Experimental Forest, Puerto Rico - statoxic.12C.oxic.44.000.080 (v2)... | ecosystem: Environmental > Terrestrial > Soil... | reverse complement strand
ATTGCTGCTTGTGTACTACCTAATTCGTGCGGGAGTCTGGGTGGCGGCAGAACAGGCAGGAGACTATGCACGGGGAGTATCGATTACGAACCAGTTAATCTACTACGGACTGCTGGTGACGGGAGCGTTATCGGGCGCGAAGCTGCTTGTGAGGTTGATGAGAGTGATTCGGGGCGCAAAGGGTGGGGCAGGAGGAGTAGGGGGAGCAGGAAGACAAGTAATGCCTAGGGCGCGATGAGTACTTATCTGACCATCACGAAAGATCTCGCACGGGTGATGACCCGGGTGAAAGCCATTTATCGCAGTTGGGCCATTCCCTGTGCTGGCAAGGAGGTTTATGCCGCTCGTCATCGTGCCGAGTGGTTAGCAAAGATCAACGAGCCCGGGGTGCCCGGCGGGCGGAATTTTACTACCTGCAACTCGATACATTACGGCTGTTGCGCCAGGAAGTGCGAAGAGATCTGCTCCGGGAGAGCCGGAAGCACAAAGCCTGGAAACGGCTCTGCCGGATCCCCTCGATTGGCCCGATCCGGGCGGCGGTGTTGCTGGGCATTCTGCAGACCCCGCATCGTTTTCGCACCAAGCGGCAGCTGTGGAATTACGGCGGTTTGGCTATCGAGACGCACAGCAGTGCCGATCACCGTAGCGTCGACGGACAGCTCGAACGGTCCAGGAAAAACGCCTTGGTTCGCGGCCTCAACCGAAACTGCAATCACGAGCTGAAGAATCTGTTTAAGGGGGCGGCGGTGGTGGCTTCGAGCAAACGGGGTCCCTTCGCAGAGTTCTACGCAGCTCTGGTGGCCAAAGGCATGAGGCCGGAGATGGCGCGCCTGACCTTGGCAAGAAAGACTGCCACGATTGTGTTGCTTGTGTGGAAGAAGGGAGTGTGCTTCGACGCCAATCATCTGAAACCACAAACAGTTTGAGTGTCTCTGACCGAGTCCGCTCCATCCTGGGGATCTTCTCTAGCGGTGGCCGTGGGGTTCTCGCTTCGGGCACCTAGTCTCGTTCCCAGACCGGTCATTTCCAGTCGTCGCTCTCTGATTCGCGTCACCCTACTCGCTCGGTCCCGTGTCGCTTCATCGCTTCAGTGTTGCCCACCAACCATCTCTTCGATCATTCTGGAGTCGCGTCAACTGGCCGGTGACTTTTCGCAACCTGTTTCCAGTCATCGCGAATCGGAAGCCCATAGTGAAGAAACGCAAGGCCATAAAGTGAACTATCTGATGATCGGAGACCCGCGGCTCGAAGAGCCGACATCGATTTACAGCGCCTGATTGGCGCTAACCTTCCACAATCCGGTTACGGAAGTGTCGCCGACCACGCACCACAAACCTTTCCTGTTCGCATCTACTATCAGGCGGTTGCTAAATGCAGGCTGGTGATGCCAAGATTTCGCATCTTCCCCGTACGGTGGACCAATTCTAGCGAAGTCAATCAAGGAAGAAGACTGAACACTAAGGAGGAACCAGTGATGCGACACACTCTCGTACTCACCTTGGCGGTTGTCGTTCTGCTGCTCACGGGCATGGCTGCGGCAGAAACGCCAAACCGCGTGACCATCCTGTACGATTCGTTTGGCAAGAATCCCTCTCTAACCATAGATTGGGGGTTTGCAGCTCTAGTCGAATACGGCGGTAAACGCATCCTCTTCGACACGGGCAACAATGCCAAGATTTTTGAACACAACGTAAAGGCTGCGGGTGTCGATTTGCGAAACCTCGATTTCGTCGTTATGTCGCACCGCCACGGTGACCATATGGGCGGATTGGCCTACTTGCTCAGGGTGAACCCTACCGTGAAGATCTATGCGCCGAAGGAGAGATCCGGAGTCTACGGCGACGACCAGCCCAGCAGTACGTGGTATCGCAAGGTCACGTCTCTGCCCGCGGAACAGCGTTATTACAGCGGAGCGCCACCCGAGATCATACACATGGGAGAGGCCTGGCCCGGCGCCAACTTTCAGCTGATTGACAGGAACACCGAGATCGCACCGGGCATGTATCTGATTGCGCTGGTTTCCGACAAACCCGGTACGCTGGAATTGCACGAGCTTTCGCTCGCTATCCGCACGCCTGACGGCCTCGTGGTAGTGGTCGGTTGCTCGCATCCCGGGATAGAGCACATCGTTCAGGAGGCGACCGACATTGATCCTCACATGAACATCCTGTTCGGCGGGCTGCACCAGATCCAGGCACCAGATCCTGAAGTGGAGCGCATTGCCGCCGTGCTGCACAACCAATACCAACTACAACGCGTGGCACCGGGACACTGCACCGGCGAGCCGGAGTTTGCCGCCTTGAAGAAAACATTTGGCGACCACTACATATACGCGGGCGTTGGATCAGTAGTTGATCTGCCCAAGTGAGGCGGACAGGGTCGAGCTTTTCGGTCCGGCGCTAGACGCCTCCGGTTTCGCGCAAGTCACGGGCAAACCTGAACCTGCCCACTTCGAACTGCTCTGATGATTGATCGATGGCATGGAGGGCATCGATCATGAAGCACAGACCATCTTCCAGAAGAAGACGCAGCACAAGAAAATCCGTCCTGCGCCTGCTCAATCTCGAACACGCCAAAACCGCAGTCTTGAATAGCCTCACTTCCCCGGAGGCGCCAAGCGAGAAAACTGTTCAAAGAGTTAGAGGAGCGGTCGAAGCACCACTACATATCTCCGTTCCTTATCGCCCTTGTTCAGATAGGACTCGGCGAACACGACCAGGCGATCGCGTCTCTGGATCAGGGATATACGAACCGGATCAGTGGATGATGTACCTGAAAGTGGACCCGCGTTTCCAAGATTTGCTTCGACGTGTCGGCCTTCCGCAATGAGCCCGCTTCGACAAACGGCGAATTCGAATCGAGCCCAGTAAACGCGCATCATGAAAGTGCCTGCGGGCGCCGTCACGAAGGGCTCGAACCACCTGGGTATAATGTCGGCATGAAGAAGCGACGTCGTTGGCGGCCGGTTAGCGGCCTGTTTCGGGATTGCGCTTGGATTACGGGCAAACAGGAAGGAATCGAATTACTGTCGCGGTAGGGACGACCATCGCTGATCGCCCCCGCGCAGATCCGTACGGGCGCGTTTACGCATACGGCTCTTACCGTGGATAAAGGGCGGCGGAACGTGCGGCTGGCCGCACACCGTGCGATCCCTGGGACATGCGCTTCCCCCTCTGTGTCGATCTCCCGGTCAAACGGCGTCAGGAGTATGTTGCTGAGCACTGGCGAAACCACTCCTCCTTGGGGAGTGCCGCGCTCGGTCCGAAAGAGTTGCCCTTTCCCGTAGCTTCCCGCTTTGAGCTTCGCTTGGATAAGGCGAAGCACTCAGCACTCAGCCATCTGCTACTCGTTGGGCGACCAGCGTGAGAGGTTTTTCGTGATCCACAGACCCGAAAAAATCTCGGAGATCTGCGCCCACGATCCACTCCGACCCGCGAATCTCCTTCCAGATCTTGCGCAGCGCGTCCTAGGCTATAATTACACGCGAATGACCCTAACCTTTGGTACCAAGCTCGGCCCCTACGAAATTGTTGCGCCGCTGGGCGCAGGCGGCATGGGCGAGGTGTACCGCGCACGCGACGCGCGGCTCGGGCGTGATGTCGCGATCAAAGTGCTGCCAGAGGCGCTGGCTCGAGACGCCGATCGACTGCGGCGTTTCGAACACGAAGCACGCACGATTGCGGCGCTGAACCATCCGAACATCCTGGGAATCCATGACATTGGTGAGCACGACGGTGCGCCGTTTCTGGTCAGCGAATGTCTTGAAGGACAAACACTGCGCGAGAAGCTCAAATCAGGGCCCCTACCGGTGCGGCTCGCGATCGAATACGCGCTCGGCATCGCGCAGGGACTTGCGGCGGCACACGAGAAGGGAATCGTGCACCGGGATCTGAAACCGGAGAACGTGTTTGTCACTCGTGAAGGACGGGTTAAAGTGCTGGATTTCGGGCTGGCGAAGCTGGTGAGGCCGGAGGAAAGCCACGAAACCGTAGTGACGCTATCGAGTCCGGCGACTTTGCCGGGTATGGTGATGGGTACCGTCGGCTACATGTCGCCGGAGCAGGTGCGGGGCGAACCGAGCGACGCCCGATCGGACATTTTCAGTTTCGGTGCAGTGTTGTACGAGATGCTCACCGGCAAACGCGCCTTCAAACGCGAGACGTCCGCAGAGACGATGCGCGCAATTTTGCGCGAAGAGCCACCGGAGCTGAGCGATACCGGCTGGCAAGGTCCGCTGGCACTGCAAAGGATTCTTGCGCGATGCCTGGAAAAGAATGTCGAGCGACGATTCCAGTCGGCTAGTGATCTGGCGTTTGCCATTGAATCGCTGAGCGGAACGTCGACCGCGAAGAGTGTGCCGCAGCCGAAGTCAAGGCGAGCGTGGATGCCGTGGGTCATAGCTGCCCCTCTGCTGGTAGGAACTGCGGTCTGGGAAATGGTTCGTCCGACGGCTGCACCGGCCAACCTGCTCGAAAAAGCACATTTCACGCGCGTGACCAACTTCGAGAGTGTCGAGGCCGCAATCTCGCCGGACGGCAGGTTCGTGGCTTTCATCTCCGATCATGACGGCCCCTTCGATGTATGGCTCAGCCAGGTGGGTACCGGGCGCTTGATTAATCTGACACAAGGGAAGGCAGGCCCGTTACCTGGGCCTTTACGAAGCGTCGGTTTTTCGGGCGATGGCTCGGAGATTTGGCTCGGCGGCGGTGATGTGGGGATGCGTCTGCGGCTGATGCCCCTGACGGGAGGTACACTACATAATTTCCTCGGCGAGGAGGCCGCCAACCTGGCTTGGTCATCGGATGGCGAGCGGATTGTCTATCATACCTTCGGTAATGGCGACCCCATGTTCGTGGCGGACCGCACTGGCGCCAATGCACGGCGGATATTCGGGGACCAGCCGGGAGTTCACAACCATTTTCCAACTTGGTCGCCTGACGGCCGTTGGATCTATTTCGTTCATGGGACGCCGGCGACGAAGGAGATGGATTTATGGCGCATAGACCCCGCCGGCGGGAAACCAGAGCGCCTCACGCAACGCAATACAGATATCGCTTATCCCACGCCGGCTGGCAACCGCACAGTGTTCTACGTGGCGCGGGACGGGGACGGTTCAGGACCGTGGCTGTGGGCGTTTGACCTGGAACGGAAGGACTCGCGGCGCGCGAGCATCGGTCTCGAGCAGTATACATCCGTGGAAGCCAGCGCGGACGGCCGTAAGCTGGTGGCCACCATCAGCAACCCAACCGCTGGCCTTTGGAGTGTTCCGATCCTTAATCGACTCGCCGAAGAACATGACGTGAAACCGTTTACAGTGCCCACCGTGCGGGCGTTGGCGCCCCGTTTTGGCGGCTCGTCGCTGTTTTATTTATCTTCCCTCGGGACGGGCGACGGACTGTGGCGCCTTCGGGAAGGACAAGCGACTGAGATCTGGAAGGGTGCCGATGGTGCGCTGTTGGAGACGCCCGCTGTCTCGCCGGATGGAGCTCGCGTGGCCATTGTGCTACGGCGGAGCGGGAAACGCCAACTGCATGTCCTCTCATCAGACGGCGCCGAACTCCAACCAATCGCGGAGGGAATTGACGTCCAGGGTACGAGTTGCTGGTCGCCGGATGGCAGATGGATCCTAACTGGCGGCAGCAGCTCCACTGGTCCCGGGCTTTTCAAGATACCCCTAGCGGGCGGATCGCTAGTTCGCTTGGTCGCCGGGCCGGCCCTCAATCCAGTCTGGTCGCCGGATGGAAGCCTAATCGTATATGCGGGCACGAATGTGCGCACCTTCGCTCCGCTCCTTGCCGTACGCCCGGACGGAACCAGCGTCGAATTGCCTCAGATCAGCTTGCGGCGGTTGGGTGAGCGCGTGCGCTTCTTACCTGATGGGAAGAGTTTGATCTACATGCAGGGCCTGCTCGCTTCACAGGATTTCTGGCTACTTGATCTCGCTTCCATGAAGTCGCGGCCACTCACCCGCCTTCAAAACCGTGCCAGCATGCGAACCTTCGACGTCACAAGCGACGGGAAACAAATCGTGTTCGACCGCTTGCGTGAGAACTCAGAGGTCGTCATGATCGATCTTCCCAAAGAATAGCGTTATTCCATAAAAACGCCCGAGTTACGTTAGGGTCTTATCGGAAGCGCGCATTTTGCGAAGGACGACACGTGTGCGCGATGCTCGTGCGTTGAGGACGAGGAAGTGGGTGTCAAGTGCAAGTGAAAGCGCGGATTGCGGCGCGACCAGCGTTCGATGCCGGGGTGCTTGTGGGTGGCATAATGGTCCACGATCAGGTGCAGCTCGAATTCTTTGGGTGTCTCTTGATCGATGCGTTTCAGGAAGTGGATGAATTCTTGATGTCGGTGTAGTGGCAGGCAGTCACCGATGACCTTGCCGTCGAGGGTGTTCAGAGCGGCGAACAAGGTGGTCGTGCATAGCGCTTGTAGTCATGCGTCGTCGAGCCGCAGTGGCCAGGTTTCAACGGCAAGCCGGGTTGCGTGCGGTCGAGAGCTTGCATTTGGCTCTTTTCATCCACGCGGAGCATCAGGGCTTCATCGGGTGGATTTAGGTACAGGCCGACTACGTCGACAAGTTTCTGAACGAACTGCGGGTCGCGACTGACTTTGAACGTCGACAAGCGGGGAGGCTGCAAACTGTGCCGCTTCCAGATTCGCCGCACGGTCGCTTCGCTGACCCCTTGGGCCTAGGCCATCAGGCGTGTGCTCCGGTCGGTGGCGTTCGATGGTTGACTGTGCAGCGTGGCCTCCACAATCGCGGCGACTTTAATCGTCGGCAATCGCGGAATGCGGCCCGGACGAGGCGCGTCTTTCTGAAACCCTTCGGTGCGCAAAGCCAAAAAGCGTTCCCGCCACAGTTGTACGGTTGGTCGCGAGATGCAGAGCCGTTGTGCGATCTCTTGACTCTCGACGCCATCGGCGGCCAGCAGAATAATCTGCGCTCGCTGAACCACGCACTGCGCCTGGCTTCTGGCCACTGGCCCAGGTTTGCAAGGTGATGCGCTCCTCGTCGGAAAGCAGGATTTGGTGCAGTCGTTCGGCTCGTGATCGCGTGATAAACGCGGGACGAGCATGAGTAAATCTATTTATGACGCACTACCCTAGCGTAACCATCTCGAACCGTCGTGTACGGACCCGTACGCACGGTGGTGTGGCAGGGGTCAGCGGGTAACCGCTACCCTATGCCGATCTGACGGGCAACCCTGAAGTAACCAGAATGGGTAAGAGTTGCCGACGATACGTCCGGAGATACCGTGTTTCTGCGGCTGCCCTATCCCAAACACAATCATTTCTCAAATCACATAATTCCGGCTCGTCTGCCGCTAAGCGCCTTCCATCGGGAACTGTTGCCTTTCGTCGCCAAACTGATGCTGCCACTCGATTTCGGGTCGATATTCAACGCCAGGAGGAAGGGAACGTGGAGGCAGGCACGACAGTAAAGACTGGGCTGAGGATCGTGGCGGCGTGTTTTGCGTTTGGCGTGTGCTTCGGAATTGGAGGGGCGTTGGCAGGTGTTGCTAAAGTAGCGCCGAAGGAAGCCCAGGTGCAGGCAACTCCGGCGGAGTTTTTCCTGCCGTTTGCCGGGTTTTGCCTGAGCGTGGGAAGCGTGGTTTCTTATTTGGTTCTACGGTCCAGTTGGCGCGGCTTGAGACTTGTGGGCGTACTATTTGCGGCGACATACGGCATTTCGACAATTGCGACGCAAGTCGAGTCGCTGTTTTTTCTCTCGGCCAAGATGCCGCCGGGAATGATTGGGGCACTGTTCGTGCAGGGAGCGATTGCCATGGCTTTGTTTGCGACACTGGCAGTGTTGATCCTGGGCAAATGGAGACGCGCGGCGACGCCGGTGAGAAACGCCAACGCGCCACCGCTGACAGCCGTTGCGATAACGTGGAGAATTGCTTTGCTCATTGTGGCATTCATATTCTTGTATATGCTCCTCGGATATTACATTGCGTGGCGGAATCCCGCGTTGCGCGCGTACTACGGCGGGACCGACGTTGCGAGCTTCTACGAGGCGCTGAAGAGCACTTGGCAGAAGCAGCCGCTGCTGTTTCTGCTGCAGGTGTTCCGAGCGCTTCTGTATGTGGCGTGCGTGTACCCGCTGCTGAACATGCTTCGGGTTGCGCGGTGGGAAAAGGCCATAGCGACCGCGGCATTCCTAGCGTCTTGGACTACGGTCTTACTGCTGCCCAATCCGCTGATGCCAGCGACCGTGGCACGGAGTCATTTGTGGGAGACTCTGGCGTTCAATTTGACGTTTGGCGCGCTGATGGGATGGCTGCTGGGGAAAGCAGCGGCGCGAGAGTAAGTAGAGCGTAGGAAGCAGATTCAGTACAGCACCATCTATCCGGTCGTAGTCGGGAAAGGAAACTGCCGGGTCAGGACGCAAAGCAGGTCGTTAATGTCTTCCGGTTCGGCGGATTCAAGCCCGCGAGTGCGTAGTCGAGGACGAGCGTTGAACAGGATACAACTCATATGAGTCCGATCAAACGGAACTGGGTGTTTTCCTTCCTCTGGATCAACTTCGCTGTAGTGCTCGTGGTTCTGCTCCTGATTGCGGGAAACCAAATTTCCAGCGGACGCGAACTCCTGCACCTCCTGGTCTTCTCTCTGTTTTATGCGAATCTGACCGGAATTCTTGGTCTCCTCATCCTGGGCGGGTTTGCGAGCAAACTACTCCGCCACCCGCCGAGGATTCCTCTGATGGCGCTCGCCATCCTCGTAATTGCCCCCCTGGGATGCTTGCTGGCAGAGACGCTGCAGATGCTGATCGGCTTCGTAGCCCCTCGGCAGTTCTGGCCGGAGTACCTGCACACGGTGCGCATAGCCATGCCGCTGGCCATCGTGTTTGGCACCGGCGCCATGGTCCACGCGTCGCTGCGAGGGCGCGTGCAGAGTATGCAGGAGCACCTTCGCGAAAAAGAAATCGCAGAAGAGCGGGCGCGCAAACTGGCGGCCGAAGCGCGCCTGCGTTCCCTCGAGGCCCAGATCCATCCCCACTTTCTGTTCAACACGCTGAACTCGATCAGCTCGCTGATCGCCGTGAATCCAATTCGCGCAGAACAGATCGTGGGACGCCTTGCGGCCTTACTGCGCGCCTCACTTGAAACCAGCGGCCAGCCGCTGATTCCGTTGCGGCAGGAGCTGGCGATGGTCGAGAGCTATCTGGACATCGAACGGGCGCGCTTTGGCGACAAACTGCGCAGCTCGATCGCAGTTCCAACCGATCTTGAGAACGCCAAGGTGCCGCCGATGTCGGTGCAGTCGCTGGTGGAAAATGCTGTTAAGTATGGAATCAATCCACAAAGCAACGGCGGCGAAGTCGTGGTGACCGCAGCGGCGGAAAATGGAAACCTGCGCATCGAGATTCGCGACACAGGGTCGGGTTTTGACCTCTCCGCCGTTCCCGCCGGACACGGTCTCGACAATCTCGTCAGTCGCCTCAATGCCTTGTTCGGCGAGAAGGCGCGACTGAACGTACTGCGCCGAGACGGCCATTCTGTGGTAGAGATGGTTCTGCCACGCGTATGAAATTGCGCGCTTACCTCGTTGATGACGAGCCGCTGGCGCTCGCGCGCCTGTGTCGCCTGCTGGAGCGCTCGGAGTGCGTCGAGGTGGTCGGCTCCACAACCGCGCCCGAGGAGGCCATCGCTGCACTCACCGCCGATCCGCCGGACGTGTGCTTCCTTGACATTCAAATGCCACGCCTGAACGGCTTCGATGTTTTGGCCAAATTGCCCCGCCAGCCCATCGTGATTTTCACCACGGCCTACGATCAATACGCGCTCAAGGCCTTCAGCGTGAACTCGGTCGACTACCTGCTGAAGCCGGTAGATGCCGAATCGTTGAAACGCGCTCTCAAGAAAGTCGAGGCCCTTCGAAACTCGGGCCAGCCATCGCAGGCGGACCTTCAGGGCTTGCTGAAGCAACTCGCCGACTCGCTTCGCGAGGCGAAGCCGGAGTATCTCGAGCGAATTGCTTCTCGGCTCGGCGACCGGCTCTGGTTTCTGAACCTGGATCGCGTAACCCACTTCTACGCCGAGGATAAGCTGACCTACGCCGCCTCGGAGGGCAAGGTCTATTGTGTCGACCACTCGATCGCTGATTTAGAAAAGAGGCTGGACCCGAGAAAGTTCGTTCGCATTCACCGCAGAACGGTGATCAGCCTCGCCTGGATCAAGGAAATCACATCACTGCCCGGGGGATCCTTGAACATTCGCCTAAAAGACGCCAAGAGCACGGACCTCACTGTCGCGCGTGACCGCGCGCGCGAGTTCAAGGCACGGGCGGGCTGCTAGTTAAACAAGAAGTCCATGCCATTCAGAGCTGGCCGGAGGACCGACTGACGGGCAAACAGGAAGGAACCGAAATTAGCCTCAAAGGGCAACGATGAAATCTGGCCCTGTCCAAAGGCATTCCCAAGTGTGGCGTCTTGTGTGTTAAAGGCTTGTGTCGGCGCTCACCTCCACCTTGTGACCTCAGAAGCTGTATGTCATGCGTAGCGTGCGTGGCAACGAAGAGCACTAATCCGTTGTGCCTGGTGGTGGCAAATCCCTCGGCGTTGACGGCGAGAACGTACCTTGCAGGCACAGATCCGGCCCATCGCCGGACCTACTCCAGGTGCAGCAGTTTCACTTCGGTAATGGCGGGGTGCTGGCGGATGGGCCCCAGGATGGCTTCTGTAACATTTCCATCTAACCGCACCAGGGAGACCGCCTCGGCTCCCCGGGCAGCCTCTCGCCGACCCAGGGCAAATGTCGCAATGTTCACCCCATGTTTTCCGAGGGTGGTTCCGACGTGCCCGATCACCCCTGGTTCATCATTATTTTTCAGGTACAGCACCGTCCCAGCCAATTGCGCCTCAAGTGCAATGTCGTCAATGTTGATTACTCGTGGCGAGCCGTCGTGCAGCACCGTCCCCTCAGCCGTAAAACTCGCGCCCCCGGACTTCTCGCTGAGCGCGGAAACCTCCAGCGTGTGTGGGAAGCCGTGCTCCCGCCGCCGGGTCTCTTCTTCGACGGTCAACCCGCGCGCCGCGGCCACCGCCGGGGCGTTGACGACGTTCACCTTTTCGTCCAGCACCGCATTGAGGAGGCCTGCTAGTACCGCGCTCCGCAGCAGGTGCGTTCCAATCTCCGCAAGCTCTCCCGCATAGCGAATGCGGATTCGCGCAGGTCGCGTCGCCGCGGCCTGAGAAACCAGCGAGCCGAGCCGCTCCGCCAAGGCCAAATACGGTCGCACGCGCCGGTATTGCTCCGGCGACAACGCCGGCAGGTTGACCGCGTTACGAATCACCCCGTCCGCCAGATAGTCCCGCACCTGCACAGCCACTTGCATCCCCAGCTCTTCCTGCGCCTCCGCGGTCGACCCCGCGACATGCGGCGTGCAGATTACGTTTGGCAACCCAATCAGCGGGCAATTCTTCGGCGGCTCTTCAGCAAAGACGTCCAGCGCCGCACCTCCCACTTGGCCACTCTTCACCGCCGCCGCCAGGTCCACTTCGTTGATCAGCTCTCCCCGAGCCGCGTTCACAATGCGCACACCCTTCTTCATCTTCGCGATGGACGCCGAGTTGATCATGTCCTGCGTCTGCGGACTCACCGCGGTGTGCAACGAGATGAAATCGCTTTCAGCAAACAGTTTTTCCAGTGGCACTAGTTCGACGGAGAGTTCGCGCGCCGCGGCTTCACTGATAAACGGGTCAAACCCGATCACACGCATGTCGAAGGCCGTGGCACGGGTAGCCACTTCGCTGCCGATTCGCCCCAGCCCGACAAGCCCCAGCGTCTTTCCCCGCACTTCCGCGCCGGAGGAAGACTTCTCCCAGCGGCCTTCGCGCATTGCCGCGTCAAACTTGGGCACCTGCCGTACCAACGCCAGCAACAAGGCAAAGGTGTGCTCTGCCACGCTTACAGAGCTTCCACCGGGTGTGCTCATCACCAGCACGCCGCGCTTGGTAGCCTCGTCCAGGTCAATATTGTCCACACCCACGCCGGCGCGCCCCACGACTCTTAGTCGCGGCGCTTTCTCCATCAATTCGGGTGTTACGCGCGTGGCGCTGCGCACGATCAAGGCTTCGGTGTCGGCCAGTTCCTTCTCAATGGTCTCTTTTGTCGTCTGCACAATCGTCCAGCCGGTCTGCTTCAGCAGGTCCACGCCGCGTTCGCTGATCTTGTCCGCCACAATGACTTTCATGGTCCCTCGTTCTCGGGTAACAGCCGCCAGAACACGCATGGCGGTCTCTTCCTACTCGTATGGAAACCAACCAAATTACTGTGCGGCCGCGAGTGTGTCAAATCGCGCTTCCCTGTGGAAGGGCCTTGTCACATCGTATCCCCCTGGCGAGGTTGAAGTGTTCGAGCGAGAAAAGGCGGTTGGAGATGGCCGCCCGGCTGGGGGGAGAGCCGGGCGGCGCGCGGCGTCTAGAATCGTCGCGCCATGGT
>Ga0306921_10006211_pt1 | contig 12456 bp, 9 predicted proteins | sample sta12Cox44000080_FD_203760 | JGI IMG/M metagenome (GOLD analysis project Ga0306921, IMG submission 203760) | Lab enrichment of tropical soil microbial communities from Luquillo Experimental Forest, Puerto Rico - statoxic.12C.oxic.44.000.080 (v2)... | ecosystem: Environmental > Terrestrial > Soil... | reverse complement strand
ATCATCCGTAGCAGCCTTTGGCGATGCGTTACGTCGTGATGCCAGGCTCATGTGGATCCCAGCGACGGCCATTCCGCCTTCGCCGACAGCCGCGGCGCAGCGTTTCACTGATCCGGAACGGACGTCGCCAGCTGCAAAAATTCCCGGAAGACTGGTTTCGAGCGGAGCGGGTCGCCGTTTGTTTTCGCGCCACGCTGGCGCATCAGCCACGTCCGCGCCGGTTTTGATGAATCCTTTCTCGTCCCGCTCGATTTCTGGCGGCAACCACTCTGTGCACGGTCGAGCGCCGATCATCGAAAATACCGCCGGCGTTTTAATGGTGCGTCGCTCGCCTGTTTTTGTGTTTTCCAACTCGACTTGCTCGAGCTTTTGGTCGCCAAACATTTTTCGAATCTCTGTTCGATAAAGAATTTCGATGTTCGGCTGCGCTTGCACCCGGCGCGACAAGTAGTCGGACATTTTTTTGGTAATGTCATCCCCACGAATCACGAGCAACACTTTGGCCGCACCATCAGAAAGAAACATCGCCGCTTGTCCGGCCGAGTTGCCGCTTCCGACCACAATCACTGTTTCGCTGCGGCAAATCTGACCTTCGAGCGCGGTTGCTGCATAATAAACGCCTACGCCTTCGAACTTTTCGCGGTTCTCCGCATCAAGCCGGCGATAGTTTGCGCCAGTCGCAATGAGAACAGTTTTTGCGCGCAAAATTGCCGCAGAACCTTCGATCTCGATGCAGGCACGATATTCCTCGTCTGAATCATACTTGAGCGACAACGCCTCGGACGGCGTGGAGAATTTTGCGCCGAAGCGATAAGCCTGAAGCTGAGCGAGCCATGTTAAATCGCCGCCGCTGATTCCGGTGGGGTAACCAAAAAAATTCTCGATCAACGAAGACGAGCCGGCCTGTCCACCGGGCGCGTAACTTTCCAGAACAACGGTCTTCAAGCCTTCCGACGCGGCGTAGACCGCCGCACCGAGCCCAGCCGGTCCAGCGCCGACAATCGTCACGTCCGACAAAATTTTGGTTTCGTCCTGAAGCGCAAGCGGCCGAAGCAAACCGGCAACCTGAGCGACTTCGCGCAAGGACGGCTGGCGCAAGGGAGTGCCCGCATGCGTGATCAGCACCGGCAAATCGCGAGTGGTAAGGTGAAGGCGGTTGCTCAACGACTGGCCTTGTTCGCTCTCGAAGTCGATCAGACGATGCGGGATGTGGTTCTTATCCAGAAAATCATCGAGCCGATGTCCGTCACGTGCGCCGCGCGCAGCCAGCACACGCAATCCTGCAAACTCCCGATCGCGACGCAGCCTCCGTCGTCGCATGATCAACGCGTCCACGATTGGTTTGCTAACCCTTGGCACCTCGGCTAGGACACGCCGAAGGTCCGCTGCTGGCACGTACAGAATCTCAGCCTCGTCCGTTGTGACTCGCGCAGTCGCGAGCGTCGACGTCCCTTGCAACATTGCAACGTCGCCGATGAAATCGCGCTCGTGCGCAACCGCGAGTTCCTGTTCGATCTCGTCCCGTCGCTCGAAGACCTGTATTTCGCCCCGCAAAACAACAGTCAACCCGACGTCCCGCTGCCCGGCTTTGTACACCACCTCGCCACGCTTCACGAAACGGCGTTCTCCGAGTGGTTCAAGCAGCGAGAGCTGATGATCGTCTAACTTGGCAAACGCAACACTTTGAGTGTCACGATAAAACTGCTCGTCATTGTCTGGCTCGTTGGTCACGTGCAAACAATACGTGCAACTCAGCACGATCCAAATCTACGCTGCCCTTGACGCCGTGGTGCCCACCACTGTGTCCAGGAGGGAATGTCACGCTGTCACGCTTGTGGCAACGGGGAAGGTCGACTCGCGCGGGAGTCTGAATCTTTAATGCACCGTATTCGATCCGGGCCCGATCCATATATAGTACGCCCTCGCCAATCGCGCGACGGCTGGAAATCTTGAAGGCGACCGCTTGTCACACGACCAATTTTTATCCGCGCCTAAATGGACTGCCTCAGAAAATGTCGAATCAAGCGCTTCTCCCGATCGCTTCTCTCATCATCCGCCGCGCCCGGGCCGACAAAGTTCCCATTCCGCTGCCGCGCAACCACCACAACCCTTTATCTCGGTCCGGGAGGTAAAGAAAGATGACGCCTTCGCCAGCGTCTGCGTGGTGAAAGCTCGCGCTCGGATTTTCCGCAATTAATTGAGGGAGCCTCTCCTTCCAGGGATCGTCAGGTGAATCAAAAATCTTTTCGGCGAGCTTCTTGAGCTCTTCAACGTTGATGATTCGAATCGACTTGGTAACGGCCTTGAGTCGTTCAGCGTTGATGCTGTCGATGTCGACGAATTTATCGAATGGCATGGAATTTACTCCATCAAACGCGCCACACATTGTTCCCACACTTTACGAGTCGCCGCAGCATTCATTAGGACGATGCTGGTGATGTTCATTGCGCGAACTCGCGGTAGCGAGCCAACAATTCGCCGGGGAACTCGAGCCGCCGCTGGAAATTGAATGCTGCGAGACTGTTGATGAGCAGTGGATTGTGCCGGTAGTTGGACTCCCTAACAACTGATCGCAAAATTCGACGCAACTTCTGAACAACAGCTTTCATGTTAGTACGCGGCGTGCATTGGACTAAGGTCCCACGCGCGGCTGTCGGAAATGGTTGGTACAGTTTGGTGATCACGTCATCCGACATTTCAACGCACATTCGGTCGGACTGAAAACCCGGCTGAGAGGCTTAACGTTCGCTGAGGCGCCGCTTAGCGCGATCTCCAGATTCAGCGGAAGCCAAGCCTCTCAGAGTCGAGGCTACGCGGACTTTGGAACAGTTAGCTCGAAAACAAACATCCGCTTATGAACTTCGTCAGTCTCAGAACACAGCGAACTTACCCGACGAGGTACGTTAAACAAATTGAAAAGAAATCTCTCGATTTCTGTGAAATTTCAGCTCCCCAAGGCTTGGGAAACAATTACTCCAATCCAGCGAACACCAAAATATGATGCCTACGATCTCGCAGTCGTCATTGACCCACTCGATCTCAATGACTGAAGCAAGGACTAGGTCGCTGCCGATGGTTTACCTGGCCAGACACGGGGAAACCGAGTGGACCATTTCGGGCCGACACACCGGCCTTACTGACCTGCCGCTGACAGAACGTGGCGAACGCAATGCTCGCCGTCTGGAGGAACGATTACGTGGAGTGCGATTCACCAAGGTCTTCACCAGTCCGTTACAGCGTGCCAAACGTACTTGCGAGCTGGCTGGCTTTGGAGCGGTGGCTGTAATCGACCCGGATTTAATCGAGTGGAACTACGGCGAGTACGAGGGTCGCATTACCGCTGACATCCACAGAGAGCGCCCTGATTGGCAGCTGTTTCGTGATGGTTGCCCGGGAGGCGAATCACCCTACGACGTCGCAATACGGGCAGACCGCGCCGTGCAACGAGTGCGCGCTGTCGAAGATAACATCCTAATTTTTTCAAGCGGGCATTTTCTCCGCGTACTCGCCGCTCGCTGGCTCGGCCTCGACGTTACGCACGGCAGATACTTTGTGCTGAGCACCGCGAGCCTGAGTGCATTGGGCTACGAACACAACCGGTTTGAGCCAGTAATCCGGCTATGGGACGACACTCGTCATGTCACGAACTAACAAAACCCGCAAGCCGGACGCTGATATCAAACTATCTAGCGGTCGCCGAAATGATCGGGTGCGATCCTCTTTATATATAGGCCTGAAAGTTGCACCGCACGATGCACCTGACTCGGGCTAACGAAAAGCCGAGCCGCCTGAAAATTTAACGAAATTGTGACGTGACTAGTGGTAAGAGAAGTCGTCGATTGTTTGATCTGCACACCGTTTGCATGGTGGCAACGGGAGGGAGTGAGTAAACGTGTGAACCAAGTGCTTCCGATCGTTTACCTGGCAAGGCACGGGGAAACTGCGTGGACGCTCTCGGGCCAATACACAGGACTTACGGACCTGCCGCTGACAGAACGTGGCGAGCGCAATGCGCATCGGCTTTCCGAACGGTTGCGTGGCCTTAATTTCGCCAAGGTGTTTACCAGCCCGTTGCAGCGTGCCAGGCGCACCTGTGAACTGGCTGGCTTTGGAACTGTCGCTGAAATCGACCGGGATTTAGTCGAGTGGAACTATGGCGATTATGAGGGTTGCCGTAGTGCTGACATCCACAGGGAGCACCCTGATTGGGACCTATTCCGCGACGGTTGCCCACGAGGGGAATCGCCAGCCGAAGCCGCGGCGCGGGCCGATCGCGTGGTGAGCCGCGTGCGCGGGGTGCCGGGAGATGTGCTGCTTTTTTCCAGCGGGCATTTCATTCGGGTACTCGCGACGCGCTGGATTGGGCTGGAAGTGACGGCCAACGCCAAGCGGTTCATGCTGAATACTGCGAGCCTGAGTGCAGTGGGCTACGAGAAAGAGGCGTCCCGGCCCGTAATCCAGTTGTGGAATGACATACATCATGTTGGCGACTAACTTAGACAACTGTCACACCGGAACGGTAGCGCCGGAAACAAAAACTGAGATTCTGGTTTGTAACGCCGGTTCCAGCAGTTTCAAATTCGACCGCTTCGATACAGAAGACGAGGCATCGAGTGGCTCAGAAAACCCGCGAGACGCAACGGTTGGTTTGTCCATCAGCCGGCATCGTGGAGAGGAAAATGCCCGGCCCCTTTTTTAACAAATACATACCTTAAATAAAAAGATGAAAACAAATAGAAAATCCGCCCCAATGGGCAAAGCGGGCACGGCCCGTAAAAGGAGTAGCCTAAGCACTGCAACCAAAAGTGAGACAGTTAGTGTCAATGGAGTGCGCCGCGCGCAGGGAACCGTTCGCTCCACGATTAAGGATGCGTCCCTCAGTGGCGACGAGTTGAACAAGATCGACGCGTACTGGAGAGCCGCAAACTACTTGTCAGTCGGCCAGATCTATCTTTACGACAATCCGCTCCTAAAGAAGCCGCTGAGCAAGGAGCACATCAAGCCGCGACTCCTGGGTCACTGGGGAACAACACCAGGTTTGAACTTCATCTACGTTCACCTGAACCGGCTAATCAAGCAGAACGACCTTGACATGCTTTACATCACCGGTCCCGGACACGGCGGGCCGGGTCTAGTCGCCAACGCCTACCTCGAGGGAACCTATAGCGAAGTCTACCCAAACATCTCCCAGGACGAGGAGGGCATGAAGCGGCTCTTCACCCAGTTCTCTTTCCCGGGCGGTATTCCTAGCCACGTGGCCCCGGAGACGCCAGGCTCGATCCACGAAGGCGGGGAGCTCGGATACGCGATCTCGCACGCGTACGGCGCGGCCTACGACAACCCCGACCTGATCGTCGCCTGCGTTGTCGGCGACGGCGAGGCGGAGACCGGACCGCTCGCCACGAGCTGGCATTCCAACAAGTTTCTCGATCCCGTGACCGACGGCGTGGTCCTGCCAATCCTGCATCTTAACGGCTACAAGATCGCCAATCCCTGCGTGCTCGCCAGAATCAGTCACGAAGAGCTGGACCACCTTTTCCGCGGGTACGGTTACACGCCACACTTCGTCGAGGGAAGCGAGCCCGAGAAGATGCACCAACTGATGGCGGCGACGCTCGACACCGTCATCCGCGAGATCCAGCGCATCAAGGCTGACGCGCGCCGAAACGGCTTCACCGGCCGACCCCGCTGGCCTATGATCGTGCTTCGCTCGCCCAAGGGCTGGACGTGCCCAAAGGAGATCGACGGTAAGCGCACTGAGGATTACTGGCGCTCCCACCAGGTGCCGATGGGTGAGATGCATGAAAACCCGGGCCACGTGCGCGTGCTGGAGAAATGGATGAAGGGCTACAAGCCTAAGGAACTCTTCGATGACTACGGTAAGCTCATCCCCGAGCTCGCGGAACTCCCTCCGCGAGGCGTTCGCCGCATGAGCGCCAATCCGCACACGAACGGCGGCCTGCTCCTCCGGGACCTTCGCCTTCCCGACTTTCGTGACTACGCCGTTAAAGTACCGTCACCGGGAGCTGTCACTGCTGAGGCCACCCGGGTGATGGGCCGGTTCCTTCGCGACGTGATGAAGCTCAACATGAAGAGCCGGAACTTCCGCCTCTTCAGCCCCGACGAGAGCAACTCGAACCGGTGGCAGGACGCGCTCGAAGTGACGAACCGAGCTTGGGTCGCTGAGACCTATTCATGGGACGACCATCTGGCTCCCGACGGCCGAGTAATGGAAATGTTGAGCGAGCACCAGTGCCAGGGCTGGCTCGAGGGCTATCTCCTGACCGGCCGACACGGGTTCTTCTCCTGCTACGAAGCATTCATCCACATCATCGACTCGATGTTCAACCAGCACGCCAAATGGTTGAAGGTGTGCAATGAGATCCGCTGGCGGCGGCCGATCGCTTCACTCAATTACCTCCTATCGTCGCACGTATGGCGGCAAGACCACAACGGCTTCAGCCACCAGGACCCCGGCTTTATCGATCACGTGATAAACAAGAAGGCTGAGGTGGTTCGAGTGTACCTGCCGCCGGACGCTAACTGTCTCCTTTCGGTCACCGACCACTGCCTGCGTAGCCGAAACTACATCAACGTCATCGTCGCCGGCAAGCAGCCGGCTCCGCAGTGGCTGAAGATGGACGAGGCAATCAAGCACTGCACCGCGGGGCTCGGGATCTGGCAGTGGGCCAGCAACGATCGTGGCGGGGACCCTGACGTCGTCATGGTTTGTTGCGGCGACGTGCCGACGCTTGAGACTCTAGCTGCTGTCGACCTCCTCCGGCGGTACGCGCCGGACCTGAAGATGCGTGTCGTCAACGTCGTGAATCTAATGAAGCTGCAACCCCCAAGCGAGCATCCGCATGGCCTCTCTGATCACGAGTTCGACGCGTTATTCACCACTGACAGGCCGATCGTCTTCGCTTTCCACGGCTACCCGTGGTTGATCCACCGGCTAACCTACCGGCGAGCGGGCCACCGGAACCTGCACGTGCGTGGCTATAAGGAAGAGGGCACCACCAGCACGCCGTTCGATATGTGCGTGTTGAATGACGTCGATCGGTTCCACCTGGTAAACGACGTGATCGACCGCGTTCCGAAGCTGGGTGCGCGAGCCGCGCACGCCAAACAGGCGATCCGCGACAAGCTCATTGAACACAATGAGTTCATAGCCCGGCACGGCGACGATATGCCCGAGATCACGGGCTGGAAATGGGGACAGGCCGTGGCGTCTGAAGGCACCGGTTCAACGGAGGCTGACAACATCTAAGCTGCGAGGAGACGACGGGAACGTGTTCGCGACCAGACAGGCAGGGTGACATCGTGGGTGAGGCCAACACAGCAATGGAAACAAAGGGGGCAAATTCGCTCCAGCTAGAGGAGCTTATAAAAAGATACGGGTGCGGCCCGGTCCAGTTCACTGGGACGGACGATGCGCTCTACGAACGCCATCTCGTCTTCGACAACGTGATGGATGTGACGGCGATCGGCGCTCGCGAGCGTTTTGAGGCAGTCGCCCGCTCTGTGCGTGATGTCCTTTCACAGCGATGGATTCAAACCGAGAAGACCTATGAACGTAGGGATCCGAAACGTGTTTACTATCTTTCGATGGAATTTCTCATCGGTCGATCGTTGGCTAACAATGTCACAAACCTTCTGCTTGATGACACGACCAAAAAAGCCGTCCAGGAAGAGAAGCTTGATTGGTACGAGTTGCTCGAGGAGGAGCCGGACGCGGGTTTAGGAAATGGAGGGCTCGGGCGCCTGGCGGCTTGCTTCTTGGATTCGATGGCGACGATGGAAATCCCAGCTGTGGGTTATGGCCTTCGCTACGAATACGGTATTTTCAAGCAGACAATTCAGGACGGCTGGCAACACGAAGTCCCAGACAATTGGCTCCGTCGCCCCGATCCTTGGGAAGTCTGTCGTCAACACGAGACAGTCGAAGTGCGGCTCAACTGCTCGTTCGAGGTGCGTGGCGGAACCCTGCGCGCGGTCCTCGGCCAGGCATCCGCTCTGATCGGCGTCCCGTTCGATCGCCCTGTGGTGGGTTATGGTGGGAAAACCATTAATACTCTTCGCCTCTGGGCTGCGGCGGCCTACGATTATTTCAATTTTCAAGAATTCAGCAGCGGCGATTTCGTGGGAGCACTCGCCGAGACACTCGAGGCAGAATCGCTGACTCGAGTCTTATATCCCGACGACCACACGAGCCTGGGCCAGGGATTGCGCTTTGTGCAGGAATATTTTCTTGTTGCCTGCTCATTAGCCGACCTCGTGCGGCGCTTCCGAAAGACCAACACCGACTGGCGAACACTTCCTGAAAAAGTTGCAATTCAACTCAACGACACGCACCCGACGATGGCGGTCCCGGAGTTGATGCGGATTCTTCTCGACGAAGCACACCTCGGTTGGGACGAGGCTTGGGACCTTACCCAAAGGACCTTGGCGTATACCAATCATACGCTGCTACCTGAAGCTCTTGAGAAGTGGCCGCTCGTCTGGTTTGAGCGAATGCTCCCGCGTCATCTGGAGATAATCTATGAGATTAATCGACGCCTGATTGCGGATATTCGAAGACGTTTCCCCGGAGATGAGGGACGAGTTCAGCGCGTAAGTCTCGTGGAAGAGGGTGCAGAGCACAAGATTCGGATGGCCAACCTCGCTATCGTTGGTTCGCATAGCACCAACGGGGTTGCGGCGATTCATTCCCGGCTGCTCCGCACGATGACCGTCAAGGATTTGGCCGAAATGTTTCCGCAGCGTTTCAGCAACAAAACCAATGGCGTCACGCCCCGTCGCTGGCTGCTAATGTCAAATCCTGCACTTTCGCAAACCATCACCGACGCCATCGGCAATGATTGGGCAACTGATCTCAGCCAGCTGAAAAAGCTCAAGCCACTGGCTGATCACCAGGCATTACAGCAAGCGTTTTTAAAAGCCAAACGCGAAGCCAAGCTGCACTTTATCGATTGGCTCAAACAGAGCACGGACAAAATAGTCGATCCCGACAGCATCTTCGATTGTCAGATCAAGCGCATACACGAATACAAGCGCCAACTGCTGAACGCGCTCCGGATCGTGGTCCTTTATAACCGGCTGCGCGAGAATCCCAATTTCGAGGTAATGCCACGAACCTTCTTCTTCGCTGGCAAGGCGGCACCCGCTTATCACCTGGCTAAAGTGATTATCAAGTTCATCAACAATCTTGCCGACACCATCGATAACGATCCTGTGATCGACGGACGGCTCAAGGTTGTCTTCCTGCCCGACTACTGTGTTTCAATGGCAGAGCGGCTGATTCCTGCTGCTGATGTGTCCAATCAGATCTCTACTGCCGGCTACGAAGCCAGTGGTACGAGCAACATGAAGTTCATGATGAACGGGGCGTTGACCATAGGCACGCGCGATGGGGCAACCATCGAGATGGCGGAAGAAGCAGGCGAAGAAAATTTCTTTTTATTCGGCCTGACGGCGGAACAGGTGGCGAACAGCCGCGCTTGGTATAGGCCGCAGTGGCATTATGACAATGATCCGGAGACCCGCGCCGCATTGGACCTGATCTTCGCCGACCATTTCAGCCGGAACGAGCCGGGCGTCTTTGCTCCATTGCGGGACGCCCTTCTAACCCGCGGCGACTACTACATGCACCTGGCGGATCTTAAGTCCTATTTAAAGGCTGACCAGCGGCTAGGCGAACTCTACGCCGACTCAGCGGGATGGTCCCGCAAGGCGATCTTAAACGTGGCTGGCTCTGGAAAATTCTCCAGCGACCGAACAATTGCGGAATATGCCACCGACATCTGGACCGCAAAGGCATGCCCCGTTTCCTAACAGCCACAAGTGAGAAGGAGGATTGAGGTATGCCAATTTCCCCACTTGCGGGCAAGCCAGCGCCAAAAGAGCTCCTGATAGATCCGAGTCGGCTTGAGCGCGAATATTATGAGCGCCGGCCCGACTTGGGAAACCGAAACCAGCTGGTAAGCTTCGGTACTAGCGGACATCGGGGCTCACCGCTTAACGCATCGTTTACCGAAGCACATATTCTGGCCATCACCCAGGCCATTTGTGATTACCGGCGCAGTCAAGACTACGATGGCCCGCTCCACATGGGTAAGGACACACACGCTGTGTCCGAAGCGGCGCAGCGGACCGCCCTTGAGGTGCTGGCCGCTAATAAAGTAGAGACGATTATCCAGAAAGATGACGGCTTTACGCCCACGCCCGTTATCTCGCGCGCTATTCTCGTTTATAACCGTAATCGTAAGGAGCACGTCGCTGATGGCGTTGTTATCACCCCCTCCCACAACCCGCCGGCGGATGGAGGCTTCAAGTACAATCCGCCCAATGGCGGACCAGCCGACACCGACGTAACACGATGGGTTGAGCGCCGGGCCAACGACCTGTTACGCGACGGTACCGGCATCAAACGCGTACCGTTTGCTAGTGCGCTGAAGGCCGACACAACACACCAAGAAGATTTCGTTCTGCCCTATATAGAGGATCTGAAAAACGTCATCGACATGGACGCGATCCGCAGTGCTGGATTGAAGCTGGGAGTGGACCCACTCGGCGGTGCCGCCGAACCCTACTGGGAGCCGATCAACGCAATTTATCATCTGGATATCCACGTCGCGAATTCAACAATCGACCCAACGTTCTCGTTCATGACTGTCGATCACGACGGCCAGATTCGCATGGATCCGTCCAGTCCGTACGCGATGGCCCGTCTGGTGGACCTCAAGAATCGGTATGACGTAGCTTTCGCTAACGATCCAGACTCCGACCGGCACGGCATCGTTACGCCTTCGTCCGGGTTGATGAATCCTAATCACTACCTAGCTGTGGCCATCCGCTATTTGCTGATGCACCGGGCTAACTGGCCGGCTCACGTCGCGGTCGGTAAAACCCTAGTCAGCAGTAGCATGATTGATCGGGTCGTTCACAAGCTGGAACGCTCTCTTTGCGAAGTGCCGGTGGGTTTCAAGTGGTTTGTACCAGGATTGTTCGATGGCTCGCTTTGTTTTGGCGGGGAAGAAAGCGCAGGCGCAAGCTTCCTTAGGAAGGACGGTACCGTTTGGACGACCGACAAGGACGGCCCAATAATGGACTTACTGGCAGCCGAGCTCACCGCCCGGACGGGCAAAGATCCGGGCGAACTATATCACGAACTAACAACCGAGTTTGGTACGCCCTGTTACACGCGGATCGATGCACCGGCCACGCCAGATGAAAAGGCGCGCCTGCAAAAGTTGTCACCCCACGCGATAGCGAAGGACACTCTGGCCGGCGACCCGATCACGGCAAAACTGACTTCCGCTCCAGGCAATGACGGCCCGATCGGAGGCCTCAAGGTCATGACCGACAACGGTTGGTTCGCGGCTCGGCCTTCCGGCACGGAGAACATCTACAAGATCTATGCGGAGAGCTTTAAGGATCAAAGTCATTTGGACGCAATCGTGCAGGAGGCTCAGGAAATTGTAACCGATGCGCTAAGATCGCCAGATTCAGCTCTTCAGGAACAGGAGGTGCGCTGATGAGCAACGACAGCCCGCCAAATCTTCCTCCATTTCCGTCATCTTACCGTTCCTCTGGCTTGCTTCTGCACGTTACATCGTTGCCCTCGCCCTACGGCCTTGGCGACGTAGGACCAGCTGCGATGGCGTGGATCGATCAACTTTCCGAGGCAGGACAAAGCTGGTGGCAGGCCCTGCCCTTGGGCCCGACGGGCTACGGCAATTCTCCGTATCAGGCGTTGTCATCTTTTGCCGGCAATGGTCTTCTCATCAGCCCGGATTGGCTCATCGAGGATGGCTTGTTAGGGACCGGTGACTGCGCAGCACTCTCGTTCTCTTCTTCCAACGTCGATTACAACTCAGTTATTCCGTTCAAACACCGGTTGCTCGAAATAGCTTGGACCAATTTTACTGCCGCGAAACCTGCCGAGTTACAAATTGCCTTTGAAAAATTCTGCCACGAGCAGGCTCGCTGGCTGGAAGATTACGCACTCTTTCGAGCCCTGAAAATCCTTTACAAGGGCGCCTATTATCTCGAGTGGCCCGCCGACCTGGTCCGGCGTGTCCCCAAAGCTCTCGCTCGGGCCCGGCGTGAGCTTGCAAATCAAGTCGATCAAGTTCGTTTTGCTCAATTTCTATTGTTTCGCCAAGGGGCCCGGCTTGAAAAACACGCCAGCGCAAAAGGCGTCCGCCTGATTGGCGATCTGCCTTTTTTTGTATCTCCGGACTCGAGTGACGTTTGGGCCAACCCGGAATTATTTTTGCTGGACGACCAACGGAGGCCACGCTTCGTGGCGGGCGTGCCTCCGGATTATTTCAGCTCGCAGGGACAACTCTGGGGCAACCCCGTCTACAACTGGGATGCGCTCCGACAAACTGGCTATCGTTGGTGCATCGATCGTTTGCGCGCGTTGCTCGCGCACGTTGACGTAATTCGTCT
>Ga0306921_10006209_pt1 | contig 12459 bp, 8 predicted proteins | sample sta12Cox44000080_FD_203760 | JGI IMG/M metagenome (GOLD analysis project Ga0306921, IMG submission 203760) | Lab enrichment of tropical soil microbial communities from Luquillo Experimental Forest, Puerto Rico - statoxic.12C.oxic.44.000.080 (v2)... | ecosystem: Environmental > Terrestrial > Soil... | reverse complement strand
CGCGACCGGATCCGTGCCGGCCGCGCCGCCCAGCACCTGGACCGGCTGGAGCACGACGCTGGTGGCCGGAACACCCGCGGTGACGTGGATGCTCTGGCGCGCCGCGGCGTAACCCACCGCGAGCACCGCCAGGGTGCGATCGCCGGCCGGGGCGGCGAGGCAGAAGCGTCCATGAGGGTCGGTGGTGGCGCTGGCGCCGGTCTCGGTGATCACCACGCTCGCGCTGGCGATCGGCCGTCCGGAGGGATCGCCGACCACCCCGCACACCTCGATCCGCGCGCTGTCGGCCGGCGGCGCCTGGGCGAACCCCTGCGCGGACGGCGCCAGGTTCTGCGAGCCGCCCGCGTCCCTGGCCTGCATGGGAACCGCGGGCGAGTACTTGCGCACGTAGACCGGCTCGCCGGGTCGGGCCGGCGCCGCGGGCGGTGCCGGCGGCGGCCGATAGCTGGCGGCGGGCGAGCCGGGCGGAATCACCGGGACATCCTCGCCACGCTCGTCGCGCCGCACCTCGTAGGCGCGGCCCGGCAGCGCGCCCGGCGCCGCAGCCGGACCGTTGCCCGCGGCGCCCGCGCCCGGCGGCGCAGCCGCGAATCCCGGCGCCGCGCGCTCCTTCGCCGCCCCGGACGCCGCGGCGCCGCTGGGAGCGCCCGACGCGATGGCGCGCTCCGGCGCCTGCGACTTCAACCGTCCCTGTGCCACCGGCGCTGGGGCGGGGGCCGCCACCTCGCCCGGTGTCGGACTGGCCTCCGGTGCGGGCGCCTCCTCGGCCGGGGGCCGGGCGCGCGCGTCGCGCTCGGCGCGCTCGACCGCGCCGCGGTCGCGCAGCGACACCACGCCGCTCTCGCGGGTGAGGAGGAACGCGATCCCGACCGCCACCACCGCGGCCGCGAGCGCCGAAGCCCAGGCCAGCGAGCGCCGCGGCGCGCGCTGCCCAGACACCGTCGCGGCGCGGCGCTCGGCGGGCGTGGCGCTCGCCGGGCGCGGCGCGCCGGCCGGCTCCCCGGCGCTGATGCGCGCCGCGACGCGCGCGGCGAAGCTCGCGAAGTACTCCTCGCCCGGATCGTGCGTGAACGCGCGGCGCAGCGCCTGGTCCTGGGCCGCGAGCGCGGCGTACGCCGCGGCGCACTCGGCGCAGCCGGCGAGGTGCCGCTCGGCCTGCTCGAGTGCCGCTCCCGCGAGCCGGTGATCGAGCAGCGCACTCAGCTCGTCCGACGTCAGGTGATTCCCGTTCATTCCCGGGTCCTCGCTCTCCAGCGCGCGCGCAGCTCGGTGCGGGCGCGCGACAACCGCGACATCACGGTGCCCGGCGGGATGCCCAGCGCATCCGCGATCTCCCCGTACGACAGCTCCTCGACCGCCCGCAGTACCAGCACCGCCTGATGCTCCACCGACAGCTCCTCGAACGCGGCCTCGAGCTGGGCCATCCCCTCGCGCCCCGCCGCCAGGTCGGCGGGATCGTCGCCGCCCCCGAACTGGCGCCCGGACTCGAGCAGCGGCTCGAGCGCGCTCTCGGGCCGGCGCTTGCGGCGCCGGAACAGCGACAGCGCCTGGTTGACCACGATGCGAGTGAGCCAGGGGCGCAGCGGCTCGCCGGCGCGGAAGCGCCCCAGCGCCTGCCACGCCCTCACGAACGCCTCCTGGGCCAGATCGTCGGCATCGGCTGCGTTGCGGGTCAGGCCCCAGGCCACCGCGTACACGGCGCGCTGGTGATGGCGCACCAGCACCGCGAAGGCCTGCGGGTCGCCGCCCTGCGCGGCGCGCACCAGAGCGGTCTCGTCGACCGGCTCCAAATCTGATCTACGCCCGGCCGCCTCGTTCATTCCCGCCTCGTTTCGCCGCCGCGGGTGCTCGCCGCCAACCTCGCTCCCCGCCTAGGCTTGCAGCGCCGCCGCCTCGTTGCACTCGCGCCGGGCCGCCGCCAGCGCGCCGCGCGGGTCGAGCGCCGACGTCACGGCGCGCCCGAGCACGATCATGCCGGCGCCCTGGCGCACCGCCTCGGCCACGGTGGCGACGCGAACCTGGTCGCCGCGCTCGGTGCCGGCGGGGCGGATGCCGGGGGTGATGGCGAAGAACGGCCTGCCGCGCCGCGCCAGCCGGATCCCGGCGAGATCGGCGGCCGAGCACACGATGCCGTGGGCCCCCGCGCCCTCGGCCATCTCGAGCAGACGCGGGATGACGAGCCCGGTGTCGAGCGGGTTCTCGAACCCCGGCGGCAGGTGGTCGGCATCGAGGCTGGTGAGCAGCGTGACCGCCACCACCCGGGTCCGGCCGCCGGCGCGACGCACCCCCTCGACCGCGGCGGCGATCATCGCCGCGCCGCCCATCGCGTGCACGGTCAGGAACTCGACCCCGAGCCGCGCCGCCGCGGCGGCCGCGCCGCGCACCGTGTTGGGGATGTCGTGGAGCTTGAGGTCGAGGAACACGCGACGCCCGCGCGCGTCCAGCGCCCGCACCGCTTCCGGTCCGGCCGCGGTGTAGAGCTCGAGCCCCACCTTGGCGATCTCGGGGCCGGTGCCGAGCCGATCGTCGAGCTCGAGCGCCTGCTCGAGGGTTGCGACGTCGAAGGCGATCGCGATCTCGCTCACGCCCGCCTCCGCTCGCGCGGGATCAGCTCCGGGCGACTCGGTCCGCCGGAGAGCGCGCCGCGCCACGACAGGAGGCGCCGCACCCCGCGCGCTTCGAGCGCCTCGCGCAATCCCTCGAGCACGTCCTGGGCCGCGCGCGGATGGATGAAGCTCGCGGTGCCGACCTGGACCGCGGTCGCGCCGACGGCGATGAACTCGAGCGCGTCGCGGGCGTTCATGATGCCGCCCGAGCCGATCACCGGGATGCGGATCGCGCGCGCCGCCTCGTGGCAGCGCGCCAGCGCCAGCGGCTTGATCGCCGGGCCCGACAGCCCGCCGGTGGCACGCCCGAGGCGTGAGCCGCGCTGCTCGAGATCGACCGCCATGCCGACGAAGGTGTTGACCGCGGTGACCGCGTCGGCGCCGCCCTGCTCGCAGGCGCGCGCCAGGTCGGCGATCGAGGTCACGTCGGGCGACAGCTTGGCGATCAGCGCTGCGCGGGTGAGCGGGCGCAGCCGGGCGAGCGTGCGCTCGAGGCGGCGTGGCGCCGCCCAGTAGCGCGCCCCGCCGCGCGCCACGTTGGGGCACGAGAAGTTGATCTCGAAGCCGGCGATGCCGCGCTCCCGGCCCAGCGCCGCGACCAGGCGCTCGAGCTCGGCCGGGGTCTCGCCGCCCACCGAGGCCACGATGGTGGCGTCGAGCCGGCGCAGGCGCGGCAGCTTGTCGCGCCGGAACGCGGCGAGGCCGACGTTCTCGAGCCCGATCGAGTTGAGCATGCCGCCCGCGGTCTCGGCGATGCGGCGCGGCGGGTTGCCGGCGCGCGGCTCGAGCGTCACGGTCTTGGTGATCACGGCGCCGAGCCCGGCGACGTCGACGACGTGCGCGTACTCGTCGCCGTAGCCGAAGGTGCCCGACGCGGTCAGCACCGGGTTGGCGAGCGCCATCGGCCCGATCCGCACCCGCAGGTCGACGCCCCGCGGCGCGCTCATTCGACCCGCTCCCAGTCGAGCTCCGCGGCCTCGAACACCGGCCCCTCGGTGCAGCACATCGCCCACTCCTCGTTGCCGAACAGCGACGGCCCCGGGGCGCGCCGGTAGGCGGCGCGGGCGCGGGCGCTGCGCGGCAGCGGGCAGCCGCGGCACACGCCGGTGCCGCACGCCATGATCGACTCCATCGCCAGGTGGGCCGGCACCCCGCGCGCGAGGCTCCAGCGCGCCACCGCCGCCAGCATCGCGTGCGGACCGCAGGCGTGAACCACGAGCGGCGGCTCGAGCCGAGCCGCGACCTGCTCGAGCAGCGCGACCACGTGGCCGCGGCGCCCGGCGCTGCCGTCGTCGGTGCTCAAGTGCATGCGCCCGCCGAGACGCCGCAGCGCGGCGCGCGCCGCGGCGAGCGCCACCAGCTGGTCGCGACGGCGCGCTCCGAACAGGAACTCGCAGCGCCGGCCGGCCTGCCCCAGTGCGTCGGCGGCGAACAGCAGGGGCGCCACGCCTCGTCCACCCGCGACCAGCACCGGCGTGCCGGGCTGATCGAGCGGGAAGCCGTGGCCGAGCGGCCCCAGCACCTCGAGCGATGCGCCCGCCCCGAGCGCCGCCAGCGCCCGCGTGCCGGTGCCGACCGGGACGTACAGGAACCCGAGCCTCAGGCCCGGGCCGGTGCGGCGGCAGGCCGCCACGCTCATCGGACGCGGTAGCAGCGCCGCAGAGCCGGTGGGGTCGATGAGGAGCTGGACGAACTGACCGGGCGCGGGGGCGCCAAAGCCGCGCGGCACGTCGATCTCGAGCCAGTGATGGTTGGCGCCGCGATCGTCCTGGCCCACCACCCGTGCGCGCACCTGGGTCCAGCGAGCGCTCAATGCCGCCACCGGCACGTCAGGGCTTCCGGTGCTGGGCGGAGGTGTCCGGCGGCGCGGCAGCGGTGCTGTCGTGGCGGGCGGTGGCGGGGGGCGGGACCGGCGCGGCGCCCGCGGCGGGGGGCGGCGGTGCGGGCGGGCCGGTGGCGGCGCCGGCGGCCGCAGCTCCGGCGCCCGCGGCGGCTGCGGGCCCCGGCATCGGTGGGCCCGTCACCGCCAGCGGGTCCGCGGCGCCCGGTGGGGCCGCGATCGCCTGGGGCGAGACCGCGATGTTCTGCGGCGGTACCGGGCCCACCAGTGTCGAATCGGGCGCGTGCAGCAGCCCGGCGCCGGCGCCGAGCGCGGCCGCGCCCATCGCGCCGGCGGGCGGCCGCAGCCCGAGGGAGTCGGACGCGGCGTTCTGCGCGTGCGGGGCCCCGAGCGGAGTCGACCCCTGGGGCACCGGCGTCAGCGCCACCGAGTCGGCGGCCGCCAGCTGCTGCACCGGCGCCTGGGGCAGCTTGATCAGCGTGTCGGGCACCTCGGCGCCCTCCATCTCGAGGTAGTCGCGCGCGGCGAGCTGGGCCTCGGTGGCGGGATGGTCTCGCACCGCGAGCCAGAACAGCGAGTCGGCCTCGGCCTTGCGCCCGAACTTGCGGCTCAGCACCCAGGCCTCGGCGATGATCGCCTTGGCGGCCCACTTGGTGCCGGCGTAGTCCTGCTCGATCTTGCGGTACTGCTCGATCGCGCGCTCCGGCTTGTTGACCTGGAACAGGTACTGTTCGGCGAGCAGGAAGGCGACCTCGGCCTTGGCTTCGACGGTGTCCTTGGTCGCGCTGCGGAACTTCGACAGGCGATCGAGGTTCTCGAGCCGCTGCGCGGCCTGGGTCACGAACGCCGAGCTGGCGATGTCGCGCACCCGGGCGTACTCGACGCGCGCCTTGTCGAAGTCGTCGCCGACCGTCTCGTAGGCGTAGCCGATGCGGTACTGCGCCTCGGCGGCGAGCGACGTGCGCGGATAATCGCGCACCACGCTGTGGTACGAGCGCACCGCCTCGTCGAGGTTGCCCTGCAGCATCGCCACCGTGCCGATGCGCACCATCAACTGGCCGTAGTGATCGTTGGCCGGCAGCGCCCCCGGGGGCGGCGCGGACTGGACCACCATGGGGGCCGGCGCCGTCCCGCTCCCGACCACGGGCTCGGGCTGGGGCGGCGGAGGCGGCTCGTGCGACTGGGCGCCCCGGAGCAGCGCCATCTCCTCGTCGTAGGCCTGGCCGGCCTCGAGGCAGTCGGCCTCGCGCAGCAGGAACGCCAGCCGCTCGTTGTCGTCGCGCGAGTTGAAGCCGAGCTGGCGGAAGTCCTCGCGCGCCCGGGTATAGTCGCCCGCCTTGAAATTGGCCTCGGCGCGCGCCGCCCGCGCCATCGGCTCGAGCCTGCTCCTGGGCCAGCGTTCCAGCACCTTGCCCGCCGAGGCCGCGGCCTCGGGGTACTGCTCGAGCGAGATCAGCGCGCGGGCGCGCTCGAGATAGGCGTAGGGCGCGAGGTCGTGCTTGGGCGCCTTGGCCAGGAAGTCGTCGAGCGTGCGCGCCGAGGACGCGTACTTGTGTGCGTGCCGGTAGGCGACGCCGAGGTAGAACGTCGCCTCGGCGTGGATCGGGCTCTTGGGATAGCGGGTCTCGAAGTCCTGGAGCATGTTGACGACCTCGACCGGATCGTCCTTGCCGAGCAGCCCGCGCGCCCACAGCAGGTAGGCGTCGTCCACCCACTTCGACTTTGGATACTGGGCCAGGACCTTCTTCGAGTACTCGATCGACTTGTTGAAGTTCTGGGTGTCGACCGTCTGCGGCTTGTCGACCAGGTAGGGCTGCCGCTGCGCCGCGACGTCGTAGTACTTCCGGGCCAGATAGAAGGTGTTGTAGTAGGCACACGAGGACAGCGTGAGCCCGAGCGCCAGCGCCTCGAGGACCACCCGCCCCGGACCGGTGACCCGCCTCACAGCGCCTCCTGGAGCGCGGTGACGTCGAGCGGGCCGCGCCGCAGCGCCTCGATGCCCGAGACCGCGGCCAGCGCCCCGGCGACGGTCGTGATGACCGGCACACCGAGCGCCACCGCGCGCTCGCGGATCGCGCGCTCGTCGTACTCCGACGCGCGCCCGAGGGGCGTGTTGATGACCATCTGGATCTCCCCCGCCTCGATCAGGTCCACCGCGTTGGGTCGGCCCTCGTGGACCTTGAAAACCTCCCCGCAGGGCACGCCATTACGGCGCAGGAAGCGCGCGGTGCCGCGGGTCGCTACCAGTCCATACCCCAGTTCCACCAGTTTCTTCGCCATGAAGGTGATGGCCCGCTTGTCGTCGTCGCGCAGGCTCAGGAACACCGAGCCCCCGTCGGGCAGCGGATCTCCCGATCCCAGATGGGCTTTGGCGAGGGCGCGGCCGAAGTCCAGGTCCCGGCCCATGACCTCGCCGGTGGACTTCATCTCGGGGCCGAGCACGGCGTCCTCGCCCGGGAAGCGGTTGAAGGGTAGCACGGGCTTCTTGACGCTGACGAGCGACACCTCCGGGGAGGTGGCGGGGGCCACGTCGCTCAGCCGCTCCCCGGCCATGATGCGGGCGGCGAGCCGGGCCAGCGGCAGACCCACCGCCTTGCTCACGAACGGCACGGTGCGCGAGGCGCGCGGGTTGGCCTCCAGCACGAAGATCCGGTCGCTGCGCACTGCGAACTGGACGTTGAGCAGCCCGCGCACCCGGAGGGCCCGCGCCAGGGTGGCGGTGATCTCGCGCACCGCGGTCACCGTCTCCTCGCCGAGCGTGAAGGGCGGGATGACGCAGGTCGAGTCGCCGGAGTGGATGCCCGCCTCCTCGATGTGCTCCATCACCGCGCCCACCAGGACACTGTCGCCGTCCGCGAGCGCGTCGACGTCGACCTCGAGCGCGCCGGCGAGGAACTTGTCGATCAGCACCGGCTCGTCCGCCGACACCAGCGCCTCGGCGGTGATCCACTCCTCCAGCTCCTCGGGGGTGTAAACCACGCGCATGCCGCGGCCGCCCAGCACGTACGACGGCCGCACCAGCACCGGGTAGCCGAGCGCCAGGGCCGCGGCCAGGGTCTCCTCGCGCGTCACCGCCGTGCGGCTCTCGGGTTGGAGCAGCCCCAGCTCCTCGACCAGCACCCGGAAGCGCGCGCGGTTCTCGGCCAGATCGAGGCCGTCCCAGGGCGTGCCCCACAGCGGCACCCCGGCCTCGTGAAGGGCGCGCGCCAGCTTGAGCGGCGTCTGTCCGCCGAGGGTGACGATCACCCCCGCCGGCCGCTCGACTTCGATCACGTTGAGCACGTCCTCGACGGTGAGCGGCTCGAAGTAGAGCCGGCTCGAGATGTCGTAGTCGGTGCTCACGGTTTCGGGGTTCGAGTTCACCATGATGACGTCGAAGCCGCGCTGCTTGAGCTCGAGCGCCGCCTGGACGCAGCAGTAGTCGAACTCAAGCCCCTGCCCGATGCGGTTGGGCCCGCTCCCCAGGATCACGACGCGCGGGCGGTCGCTGGCCGGCACCTCGCTCTCCTCCTCGTACGTGGAATAGAAATACGGGGTCTCGGCCTCGAACTCCGCACCGCAGGTATCGACCGCCTTCATGACCGGCCGCACCCCCCAGGCCTCGCGCCGGCGGCGCACGTCGGCCTCGTCGAGCCCCAGCCGCGCCGCCAGGTGCCGGTCGCTGAACCCCAGGCGCTTGGCGTCGCGGATCAGCCCCTCGCGCCACGGCGCCTCGGGGTCGCGCGCCACGCGCGCGGCCAGCGCCTGGTCGAGATCGACGATCCGCTTCATCTGGGCCAGGAACCACGGGTCGATGCCGGTGTGACGGCTCAGCTGCTCGGGCGTCAACCCGGCCGCCAGGCCGCGGAACAGGTCGCCGAGCCGGCCCGGGCTCGGGGTCTCGAGCGCGCGGGCCAGATCCTCGAGCTCGGCCACCGGGGCGGGCGGGGGCAGCACCCCGGCGCCCGACTCGAGCGCGCGCCAGCCCTTGAGCAGCGCCTCCGGGAAGGTGCGCCCGATCGCCATGATCTCGCCCACCGACTTCATGCGCGTGCCGAGCCGCTGCGGGGTGGCGCGGAACTTCTCGAACGCCCAGCGCGGGATCTTGACCACGCAGTAGTCGAGCGTGGGCTCGAAGCAGGCCGGGGTCTTCCGGGTGATGTCGTTGGGGATCTCGTCGAGCGTCAGCCCGGCCGCGAGCAGCGCCGAGATCTTGGCGATCGGGAACCCGGTCGCCTTGCTGGCCAGCGCCGAGGAGCGGGAGACCCGCGGGTTCATCTCGATCACGCGCATCTCGCCGGTGTCGGGATGGACCGCGAACTGGATGTTCGAGCCCCCGGCCTCGACCTTGATGGCGCGCATCACCCGCAGCGCGGCGTCGCGCATCCGCTGGTAGCAGCGGTCGGTCAGGGTCTGCGCCGGCGCCACCGTGATGCTGTCACCGGTGTGCACGCCCATCGGGTCGAAGTTCTCGATCGAGCACACCACCACGCAGTTGTCGAGGCGGTCGCGCATCACCTCGAGCTCGTATTCCTTCCAGCCCAGCAGGCACTCCTCGATCAGGATCGAGCCCGCCGGGCTGGCGGCGATCCCGGCGCGCGCCGCCTCGCGCAGCTGGCGCATGTGGTGGACCAGGCCCGAGCCCTGGCCGCCGAGCGTGAACGAGGAGCGGATGACCAGCGGATAGCCGAGCTGCTCGCCCAGCGTCACCGCCTCGGCCACGGTGGTGGCGTAGCCGCTGCGCGGCAGCTCGAGCCCGGCCTCGAGCATCGCCTGCTTGAAGCGCGCGCGATCCTCGGCGGTCTCGATCGCCTCGAGCGAGGCGCCGATCAGCCGCACGCCGTGGCGCTCCAGGGCTCCGTTGTGAGCCAGCGCCACCGCCAGATTCAGGGCGGTCTGGCCGCCCAGCGTGGGCAGCAGCGCCTGCGGCTTCTCGCGCTCGAGGATGCGCTCGGCAATCTCGGGCAGCAGGGGCTCGATGTAGGTGCGATCGGCGAACTCGGGATCGGTCATGATGGTCGCCGGGTTGGAGTTGAGCAGCACCACCTCGATGCCGAGGGAGCGCAGCGCGCGGCACGCCTGGGTGCCCGAGTAGTCGAACTCGCACGCCTGCCCGATGACGATCGGACCGGCGCCCAGCACCATCACCTTCTTGAGATCGGGGCGGGCGGGCATCAGCGTGCCCCCTTCCACAGCCCGGCGAGCGCCACCACCCCGAACCCGGTGATGAGCGCCCCCGAGGCGCGGTTGACCCAGCGCATGCGGCCGGCGTCGAAGCGGTTCCGGATCCGGTCGACCACGCCGCTCAGGATCAGCCACCACGCCGCCGAGCCGGCGCACACGCCGGCAACCAGCGCCCCCGCGGCCGCCGGGCCGGTGGCGCCGCCGCCGAGGCCGAGGCCGGCGAAGGCCGCCACGAACGACAGGATGGTCATCGGGTTGGTGAGCGTGAGCACGAACGTCGAGCCGAAGGCTCCGGCGAGGCCCGCCGCTCCCACCGCGGCCGGCTGCTCGGCGGGGCGCGCCACGAAGGTCGCGATGCCGAGATAGAGCAGGAACAGGCCGCCGATGAGCCGGATCCAGGCCTGCTGACCCACCAGGGTGGGGGTCACCCAGGTGAGACCGAAGGCGGCGACGGCGCCGTAGCAGGCGTCGGCGGCGGCCGCGCCGAGCCCGGTCGCGAGCCCGGCGGCCCGGCCCATGGCGAGCGTGCGGCGGATGCACAGCACGCCGATCGGGCCCACCGGGGCGGCGATGGCGAAGCCGAGGGCGAGGCCGCGCACCAGGAACGAGAGCGGGTGGCTCATCGCGGTCCCGCCGGCAGCGGCTCGCCGGCCGCGGCGCGCCGCTTCGCCACCGCGGCGGCGAAGGTGCTGAACCACGGCCGCGAGTCGTGCGGACCGGGGCTCGCCTCGGGATGGTACTGGCACGACAGCACCGGGAGTGTGCGGTGGATCATGCCCTCGAGCGTGCCGTCGTTGCCGCTCCAGTGGGTGAGCTCGAACTCGCCCGACGGCAGCGACGCGGCGTCCACCATGAAGCCGTGGTTCTGGCTCGTCACCTCGACCACGCCGGTGCGCCGGTCGATCACCGGGTGGTTGATGCCGCGATGGCCGAACTTGAGCTTGCGGGTGCGCCCGCCGGCCGCCAGGCCGAGGATCTGGTGCCCGAGGCAGATGCCGAGCGTCGGCACCGCCAGCGCCAGCTCGCGGGCGGTGGCGATCGCGAAGTCGAGCGGCTCCGGATCACCGGGCCCGTTCGAGAGCACGACGCCGTCGGGCTCCAGCGCCAGCACCTCGCGCGCGCTCGTACGTGCCGGCATGACCCGCACCCGGAAGCCCTCGGCGTGCAGCCGGCGGAGAATGTTGTACTTGACCCCGTAGTCGAGCACCACCGCGAGCGGACGGCCGGCATCGCCCTCGGGACAGGCGTCGGCCGGGCCGCCCCCGGCCCACCAGTAGGGCTCGAGGCAGGTGACGATGTCGGCCAGCGCCAGGCCCTGCATCGGCGGGCTCCGGCGCGCCTTCTCGACCAGCGTGTCGGCGTCGGCTTCGAGCGCCGACAGGCAGCCGCGCATCACGCCGCGGTCGCGCAGGTGGCGGGTGAGCGCGCGGGTGTCGATGCCGCAGATCCCCGGCACCCCGGCGTCCTCGAGCCAGGCGTCGAGGCTGCCGGTGGCGCGCCAGCTGCTGGGCCGCTCGCACACCTCGCGGCATACCATCGCCTGGGCACGCAGCGTGGCGCTCTCGAAGTCCTCGACGTTGACGCCGTAGTTGCCGATCAGCGGGTAGGTGAAGGTCACGATCTGCCCGCAGTACGAGGGGTCGGTCATGACCTCCTGGTAGCCCGTCATCGCGGTGTTGAACACCACCTCGCCGGTGGTCTCGGCGCGCGCGCCGAACGACTCGCCCTTGAAGATGCGGCCGTCCTCGAGCGCCAGGATCGCGGGCGGACGGCGGCTCACGCCGTCGCTCCGGCGGACGCGATTGCCTGGGCGGCGCTGAACGCGGGGTCGGCGTGGGTGAGCCGGCCGCCGCACACCGTGGCCAGCACCCGGCCGGTCAGCCGCCAGCCAGCGAACGGGCTGTTGCGCCCCATCGAGTGGAAGGCGTCGGGATCGACGGTCCACTCGCGCGCCGGGTCGAGCAGCACCAGATCGGCCGGGAAGCCGGGCTCGAGCCGCACCTCGGGCATACCCATGACGCGGCGGGGCGCCTCGGTCCACAGCTCGAGCGCGCGCGCCAGCTTGAGGTGCCCGGGCCGCACCAGGAACGACACGGTGAGGGCGAAGGCGGTCTCGAGACCGACGATGCCGAACGGCGCCTGATCGAAGGGGCGGCGCTTCTCTTCGCTGGTGTGGGGGGCGTGATCGGTGGCGAAGCAGTCGACCAGCCCCTCGCGGATCGCGGCGATCACCGCGTCGCGGTCGGCGGCCGAGCGCAGCGGCGGGTTCATCTTGGCGTTGGTGTCGTAGTCGCCCACCGTCTCGTCCGTGAGGGTCCAGTAGTGCGGGCAGGTCTCGGCGCTGACCGCGAGTCCGCGCTGCCGGGCGTCGCGCACCGCGTCGAAGGACGCCGCGCACGACAGGTGGGCGAGGTGGAGCCGCCCGCCCGTGAGGGCCGCGAGGTCGATGTCGCGGCGCGCCATCACGCTCTCGGCCGCGGCCGGGATGCCGGGCAGGCCGAGGCGGGTCGCGGTCACGCCCTCGTTCATCTGGCCGTCGCCGCGCAGCGCCAGATCCTCCTCGTGGGCGATGATCGGCAGCCCGGCGTGGCGCGCGTACTCGAGCGCGCGCCGCATCACCGCGGCCGACATCACGGGCCGGCCGTCGTCGGACAGCGCCACCGCCCCGGCGCGGCCGAGCGCCGCGGCCGGGGTGAGACGCTCGCCCTGCTGCGCCATGGTCACCGAGCCGATCGGATGGACGCGGCAGTGCCCCGACTCGGCGGCGCGCTTGAGGATCCACTCGATCCACGCCGCGCTGTCGACCACCGGGTCGGTGTTGGGCATCGCGCACACCGCGGTGAAGCCGCC
>Ga0306921_10006207_pt1 | contig 12461 bp, 14 predicted proteins | sample sta12Cox44000080_FD_203760 | JGI IMG/M metagenome (GOLD analysis project Ga0306921, IMG submission 203760) | Lab enrichment of tropical soil microbial communities from Luquillo Experimental Forest, Puerto Rico - statoxic.12C.oxic.44.000.080 (v2)... | ecosystem: Environmental > Terrestrial >... | reverse complement strand
GAGCCGCCCGCGAATGCGGTGCGGGTCCGATAGTAGGTGATGGTCATGGGCTCGCCGGAAGCTATCCAGCCTCCGACCACGCTCCCCACAAGACCGAGCAGGAGCGCGGCCACGGCACCCAATGCACCGTTCCGGCCGAGGGCGAGCGCGGTGTGTGGATCGGTGACCACGGGCGCGGCCCACGCCGGGGTGCCGGCAAGGCCTCCGTACCAGACGCCGAAGTAGCCCATCGAGCCGAAGGCGGCCAGCACGAGGAACATCGGCACCGTCACGAGCCAGGCAATCGCTCCATGGAGCATCGAGGTCTCCGCGTGCCGGGCGCCGAGGATCTTGCCGGCGGCCCATCCGCCCACCGCGAAGGCGAAGAAGGCTCCGCACACGCTGAAGACGAGCGACCACAGCTGAAACTTCCGCCAGCTCACGATATGCATCTCCTGATAGGCCCCAACCGCCGTACCCACCAGGCCGATGATCAGCCCCAACGCCAGCGCGGCGAGCGCGCCGACCCACACAGCGGACCAATTTACCGGCCAGTTCACGATTTCCCACCGCTGCACCACTCTTGACTCCGGCATTGCATCGTCCTCCTCTTGCCTACGTGAAGGCATTCTCCGTGCCACGCGTTCAGGCCGCCTTCTTGCGGCCGACCTTGAGCCGGGGAATGATCTCGCTCCGGTAGAATTCCATGAAGCCCGCCTGATCGGGTCCAACCTGATGGACGCAAACGTGGTCGTAACCCGCGTCGGCGTACTCGCGCAACGCTTCCAGATGGTGCCGGGGCTCGGATCCGCACACTATCGACTCCGCGATGGCGTCCTCCGTCACGAGCTCCGCCACCGCCTCGAAGTGACGGGGCAGGCGAAGCTCCCAGGCGAGGGAGGCGTCCATGGCCGGGATGGGCCAGCGTTCCTTTGCCATCCGGCGCGCCTTGCCCTCGTCCTTGCCCCAGCACACCGTGAGCTCGCCGTAGCAGGGTTTGCGTGCGCCGCCGGCCTTCCTGAAGCCGCGGACGAGCTTTCGATCCGGCTCGACGCCGATGAGCCCGTCGCCGAGGGCGGCGGCGAGTTCCACACTCTTCGGACCACCCGCCGCCACCATGAGTGGCGGAGAAGACGCAGGAAGGGTATAGAGCCGAGCCTGCTCCAGCGTGTAGAAGGAGCCGCGGTAGCTCTGAAACCCGCCCTGCCACAAGAGGCGGATGATGTGAATCGCCTCGGCCAGGCGCGCTTGACGCACGTCCGTCTCGGGCCATCCCGCGCCGATGATGTGTTCGTTCAGATTTTCCCCGGTGCCCACGCCCAGGAAGAAACGTCCCGGCATCATGGCCGCCGCGGTGGCGGCGGCCTGCGCCACGATGGCGGGATGCACCCGCTCCGTTGGGCAGGTCACCGCCGTCCCGAGCCGTAACCGCGTGGTAGCAAGCCCAATCGCTCCGATTACGCTCCACACGAACGGGCTTTGTCCCTGCCGATCGATCCACGGGTGGAAATGATCAGAGATCATGGCGAAGCTGAAACCGCGCTCCTCTGCCATGCGGGCGAAGTGCACGAGCTCGTTGGGGCCGTGCTCTTCGCTCGAGAGCTTGTAGCCGATCTCCATCAGGGGATTCTCGCTCCCCGCCCGCGACCGGCGACGAGGTGAATGATCAGCATCACTATGCCGATCACGAAGAGGATCCAGGCGATCTGTGAGGCGACCTGTGCCACTCCGAAGAGCCCAAGGAGCCCCGCGATGAGGCCGACCACGAGAAAGATGAGCGCGTAGTAGAGCATTGGTTGTGTCCTCCTCGTGACGGAGACAAGGGCAACACTCGTGCCAGCGCTCAAATGACTGAAAGGTGAGGAGGTTCGCCGATCGCGCGCGACGAGCTAGCGCGCGCTTACGTCCGGACGACTCGGTAATTCCGACTCCCGGACGTGATCAGTTGCGGAAGAGCCTGCCGAACCAGTGGAGCACGCTCGGCAAGGCCTCGCGCATGGGAGAATCGCAGCCTTCTCTCGGCACGGACCCTTGCCTGAATGCTTCCTGCACAACGTCGTCGCTGCCGCACCAGAAGGAGACGCGACGCCCGGTGGCGCGATCGACCTGGGCGATCACCACGCCGGGAGGCGGGGTGAAGTCCGGTGGCGGCGCCCGGCGCACCGCGGCCTGCATGATGGGACCCCAGATGGGGAGCGCCGCCTGCGAACCCGTGAGATCGAGCGGCGTGCCGTCGTCGACTCCTACCCAAACGCCGATCACCAAGCTCGGCGTGTAGCCGACGAACCAAGCGTCCCGCAGTCCGTCCGTAGTGCCGGTCTTGCCCGCCGTGGTCTCCTGCAGACCCCACGCCGCGCTGCCCGCGCCTGTCCCCCTTCGCATCACGCCGCGAAGGAGGTGGGTGATGAGAAACGCGGATTCGGCCGACACCGCGCGATACGAGGCGGGCAAGGGCGCGAGAGCCGCCCCCGAGGTGGAGAGGTTCGCCGCGAGGGTGGTGGGCACCACGCGGACTCCGGCATTCGACAGCGTGGCATATGCGCTGGTGATCTCGAGCAGGGTGACCTCCGACGTCCCAAGGGCCAACGAGGGCACGGGAGCGAGAGGATGGTCGATGCCGACGGCGTGAGCCACGTCCACGACGTGGCGGGTCCCCACGTCCATGGCGACGCGGACCGCGGGGACGTTGAGCGACTGCTCCAGCGCCCGGCGCACCGTGACACTGCCGTGGAACTGACGGTCAAGGTTCTGGGGCTCCCAGCTCGCCGCTCCCACGCGTACCGACAAAGGCTCGTCGGAGACGAGGGAGGCCGGAGTCAGCCCTGACCCCCTCCGCTCCGCCTCGAAGGCCGCAAGATAGACGAAAGGCTTGAAGATCGACCCGGGCTGGCGCGAAGCGCGCGTCGCGCGATTGAATGGGCTTTCCGCGTAATTCCTCCCACCGACGAGGGCACGGATCTCGCCGGTGGCGGGATCGATGGCGAGCGCCGCCGCCTGGACTCGTCCAGCAAGCTGGGGGTGCGCCTTCTCGATGCGCGCGATGCCCTGGCGGACCGCGGACACCGCGGCCCGCTGGAGCGGGACATTGAGGGTGGTCTGTAACCGGAGATCGCCCGTCACCGGGACGGCACCCCGGCGAGACAGCTCCGCGGCAACCAGGTCGACGAAGTAAGGCGCGGTCCTCACCGCCTCGGGAAGCTGGGGAGGAAGCGGACGAGCGACCGCCTTGCGCTCCGTGGTCGCATCAATGAGGCCCCGCTCCTCCATGGCGACCAGGATCTGGTCCCGCCGACGCTTCGCCTCTCCGCGAGAGCCTCCGAGGAGCCGGTTGGGTGCGCGGATCGAGCCGGCCAGCCAGGCCGCTTCGTCGAGGTCGAGCGCAGTGACGTCCTTGTCGAGATAATGGCGCGCGGCCGCGGGCACACCGTACAGGGGAACGTCGCCTGCCTGGCCGAGGTACACGGTGTTCAGGTACGTCTCGAGGATCCGCGTCTTCGGGTAGCGCACTTCGAGCAGCAGCGCGATGGCGGTCTCGGCGAGCTTCCGACTCCAAGTTCGACGCGTATCGAGGAACACGGTGCGGGCAACCTGCTGAGTGACCGTGCTCGCCCCCTGTCGCACCTCGTGCCGCCGGAGATTCACGGCGAGAGCGCGGAACACCGCCACCGGGTCAACGCCCGGGTGACTCCAGAAGCGGCGGTCCTCCGCGGTAAGCACGGCGTTGACCACGGGCCGGGGGAATCGCTCGAGCGAGACCCAGTTCTGGGCGCGATGCGAGGGGTAGATGACCCCAATGAGCTCGCTGCCCGCGTAAAGATGGACGGCGGGTTGGCTGCTGCCGGGCTCGGGGAGCGAGAAGTGCCAGGCGGCTACCGAGACGAGGACGACTAAGATCACCCCGATCAGGGACGAGGCGAGAAGGGTTGGCTGTCTCATGGCTCGCGGGGAAAGAGCATCCGCCGTGCCAGCCTCTCATAACGTCGACGCTCGCCCGAACTACTCGGTAAAGAATTCCTGAAGGGCGCGTGAAACGCAGGTTTTGCCCAACGAGGATCGGAATAATTGCTGGTTTTGAGCCAGGGCACGTCCCTTGCTCTTAGGGCCACGTCGGCAGCGAGAAGCCGACTGAGCCTGGGATTCATCGGAGCCGCCATGACTGTGGAAGAATTACTTGCTCAGGTGAAGGATTCGAGCACGGACCTCATACGCATCATCGAGGCGGCGGAGCGGCCGGAATGGCCGTGCGTGGTGGTGAGCTCTCACGCAGTGGAAGCTTGGGAGCGTCGGGCGCCTGGAGCCTGGCCGAGGGTTCGCTCGTGGCTCGATTCGCGAGGCAAGCGGGTCGTCATCGTCTAGATTGGTCGGGAGAAAGGTCTATGTCACGTGTGGCCGCTGATACCGCGGTGAGTGCCCGTCTCCGCGCCGTCGATCCGCTCGATGTCGATCTGCTCGAGTCCCTGGAGGCCCGGGACCGGAGCCTCTACGCGATCGTGAGCGCGGTGACGCGCTATCGCGCGCTGCTCCACGAGCAGCTTCAGCTCCTCCGGGCGGGGAAGGACTCCGAGACGGTGCGCGCGGCAATCGGCCGGTGGGACGTGATCCTTCGCGAGATCGCGAAGCTCTCCGAATCGCTCTGATCCAGCTCTGAGACATCGAGTCAGGCGATGTGGATCTTACCGGGTGGATCTTACCGGGTGGATCTTACCGGAGCCAGACTTGGGGCCGACCAGCTCCCTCGACGCTTCACGCTTTTGCCGCCGATTGCCTCGCGGGAGACGCAAGAATTGCCTGGCATGCTCCTCGCAAACTCTCGCCTCTATCGACACCTCGTGACTCAAGAAGGAGAGAGTTTCATGGACAAGTCTTTTCTCACTGACATCGAGGAACTCCGACGTCGAGCCCGCAGTCACATCGAGAAGGGAGCGGTGACCGAAGGCTATCGCGCCGACCGGGCCACCGTGCTCCGGCTGCTCAACGAGGCTCTCGCCACCGAAGTCGTCTGCGTGCTCCGCTACAAGCGCCACTATTACACCGCGTCGGAGATTCACGCTCAGGCAGTGGCCGAGGAGTTCCTCGAGCACGCGGGCGAGGAGCAGCAGCACGCGGACCAAATCGCGGAACGGATCAACCAACTCGGCGGAGAGCCCGACTTCAATCCAGAGGGCCTGCTCGGTCGGAGCCACTCCGAGTACGTGGAAGGCGACAACCTCATCGACATGATCAAGGAGGATCTGGTGGCGGAACGGGTGGCCATCGATTCCTATGCCGAGATGATCCGCTTCATCGGCGACGACGATCCCACCACGCGCCGCATGCTCGAAGGCGTCCTCGCCACTGAAGAAGAACATGCCGACGACCTGCGGATCCTCATCGAGGCGCTGGGCAAGGACGAGCGAGCGGCCAGCATCCAGGACAGGAGACCCCAATAATGCTTCGAAGCATCAAGGACATGCTCGACTACACCATCCTCGCCACCGACGGCGAGATCGGCCAGGTGAGCGACATCCTGCTCGGCGACTCGGATCTCAAGGCCCGCTACGTGGTCGTGGACACCGGCGGCTGGCTGTCTGGCCGCAAGGTGCTGCTCTCCACGGCGTGGCTGAGCGCGGTTGCCCCGCGAAAGCAGGCCCTCGTGGTCAACCTGACCAAGAAGCGAATCGAGGAAGCTCCGCCGTACGATCCGGACGTCAAGATCCCCCGCGAGTACGAGACGCAGCTCCACGACCACTACGGCTACCCGTACACCTGGTAAGCGGGGATTCGGACATGGCCCTCTGGGCAATCAAGTACGCGGACGAACACGAGAAATGGTGGATCGATCTCGTGATCCAGGAGAAACCGCCCGCCGTCGCGCGCGGCAAGGCGGGTGACCGAGTGGTGACCGAGGGCTTCACGGAGGTGAGCGGCCCCGTGCTGGCGCGGCGGGTGAGCATACCGGCCGACGCACTCGAAGACTGGCCGATCGACACGCCCGTGATCCTGACACGGGCGGAGCTGGCGCCGGACTCCTCCCTCTCGGCGGCCTCGTGAGCCGCCCGCTCCGGATCGCCCAGGTCGCGCCGCTCTACGAGCGGGTGCCTCCGGCGCTCTACGGGGGCACGGAACGTGTCGTGAGCTATCTCACCGAGGAGTTGGTCGCCCGAGGGCACCACGTCACCCTCTTCGCGAGCGGTGACTCGCGGACCAAGGCGAAGCTCGTGGCGCCCACCGGCCGCGCCCTCCGGCTCGGCGGTCAGCTGCGGGATGACCTCGCGTTCCATATCCTCGAGCTGGCCCGGGTGTTCGAGCACCCGCGTGACTTCGACATCATCCACTGCCACGTGGGCCATCTCGCCTTTCCCTTCGCTCGGCTTGCCGGCGCGTCGACGATCCACACGCTCCACGGGCGACTCGACCTGCCCGACACCTTTCCCGTCTTCAAGCATTTCCGGGATCAGCCCCTCGTGTCCATCAGCCATGCTCAGCGCCATCCCTTCAAGGGGCTGGGCGTGAACTGGGTGGGCACGGTCTATCATGGCCTTCCGCTCGACCAGTACCCGTACTCGCCGCGCGGAGGCGACTATCTCGCGTTTCTCGGGCGCATCTCTCCCGAGAAGCGTCCCGATCTGGCCATCGCGCTCGCCAAGCGCCTCGGCGTCCCGCTCAAGATAGCGGCCAAGGTCGACCCAGTGGATCGCGTGTACTTCCAGCGAGAGATCGAGCCGCTGCTCGATCATCCGCTCGTGGACTACATCGGGGAGATCAACGACCACGACAAGCCAGAGTTCCTGTGTGGAGCCCGCGCTCTGGTCTTCCCCATCGACTGGCCGGAGCCCTTCGGTCTCGTGCTGATCGAGGCTCTGGCCTGCGGCACCCCCGTCATCGCGCGGCGGCGGGGCTCCGTGCCCGAGCTGGTCCGCCACGGCCAGACGGGCTTCATCGTGGACACGCTGGAAGACATGGAGCAGGCGGTGAAGTCGCTCGACCGCATCGAGCGACCGGAGTGCCGGCGTGACGTGGAGACCCGCTTCAGCGTGGAGCGCATGGTCGACGGCTACGAGGGGATTTACGGGAGCCTCGCCGACCAGGCCCGCTCCGCATGACCGGTCCGAACCCCGGGGACGCCATCTCCGTCGGTGACCACTACTACATCCTCGCGTCCACCTTCACGGCAGACCTTCCCAAGCTCGTGCTCCAGCACGACGATGCCTTCTTCGTGGCCGATCGGCGCGGCGACTTCCCCGCGGTGCCGCACAGCGAGTTCGGCTTCTACGTGCGCGATACGCGCTTTCTCGACCGCCTCGACCTGCGCGTGCACGAGCAGCGGCCGCTCCTCCTGAACGCTGCCGTTTCCGAGGACAACCTGCAGCTCGCCATCGATCTCACCAACGCCGATCTCCACGACGGTGACACCATCCTCGTCGCGGGGCGCATGCTGCACCTCGCTCGGCGCCTCACCCTGTATGGCGGCGAGCTCTGCCAGACCCTGCGCATCGAGAACTTCGCAGCGGAGGCGGTGCGGGTGCGGGTCGACTGGGGCTTCGGGGCCGACTTCGCCGACGTCTTCGAGGTGCGGGGGCTCCGCCGGGAGCGCCGCGGCACTCTGCTGCCCCCCGTGACCGAGGCGTCGACGGTCCGCCTCGCCTACAAGGGGCTCGACGGTGCGGTGCGCGCAACCCTGCTGACCTTCGAGCCCGCCCCCAAGGAGCTGACCGCCACGGAAGCCGTCTACCAGCTCGTGATCCCCGCGGGCGGGCGAGTCGAGCTGTCCATAGGCGTGACCACGACCACCTCGGAGGATGCTCCCGATCCAGGAGAGCCGCTGAGCTTGCCCGAGATCGTCCGCCGTCGGCAGGAGGAGCAGAGACGCCGCTCCGGGGACGCCGCTCGTATCGCCACCGCCCACGAAGGGCTGAGCGGGTGGCTGCGCCGCTCGCGCGGAGACCTGCACATGCTGGTGACGGAGACCTCCGCCGGCCTCATGCCCTATGCGGGCATCCCGTGGTACGTCGCTCCCTTCGGGCGCGACAGCCTGATCACGGCCTTCCAGCTTCTGCCTTTCGAGCCGCAGATCGCCAGGGGTACGCTCAGGTTCCTCGCCCAATACCAGGGCACGCGCGACGATCCCTTCACCGACCAGGAGCCCGGGTGCATTCTTCACGAGCTCCGGCGCGGTGAGATGGCCGCCTGCCGCGAGATTCCCTTCATCCCGTACTACGGCTCCGTGGACGCCACCCCGCTCTTCGTCATGCTCCTCGCCGAATACCTCCGGTGGACGGGCGACCGCACCCTCGTCGGGGAGCTCTGGCCGAACCTGGAGCGCGCCCTCGGATGGATGCTCGGCTCTCGTTCGAAGGAGGACTATCTCACGTACGCGCGGCGCTCGGCGGTGGGACTCGGCAATCAGGGCTGGAAGGACTCCCACGACGCGATCATGCATGCCTCGGGCGCGCTCGCCGAGCCGCCGATCGCTCTCGCCGAGGTGCAGGGCTATAAGTTCGCCGCGCTCCTCGGAGCGGCCGAGGTGGCCGAAGTCCTCGGATGGACCGAGGCCTCGAAGCTCCGCGACATCGCTCAGCGCCTGCGCAGTCGCTTCGATGTGGACTTCTGGCTCGACGCCGAGCGGTTCTTTGCCCTCGCCCTGGACGGCGAGGCCGGTCCCTGCCGCGTCATCTCCTCAAACCCCGCGCATTGCCTGTGGACGGGCATCGCCCTCGAGAAGCGCGCGGCGGCCGTGTCTGATCGTCTGCTCGAGGAGGACATGTTCTCCGGCTGGGGGCTCCGTACGCTGTCAGCGCGTGAACGGCGATACAACCCGATGAGCTATCACAACGGATCGGTCTGGCCGCACGACACGGCCATCGCCGCCGCCGGTCTCCGGCGTTATGGAAGGACCGAGGCCTTCCTCGCCCTGACCACCGCGCTCTTCGAGGCGGCGCTGGAGTGGGAGGGAGCGCGAATGCCCGAGCTCTTCTGCGGCTTCGCGCGGGCTCCGGGCCTCGGTCCCACCCGCTACCCGGTCGCCTGCTCGCCCCAGGCGTGGGCGGCCGGCGTCCCCTTCCACCTGCTGAGCGCCATGCTGGGCTTCGCTCCAGACGCGCAGGGCAATCGCCTCACTCTGGTCGAGCCCGTTCTGCCCCCCTGGCTCGATTGGGTGCAGATCCGGGACCTTCGTCTGGGAACCTCGAGCCTCGACCTCATGATTTCGCGGGGAAACCAGACCGCCGCCGTCGAGCTCCTTTCCCGCCGTGGCGACGCCGAACTCATCGTCCGCCGCTAACCCAGCTCTCTCACGAATGCCGCGCGCGTTACAGAGCACGGCGCCGCCGCCGTCGAACTTTTCTCTTCTGCCGAAACGACGCGACCCTCGAGGTCGGTCGCAGACAAGGATATCTCCCGACGCGTGTAACCGGCGCGGGTGGCGGCGGGGGCGGGGGAGCGCTCCGGCGGAGTGGACCCCCGCGTCCGGGGCGCCGCCCCTAGGGCGGCGATTCAGGCGAGTGGGTGACGCAGCTGGAGCGCTCCCCCGCCCCCGCCGTCGGGTCCCGCCCCGCCTCGCCCGCACGAGCTCGGGAGTAGGGCGGGCGAGAGCCGCAACGCGGGATCCGGAAAGGCCTACCGGGAAATTCTGACCGTCCGAGCCAGGCCAGTCGGTCGAATCAAATGAAATCGAGTCGATTTCACGCCGACGCGCGTGGCACGTGGCTTGCGATCCTGAGTAGCTATGGACAAAGTCAAGAGCGAGATGCTGGTGAACGAAGTGCTCGAGCATGCCGCCGCCCTCTCGTACTACCTCCTCTTCGGCCTCGTGCCGGTCATGCTGTTCCTTCTCTGGCCCGCATGAGTGCGATCAAGCGACGCGCGAGCAAGAGCGAGGGCGCGAAAGGGCAGATCAAGAGCCGACGCCATCGGCGCGCCCTGGAGCGGATGGCCGCTCTGGAGATCCCATTCCTCGTGGGAGGCGGACACGCGCTTCGCCACTACACGGGCGACGTCAGGGGCACGAAGGACCTGGACGTCTTCGTCCGCAGGGGCGACGCGCTCGCCTTCCTCGAAGGCCTGGCCGCGGCGGGCTTCGACACGGATCTGACCTTTCCGCACTGGCTCGGCAAGGCACACGTGGAAGGGGACTACATCGATGTCATCTACAGCTCGGGCAATGGCCTGGCCGAGGTGGACGACGATTGGTTCGCCCACAGCCGCTCCGCCAGGGTACTCGGAGTGCTCGTCCGGCTGTGTCCACCCGAGGAGATGATCTGGTCGAAAGCCTTCATCATGGAGCGCGAACGCTACGACGGAGCCGACATCTCCCATCTCATCCGCGCCTGTCAGGGGCAGCTCGATTGGAACCGACTGGTGGCCCGCTTTGGCACTCACTGGCGGGTGCTCCTGAGCCATCTGACGCTCTTCGGCTTCATCTACCCTGGTGAGGTGACGGCCATACCTGCCGAGGTGATGATCGGCCTCTGCCGACTCCTCGAGCGGGAGGCATGTCGGCCCGCGTCCGACCAGCGCGTCTGCCAGGGAACGCTTCTGTCGCGTGAGCAGTACCTGACGGACGTCTCGCGCTGGGGGTACGCCGACGGGCGCCTGATGCCTCGCGGCTCGCTCACCCCGGAGGAGATCGCGCAGTGGACGGCGGCCATCGAGGCGCCCCGGGAGATCGTCAACGGTCCGAGGGGGGACGACCATGCGAGTAGCAGCCGTCGGTGATCTGCATTGCAAGAAAAGCTCCCAGGGCAGTTTCCAGTCGCTCTTCGCGGCCATGGCGGGCTCGGCCCAGGTCATCGTTCTCTGCGGCGACCTGACGGACCTGGGTCTCGCCGAGGAGGCGCGGATTCTTGCGAAGGAGATGACGCCCGCGAAGAACACGCCCATCGTCAGCGTACTGGGCAACCACGACTATGAGTCCGGGGAGGTAGAGCAGGTAAAGGCCATCCTCGTCGAGGCAGGGGTCTCGATGCTGGACGGTGACTCCGTCGAGATCCAGGGCGTAGGGTTCGCCGGCGCCAAGGGGCTCGGCGGGGGGTTCGGCCAGCGAGCGCTGCAGCCCTGGGGCGAGGACATCATGAAGCGCTTCGTCCACGAGACGATCGACGAGGCGCTCAAGCTCGAGTCGGCCCTCGCCAAGCTCCGGACGTCCCGGCAGGTGGTCGCGCTGCACTACTCACCCGTGCGCGACACGGTGGAAGGGGAGCCAGCGGAGATCTTCCCCTTCCTGGGCTCGAGCCGGCTCGAGGAGCCGCTCCTCCGCTATCCCGTGAGCGTGATCTTCCACGGTCACGCGCATCGCGGAACCGTGGAGGGCAAGACGCGGAACGGGGTGCCCGTCTACAACGTGTGCCTGCCTCTGCTCAGCGATCCCGAGAGCGGCCGGCCGCCGTTCAAGCTGGTCGACCTCGACCAGCTCGAGGCATCGGTGGAGCAGGTTGCGTCGGCCTCGCGCTGAGCCGGCCTCAGACCCGCTCGGCCACCGCGTCCGGGTGGCGCTTGCGCAGGAGCACCAGGCAGAAGACCAGGCTCAGCGTCATGACGGTGAGAACGCCCAGCTCGATCATCGCGTTCTGGAACTGGACGTCGCCTTTCTCCGCCACCTTGGGCAGCTCAGGGGCGAGCACGAGGATGCGGCGGACGCTCGCGATGAGAGCGACGAGCACGAAGGGTTCCGGGACGAGGACGTGCTCGCGGAAGGAGAGCTGCACGGTGTAGAGAAGCTCGACGATCATGAGGATGAGGAGGATCTGCTCGAGTACGACCACCACTCCTCCCGGAAGCGACCCTCCGACCAGGCCGCGCCAGAAGTTGATGACGAGGCTCACCAGCAGGACCACTGCCGCTCCGGAGAGGAGCAGGCCCAGTCCGACGTAGACGACGTCCTCCACGAGGGTGAAGCCGCGCGAGACGCCGTCGCGGACGGAGGAGCGGAGCGCGGACGAGGTCTTGGCAGCACCCTGGCGCATGGCTCAGCTCCTCGCCTCGCGGACGGCCGACTCGTGATAAGCGAGAAAGTGAGGATAGAGCTGGACCGGATGGCTCAGCGCTCCGGCACGAGTGCCCCTGCGGGCGCGATGATGAAGGTGTGCAACTCGTGCTCCGACGGACCGGCATGGGCGCCCCGCTCCGGGATGAAGGATACGTCGCTCTCCGGCGCGCCGATGCCGTACACGATGAGGTCCCCCGCGCTCGGCATGGCCATCAGGTCGCGCAGCCCCTCCATGACCAGCTCCCGGTCCTCCCGCTCCGCGAAGGGATCATCGGCGCCGTCGCCGTCGAGCGAGACGAGCTGCCCGCGCCACCAGCAGAGCGGTCCGTCGGCAGACCGGGCGAGCACGAGCCCGACGCCGGGATGCTTCGAGAGCAGGACGGCCGCGCCGGGATGTCGGCGCTCGAGCTCCTCGAAGGGTAGGGGCTCGGCCGAGTCGAGGAAGTAGATGAAGGCGTTGGGGCCTGCCGTGATGATGCGCACGGTCTCCTCACCGTCGGTCGAGAGCACCCGCGGGGCC
>Ga0306921_10006206_pt1 | contig 12461 bp, 11 predicted proteins | sample sta12Cox44000080_FD_203760 | JGI IMG/M metagenome (GOLD analysis project Ga0306921, IMG submission 203760) | Lab enrichment of tropical soil microbial communities from Luquillo Experimental Forest, Puerto Rico - statoxic.12C.oxic.44.000.080 (v2)... | ecosystem: Environmental > Terrestrial >... | reverse complement strand
TCCGCTACGGCGAGAACCCGCACCAGAAGGCCGCCTTCTACGCCCTCGCCGGCGCGCCCGGCGGCCCGTCGCTGGCGAAGGCCGAGGTGCTGCAGGGGAAGGAGCTCTCGTACAACAACCTGCTCGACCTCGACGCGGCTCTGCGGCTGTGCGCGGAGTTCGCGGCCCCGGCGGCGGCCATCATCAAGCACAACAACCCCTGCGGCGTCGCGACGGCGGCGACCCTGGTGGAGGCCTACCGCCGCGCGCGCGAGACCGATCCCGTGTCCGCGTACGGCGGCATCGTCGCCGTCAACCGCCCCATCGACGCCGAGCTCGCGCGCGAGCTGTCGGAGACGTTCCTCGAGTGCGTGATCGCGCCCTCCTACGAGCCCGAGGCGCTCTCCGCGCTGGCGGCGAAGAAGAACCTCCGCTTGCTCGCGGGCGCCGTGGCCCCCGAAGCGGCGGGCGCGCTGGAGATCCGGAGCGTGGCGGGCGGCTTCCTGGTCCAGGAGCGCGATCGCGCCACCGCCGCCGCCGCGGACGCGAAGGTCGTCTCCAAGCGCGGTCCCACGCCCGACGAGCTCGCCGACCTCGACTTCGCGTGGCGGGTCTGCAAGCACGTGAAGTCGAACGCCATCGTGTTCGCCGCCGGGGGGCGCACGCTGGGGATCGGCGCCGGGCAGATGTCGCGCGTCGACTCGGTCCGCATCGCCGTGTCGAAGGCGCGGGCGCCGCTCGCCGGCTCGGTTGTCGCCTCCGACGCGTTCTTCCCGTTCGCCGACGGCGTCGAGGAGGCGGCCAAGGCGGGCGCCCGGGCCGTGATCCAGCCTGGCGGCTCGGTGCGCGACGCCGAGGCCGTGGCCGCCGCCGACGAGCACGGCATGGTCATGGTCCTCACGGGCGAGCGCCACTTCCGGCACTGACATGCGCGTCTTCCTGGTCGGATCCGGCGGGCGCGAGCACGCGCTCGCCTGGCGGATCGCCGCGAGCCCGCTGTGCGCGGAGCTGGTCGTTGCCCCCGGGAACCCCGGCATCGCCGGCGAGCCCAAGGTCACCTGTGTGCCGATCGCCGTCGACGCGGTCGCCGAGCTGACCGCCGCGGCCGTCGCCGAGCGCGCCGATCTCGTCGTCTGCGGGCCCGAGGTCTCGCTGGCGGCGGGTCTCGGCGACGCCCTGCGCGCCGCCGGCATCCCGTTCTTCGGCCCGTCGCGCGCCGCCGCGGAGATCGAGTCCTCCAAGGCGTTTGCCAAGCGCCTGATGAAAGAGGCCGGCGTCCCCACCGCGGCCTTCGGCGTGTTCGACGACCTCGCCGCCGCTGAGGCGTTCATCGACGCGCAGCCGGGCGCGGTGGTGGTCAAGGCCGACGGGCTGGCGGCGGGCAAAGGGGTGGTCGTCACCTCGACGAAGGCCGAGGCCAAGGCCGCGGTGCGCACGATGCTCGAGGGGCGCGCGTTCGGCGCCGCCGGCGCGCGCGTCGTGATCGAGGAGCGGCTCTCGGGCCGTGAGGTGACGATGATGGCCCTGTGCGACGGGACGCGCCTGGCCCTCTTGGCGTCGTCGGAGGACCACAAGGCGGTCCGCGACGGCGACGAGGGGCCCAACACCGGCGGCATGGGGACCGTCTCGCCGTCGCCGCTCGTGGGCGAGGCGCTCGCGCAGACGATGCTCGAGACGCTGTTCGTCCCCACGGTGCGGGCCCTCGCCGCCGCCGGACGGCCGTTCCGCGGCCTGCTCTACGGCGGGTTCATGCTCACCCCCGATCGCGGGCCCATGGTGATCGAGTGGAACTGCCGCTTCGGCGATCCCGAGACGCAGGTGGTGCTCATGCGGATGGACGAGGACATCCTCCCGTGGCTGGCGGGCGTCGCCAATGGCGCGATGCCGGCAGGCGCGCCGCGCGTCCGGCCCGGAGTCGCGATCTGCGTCGTGCTCGCCGCGGCCAACTACCCGGGCGCGCCGCGGCTGGGCGACCCGATCGCGGGGCTCCCCGCGCCGGCCCCGGACCTGGTGGCGTTCCACGCCGGCACCAAGCGCGGCGCCGACGGCCGGCTGGTGACCGCCGGGGGGCGCGTGCTGGGCGTGACCGCCTACGGCGCCGATCTCGGCGCGGCGCGGGCCCGCGCTTACGGGGCCATCGAGCGCATCGCGTTCGACGGACAGCACTACCGCCGAGACATCGGCATGCGAGGAACGAGATGACGGCATCAGCGAGCAAGGCAATCGATGTGGCGGTGATGATGGGATCGAAGTCCGACCTCGAGACCATGCGCCCGGCGGTCAAGGCTGCCGAGGGGCTGGGCCTCGCCGTCGAGGTGCGCGTGCTTTCGGCGCACCGTACGCCCGACGAGGCGGCGGCCTTCGTCGCCGACGCCGTCCGGCGCGGGGTCAAGGCCTTCATCTGCGGCGCCGGCGGGGCCGCTCACCTCGCGGGCGCCGTCGCCGCGCGCACGACGCGCCCGGTGATCGGCGTGCCGATCAACGCCGGCTCGCTCGGCGGCTTCGACGCGCTCTTGGCCACGGTGCAGATGCCGCCCGGGATGCCGGTCGCCACCGTGGCCGTGGGCGGGGCGGAGAACGCCGGGCTGCTCGCGGCCCAGATCGCGGCCGTCGCCGACCCGGAGCTCGGCGCGCGCCTCGAGCGCGAGCGGGCCGCGCGTCGTAAGAAGGTGCTCGAGAGCGACGAAGAGGTCCGCGCGTCGGCGTCCTCCGGCGGCGGATCGCCTGGAACCCGGTGAGCCGTGCTGGACGGGCTCTATCGCGGGAGGTCTGGAACCCTTTGAGGGTTCCAGGTCAGTGACCCGTGGCGCACGCGTTCGACGAGGAGATCGTCTTCGCGGTGGAGGCCCTCCGGCGCGGCGAGATCGTCGCTTTCCCGACGGAGACCTTCTACGCGCTGGGCGTCGACGCGCTCGACGAGCTTGCGCTGGCGCGCTTGCGGCAGCTCAAGGGGCGTAAGGAGAAGGCGATCTCTGTGCTCGTCGACGGGCCCGAGATGCTCGACCGGCTGGTCAGCAAAGTGTCGCCGCGCGCCGCCGAGTTGATGCGCGGCCACTGGCCGGGAGCCCTGACCTTGGCCCTCCCGGCGCGGCGCGGGCTGCCGGCGCCCCTCGTGTCGGAGGGGTGCATCGCCGTCCGGCAGTCGCCCCACCCGACGGCCCAGGCGCTGGTCTCCCGGTTCGGGCGTCCGATCACCGCCACCAGCGCCAACAGGGCCGGGGAGCCGCCGACGACGACGGCGGAGGGCGTCGACGAGGCCTTCGAGGGGCGTTGCCGCGTCCTGCATGGCGGGACCACGCCCGGTGGCCAGCCGAGCACGCTCGCGCGCGTGCGGGGCGACAAGGTGGAGATACTGCGCCGCGGCGCAATCGACCTCACCGTCTGATCGCGCCCGGCCCCGACCGAGCCCGCGCCGGCCCCGAACTTTGTGAGCGAAAGATCCGCCCGGCGTGATAAACCCCTAGGCGTCCGTATGGCCCAGATTGCTCCATTTCGCGGACTCCGGTATGACTCTGCCCGCACGCCCGACCTGGCGGCCGTGCTGGCGCCGCCTTACGACGTCATCGGCGACGGCGAGCGGCGGGCGCTCGAGGCGCGCGATCCGCACAACGTCGTGCGGATCGAGCTGCCGCGCGGGGAGGACGACGCGCGCTACACGGGCGCGGCGGGCCTGCTCTCCGCCTGGACGTCGGAGGGGATCCTGCGCGACGACGCCGACGACGCCTGCTACGTCTACGAGCAGGAATTCTCCTGGGCCGGCAAGCGCTACACGCGCCGCGGCTTCTTCGCGGCGGTTCACCTCGAGCCCTTCGAGCGGCGGGTCGTGCTGCCGCACGAGCACACGCTGTCGGGGCCCAAGGAGGATCGGCGTCGCCTGCTGCGGGCGACGCGCACGCAGATCTCGCCCATCTTCGGCCTCTACCGGGACGCCGACGCGGCGGCGGGCGCGATCATCGACGGCGCGTCCGCCGGCGCTCCGGCCGTCGACGCGACCACGCCCGACGGTGTCCGCCACCGGCTCTGGACGCTGGCCGACGGCGCGGCGATCGCACGCCTCGCCGGCGTCCTGGCGGACAAGCAGATCCTGATCGCCGACGGCCACCATCGCTACGAGACGATGCTGGGCCTCTCCGCGGAGCTCCGGCCCGCCGGGGCCACCGGCCCCGCCCCCTCGGACTTCGCGATGATGTACCTCGCGCGCGCGGAGGACCCGGGGCTGCTCGTGCTCCCCACGCACCGGCTGGTCAAGGATCTCGTCGGCTTCGACTTCGCCGGCCTCTGCGCGGCTGCCAAGGCGGCGTTCGACATCACCGGCGGCGACGAGCGGACGCCGGAGGCCATCGAGGCCCGGCTGGCACGCGACGGGGCCGCGCGCGTGGTGTTCGCGGTGCGCGTGCCGGGCGAGTCGGCCACCACCTGGTTCGCGCTCAAGCCGATCGTCGACCTGTCGGCGCTCGGGCCGCCCAGCCTGCGCAAGCTCGACGTGACGGTCCTCCACGGCGTGATCCTGGGCTCGCTCTTGGGCATCGACGCCGAGGCGCTCGCCAAGCAGTCGTTCCTGACCTACACGCACGACACCAAGGAGGCCATCGCGCGCGTCGCCGCCAGCGAGGCCCAGGCCGCCTTCCTGATGAACCCCACCAAGGTGGGAGAGGTGCTGGCCGCGTGCGAGGCGGGCTTCGTCCTGCCGCAGAAGTCGACCTACTTCCAGCCGAAGCTGGCGACCGGCCTCTGCATGTACCGCCTCGACGGGCCGACGCCGCGCGCGCCGCGCTGAGGGAGCCCGGTGGCGGGCCCCGACGCGGCCGAGGAGGTGACCCACGACAGCCTGCTCGGGGGGCGCGTGCGCCTCTACCAGCCGGCGCGCGGCGCGCGGATGAGCCTCGACCCGGTGCTGCTGGCGGGCTTCGTGGCGCCGCCCTTCGGCCGCTTCCTCGACATCGGCGCAGGCGCCGGCCCGCTGTCGTTCCTGCTGCTGGCGCGGGATCCGGCGGCGGCGGGCGTCGCCGTCGAGCTCCAGCCGCGCCTCGCCGCGCTCGCCGAACGCGGGCGCGACGACAACGGCTGGCGCGCCCGCCTCGAGGGTTTCGACCTCGTCGTCACCAACCCGCCGTTCCGCGCGCTCCGCGACGGCAACGTGTCGCCCCACCCCGAGCGCGCCGTCGCCCACCACGAGCTCACCCTCACGCTCGATGGCTGGCTCGCCGTCGCCGCCCGGGCGGTGCGCCCGGGCGGGCGCGTGGCCGCGATCCTCCCCGCCGCGCGCGAGGACGAGCTCCTCGGGGCGCTGCCGGCCCACGGCCTCGCGCCGGCCCGCCTCCGCCGCGTCCACCCCTTCGCCGATCGGCCGGCGTCGCGCATCCTCGTCGAGGCCGCGCTCGACCCGCGGGGCGCCCGGCGCGAAGAGCCGCCGCTCGTCGTCCACGTCGCCGGCGCGCGCTACACGCCGGAGGTCCTCCAGATGCTCGGCGAGAGCGTCTGAAGGTGACGACGGCGACGATGTAAGTCGGTGCAGTCCCTCGTGCGCGGATGGAGGTTGGCGCAGGGCGTGAGCCGTTTCCTCTCCCTCACGGCTCTAGGCAGACGTGAGGCGCCCTGTGCGTCGCGTTCCATGATCTTCAAGGTCTTGGCCGTCTCCGTCGAAGGGTTGGGCTGACATGTCATTACCCCGCGCTTCTCGTTCCTTCCTGTTCAAGGTCTTGTTCGTGGCCGCCGCGTTCACCGCGCTGGCGGGCTGCGGAAACAGCGGCAACAAGGCCGGCAGCGGCACAGCCGGTGCCGGCGGGATGTCGGCGGGCGCCGCGGGCCAGACCGGATCGGCGGGTCAGACGGGATCGGCGGGCCAGACGGGCAGCGCGGGCCAGACGGGCAGCGCGGGCCAGACGGGCAGCGCGGGCCAGACGGGCACTGCCGGGCAGACGGGCACGGCCGGGCAGACGGGCACGGCCGGGCAGACGGGCACCGCCGGGCGGGGCGGGACGAGCGGCTCCGCCGGTCAGAGCGGCGCGACCGGGACGGGCGGCAACGTGGTGGTCTGCAAAGTGGGCGGCTCGGCCTGCACGACGGCCACCGAGTGCTGCACGTTCGCCTGCGACTCCGCGACGCACACCTGCACCTCGTCGGTCACGACCTGCGCGCCGGCCGGGGCGGCTTGCGGCATCAACACCGATTGTTGCAACCTCCAGTGCAACAACCACGTCTGCGCCACCGCCACGACTTGCATCGCCGACAACCAGGCCTGCACGGCCTCGGCGGGCGGCTGTTGCAGCGGCAGCTGCACGAACGGGACCTGCAAGCCGCTCAACAGCTCCTGCGCCACCGCCGGCAACCCCTGCGGCGCCGGCGACGGCGGCGCCGGCAACTGCTGCTCGGGCCTCTGCACCAACGGCAAGTGCGCGCTGGGTGCCTCGTGGTGCATCCAGCCCGGCGACATCTGCGGCCGTGACAGCGACTGCTGCAGCGGCTTCTGCTCGCGCGCTTCGGGGGCGGCGCAGGGGACCTGCCAGAACCCCGGCACCACGGGCACCGGCTCGTGCACGCACGACGGCACGATCTGCAACGGCACCTGCGGGAGCTGCTGCAGCAAGGTCTGCGGCCCCTGGGGTCCGACCGGCGTCAACGTCTGCCAGCCAGGGCTCGGCTGCAAGATCCTGAACAGCCTATGCACCAGCAACGCCGAGTGCTGCGGCGGTGACACCGGCGCGGTCACCTGCAACCCGGTCACCGGCCCGACCGACATCAGCATCGGCGTCTGCGCCCAGAACCACGGCAACCAGGTGCCGGGCGGTATCTGCAAGCTCACCGGCGGCGCCGCCTGCACCAACGCCCAGAGCGACTGCGAGTGCGCGGTCAGCCCCAAGGTCGCCTGCTGCGCCTTCGATCGCCTCGGGCTGCCGCGCTGTCTCGGCAGCGGGTCGTGCCCCGGCGCCGACGGCGGCACCGGCGTCTTCAACGGCACCGACCCGAACTGCTGCATCAAGCCCGGCAACGTCTGCTCGACCTCCGCCGAGTGTTGCAACCTCATCCCCTGCGTCCCCGACGCGACCGGCGTGCGCCGCTGCCTCACCAGCACGCCCACCGACGCCGGCGTGGTCTGCGTGAACCAGGGCGGCACCTGCACCGCCACCGGCGACTGCTGCGCGGGCCAGATCTGCTACATCTCCCCGGGCGCCCCGGCCGGCACCTGCGGCCCGCCCCCGGCCACCGGCGACGGCGGCATCTGCGCCTTGCTCGGCCAGAACTGCAGCAGCGACACCAAGTGCTGCAACGGTCAGCCCTGCATGTACGCCCCGACCATGACCCCCTGCGCCGGCCAGCCCGACTGCAGCTGCTACCTGCAGTAACGAGGTCGGCTCAGGCGAACCGAACCGTCGACGGGCGAGCGTGACCGTCGACGGCGCCGACGCTCACGGCGACGGCGCGGGCGATCTTCCGGCCGCCGCGGTCTGACGGCTCGATGGGGTTCGCGTAGTCGGCCGGGTCGGAGCAGACCAGCCTCAGATCAATCACCCCGAGGCGGCGCTCGAACGCGACGCGAAGGATGACGTCGTTGAACATCATCAGCGCCACGCGCGCCAGCGGCGCCTCCCGGGGCCCCAGGTTGCCGTTGTAGATGGTGCAGACGGTCGTGTCCCGCGCGAGGGCGAGGGCACCGTCGATCGCCGCCCGGTACGCGGCCTCGAACCGACCGACGCGCACGCCGAACAGCGTCAGGGCCTCGGTCGTCGAGCTGACCGGCCGGGCGAGGAGATCGCTGTTGAGGAGCGCGTCGTTGCCTCCGATGGAGACGACCAGATGGGAGGCGTCCGGCGCGACGCCCGCAAACTGGGCGTGCAGGTCGGCGGTGGTGCTCCCGTCGACGGCCGACAGCGACGCGCGCCAGGAGGACGGGAGCAGAGTGCGGAGGTGGCCGACGACATCCGGAGCGCCGCCCGTGTAGGCGCCATTGTCGAAGATCGAGTCACCGAGCAGGACGATGTGCGAGGTCATGCTCGCGTTCACGGGCGGCGCCGGTCGACCGCTACTGCGCGGCGGGCGTCGGCGTCGCCGGGGCCGGCGTCGCGCTGGCGGAGGTCCCCTCCTTGTTCTCCTTGAGGGCCTCGTCGATCGGCGGGAGGTCGTCGAGGTTCGGGACGAGGGTGATCTCGATGCGGCGGTTCTTGGCCATGTTCTCGGGCGTGTCGTTCGGCGCCACCGGGGACTGATCGGCGTAGCCGGCGGCGGAGACGCGCTTGGCCTCCATGCCGGAGCCGACCATGAAGTTCAGCACCTCCACGGCGCGCGCGGTGGAGAGGTCCCAGTTGGAGCGGAACTTCTTGGACTTGATGGGGACGTTGTCGGTGTGGCCGGCGACCTGGAAGTTGCGGTTGGGGAGATCCTTGAGGACGGTCGTCACCTGGGCGAGAGCGTCCTTCCCCTCGGGCTTGAGGTCCGTCTTGCCGGGGTCGAAGAGGATCTTGTCGCCGAGGCGGACGATCATCCGGTTCTCGCGGATCTCGACCTGCAGCTTGCCGGCGTCGGTGAGGGCCTTGAACTGAGTCACCAGCTTGCGGAACTGCGCGGCGCGGGCCTCGGCCTGGGCCTGGGCCTTCTTGAGCTCCTCCATCCGCTTCTGGGCCTGCTCGAGCTCGCCGCCGAGGTTCCCGCGCTCGGTCTCGAGGCGCGAGACGTCCTGGCCGAGCGCGGAGAGCTTCTTCGTCGCCGCGGCGAGCTTGTCGGCGTCCTTCTGGTGGGCGGCGCGCTCCTTGTCGAGCTCGGCCTGCGTGTCGGCGAGCTTCTGCTTCTGCGCGTCGCGGTCCTTGACCGCCGCGTTGTAGACGTTCTCGTCGATGCCGCAGCCGGCGCCGGAGAGCCCGGCGAGCGCGGTGACGGCAGCGAAGGCGGCGCCGAGCGTGAGGCGGCGAGCGGCGCCGAGCGTGAGGGGGCGAGATGTCATCGGGTTCCTCCTTTGTTGCGCGGGATCGAACGTCCCGCCGAAGCTTGACCGAACACCCGGTCGACGATGCCGTCGACGACCGACGTCGTCACCGGGCCTTTGCCGTCGGGGAAATCCCAGCCGAGGTTGGCGACGAGGCGCGCCCGCGCCTCGGCCTTGCCGTGGCCGAGCCGCTGCAAGAGCGCGGCCCGCTCCTCGAGCTCGACCCGGTACATCGTGGCGCGGCGCTCGCGCTCGGTCGCGGCGAGCGCGGGGTTGCGCCGGGGCTCGAGCCAGTCGAAGGGGAGGGAGCGCGGCTTGGGATCGGGCATGGGGCCCCTACTTTAGACCCTCCGCCTGCTTCGCGGACTGCCAAAGACGTTCCTGCTCCTGCGGGCCGGCGTCGGCCACCGCCCGCCCCTGGGCCGCGAGGGCGGTCTCCACGTGACGGAAGCGGGTCGCGAACCGGTCGGTCGCGTCGCGCAGCGCCTGCTCGGCGTCGAGCCCCAGCTTGCGCGCCAGGTTCACGACCGCGAACAGCGCGTCCCCGAGCTCGCGTTGCATCTCGGCGCGGTCGCCGGCGCGGCGGGCCTCGTCCAGCTCGGCCAGCTCCTCGTCCACCTTGGCGCGCGGCCCGTCGGCGTCGGGCCAGTCGAAGCCGACCGCGCCCGCCTTCTCGCCGGCGCGCGTGGCGCGCAGGAGGGCAGGGGCGCTCTGCGGGATGCCGTCGAGCGCGCCGTGCTTCCCCTTCTCGGCCTTCTCGACGGCCTTGAGCTTGGCCCAGTTCGCGAGCACCGACCCTGCGTCCTTGGCCACGACGTCGCCGAACACGTGCGGGTGGCGGCGCACCAGCTTGGCCACGATCCCCCGCGCCACGTCGTCGATGCCGAACTTCCCTTCGGAGAAGCGGAGCTCGGACTGGAAGACGATCTGGAGCAAGAGGTCGCCGAGCTCCTCGCGGTGGTCGGCCACGTCCCCGGCGGCGATGGCGTCGACCACCTCGTAGGTCTCCTCGACGAGGTAGGGGACCAGCGTCTCCAGCGTCTGCTCGCGATCCCAGGGGCAGCCGTCGGGAGCGAGCAGCCGCTGCATGAGCCCGACGAGCTGGGTCACGGCGGCGCCCGTCTGCTTGCCGGCGAGCGGCGTCAGATCGGGGAGCGAGGCGGTGTCTTTTTCGGCCACGGCGGGGCGGAGCATAGCGCGTCAGACCCCGTTTGAATCATCGGAGGGCGCGTGCTATCTGCAACATGTTGAGCGACACGGTCACGGAGCGGCTGACCCTCGAGGACAACCGGGTCGCGTTGGCGCTCTACGGTGAGCGCAACGCGAACCTCAAGGTCATCGAGAAGGAGACCGGCGCGGAGGTTCACACGCGCGGCAACGACGTGACGATCATGGGGCCCGGCGAAGGGGTGGCCATCGCCCGCAGCCTGGTCGAGCAGCTCTACGGCATGGCCCGGGGCGGCTCGCCGATCAGCCCCGAGGACATCGGCCGGGCGGCCGTGGCCCTGCGCGCCGACGCCGGCGTCAACCTGCGCGAGGTCTTTCAGGACACGATCCTCGTCGCGGGGCGCGCGCGCCCCATCGCCCCCAAGGGGCTGGCCCAGAAGCGCTACGTCGACGCGATCCGGAACCACGACATCGTCTTCGGCATCGGACCGGCCGGGACGGGGAAGACGTACCTCGCCATGGCGCTCGCCATCCGGGCGCTGCTCGAGAAGCAGGTCAAGCGCATCGTGCTCACGCGGCCGGCCGTCGAGGCGGGCGAGCGGCTGGGCTTCTTGCCCGGGAGCATGGAGGAGAAGGTCTCGCCCTACCTGCGGCCGCTCTACGACGCGCTCCACGACATGATGGACTTCGAGAAGGCGGACCAGCTGGTGGCGCGCGGCCTCATCGAGGTGGCGCCCATCGCCTTCATGCGCGGCCGCACGCTCAACGACGCGTTCGTGATCCTCGACGAGGCGCAGAACACCACCAGCGAGCAGATGAAGATGTTCCTCACCCGCCTCGGCTTCGAGTCCAAGGCGGTGATCACGGGCGACGTCACGCAGATCGATCTGCCGGACAACCGGCGCTCGGGCCTGACCGAGGCGGTGGCGTTGCTGTCGGGGATCGAGGGGATTTCGTTCCGCTATTTCACCGAGGTGGACGTGGTGCGGCATCCCCTCGTCCAGCAGATCATCAAGGCCTACGACGCGGCCAAGCCCGGCAAGTGACACCGCGCTTGCCGTCTGATGTAGGCTTGTCAACGTGAGCCAGGCGCCCGAGGGTCGGCCCGAGCCGGTGGGGACAGAGGGGCGCGCGAGCTACGAGCTCGCCGAGCTGGTGGCGACGTCGCGCGCGCTGGCGTCCGAACGCGACATCAAGAAGCTGCTGGCCGTGATCCTGCTGAAGTGCCGGCAGGTCACCGGCGCCGACGCGGGCAGCGTCTACGTGATCGAGGAGGAGGACGCGAGCCTCGGCGAGTACAAGCCGGCGCCCAAGAAGCACCTCCACTTCATGCTGTCGCAGAACGATTCGATCGAGATCAACTTCAAGGACTTTCACCTCGACATCGACGACAAGTCGATCGTGGGGCAGGCGGTGCTCGGCAAGCAGCCGATCAACATCCCTGACCTCACCCAGCTCGACACCACGAACACCAGCACGCGCACCCTCCGGCACAACCGGAGCTTCGACGAGAAGTCCGGCTACCGCGCCCGCTCGATGCTGACGGTGCCGATGCTGTCGGCGGTGGGCGACGTCATCGGCGTCGTCCAGCTCATCAACAAGAAGAAGGACCCGGGCCAGCCGCTCGGCACCGACGGCGCGGTGGTGGCCTTCGACCAGCGGTCGGAGGAGCTGGCCCTCGCCTGGGCGGCGATGGCCGGCATCGCGCTCGAAAACGCGCTGCTCTACGAGGAAATCCGGGTGATGTTCGACGGCTTCGTCGACGCCTCGGTGACCGCGATCGAGCAGCGGGATCCCACGACCTCCGGACACTCGCGCCGGGTCGCGACCCTGTCGGTCGAGCTGGCCAAGCGCATCGACGCCGCGACGGCCGCGCCCTTCGCCGACGTTCACTTCTCCGAGACGCAGATCCAGCAGATCGAGTACGCAGGCGTGCTCCACGACTTCGGCAAGGTCGGCGTCCGCGAGAAGGTGCTCGTCAAGGCCAAGAAGCTCTATGACGAGGATCTGCGCGCCATCAAGATGCGGTTCGCGTACATCAAGAAGGCGGTCGAGGCCGAGCACACCGACCGGAAGCTGCGCGTCGCGCTCCAGCTCGGCAAGGGAGACCTCGCCGCGCGCATCGCCGAGATCGACGCGGAGCTCGGGCGCCGGATGGACGAGGTGGACGAGGCCCTCGCGTTCATCAACCGTGTGAACGAACCGACGGTGCTCGATCAGGGCGGGTTCGAGCGGCTGGTCGAGATCGCGCGCCTGGTCTACATGGCGCCGGACGGGGCGCTGCACCCGTACCTCGAGCCCGACGAGGTCGCCGCCCTGCAGATTCGGCGGGGGAGCCTCACCGAGGTCGAACGGATCGAGATCGAGCGCCACGTCGTCCACACCACCAAGTTCCTGC
>Ga0306921_10006204_pt1 | contig 12463 bp, 14 predicted proteins | sample sta12Cox44000080_FD_203760 | JGI IMG/M metagenome (GOLD analysis project Ga0306921, IMG submission 203760) | Lab enrichment of tropical soil microbial communities from Luquillo Experimental Forest, Puerto Rico - statoxic.12C.oxic.44.000.080 (v2)... | ecosystem: Environmental > Terrestrial >... | reverse complement strand
CCCGAGTTCGCCGGCAATAGCGACCGTCCCGCCGGCAATGAGAGGGCACATCACGTCAATAGCTTTGATGCCCGTCTCCAACTATCTGCTGACTTCCGGGGTGTGGCCCGCGAGAAGCTGCACGGCGTTTGTAAATGCATGTCGGCTGATCGGCATCGCTGTGTGGCGTTGCGTGTTCAGCACGCTCGCACCGCGCGGCACAGATTCGATAGGGGAAGCTACAACCCCCCGAACGATGCCCCCACCCGGGCGTTGGATGACTTGCACAGCAACAGGCCGGCGATTGGCTTCATCGCTGATTGCGAGTTCGGTCAGCAGGTCCGGTAAGGCATTCGGATCGAACAGAACCTCGATCAAATTGCCCCGAGTTTCTATCAGCCGCCCGACGCGATTTGCAAAGTCATCGGGTAACCTGTGAGCGTGAAGGGTTTCGGTGACCATGGTCAATCCTCTCCCTTTCAGCTTCGACCGGGCGGCAGCCAGCCGGTTGTTCACGGTTGTCACCGAGATACCGAGAAAGGTGGCGACGTCCTGGTGCGAGCATTCGTGGATATAGAACAGCATCGCCGGTTCGCGCAGCGTCGGAGGCAGTTCGGCAATCGTGGGGAGCGCGGCAGCGATGTGCTCGCGTTGATCGAGTCGATCGTCCGGGAGCATCTGCTCGCTCGGGGTGTCGTTGGCCGCTTCAAGCGGAACGGTTTCTAGATGCTTGCGACGGATCACGCGGAATGCGTGATGCCGAATGATGCCTCGGAACCAGCCGGGAAACGCAGCGGGGTCGGCTAAGCTCGGCAAAGCCGACCACGCGGCCAAGAAGGCTTCTTGAACGGCGTCCTCGGCCTGATGAAAGTCGCCGAGCAGCGCCAGTGCCGAGCCAAGCGCGAAGTGCCGAAACCGCCGCGTAAGCTCAACAAATGCGCTTAGCTCGCCTCTTGAGGCGGTCTGCACCAGAGTTTCGAGATCATCCATCGCATATCCCTCGCCCTAAAGTGCCGGGGCCCGAATGCGACCTTTGCCGTGTTTCAGATTTTTTTGACCATCCGGGTTCGAAGGTGGGCGTCGGCGAACCAGCCCAGTTCTTGAGCGGCCATGGTTTGCTCGTCGCCGTAGCCCGGCGAACTGCCTACCACGGCAATGGCGAGGCCGGGAAACTTCCATTCGTCCATCGCTTCCGTGATCAGACGTTCGGGCTCTGGAATAAAGGCCGCGACGGATTCGCTATGCGCGACAGATTGGGATGTCATCGAATAGATTCCTCAACTGGAGTAATGCAGGGGACTGCCGGAACGCGCACATCGCGTGGAACGACCTGCGCCACGCTCATTGAGACTACGGCGGGCCATGGGCTTCAGTTGGATCCCAGGCGAGGCACCACCCGGGCGCCCGCAGCCAGCAGTGCCCTTCCGGCATTTTGAGGCCGCGGCAGAGCCGAGCGACTTTCCTCCAGCCTCCCTTCGCGAACCCCTCGGCGAGGGCCGCTTCCGACAGCGGGTCGCGTGCGCCCTCGCAGGGGAAGATCGCGACCGGAGAAATCCACCGCGCGACGAACTCACCCGACCGGCGCTCGATGCGGAACACCGCCCCGCGTCGCTCGATCGGAACTGGGGGATCGTTGCGCGTAAATCCTCTGTTCGTCGTCAGCGGCAGAATGAGCCGGCCGCCCTCAGCCAAACCGTCGAGCCAAGCGTCGACGGGTCGCGTCGCGCCGGCGTTGACATAGATCACATCGGCAGTATCGAACGGCACGACGGCGCCGTTCCCGCAGACGATGTCGACAGCGGGATATGACAAGAGGTTGTCCCGAGCGCGCTCCGCCAGCCCGGGATCGAGTTCGATCCCCGTCACCTTGCCCGAAGGCCCGACCAAGTGAGCCATAATTGCCGTGTAGTACCCGGTCCCGGCGCCGATATGCACGACATGCTCACCCGGCAGCGGGGCTGCGTTGGCGATCAGCTTAGCGTGGAGCGAAGGCTGGCCGTTGTTGAGATGCCGCTCCGGCAGAATGCCGACCACATGGTCGAGATAAAGGAATGCGGGATCAGCGCTCGGCGTTCGGATATAATCGCCCCAGTTGCCCTGCCATCCAATCACCAGCCATGGGCCGGGATCGAGGAATTCCTCGCGGCGGACTTCGGCAAAAGCTGTCTCGACCCTAGGGGCTGAAACCCCGGCCGTGGCCATGATCTCCTTCGCATAGGCGCGCCGTACGAGGCTGAGTTCCTGTTCGCGATCCATTTGCCATTCTCTAACGCGGAATTATCGCTGCCAAATGCGCGCTCGCCGCGGTTCACCGGACATCGCCGGGTGGAAAATTTTTCTGCCCGATGCTGTCCCGATCAGCTCCGGAGGCGCGCATATTGAACAGCACGCGATGCTGAAGCTTATGCCGTCCGATTTTGCTGACCCGGCCGAATTCTCGACCGAGCCAGTGGCTCGCGCACTCGCCGCGCTGACTCCATCCGAGTTGCTGCGGCTAAAGCGGGTAGCTCAGCTCCGCGCCCGGTTGATCCCGGGTCTCGAGTGGGACGAGTTGTTGAACGAGGCTCTGTTGCGGGCCCTCGACGGCTCGCGCCGCTGGCCCGAAGGCGTTCCGCTCCTGGCCTTCATCGCCGGCGTCATGCGCAGCCTGGTCGATGGCCGCGCGCAGGAGCGGCGGCGCCTTGTCGAGCGCGCGCTGGCGGTTGGCCAAACGCCGGCGGCGCCAGCCCCGGACGATCGGCTGCACGCGCGTCAGTGCCTGGCCGCCATTGTCAAATTTTTTGCCGGAGATCCGGACGTGCTGGCCTTGATCGCCGCGCTGGCGCAGCAACATCTGGGGTGCGCCGACAACCCCGCGCCGCGGCTCGGCAAGAAGCGCCGCGAGGCGGCGCGCAAGCGCCTCGCCCGCGCCATCCTCCGGGGCCAACTCGACGGGTTTCTGCCATGACCGATCTTCGCGACAAGCCGGACGCAATCACTCGGTGGCGCGCCACGGTCGAAGCCCTGGAGGCGCTCGTGCAGGCTACCCCCGAGGCAGAAGAGATCGATCCGGCAGAGGCCGAGAGGGTCCGGCGCCTGATCAGGATTCGCGTGGCAGCGGCCCGGAGCAACAGTCTCCCGGCGGCCTGGGTGCCCCGTCGCGTGATCGCTGCCACGGCCGAAACCGTAGAGGAGAGAAAACACACACCCCAGCCGCCGCAACGGCGACCGCATCTTCGGCCGGCTTGGCGCGAGTAGGGGGCTCCGACCCCGGCGCGGCCGGCCGACCCGACGACCAGCCCGGCGAGCTTGATCTGGTCTGTTGCCCATTCGATGGGGTTGCGGATCGTCACGTTCATTCCTCCCGAACCTGTGTTCGAGGGCCGCAGCGATCCGTGAACGCACGCCCGATCCGGCCTTCGGTCACGAAGAGCCGCGACCCGCCATTAACTAAAGGATACCACAGATCCCGCTCTGAGCACCTGCCTCAAAGGGCTACGCCGGTTAAACGGGCGGCGGGGGCCAGTATTTGGGCTCGGCGTAGGGATCGCGAAGTCCTCGTGCACCGAAACGCTCGATTACCCCGGTTGTCGCAGCACGATGCCCTGGCGGAGTTTGCGTTGTCACGAGCGACGCCTGGGTATTCGCGCGCCAGGACCGTTTGCGCTACGGTAATGGCGGCGGCAGTGACCGCGTCGGGGAGGCGAGCGTGGATGTCGCGGCGTGGCTCCGTGGTCTCGGGCTCAAACAGCATGAAGCGGCTTTTCGCGCGGATGAGATCGACGCGAACGTGCTGCCTCGCCTAACTGCGGAAGCTTTGAAAGCCCTCGGCGTCACGCTCCTCGGCCACCGTAGGCGACTGCTCGACGCGATTGCCGAGCCCGGTCCGAACCCAACGACCGTCGCCGATGTCAGATCGGCGCCGCTGCCGAGCGCCGTCGGTTGACGAATTGCGAGAAGTGCCAGCAGAAGCAGCTAGAGACACGCTTCGCCAATTAACCGCCGCGGCGCAAGACCTCATAGCTCCATCTCGCACAACAGGCTTGATGCGCCGTCTTTTCCCTTTCAAAAGCTCCACTCGGAGATCGTCTAGGGGCCGTCCATCGCCACTTCAGGGCCTTCGCCTCCTCATCAGGTGGAGCCGGCCCAGCCCCCGCATTACGGTCATTATTTGGAACCCCTCCTTGGTATCGAAGCAGGTTTTGGCCGATGCAGGACTCGCCGGTGCAGCATTAACGGATCTTTCCCTATTCAAATCTCGCCGAGGGGCTCTTCGCCGGCCGCAGGTCGTCGCTTTCGAAGGCAAAATCACTACGCTGATCGAGGCGGCCAGAGGTTCGACACTATGCATGGACCTTATGATATTGCCGTCCGAACACAGCTTCACAGATCTACTAGATGTACTTCGCGCAACCGCCGAGAGATCACCTTCGCTTCTTAAGTTGCCGAATATCGCCATTTTGATAAACGATAGTTCATTTTTCAGGCGCGCCTGGTATCATAACCGAACCGTATATGAAGCGACTTTCGCGACCTCAATTGTTTGTATTACATCCAACATCGTTTACTTCTCCTTCAGTCGAGTGAAGGGCCATCAAACAGGGATGGGCGCTCTTGAAAGTCTGGTCACGGCACGGGATGCTTTCGCTCTCGGGAGCCTGGTGGCGGTGCATGAGGGAGCGCGGCTTCAGTTCATCGTAAATGGATTTCATGCAGCCAGCGCACGGACGGCAGCCACTATCAGGATCGTTCGTTCATTGCTTTCCGACCTCCGCGAGGGAGCGAAGGGGGACGGCGATGAAAAACCACCAGATCGATTTTTTCTAGTTGTGCAAGGTGGGGACTGTGTAATGCATCAGGCCCCTTCAGTCGGATATGGTAAGAGATATGATGATAGTCCCGCTGTGCGCTTGATCGCCGATCCTTTTTTCTTCGATAGTGACGGATATCAGATCACGCGGCGCGCGGTTTTCGAAAAACGGTTACCAGATTGGGGATGTCGAGAGGATGTCGTCTTCTGGCGCGGTTCTGCGACCAATCGCGGTGTGTCGCCGATAGGGGAAGCCATCAGCCGCTTGGAACAAGTGCCAAGGGTGGCAATGTGCATTCGCCTCAAGGGCGAAGCGAAGACGGATGTGGCAATCATGTCGTCTTGGGGGTTCCAGTTCCCGCATGAGGCGGCGCAGCAGTACCTCATGGATGCCGGGGTATATGGACCAGCAATCTCAATTCTCCAGCACGCGCGATATCGATACCTCATCGATATCGATGGTGTTGCCAATGCTTGGGGTTTTTTTGAGAAACTGATGTTGGGTTCTTGCATCTTGAAGGTATCCTCGCCGTTCGAACAATGGTTCTATAAGGAGGTTAAAGAGTGGGAACATTTCGTGCCGGTCCGAGAAGACTTATCGGATCTCATCGAGAAAATCCGTTGGTGCCGAGAGCACGGGGAACAAGCCCGCATGATTGGCGAGGCGGGACAGAAGTTCGCCATTAGCCATACCTGCGAGATCGCTCGGCGAATGGCTATCCAAGCCCTTCGAGATTGCCTGATACCGTTGCGTTGAACCGTTTATATTCAGGAACCGAATGTGCAGAGAGCGTAATCGGCCGACAGGCGCCACCATGGTGGCATAGGTTAGGCGGCTTTCTGGGTCGGGTTTGTTTTCGGGGGATCTTGCTTTCTGATGCCGTCGATGAAGCCGGTGATTGGGGTGCGGCCGTTCATGCCCTGGCCTTGATGCAGCGTTTGGTGCTGTACTCTACGAGGGATTGGTCGAGGACGCTCTGCATCTCCTCGAGGGTCTCAAACCAGGTGCGGCGAGCCTCGATGCGAAAATCCTCGTCGAGGAGGGTGCGGAATACTATTGGATTGCGGCCGATTGATCCGGGTTCGCTTGTGCTCGGTGTCCTCGTCGGCCGGCTATTTTGACCAACGGTGCGGACGGCGATGCGGATCGAATGCTGTCGATACGCGTTAAAGAGCGATTTTGCGGCCGGCGGCCTGGAATCGGATGAATGTGAGGCCAAAACGGGCAAGCTTATGCACGAATACCGACTTCCGCTGCGTCACTGCGGCAACGATACCCGCGCGGTGGCGAATACCCTCTCATCATTCAGCGAGCATTAAGAGGTGGAGGACATCATGGAATGTACGATGCTAGTTAATAGTGCCGGTAAGTTCCTCGAACGGAGATCAGAACTATACAATATCGTTTCAAATACCGCCGAGTTTAGAGATGCTGGAGTGCGCCTTTATCCTCATGATACCATAGCGGCCAGTTTCTCCGTCATTGTCGACCTTTTACAAACTTCAGACTTACTAAACAACTTAAGTGAAAAGGACGTAAAGACTGTGCTCGATGTAGGAGGGGCGAATGGTGATTTGTCGTTTGTCTTCGCCGATGCGGGGTATGAGACTACCTTTGTCGATATTTCGAAATCTGACGAAAATGGGCCATTGGTGGCATCTCTGATTAATCGGCAATTGGACAGCAACATCAGAGTAATTGATTTTTCCATAGATGGATATTTCTGTTACCGGAATTTAATCGAACGGACAGTAAATTTTGGACAATTCTTGCACAGTTCTCAGTCGGAGATGTTCGATCTGGTGATTTGTATTGGACTTTTTTATCACCTTAAGAATCCTTTTGCATTTCTGGAAAGCATTCGTAGTATGTGTCACTGCTGTATATTGGAAACTTGGCTTATGAGTTATCTTCCCGACAACCTTACAAAGGTAAGAGATGTGCCAATAGCGTATTTGCTGGGAACCGGAGAACTCAACAACGATTCATCGAATTACTGGATATTTACGGATTCGTCGTTTCGGCGGCTGGCTGAAAGGGCAGGATTCTCCGTAGAGAACAGCGCAAGCGAGTTTTGGCGTCAAGACAAAATATCAAATCCGGTCGATATCCCGAATGGTTACGGTGAAAAGGGATACCTACTCTTGCGGTCGAGATAGGTGATGCGGAAAGTATCATGTACTCGAACCGATGCTCGCGTGGCTGGCAGGCTATTGCGGCAGATTGTGCGGAGAGGGTAGTCGGCTGACAGGAGCCGCCGTGGCGGGCAAGGGTTAGGCGGTTAGGCGGCTTTCCGGATCGGGTTTGGCGGCGGCGTATTCTCCCTTCTGATGTCCGTCGATGAAGGCGGTGATTGGGTGCGGCCGTGGTGGGCGCTGGAGCGACGCGCGGTTGATAAGGGGCCGACCTGCGGAGTAGACTCTATCGCGGATCTCCGCCCCGTAACTTGTCGAGTGACGGAGCGGCGGAGATGGTTGCCGCCGCGCCACTATAGGAAAAAAGGCACTACGGTGTGCTCACAACCCAGGGTGCCGTGACCAAACCCCCTGCCCGTACCCGCCAGAAGGCTGGTCTGCGCAATCTACTTCGGCAGTCTGTCGCGCGGGTCGGCTTACTCCGCACAGTCGATGTAGGACAAGAAGTCAATCGCGCCGACTTCCCAGCACCGGCGCTCCCCGCTGGATTGCGCACGATCGAGATGACGGATGAGGAGGATAAATCTAGTTGCCTTTTGATAGTGGCTGATCCACCAACCCAATTTGACGAACTGGTTATTTTGCAAAACAACGTATCTGGGCTAGCCATATTGCTTAAGAAGATGCTCAACGGAAACGGCACTCTTCTCGATATAGGCGCTCATATTGGCACGATCGCGCTGCCCATAGCCGTAACCGGCAGCCAGGTTGTCGCCATCGAAATGAACCCGGCCAACTGCTTGCGTCTCGTTCATGGCGCGATTGCGAACCGGTTGAAGAATTTCCAGGTGGTGCCGTTCGCCGCGAGTGATATCGACGGAATGGCGGCATTTGCCGGCACCGACGCCTGGGGATACATCTCCAAAGAGTCTGCAGCCGTGCCGACGATGTGCGTGCGGCTCGACACCCTTGCTCATTCAATCCAGCTGGGGTTGGAGGGCGCAAACCTCGCCGAACCGGTCGTAATGAAAATCGACGTCGAGTGTCACGAACTGCAGGTTCTGCGCGGTTGCCCAATTCTCCTGCAACAATACCGGCCAATCATTATCTTCGAATCAAAAGAGATAGAGGGGTGGCCCGATGCATCCCCTCCACTAATTTCTGGCGAAACGAGAGTAACCAAGCAGCTCCTAGTGGATCTGGGATATAACCTATATCGGATCGACGGGCTCGTCGGTGTGCTGGTTCCAAGATCACCGGACGACCTGCAGGAGGCTTGCGTTTCAGATTTCTTGGCGGTACCAGTCGAAAAAGCGGCTTCCCTGGAGCGACTTGGCATGCCGATTCGCCCGCTGACTCCCTCTGAGCGGTTGCAGTCAATCAGCGACATGGCGAACTGGCACGAGCCACCTCACCAGAGACACGCCGCCGGTGTGGTGTTGCGGCTTGCCGCGGACGAACCGGGATTTGCTTCGACGGCTCGGTCAATCATCGAAACGCTTTTGACAAAACCAGCCGTCGAACCTTTCTGGCCAAGCTTAGCCCGCCTCCTATCGTAACCGGGGCCGCAGGTTTGATGGGGAGAAATGATCCACGCGACCTCAACCGCTTTGGAATCGACGTGGTGCTCGTGATCTCCAAGTGAAACGGCCGCTGCCGGTCGTGCCCCGGGCGCGAAACGCGCTCAACAGAGATGTCTCGGATCAGGGTCCGGTATGCATAGCTATCGAGAATGCCGATGATCCGCGCCATGCGAGCACGGCCGCGAGGATCGGTCCTCTCTGAGCGGTCTCCATAGTCGCTGCCTTCTTATAGCCCGAACCCGCCGCGCCGGACTTAGCTCGGTTTGCGGCGATCGATCGGCTCAATACGCGTGCCGAAGCACCATCACGGCATATACGCGTTCTGGTCGTTGCGATACACGCATTCGGTCGCCGATCGGAATCCGACGGGGTCTCCGGCTTCCAGCTTGTGCACGACTTCTTCGTCGACCAAGGTAAGACAGCCCTCCAGAACCCACAGGACTTCGCGGATAAAGGCATACACAGTCGCCGGAAAGATCACCGACGCGCCTGCCCGCAATTCGATATCAAAAATCTCCCACGGATGGTCTGAGCCGGGTCGCTCATCGAGGTCGATCGCGGTGACGATCTGCAGCGCTTAGGCGGTCGGCTATTCGTCGAGGCTTTCCGGTGGCCGCTCGATCACGCGCGCGGCACTCGTATTGCACCGTGACGAGTGTGCGCGGCGTGATCGTCCGTGGCAGGCCGGCGGGAGCCGACCAGCGTGGGGCTATGCCGGCGGCGGCAGCCGCCAGGACGCGCGCGCCAGCAGCTTCCAGCCGCCATCCTGTTTCTGCCAGACCTGCATGACGCCGATTTTGGTATTGGTGACCTTGCCGTCGAGCTCGCTTTCCGAGACCCAGAAGTGTCGCACGATGGCGTTGTTTCCGACGACCTGCACGGTGAGCTCGGGCCATTCGAGTGATTTGACGGTGCCCTTTCGCGACATCACCCCGGCGATGAATTCGGTCTTGTCCTGGAGCCGAGCGTCCGAGTGGCTGTAGCTCAGCTGCTCGGCGATCAGCGCCTCGATCTTGGCTTTGTCCTGTTTGAGCCAGGCCATCCGCAATTCCTCGACGGATTTTCTTACCGCCGCCTCATCGGCCGATTGGGCATGTGCGGATCGGACCAAACCCGGCGCGCCGATCGCGAGCGCGCCTGCGGTGGCGAGGTGACGACGCGACAATTTCATGACTTCCTCCCGTTTGTGTGCGACGTGTGCCGACATTCCCCAGCTTACTCCTCGGTCGGGTGCAATTTTCCGTGTCAGAGAAGTGCGCCGCAACGAAATTCGACCGCAACCGTCCGTTGACAGCCAAGCCGGCGAGACCAAGCCGATGCAGGGAGGCACCAGACCTTTAGGGTTAAAGCCTCGGCGCCGTGCTGGTTCGCCCAATTCAATAAAGCCGGGGCGCAATCGGCCGGTTTCGTGTATATTCTGTCGCTCACCGCCCGGCTGTGGGCGTTTCCGGTGCTGGCGTCAATGACGCTCGGTCAGATGGTGCGGTAGGCGAGGACGGCAGAGATGCGCGTTGATCGCTGCAAACGGCCAGGTCCGCGGCAAGACAAGGTAATCCCTCGCTTCCATTACCTGGGAAATCTCGCCATGGCCGAGCGCCGCCGGCAACGCCTCGCCGTCTGCCGCGGGTAGTCCTATGCGACTTCCCTTCGGCGCTATCTCCAAACGGATCGCGCGGTGGGCGGCGCCGCCGGTACAACACGAATTAGCACCTTTGGTCACGCGCGAGACCGACAATCGCATGTCCCAAATCGGCGATTGCATACGCGCGTTGGAGAATCGCAGTCGATCTGCAAGCCCAAAAATTTTTGCGACAGACGAACACCCTGAAAATCACCGAAGGCGGCTCGTCCACGAACTTATTACAGAACACCCCGACGCCGATGCCGCCTATCAGATCATTGTCGATGCAATTAATTCGATTGAAGACCTGAACACGCGTGCGCATTCTATCTTGCATGAAGTGAGATACCTTCTCACTTATATCATGGTGCCAAATGGCCCCGGCCGGCTGGTAGATGTGTCGGACCTGATCAGTTCGGCATTGGTTCAGCTCAAGTCATGGAAGATTGAACCTGCCATAGCTCCCGGCTTTAACCTTGAAGCCCAACGGCTGCCTTTTGAAGACGACAGCATCGATGGAATGCTGCTTTGCGAGGTGATCGAGCACTTTAATTCTGATCCGATGTTCTGTCTGATCGAGGTCAATCGAGTGCTTCGCCCCGACGGGTTCATTGTTCTATCGACGCCAAATGCAGCTTCGTGGTTCGCCATCTACAAGGCTTTGCAACACATGCAGCCGAATCGTTTTGCCAACTACGGAACAAAGGAGCACGAGAAATTCCATTTTATTCATGCTCGTGAGTATGTCCCGTCCGAGATTGTGCTGCTACTCGAGGCAGCTGGATTCGGTGATGTAGAGATGACGACTAAGGATTACGGGATTTCTCCACCTTACCATCCGGTTCCGGGATTTGACGCTTCGCTTCGAGGAGAAACTATTTTTTGCCGCGCCTACAAGCGAGGCCGGCCACAAAAGCGCTACTTGACGCCGATCTATTTAGAAGACAAGGACTTCGACGGTTTTGCCGGACGCTGAGCTCTTCGATACCGCGGATCCGACCGAGGCGAAGGGCGTTGCTCGACATGCCGGCCGTCGGCCCGGGCGTGTCAGCCTCAGCCCTGATTGCGCGGCACGTCGGCCTTCTGCACGACGCAGAAGAGGGCGCCCCCCGGGTCCTCGAGCACAATGAAGTCGTCTCCAGCACGATACCTCCAGGGATATCGCCGCGCTCCCAAAGCGACCAACCGCTCGACTTCGGTTTGCTGGTCGGCAGTGTAGAGGTCGAGATGAAGCCAACTCCGGCTGCGTGGACGCCTATCGCGACCCTGGAATGACAGATTGGGACCTTTGTCCTCCGGGTCACGGAGAACCACCCAGCCGTCTTTCGCCGGCTCGCGCGGCACGTAATGGAGCGCCGCCTGCCAAAAGGCAACCGTGCGGTCGAACTCATGGCAATGAATGACGATGGCCCCGATCTTCATTCACCGCTCCGATAGAAGCATGCACCTTACGGTCCCAGCCAAATCGAGCCGTCTGCGTCGCGCGGCCGATCTCGACATGCGCTCCCCGGCGCATCGCCGTTGCGTCATGATAATCGCTTCAGCCGCCGGAGGCCGCCTCGGCCGGAACTGCGCTCTCGGCCGGGCCGTAAACCGGTTCCTCCGAGATGTCGCGATTGGTGTAGTCCGGCAGTGGGATCGTCGCAGCGATGCTGATGATACAGCTCAACAGCACATACCAGGCAACCGCATATCCCGATCCGGTCCAGGCGAGGAGTGCGGTCGCGATGATCGGCGCCGGGCCGCCTGCGATGATCGAGGCCAGGTGGAAACCGAGCGAGGAGCCGCTGTAGCGCAACCGCGCCGGGAAGCACTCGGCGATAAGCGCCGCCTGCGGCCCATAAGCCATGTCGTGCGGAATGAAGGACAGGATGATGGCGACGAAGATCACGGCGGGAATGGCCGTGTTCAACATCGCGAAATAGACAAAGGTGAAAATCCCGATTGCCGAGATGCCAGTAAGGTACATACGCTTGCGGCCGAAGCGGTCGGAAAGGTGTCCGGCGAGCGGGGTGGTGACCGCCGACAACGCAGTGGCGCACATCACCGCAGCCAGCAGCAGGTCGCGCGAGCTGTGCAACATCTGCGTGCCGTAGGCGAAGACAAAGGCGGCGAAGATGTAAAATGGGCCCTGTTGACCCATCCGGACCAAGGCCGTCAGCGCGACGAGCTTGGGGTGCCGCTTCAGCACCTCGATGACCGGCGCACGCTCGACGCGCTTTTGCTCGACGAGGCGGGTGAAGGCCGGCGTCTCGAGAATGCCGAGCCGGATATAGAGCCCGATCCCGACCATGACGATGCTGAGCCAGAAGGGCACGCGCCATCCCCAGTCGAGAAACTGGTCGCCGGAGATCC
>Ga0306921_10006201_pt1 | contig 12464 bp, 8 predicted proteins | sample sta12Cox44000080_FD_203760 | JGI IMG/M metagenome (GOLD analysis project Ga0306921, IMG submission 203760) | Lab enrichment of tropical soil microbial communities from Luquillo Experimental Forest, Puerto Rico - statoxic.12C.oxic.44.000.080 (v2)... | ecosystem: Environmental > Terrestrial > Soil... | reverse complement strand
GATCGGTTTGATTAAAACTAACGACTTAGCTCGCTGAGTTCAGCCTTATTGCGAAAGACAGGCTAGTACAGCCGAGTCATCAGGTGAACGCCGCCGGCCTGATCGTCGGTCTCTATTTTCCTCCATACGGAAGCTGATCGTGTCTGGCTGACCCGCCTACAGAGCTCAGATTTGAATCAAACTAAAACCAAGTGTGTTCACCGTGGTGAACTTCCAAGGCATTCCCCAATCGGGAAACAGCTGGGTTATTTTGGTAAGTCGACAGCCTACTTTCTGCCTGACTTTCCCTCTTGTTTGTGCCTGCCGCGGATTGGGAGACCTTTGCGATGCACACGCATTCGAGCCGGCCTCCGCCGCCCTCATCATTTCCACGTGTCGTCACATCCTCGATAACGGCCGCATTTGCCGGCGGCTGGGCGGCTGCATCGGCCAATCGCGAATGCTGCCGCAGGCACCTTGTACTTCGCGTCCGCGGCCGGAACATGGCCCGTGCGCGTCGCCTGATTTCTGCCGTCGAGATGGCAGAACTTCCTGACATCCAGTCAGTTCCACTAGGCGCCAGACGGCTTTTCTGTCGCCCTCGCTGCCCGACGAAATTGATGATGTGCGGACCGCAAATGTCAGCCAACGTCCTCCGCTGATGGATTGGGAAGTACAGGTTAAACCCGATCGGCTTCTATCGCATACCTATAATCGGCTTCCCTTCAATAACCTACAGCAAAAATACCACTTAATCCTTTAAAAAAGAAGTGGGTGTGGAGGGGTACAACAGCGAAAGAAATCGAGATGACATCAACGCTAGGTGCGGGAATTGATTCGAGACAGGTTCCATAGCAACGACAGGAACGCTTGTCCACGAGATCCAGCATTTCAACCGGCCAGAGTAGGGATCATGACGCCAGCAAAAACAACCTCATCGAGAACGAAAGGACAAAAAACAGCGGCTGCGAGAACGAGTGTCCACCTATCGCGGCCAGCGCCGGCTTCAATGCGCAAGCCAGTGAACCGCTGGTCGGGGAACGTTCACACCAAATCAACCTTTCCGGAGAAAGGACTATTTACGAAGGACGCTTCTACTATCGCGCGAAGCTTGGCGTCGAAGAGAACGTCGCCCAAGGGTCCGGCGTCCGGGATGAGAATGTTGAACTTTTACATCAACCGGGCCGGGCATAATCTGTCGGCATCGCGCAGAAAAGAGTTGCAGCGGGCGAAGTCGATCTTGTCGGAGATCATTGCGCGCAAGCACAAGGCATGATGAGCATCGCGCGGACTGTAAGCGGCTACGAGCGATGCTTCTCGATCAGGATGTGGGTCGCGTTTTCGCCGGCGATACTCTTGACGACGTTGTAGCCCAGCAGAGATAGATTGATTCCTGCGAACAGCAATTCGCCTTCGCCAAGCAGCACGGGCGACAGAGCCAAATGCAGTTCGTCGATCTGGCCTCGAAGCAAGTACTGACGAATTATCGAGACGCCACCTCCAATACGGACGTCTTTGCCGTTGGCCGCAGCTTTTGCTCTGCTGAGTGCAGACTCGATCCCGTCGGTGACGAAGTGAAAGGTCGTGCCGCCTTCCATTTGTAGCGGCGGCCGCCCGTAATGCGTGAGCACAAAAACCGGCGTGCGATACGGCGGATTATCACCCCACCATCCTTTCCAGGAATCGCCCTCCCATGGACCGCGAACCGGGCCGAACATATTGCGGCCCACGATCCAGGATCCGACATTTTCGAAGGACTTCGAAGCAAAATCATTGTCGACGCCTTCGGTTCCACCGTTCTGGCCATGCCTCTTCCCAAAGGCTTCCGTGCCTTGAAACCAGGTGTGCAGCTCCAAGCCGCGAACTCCGAGTGGATTGTTGATGTCCTGGCGAGGTCCCGCTCCGAAACCATCCACCGAAACGGAGAATGCAGCGACTCGAGCCTTGCTCATGGGGTGCTCCTTGGAAGCAGTGAAAGATGCATCTTCACAACGTCGTTACGCGCGAGCGGGCGACGAAGAAATATGTAGCGAGCATCACCAGCAATACTCCGTTTACGCCAAGCACGACCGGCGCGCCGAAGATCGGCACGAGCCAGCCGGAGACGAGATTGCCCATTGGCATTCCGCCACGGAAGGCGCAGTTGTAAACGCTCATGACCCGGCCGCGCATCTCCTCGGTGGTGATCAGTTGGACGAGCGAGGTCACCGTCGCGAAGACTGTCATCATGGCGAAACCCGCCAGAATGACCACCGCGTAACTCAGGTAAAGTCTCTTCGACAGTGCGAAGCCCGAAATTGCGGCGCCGAGGACGATCAGCATGACGAGAGCCACGCGACCCTTGTGCTTGAAGTTGCCGAGGCTGGCGATAGCGAGCGATCCGCAAATTGAGCCGATGCCCATCATCGACATGAGCTGGCCGTAGGTTTCAGGGCCGCGGTGGAAGATGTCCTTCACGAAGACAGGGAAGTAAGTCCTCAGAGGCATACTGAGCGCGGTCATGCAGAATGCCAGCACGATGAGCGCCTCCATGGAGCCTTGCTGGCGAACGAACTGAATGCCCTGTTTCAGGCTGCTGAGCACCGAATCGGTGGTCTTTTGGGGCAGGAAGCGCGTCGTAATCAGCGAAAGCGCAATGATCGGCGCGACGAACGAAACCGCGTTCAGGCCGAAACACCACTTCTCTCCCAGACGCGCCAGCGTGATGCCGCCGAGTGCTGGCCCGATGGTCACTGCGAGGTTGAACTGGATGGAGTTCAGCGCGATAGCGTTGGGCATATCTTCGCGGTCGACCAGCCCAGGAATCAGCGCCGAATACGCCGGTCCACCGAAGGCCTGGGCAAAGCCGGAGATAAACGACAGGCAAAGTATCTCCCAGACGCGAACCACGCCCATCGCTACCAATATGGTGAGGGTTGCGGCGCTGAAGAGCTGAACCCATTGCGAGCCCAGCAAGATCCGCCGCCGCTCGACACGATCGGCAACGACACCGCCGATTAACGACAACAGGAAGATTGGGATTCCGCCCAGGAATTGGTCCAGCGCCAAGAGGAACGCCGAATGGCTCAGCCTGTAAATCAACCAGCCTTGGGCGACGATTTGCATCCAGGTGCCGATACTGGAGGTGCAGGCGCCGACCCACATGAGACGGAAGTCGCGATAGGTAAACGCCTTGAAGGTCCTGCGAAGGGCGCTGGTCCGCGCGGTCTCAACCTCGGTAGCCATCCCTCGGTACAGTATCAGAGTCGGCTGCCGCGCGCGCGGCGGCTTTGCCGTCCGCCCCCAAGGCATGTTATTCTTTACTACGTAACAACATACGACTAAAACAGAGTAGGAGCGCACCCGAAGAAGTGTTAGCACGAGAGAAAAAGACCGCCCTGATCAACCAATACCGGACTCACGACAACGATACCGGTTCCCCTGAGGTCCAGATCGCCATCCTGAGTGAGCGTATTGGTGAACTGACGGAGCATTTCAAGACGCATAAGAAGGACCATGCCTCCCGGCGAGGCCTCCTCATGATGGTTAGCAAGCGTCGCAGCTTGCTGGACTACCTCAGAAAGTCCGATACCGAGCGCTACAAAGAGGTCATTCAGAAACTCGGCATCCGCAAGTAAGTTGGTTGCCTGCACTGAAATACAGCTCTTCGAGCGTATTGTGCGTCACATTCCCCTGCCTTCGCCATGGGCGCTGGCTGGGGGCCCGAATTGGCCATGGCCGTTCGGGAGGGTTCAGCATTTCGAGTTCGCCGGGGCGTCGGGCTCCGTTAGGCTCGGGTTTCAGCCTCTCTCGGCTGACATGAATTCCAAGATCAAATTCGAATTACAAGCGATGAACACCCTGCCCCCGCAAACGAAGCCGGGATGGGGCAGCCGCTTATCGGTTGCGCTCTAACGGAAGGAAGATTAATGAAGCACGAAGTAACAGTTCAGCTCCACGGCGGAAAATCCATTCACTTTGAGACCGGAAAGTTGGCGAAGCAGGCCAACGGCTCCTCAATCGTTCGCATTGGCGATAACGTCGTTCTCGCCACCGCCTGCGCCAACGCCGAGCCCCGCGAGGGCATCGATTTTTTCCCGCTTACGGTCGATTACCGCGAGTACACCTATGCCGCCGGAAGGATTCCGGGCGGGTTCATCAAGCGCGAAGGACGCCCCAGCGAGCGCGAGATCCTGACCAGCCGCCAGATCGATCGGCCGATCCGACCGCTGTTCCCAGAAGGCTTCCGTTGCGAGACTCAGGTCATCGCGATGGTGTTGTCGGCGGACACTACCAACGATCCCGACGTCGCCGGCATTAACGGCGCCTCGGTAGCATTGAGCGTTTCGGATATTCCCTTTCACGGACCGGTCGGCGCGGTGCGTGTGGGACAGGTCAATGGCGAGTTCGTCATCAATCCGACCTATGAAGAGCAGCGCGAAGGAACTCTGAACTTGATGGTTGTCGGCACGATGGATGGCATCGTGATGATCGAATCGGGCTCGAAGGAGGTTTCTGAGGACACGGTTGTTCAGGCGATCGAATTCGGACACAAAGAGATCAAGAAGATCTGTGCCGCCATTAACGACCTCGTGCAGAAAGCGGGCAAGCCGAAGCGCACGGTTGAGCCAGTGGTGATCGATGAAGCGTACATCTCCGAGCTTCGCTCGAAGATTGGCGCGCAGCTCAGTGATGCGGTCAACACCGAGAAGTATCCGAAGAATGAGAGCTACGCGAAGATTAAGGCCCTCAAGGACGAAGTGAAGGCGGCGATTCCGGAAGAAGACGAAGAAGGACGGAAGAAGGCCGGCCACTACTTTGACATTCTGCGCGAACGCATCTTCCGCGAGCAGGTGATCAACGACAGGCGGCGTCCGGATGGGCGTGCGTTCGATCAAATTCGCGACATTTGGATTGAGGTTGGAGTGCTACCGCGCACTCATGGCTCGGCGATCTTCACCCGTGGCGAAACCCAGGCGCTGGTCACCACCACGCTGGGCACGGCCGACGATATGCAGCGGCTGGAGGCGTTTGAAGGCGAAGCCAAAAAGCGTTTCATGCTGCACTATAACTTCCCTCCATTCTCGGTGGGAGAAGTGGCGTTTCTGCGTGGCGCAGGACGACGCGAGATTGGTCACGGAGCTTTGGCTGAGCGCGCGCTTTCGGCAGTGCTGCCGAGCGAAACGGATTGGCCGTACGCCATGCGCGTGGTCTCCGACATTCTGGAGTCGAACGGCTCATCTTCGATGGCGACCGTTTGCGGTGGTTCGCTTAGCATGATGGATTCGGGCGTTCCGCTGAAGGCCTCGGTAGCCGGAGTTGCCATGGGCCTGGTGAAGGAAGGCGAGGCGTACGCCATCCTGACCGACATTGCCGGCGCCGAAGATCACTACGGCGACATGGACTTTAAAGTAGCCGGAACGCGCCAGGGCATTACGGCGCTGCAGATGGACATCAAGGTCATGGGCATCACGCCGCAGATCATGCACCAGGCTCTGGAGCAGGCGCGCCGCGGACGGCTGTACATCCTCGACAAGATGAACGAAGTGATTGCCGAGCCGCGAACCACGCTCAGCGAGTTTGCGCCCCGCTTCTATACGGTGCAAATTCCGACCGACAAGATTCGTGACCTCATCGGACCGGGTGGCAAGGTCATTCGCGGCATCATCGAGCAGACCGGCGTGAAGATCGACGTCGACGACAGTGGCAAGGTGAATGTATCGTCGAACGATCAGGAAGCCGCGTCGAAGGCGCTGCAGATGATTTCCGACATCACGGCGACTGCCGAAGTAGGGAAGACATATCTCGGCAAAGTCACCCGGCTGGCGGACTTCGGTGCGTTCGTCGAGATCATTCCGGGCACTGACGGACTGCTGCACATCAGCGAAATCGCAGAGCACCGTGTCAACGAGGTGCGCGATGAGCTGAAGGAAGGCGATCAGGTTCTGGTGAAGGTGCTAGCCGTCGAAGGAAACCGCATCAAGCTGTCGCGCAAGGCGATCCTGAAGGAGCAGCGCGCCAAGATGGGCGGTGGCGAGGCTCCGCCCGAGGGCGATGGCGTTCCCGTGACGTTCGAGGGCGGACATGTGGCCGCCGACGAGCCAAACTACAACCGCGCTGACAACCGTCCTCCACGCCGTGATGGCGACCGCGGGCGCCGTGGTGGACACGGCGGGCATGGTGGCGGTCGAGGCGACCGGCGTGGGCCAAGGCGGTAGACAGCAGTTAGCAGTTGCCAGTGGTCAGTAGTCAGAAAATTCAAGGGCCCCCGTTCGAGTGACGCTTGGCGGGGCCTTTTAGCCAACAGCGAATAGGCCGCCAGCCAAGAGCGACAAGCGAGCAGCTAAATGTTAGGCTGAAATTTGGCCTGTCTTCTCTATTGCGTCACGCTAGCCAACCGTGACCCCATTCAAAATCTGATCGGTGTCGCCGAACGGCCGGTGGTTGCACACGATTTCGACGAGTTGCGGGTTTATTGGAGCGAAGTCGCGAATCCCGAGCCCTTGGTCGAAGCCGCGTCGCGGAAGCCAGCGGAATTGAGATATCAGCAGGTGCTGCGCGAGATAGTGATACGCACGACAGCGATCGCCTTTCCGCTTCCGGCCGTTGTCGCTGATCTCGAAGATGTCGATGCGCTGGTTAGCGAGCAGCATGAACGTTATGTTCAGGCGCTGGGGCGGCTGGCGGATACCGTCCAATACGAGCTGACCGCCACGTGGGCAGACGATGAGCGGGCAGACTTGGCCACTCCGGTAAAGGGCCGTGAGTATCTAGAACGGCGACAGGAAACCCAGGCCCGGGTGGCGGCGATCGACGCAAAGCTCCGGACCCTCGCCGCTGGAATTGTTCGTGAGTGGCGATCACGCCCGGAGCGCAGGAAGCATTTATGGTTCGCGCTGCTGGCGCGCGAGGATCGCGAGCGGTTCATTGCTGCGCTGCGCAGCGCCGGACCCTCCGAGGGCGTGAGGTTGCGCTTGAGCGGGCCGTGGCCGCCGGGTGAGTTTGTCCGAGCGCCGCAATAAGCTCGCATTCCCATCGCTCGTCATCCCGTTTACCATGGTTCAGTATCCCTATGCGCACCTTTCAGCTTGTATCCTTATCCCTGATTAGTGTCGCTACACTCGTCACGGCTCAGACACCAAAGCCTTCACCCAAGCCAACCGCCGACTATTCGCAGGAGGCGTTCGTCACCGAGCTGTACAAGGAGTCATTCCGCTTTGAGAACGACGGCACGGGCCGCGAGCGGATCGACGCGCGTATCAAGATCAACAGCGACGCCGGCGTGCAGGCCCTAGGCCAACTCAAGGTGGGATACAGCGCGCTCAGCGACAAGCTCGAGATCCCTTACGTTCGCGTGATCAAGCCAGACGGCTCGGTGATCACCGCGCAGGAATCTGCGGTCCAGGATGTCACCTATCCCAATGCGCTGATGTACTCCGACTACCACGAGAAGCACATCAGCGTTCCTGCGCTGCGGCCGGGCGATGTGCTCGAATATCAGTTTGTGCGCAACATCGTCAACCCGCTCACACCCGGACAGTTCTGGATCAGTTATGAGTTCAAAGATCGCGGCATCGTGCTCGACGAGCAGCTCGAGATCAACGTGCCGAAGTCGCGCAAGATCAATCTCAAGAGCGAGCCAGGCGCGGATCCGAAAATCACGGACGAAGGCGACCGTCGCATCTACCGGTGGACACATTCCCATCTAGACGACGATGAGGACAACCCGAAGCCAACGAAGCGGCCGAAACGCCGGCATGATGAAGACGAGCTCCCTTCGGTGCAGCTGACGACCTTCGAGAGCTGGCAGGAGGTGGGCGACTGGTATGCCGGTTTAGAGAAAGATCGCCGCCAGCCGAACGATGCGATCAAAGCCAAGGCCGCCGCACTGGTCGAGGGCAAGACCACCGATATAGAGAAGGTCAAGACCCTGTACGAGTATGTGTCGGCTGACTTCCGGTATGTAAGTCTCTCGTTCGGTCTGGGCCGCTTCCAACCGCATGCGGCTTCGGAGGTGCTTGCGAATGGCTACGGCGATTGCAAGGACAAGAACACGCTACTGGCGGCGCTGCTGGCCGCGCAAGGCTTCGAGTCGACGTCGGTTCTGATTGGGTCGCAGCACAAGCTTGATCCCGACGTACCCTCGCCATCGCAGTTCGATCACGTCATCACGCGTGTTCCGGTGGACGGGCAGGAGATTTGGCTGGATAGCACCAACGGTGTCGCACCGTTCCGGATGCTGGCGTATCCGTTGCGTGATAAGCAGGCCCTGGCCATGCCACCCGGCGGTACGCCGGAGCTGGTACGCACGCCGGCGGACCTTCCGTTTGACAGCCTCGACAAAAGCCGTATCGATGGCTCATTGAATGAGACCGGCAAGCTAACCGGGCATTTTGCAGCATCCGTCCGCGGAGACGCCGAGCTGGGCATGCGTTTCGGACTGCGGCAGATTCCCAACAATAAGTGGAAAAACCTTTTCGACATGATGCTGACCGGCTCGCCGATGAAGGGCGGCGAGATCACGAACTTGAAGATCGGCGACCCCGCGAACACGGACGAGCCGCTTAAGGTCGACTTCGACGTGGCGGTCAGCAACTACTTCGACTGGTCGGCACCCGATCCTAAGCTGCCTTTGCCGGTGGTGCGCATGACGGTGCCGCCGCCTGCCGAGGATGACAGCAAGAACCCCAAGCCGATCAAGCTGGGGCCTCCGGCGGTAGCAACAACGGAGGTAAAGATAGGAGTGCCGTCGAAGTACGGCGTGCACCTGCCCATCGGTGTCGACGTCAAGCGAGACTACGCGGAGTACCACTCCAGCTACAAATTTGAAGACGGCCAGCTTGTCGCCAGCAGAACGCTTCAGACGTTGAAGACGGAGATTCCTTACGACCGGAGCGACGATTACGCGTCGTTTCGGCGGACGATTGAGGCAGACCAGGCACAGAGCGTCGTGCTCGACAACAAGTCTCCGGGAACCGCGGGGCTAGGTTCCGGGCAGTCTCCGGACGATCTTTTCGACTCGGCAATGCAGGCAGCGAACAACAACAACTTTGCGTTGGCAATTGATCTGTTCCAGCGCATTGCCAAGGCTGATCCCAAACACAAGGGCTTGTGGAACAACCTTGGGCGGGCGTATCTGGCGGTGAATGACGACCGGCAGGCCGCTGATGCGTTCAAGAAGCAGATCGAGGCTAATCCTTACGACGAGTACGCGTATACCAACCTCGGCGCCGCCTATGAAGGAATGCAGCGATACGACGAGGCTATCGCGCAATATCAGAAGGCGATTGAGGTCAGCCCGCTGGATGCCGCCGCACATGGCAGCCTGGGGCTGCTCTACGGCAAGCTCAAGCGATGGAATGAGGCAGTACCAGAACTGGAGAAGGCCGCTTCGCTCGAAGAAAAGAATCCGCTGATCGAGGTATCACTCGGTCAGGCGTACATCGCGACGGGACAGACCGAGAAAGGAATGGCTGCGTTCGATAAGGCGATTGCGCTTGCCCCCACCGCAGTGGTTTGGAACAACATCGCTTATGCGCTCTCGGAGCAGAACGTGCAGCTCGACCGGGCCAGCCAGTATTCCGATGCTGCCATCAACTCGATTGAGACACAGTTACGCGATGTCAATCTCGATAACCTGCGGCTGCAAGACATTTTCACTGCCAATCTGCTGTACAACGTGTGGGACACGAAAGGATGGGTCGAATACAAGCGAGGCAATCTCGACGAGGCCGAGCGCTACATTCGGGCTGCGTGGGAAGCGAACAGTAACGGCAACATCGCAGAGCATCTTGGGGAGATCGCCGAGAAGCGCGGCAAGAAAGATGAAGCGATCCGGTACTACGGGTTCGCGCTAACCGGGGTTTCGCCCAGCCCTGAGGCACGCGACCGGCTCACCGCCCTGGGTGTTACTTCCGATGTCGATAGGCGCGTCGAGGAGGCACGAGCTGAGTTGCAGGCAGAACGTACCCACAAGCTCTCCGCAACGGGCAAGGGAACTGGTGACTTCTTCGTGCTGGCCTCTCCGGCAAAGAACGATCAGGTGAAGTTCGTTAACGGAGATGCCGAGGTCAGGGGACTCGGCGATGCAGTGAAGTCGGCAAACCTTGATATCACGTTTCCTAAGGCGTCCTCGGTGCTCGCGCTGCGTCGCGGTACGTTGACGTGCGGTACGACGCCGCCTCCAGCGCTGGCGAGGGGCAAGGCAGCGAAGAAGAGCAACGGCAACAGTGCGAGTGAGAAGGGCGACAAAGCGGCGGGAGATACGTCTGAAGCGGTTCGGAAGCCGCAGCTGATTCCGGGCCCTTGTTTGGTGGAGTTGCTGCCCGCCGATGCTGTCCGCTCGGTGGATTAAAATTAAACTGATGGCCAGCAAAGCGTGGGCAGGAAGGTGAGTGATGACGGAAGATCTACGCTATCCGATCGGCAAGTTCGAATGGGTACCGCCCGAAAACGAGGCGCAGATGGCCAAGCGTCGCGAGCATTACATCGATGTTCTTACCAAGCTGCCGGATACGTTCAGCAAGGCAGTCTCTGATCTGTTGCCGGCGCAGCTCGACACACCGTATCGCCCGGAAGGCTGGACGGTGCGGCAGCTCGCGCACCACGTCCCCGACAGTCATGCCAACGCGTTCATTCGCTTTAAGCTCGCCCTCACCGAGTATGAGCCGACCATCAAACCTTATAAGGAAGACATGTGGGCCAAGCTGCCTGACGTGGCCAATACCCCAGTCCAAGTGTCACTTCAGCTTCTCGGTGCGCTGCACGCCCGGTGGGTAGCGTTGCTGCGTGGCATGGATTCATCGGATTTCGCTCGTACGTTGCGGCATCCCGAGCTTGGGGTAATGGACCTCAATCGCGTGCTTGCGATGTACGCCTGGCACTCGGCGCACCACACGGCGCACGTGACCTCGCTCCGCAAGCGGATGGGCTGGAACTAGAAGACGGCTGATCGTTCGTAGCTACTAGAGAGCCGTGCGTCTGGAAACTCACACAACTTGCTTCGCATCCAATGCTCGAAACCCTGGAGGCTCAGTAATGATCCAGTTCAAACTGAACGGGAAGCCGCGGTCCTTTGACGGCGACTCTTCGATGCCGTTGCTCTGGTATGTGCGCGACATCGCCGGCCTGACTGGCACGAAGTTCGGCTGCGGTATGGGTCTGTGTGGCGCGTGCACGGTACACCGCAACGGTCAGGCGGTGCGCTCGTGTTCGACGCCGATGAGCACTGTGGCCGGGCAGGAAATCGTGACCATCGAAGCGATTGCCGGCCCGGATAAACTTCACCCCGTTCAGATTGCCTGGATCGAGAACTCGGTCCCGCAATGCGGCTATTGCCAGTCAGGACAGATCATGCAAGCCGTTGCGTTGCTGGCGGAGACTCCCCAGCCCACTGACGAGCAGATCGAGAATGCGATGGCCGGCAACATTTGCCGCTGCGGGACGTATCAGCGCATTCGTGCTGCCATCAAGCAGGCCGCGGGGGTGAAGGTGTGAACGCCTCCATCGAGAACGTCAGCCGCCGTGGGTTCCTGAAGAACGTGCTCTCCGCCGGCGCGTTTGTGATCGCCGTGCGCTATCTTCCCGATATCGCCTTCGCCGACGAGGTGGCGCGCAGCGTGATCGACACGACGCCACTGCATCCCAGCGTCTATGTTGGGTTGGAGACCGACGGCACGGTGTACATCGTGGCGCACCGCTCGGAGATGGGGACGAGCAGCCGCACCTCGCTGCCGATGATTTTGGCCGACGAGCTCGATGCCGACTGGTCGCGCGTCAAGATCATCCAGGCAATCGGCGATCCGCGCTACGGTTCGCAGGACACCGACGGTTCCAAGTCCGTGAGGGATTTCTTTAACCCATTGCGCGAAGGCGGAGCCGCCGCTCGCCTGATGCTTATCCGTGCCGCCGCGCAGCAGTGGGGCGTTTCGCCGGATGAGTGCACGACCGGCCTTCACCAGGTCATTCATGCTCCTAGTGGTCGGAAGGCTGACTATGGCCAACTTGTCGCTGCTGCCGCGAAGCAGCCGGTCCCTACGAAGAGCGAAGTAAAGTTCAAGCCCCGTTCGCAGTGGCGCTACGTCGGTAAGGGCGAGAACCCTTACGACCTTCGCGACTACTGCACTGGCAAATCGCGCTTTGGTCTGGACGCAAAAGTCGACGGTATGGTCTATGCGGCAATTGCGCATCCACCTGTGCTCGGAGGCACGGTTAAGTCGCTCGATGACAAGCCGGCTTTGGCGGTGACGGGCGTGCAGCAGACGATCACCATCGACACCTTCAAACCGCCGTGTCACTTCCAACCGCTCGGCGGAGTTGCCGTGCTTGCCGACAACACCTGGTCAGCATTCCAGGGACGCAAGCAGCTCAAGATCGAATGGGACAACGGAGCAAACGCGATTTATAACTCCGAGGAATTCAAGCGCCAGTTGCAGGAGACGGCGCGCAAGCCCGGCAAGGTATGGCGAAACCAAGGCGACGTCGACAAAGAGTTCGCTTCGGACGCC
>Ga0306921_10006196_pt1 | contig 12470 bp, 15 predicted proteins | sample sta12Cox44000080_FD_203760 | JGI IMG/M metagenome (GOLD analysis project Ga0306921, IMG submission 203760) | Lab enrichment of tropical soil microbial communities from Luquillo Experimental Forest, Puerto Rico - statoxic.12C.oxic.44.000.080 (v2)... | ecosystem: Environmental > Terrestrial >... | reverse complement strand
CTATCGGCTTCGACCGAGGCAATGCGGAGATCATTGAGACCGAAATGGCCCAACATCCCTCATTTGGTCCTGCGGCAACTGCAGGGGGAGAGATGCCGGACAGGGCAGCGTTGACATCGCGCCGCCGCCCGGCGTCGCGGCTTATAGGGACTTTTGCCGCCTTGTGCCAGTTCAGCAACGAATGGTCCGATATCATCCCGCGCATGGCCTTATTCCAGCGCAAAAGCCCACTCAACTCTGGCGAAAGCGTAAGCCATTCCAGCTACTTGAGATTGCGGCCATGCGGCTGAGCGCGGTCGATTTGACGTGCCGCCGCGGCGGCCGCGAGGTGTTCGCCGGCATCGGTTTTCGAGTTGCGGCGGGGCAGGCGTTAGCGGTGACCGGCCGCAACGGCGCGGGGAAGTCGTCGCTGTTACGGATCGTCGGTGGCTTCATCCGCCCGGCCGGCGGCCGGCTTTGGCTTGAGGGCGGCGGTTCGGAGCTGAGCATCGCCGAACAGGCGCATTATCTTGGCCACCAGGACGCGGTGAAACCGTCGCTCTCGGTCGCGGAGAATCTGCGTTTTTGGGCCGCCTTCTTTGGCGGCGGCACGTCCAAAATAGGAGACGCGCTCGAATCGGTCGGGCTCGGCGCCATTGCGGCTTTGCCCGCGGCTTATCTCTCGGCCGGCCAGCGCCGGCGCCTTTCGATCGCACGGCTCCTCGCCGTCAAACGGCCGATCTGGCTGCTCGACGAGCCGGCCAGCACCCTGGACGCCGGAGCGCGCGACCGCCTGACCGGCTTCATGCAATCCCACCTTGCCGAGGGCGGCCTTATCGTTGCGGCGACGCATGGCGAACTGGGATTGAGCGCCGCGCAGGAATTGTCGCTCGATCCGCCGGTTCATGCCAGCCTTGCGCAAGCGCATCAAGCGGCGGAGGCATCATCTCCGTGAACCCACTCACCGCGCTCCTCCTACGCGACATGCGCATCGCCGTGCGGGTCGGCGGCGGCGCGCTGATCGGCGTCTTGTTCTTTGTGGTTGTGGCCACGCTGACGCCATTCGCCGTCGGGCCCGATCTTGCGCTGCTCAAGCGCATCGGGCCGGCCATTCTCTGGCTGGCTGCGCTGTTGGCGAGCCTGCTCGCGCTGGATCGCTTGTTTGCCGCCGACTACGAGGATGGCTCGCTCGATCTGATCCTCACCGGCCGAGCGCCGTTGGAGCTCGTCGTCGCCGCGAAGGGGCTGGCGCATTGGCTCACCACCGCGGTCCCGCTGATCGTCGCCGCGCCCGTGATCGGGCTTCTCCTCGATATCGAGCCGCCGGCGCAAGCGGGCCTGGTGTTCACGCTTTTGGTCGGCACGCCGGCGCTGACATTCATCGGCGTCATCGGCGCCGCCATCGCGGTGACATTACGGCGCGGCGGACTGCTGCTCGCCATCATCGTTCTGCCCTTGACGGTCCCGGTCCTGATTTTCGGGGTCGCCGCTGCAAACGCCGCAGTCGCCGGCCCGGTGCCGTTCGGAACACCATTTACGGTCTTGTGCACGCTCACTTTGGCCAGTCTTGTCGTCGGGCCTTTTGCCGCTGCGGCAGCCTTGCGACTGGACATTGAATGAGAGCGCCGAAGGAAAGCCGTGACGAAAGGCCCGTTGCATTGTTCAACCGCAACGAAGTGACTAGTGAGAAGCGTGGATAGGACGCCGCCGATGCGCATTTCCGAACTCGCCAATCCTTCGCGCTTCCTGCGCGTCGCGAATCTTGCCATTCCATGGCTTGGCGGCGCGACGGTCATCGTGTTCGCATACGCGATCTATCGCGCGATGCTAGCGCCCGACGACTACCAGCAGGGCGCCACGGTGAAGATCATGTTTCTACATGTGCCGTCGGCTTGGCTCGGCATGCTGTGCTGGGGTCTCATGACGGTCGCCGCGCTCGGCACATTGGTTTGGCGCCATCCGCTCGCCGACGTGACCGCCAAGGCCGCGGCGCCGCTCGGGGCCGCATTCACTTTGCTCTGCCTCGTCACCGGCTCGCTGTGGGGGCGACCGGAATGGGGCACCTACTGGGTTTGGGATGCGCGCCTAACCTCGGAATTGATCCTGTTTCTGCTTTATCTCGGCGTGATCGCGCTGTGGCGCACGGTCGAGGACCCTTCGCGCGCGGCGCGCGCGGTCGCGATTCTGACGCTCGTCGGCGCCGTCGACCTGCCGATCATCAAATTCTCGGTCGATTGGTGGAATACGCTGCACCAAGGCACCTCGGTGTTTCGGCTCGGCGGCTCGACCATCGATTCGACCATTCTGGTCCCGCTCTTGCTGATGGCGGCGGCGTTTACATTGCTGTTCGTGACGCTCCTGCTCGCGGCCATGCGCAACGAAATTTTGCGGCGGCGGGTGCGGACGCTCCGCCTGCTGCAAGCGAGCGCGGCAGGGTGACAATGCAGGCGCCGGCCCATATCGCGTTCATCGCCGCCGCCTATGGCGCCGGCATCGTCGTCGTTGCAGCCCTGATCGCCTGGGTCATGCTCGATTACCGATTGCAGCGCCGCATTCTTGCCGAACTGGAAACGAAGGGAGTGTCGCGGCGCTCCGCGCGCGAGCCGGAGCTGACGGCGAGCGAGGACCGATGAGCGAGACCGCAAGTCAAAAGAGCGAGATGCGCCCGCGCCGGTTGGTCGTCCTGGTGCCGCTCATTGTTTTTGCCGGGCTGACGGCTTTATTTCTGGTCCGTCTCAGTGCCGGCGACCCGTCGCTGATACCGTCGGCCCTGATCGGCCATCCGGTGCCGCAAACCGCGCTGCCGCCGATCGCCGGATTAAAGCGCGACGGCGCCGGCGTCCCCGGGATCGACCCGGCAAGCTTCACGGGCGCGGTCACCGTCGTGAATGTGTGGGCGTCGTGGTGCGTGCCCTGCCACGACGAAGCGCCGCTATTGATGCAGCTGGCGCAGGATCAGCGCCTGCGCGTGATTGGCATCAACTACAAGGACGGCGCCGACAACGCGCGGCGGTTTCTCGGCCGCTACGGCAATCCATTCGCCGCCACGGGCGCCGACAACAATGGCCGCGCGGCAATCGAATGGGGCGTCTATGGCGTACCGGAAACCTTCGTCATCGGCCGTGATGCACGCATCGCCTACAAGCTCGTCGGACCGATCACGCCCGAGAATCTCCAATCCATTCTCGTTCCGCAGATCGACAAAGCGCTGGCGGGCGGGTCGTAGGGCGCCCTACTCCGCCGGCTCGACGGCGTAGCGCTTGAGCAGCGGCACCTGCAGCGCGCCAAACAGGATCGTCAGCGGCACCACGCCGAACACCTTGAAAGCCACCCAAGTGTCGGTCGAGACGTTACGCCATACGAGTTCGTTGAGCCCGGCGAGCGCGAAAAAGAAGATCGCCCAGCGCAGCGTCAATTTGCGCCAGCCCTCGTCGCTCAAGTGGAACAAAGAGTCGAACACAACGCCGAGCAACGGCTTGCCGAAGACGAGACCACCCATCAACACACCGCCGAACAGTCCATAAATGATGGTCGGCTTGACCTTGATGAAAGTCGCATCGTGCAGGATCAGCGTCAGTCCGCCGAACACGACGACGATAATCGCGGTGACCACCGGCATGACCGGCAGGCGGCGCGTCATCATGTAGGACACCAGCAATGCAGCGAGCACCGCGATCATGAAAACCGCGGTGGCGGCGAAAATGCCGTAGCGGGAATTGGCGACAAAGAACAGCACCAGCGGCCCGAGATCGAGCGCAAGCTTGACTATGGGATTGAGCGGCGGGCGTTCGGACATTGGCGGCAAATTTGGTGAAGTCAATTTGGCTTACGATGACGAGGGCGGCAATGCGGCAATAGCACGGGCGAATTCGCGGGCGGAGAACGGCGCCAGATCGTCGACCGCCTCGCCGACGCCGACATAGTGCACCGGCATCTGGAACTTCGCCGCGATGGCGACGAGAATGCCGCCGCGCGCGGTGCCGTCGAGCTTGGTCATGGCCAATCCGGTAACGCCGACATCCTTCTTGAATATCTCGACCTGAGACAAGGCGTTCTGTCCAACGGTGGCGTCGAGCACGAGCAGAACCGCATGCGGGGCGCTGTCATCGATTTTTTTGACGACGCGCACGACTTTTTGCAACTCGCCCATCAATTCGCTGCGGTTCTGCAATCGTCCGGCGGTATCGATGAGGAGCACGTCGACGTTGCGCTCGCGCGCCGCTGCCAGCGCGTCGAAGGCGAGACCCGCCGGATCGGCGCCGGCGGTGCGCGCCATGAAAGCGGCGCCGGTGCGATCGGCCCAGATTTTAAGCTGCTCGATGGCCGCGGCGCGGAACGTGTCGCCCGCGGCAAGCATCACGGTGCGGCCTTCGCGGCGCAATCGCGCGGCAAGCTTGCCGATGGTCGTGGTCTTGCCCGAGCCGTTGACGCCGGCGACCAGAATGACAAAAGGCCGTTTGGCCGGATCGATAGCGAGCGGCTGCGCCACGCCGGCCAGCGCCTTCTCGACCTCCGCGGCGACGACTTCCTTGATTTCCTCGGCCGTGATCGAGGTGTTGAAGCGGCCATAGCGCAGCTCGGTGGCGATGCGGCCGGCAGTCTCGGCGCCGAGATCGGCGCGGATCAGCTCGTTCTCGATTTCCTCGATTGTTGCTTCGTCAAGCTGCCGCTTGGCAACGACATGCGCGATGGCGCCGCCGAGCGCCGAGGAACTGCGCTTGAGGCCGACGGTGAGGCGCTGCCACCAGGGCGTCGCGGTTTCCGTCGCTTCAGCCGTATTGTCGTTCATCCGGTCTCGCTTGTGACGTTTCGCGTCGTGCTGTCGTTGTCGGGGCGGTCCGTGATAGCGGTTCCGCCATGTCTGCGAAAGCGTCGCCCCCAAAAGCTTTGCCTGCGGCAACCCTGACCGCAGAAGAGCAAGAGATGGTGTCGCGGCTCCTTTACCGCGACGGGTTGATGCTGGTCGTCGACAAGCCCCCCGGCATCGCCGTGCACCGCGGCCCCAAAGGCGGCGAAAGCCTGGAAGATCACTTCGGCGCGCTGCGCTTTGGCCTGCCGCGTGCGCCGGCGCTGGCGCATCGGCTCGACCGCGATACGTCCGGCTGCCTGGTGCTCGGGCGCCACCGCAAGGCCCTGGCGCAACTCGGCAAATTGTTCAAGTCGGGAGCGATCGGAAAAACTTACTGGGCGATTGTCGACGGCAGCCCCGAGGCCGAGGAAGGGCAGATTGAATTGCCGCTGGGGCGGCTCGATGTCGCCCGCGGCTGGTGGATGAAGCACGACCCCGCCGGACAGCCGGCAGTGACGAAATGGAAGGTAATGGGAAGGAGTTCACTCACCTCCCCCTGGAGGGGGGAGGTAGACTTGCCGCAGGCAGGTCTGGTGGGGGTGATGGATCGAAAAGCCTCACCCCGGCCCGCCACGCCTTCGCTCGCTTCGCGAGCAAAGGCCGGCGACCCTCCCCCTGCAGGGGACGGTAAGGCCTTTTGCTGGCTCGCGCTCGAACCGCTGACCGGGCGCACGCATCAGCTGCGCGTCCATTGCGCCGCAATGGGCTGGCCCATTCTCGGTGACGCGATCTATGGAAACGCATCGCGCCAAGACGGGCGCAATGACGGGCCAATGCTGCATCTGCATGCGCGCGAAGTCGTCGTGCCGCTCTACAAAAATCGCGGACCGATCCGCGTCGTGGCGCCAATTCCTGCCCATATGCGCGGGGCGCTCACCCAATGTGGCTGGCGCAACGAGGCAGCCGCTGGCAGCGGGTGTGACCCGCTATCAGCTAGTACAGCGTCTCCTTGATCCGCTGCGGCTGGCCGCGGTCGTGTTCGGGGCCACCGATCTTGCCGCCTGAGATCGCGGCGAGAATGGTGCCGGCGCTGGGCAGGCTGTTGCGATCCACCTGACCCGCCGGATCCCACAGTTTCGAGCGCACGATGGCTTTGGTGCATTGATAAAACACGCGCTCGACCGCGACGACGATGACCGTGCGCGGCGTCTTGCCGTCGACGATGAAGCTTTCCGCAAGCGCCGGATCGGTGGAAATGGTTGCGCGCCCGATCACCCGGATGGTCTCGCCGATACCGGGAATAAGAAACAGCAGCGCCACCCGCGGATCGCTGACGATGTTGCGCAAGGAATCGATGCGATTGTTGCCGCGACGGTCAGGAATGAGCAGCGTCTTTTCATCCGCCACGCGCACGAAGCCCGGCGCGTCGCCGCGCGGCGAGCAATCGAGCCCTTCCGGCCCGCACGTTGCCAGCGCGAAGAACGGCGCCGCTTCGATGAATTTCCGATAGTGCGGATTGACGTGGTCGATCTCCTTGACGATCGCCGGACCATACGGCTCGCCATAAAGCGCCGCCAGCGCCTCGACCGTGGTGACGCGATGATCGCTCGTCTCTTTCATGGAGTTCTCCTGATCCCGCAAGTTCGGGCCTCACGCCGCTAGTGGTCCGATTCTAACATTCGCATCCGGGCCCGGCAGGCTCTCATGCGAATGTTGGAATCAAGGGGCGACTAGCAAGTGCCGGCCGTCGTGACCGGCGACCGTGCACTCCACAATGGTGCCCGATGCCGACGCGCCGCGCAATTTCACCGCCGTGTATTGCTCGGTCCGCCCGGTGCAATCCGATTCGACGAGGACGCGCCGCCGCGCCCCAAGCTCCCGTTCCAGATGGCGCCGCAGCGCCAGGCTACCCTCTTCGCGCAAGCGCCGCGCGCGCTCGCGCACCACCGCGCCGGCGACTTGCGGCATCCGCGCCGCCGGCGTGCGCGGCCGCGGCGAAAACGGAAATACGTGCAGATAGGTCAAGCCGCACTCCTCGACGAGATCGAGCGAACGGCGGAACATGTCGTCGGTTTCGGTTGGAAAACCGGCGATCAGATCGGCGCCGAAGGCGATGTTCGGCCGAAACCGCCGCAACATCCGGCAGAACGCGATGGCGTGTGCGCGGTTATGTCGTCGCTTCATGCGCTTGAGAATGAGATCGTCGCCGGCTTGCAGCGACAGATGCAGATGCGGCATCAGCCGCGGCTCGCCGCCGATCGCATCGAGCAACTCGCGATCAGCCTCCACGGAATCGATCGACGACAACCGCAGACGTTGGAGTTCCGGAACGTGTTTGAGAACTTGCTTCACCAGCGCGCCGAGCTTTGGCGCACCGGGAAGATCGCCGCCGTAGCTCGTGATGTCGACGCCGGTGAGCACGACCTCGCAATAGCCGTTGGCGACGAGCCGGCGCACATCCTCGACCACCGCGCCGATCGGCACCGAGCGCGAATTGCCCCTGCCGAACGGAATGATGCAAAAGGTGCAGCGGTGATCACAGCCATTCTGCACCTGCACGAAAGCACGGGCGCGGCCGGCAAATGCATCGACCAGATGCGGCGCGGTCTCCTTCACCGCCATGATGTCGTTGACGATTGTCTTCGGCGAGCCGTCGGTAGCGAAGGCGGCGCGCGCCTGCGTCCAACCGGCGGCGGAGAGTTTCTCGTCATTGCCGAGGACGCGATCGGTTTCCGCCATCGCCGCGAAGACCTGCGGTTCGGTCTGCGCTGCACATCCGGTGACGATGATTTGGGCGTTCGGCCTGCGGCGGCGGAGCGCCCGGATCGCTTGCCGCGCCTGCCGGACGGCTTCGCTGGTGACCGCGCAGGTATTGACCACAATAGTGTCGGAAAAACCGGCCTGCGTCGCCTCGCGGCGGATGACTTCTGATTCAGCGGCATTGAGCCGGCAGCCAAAAGTGACGACCTCGACGCTCATCGACCGGCGGCTTCCTGATCGGCAAACAAGGCGACGTCAAAGCGGCCCTTGTGTTCGTAGGCCACCGGACCGGTCATCAACACGTGGTCGTCGCCTGTGCGCCATTCGATCGCGAGCTCGCCGCCCGGCAAGACGACGGTAACGCGGCGCTCGGCGCGGCCAAGCCGTGCCGCGGCCACGGCGGCGGCGCAGGCCGCCGAGCCGCAAGCTTGAGTCAATCCGGCGCCGCGTTCCCAGGTGCGGATCAAGAGCCGTTCACGCGACGGAATTGCGGCGAGCGTGATATTTGCGCGCTCGGGGAACAGCGGATCGTGCTCGAGCGCGGGACCGATCGTGGCGAGATCGTAGGCCTTTGGGTCGTCGACCCAGAAGATGGCGTGCGGATTGCCCATGCTCACCGCGGACGGCGCGTGCAGGAGCGGCGCGCCGGCCGCACCATAGTTGAGCTCGATCGCGCGCGTATCGGCAAATTCACGCGACAGCGGAATTTCGTCCCAGCGCCAGCGCGGACGCCCCATATCGACCGCGAAAAACTCACCCACGCGCCGGCAGGAAATCACGCCGGCCGGCGTTTCGAAGTTCAAATCGGCGCGACCGGTCTCGGCCGCCATAAGCGCCGCAACGCAGCGCATGCCGTTACCGCAAGCGCCCGCTTCCGAGCCGTCATTGTTGTAGATCCTGACCGCCGCGTCAGCGTTGCCGCGCGCCGGATAGAGCGCCATCAGCTGATCGTAGGGCTCTTGGCGCGCGGCGGCACGAGCGGCGGCTGGTTCGATCGGCATTGGCGAGCGGCGCAGATCGACGACAACGATCTCGTTGCCGAGACCGTTCATCTTGACGAATTCCCGGTTCGCCAAAACGCCGATATCAGAAGCGATCATGCTCTAAGCTCGCAGTCTCAGTCCGCAATAGGGCCCGCAAATAAGCCGGAATGTGACAGTTTATATGAGCGGCCACGCGTCTCTGTTCAAATCTAACCCACTCCTAGCCGCGACGGAAATTTGGGCAAGGCGAAGTTGCGTGGGCGTGGTAAAGCAAATTGGGGCGACAAACTTACGAAGATGAGCGAACCGGCGCTCGATCGGGAGAATGCGATGTCCTTTGCAGTTTTTCGCTCCGGTCTTATGGCTCTCATGGCTCTCATGGCCGCCATTGTGGCTGGCGGGATCGCCGCGCCGGCATTCGGGCAGACGCGGCCGGGCCCTGTTCCCTCGGCGCAACCTGCACCTCAAACGACACCGCAAGAGGCGACAAATCCGGCCGGCGACCCTTTCGGCGAGGACGCGGCGCTCACCGCCAAGACAGTCATTTATGTCAAAGGCAACGGAACCTGGGACAAGGCCTTCGACATCATCAGCGGCTCGTTCAAGAAGATCAAAGCCTATCTCGACAAAGAAGGCATCAAGCCGGACGGCTTGCCGATGACGATCTTCACCGCGACCGACGATACCGGTTTTGAATTTCAGGCGGCGGTGCCGATCGCGGAGCCGCCGAAAAACCCGCCGCATGGCGAGCTCGCCGTTGGCCACTCGCCCGAAGGCAAGGCGCTCAAATTCGTCCATCGCGGATCGTATGACGATCTCGACAATACTTACGAAGCGATCACCAACTACCTCGACGACCGGCGGCTCGAAGCTAAGGACATGTTCATCGAGGAGTATGAGACTGATCCGGCGACCACCGACGCCAAGAAGCTGGTCGTGCATGTCTATGTCCTGATCAAAGGCGGGCAGCCCTCGCCGGGCTAACCGGACCTTTCGCCGCTATCCCGGCGCCACGGCCTCGGTTGACAGTCCAAAAGACCGTCACTACGTTCCGCCCGCTCTCGCAAGAGACCATGAAATTAACCGCCGACGGCCCGGGAGGCCGGCGGCAACCGCCCGACAGCGCGATGCGCCCTCGGGCGCTTTTTCGTTTTCCCCTCTCCGCGGCGGGGAAGGTGAAAGGTAAAAATGTTCGACAGTCTTTCGGAACGGCTCAATGGCATTCTTGACCGGCTGACCCGGCGCGGTGCGCTGTCGGAGACCGATGTCGATGCGGCGCTCCGCGAAGTGCGGCGCGCTCTGCTTGAGGCCGATGTAGCGCTCGACGTCGCGCGCAGCTTCACCGAGCAGGTCAAGCAGCGCGCGGTCGGCGTCGAAGTGATCAAGTCGGTTACGCCCGGCCAGATGGTCGTAAAAATCGTCCATGACCAGCTGATCGAGATCTTGGGCGCAAGCGCCGAGCCGATCGATCTCAATGCGCCAGCGCCGATCGTGATCATGATGGTGGGACTGCAGGGCTCCGGCAAAACCACCACCACGGCGAAAATCGCCAAACGCATCACCGACGTGGCAAAGCGCAAAGTGCTGATGGCTTCGCTCGACACCCGCCGCCCGGCGGCGATGGAACAGCTCGCGGTACTCGGCAATCAGATCGGCGTGCAGACGCTCCCCGTGGTCGAGGGCCAAAGCCCGGTCCAGATCGCCGCGCGCGCCAAGGAAGCGGCGCGGCTCGGCGGCTATGACGTGGTGCTGCTCGATACGGCCGGCCGGCTCACGCTCGACGAGGCGCTGATGAACGAGGCGGCGGAAGTGCGCCGCGCTTCCAGTCCGCATGAAGTGCTGCTCGTCGCCGATGCCTTGACCGGTCAGGATGCCGTCAATCTGGCGCGCACCTTCAACGAGCGGCTCGACCTCAGCGGCATCGTGCTCACGCGCGTCGACGGCGACGGCCGCGGCGGCGCGGCGTTGTCGATGCGCGCGGTGACTGGCAAACCGATCAAGCTCATCGGCACCGGCGAGAAGCTCGACGCGATCGAAGATTTCTATCCCACGCGCATTGCCGACCGCATTCTCGGCATGGGCGACATCGTTTCGCTGGTCGAGAAGGCGGCGACGACCATCGACACCGAGAAAGCCGCGCGCGTCGCCGAGAAGATGCGCAAGGGCGCGTTCGATCTCGCCGATCTGCGCGAACAGCTCGCGCAAATGCAGCACATGGGCGGCATGAGCGGTTTGATGTCGATGCTGCCGGGCATCGCGAAAATCAAAAATCAGCTCGCCGAACGAAACTTGGATGAGAAGGTGCTGAAGCGGCAGATGGCGATCATCGATTCCATGACGCCGCAGGAACGCCGTAACCCGGACGTTCTCAAGGCGAGTCGCAAGCGCCGCATCGCCGCCGGCTCCGGCACCAAGCCCGAAGACATCAACAAGCTTCTCAAAATGCATCGCACCATGGCCGATGTGATGAAAGCGATGGGTGGCGCCAAGCGCGGACCGATGGCCGGCCTTGCCAACATGCTCGGATTCGGCGGCGCCATGCCGAGCCCCGAAGAAATGGCCAAGCGTGCGGAAAAAATGCCGGGCGGTTTGCCGGCGGGAATGCCCGGCGCGCCAGGCGGCGCCGGTTTGCCGCCGAAAATGCCCGGCCTGCCGCCGAATTTTCCCGGACTCCCGGGCGGACCAAAATTTCCTGGCGGCCTGCCGGGACTCGGAAAGAAGAAGTGATGGTTCACACGTTATCCTGCCCCGCGGAGCGGGGAGGATGAAATTCAACAAACGAAAGGAAACTGTATAATGCTTGTTATCCGCATGGCGCGTGCCGGGACCAAAAAACGGCCGTTCTATCACATCGTCGTCGCCGACAGCCGCGCCCCGCGCGACGGCCGCTTCATCGAGCGGCTGGGCTATTTCAATCCGCTATTGCCCAAGGACAAGACCGAGCGGCTGAAATTCGATCTGGAAAAGACCAAGGCCTGGATGGCCAAGGGCGCGCAGCCGTCAGACCGCATCATGCGTTTTCTCGACGCCGCCGGAATCATGAAGCGGCCGAAGCGCAACAATCCGGAAAAGGCGATCCCACGCAAAGAGCGCAAGGCCAAGGAAGAAGCCGCCAAGGCAGCGGCAGGCGGCGCGGCGGCAGGTCCGGGCGCCCCGGCAGCTGCGGGCACGGCGCCAGCAGCGGCGGATGCCGCGCCGGCGAGCTAAAGTCGCCAAGTTAACGTCATGGCGGGCGCGCGCATCTGTCTCGGCCAAATCGGCGCCCCGCATGGCGTGCACGGCGAAGTCCGCCTGCACTCCTTTACCGCCGATCCGGCCGCGATCGCCACCTACGGTCCACTCGAGACCGAGGATGGCCGGGTTTTTACGATCGAGAACTTGCGGCCGGCCAAGCATGCCCTCGTGGCCAAACTGTCCGGCGTCGCCGACCGCGATACCGCCGAGCGGCTTGCCAATACCAAGCTCTATGTGCCGCGCGAACGTCTGCCGGAGCTGGCAGAGGCGGACGAGTTTTACCACGCCGATCTGATCGGTCTGCGCGCGGTCGATACCGCGGGCAGAGAATGCGGCACGGTGGTCGCGGTCCATAATTTCGGCGCCGGCGACCTGATCGAGCTGCGGCCGGCGGACGGCGCACGGACCGAATTGCTGCCATTCGATGCGGCGACGGTGCCGGAGGTCAATATTCGCGGCCGGACAATCGTCATTAATCCGTCTCCCCTTGCGAAAGAGGGTGGCGAGGCGAAGCCCAGCCGGGTGAGGGGTTCGGCTCGCAAGCGCCCCCTCACCCGGACCGCCGCCGGCTCGCGCCGGCACCGGTCCACCCTCTCCCACAAGGAGAGAGGGTCATGAGCTGGCGCGCGAGCGTTCTCACGATCTTCCCGGAAATGTTTCCGGGCCCGCTGGGCGTGAGCCTTTGCGGCAAGGCGCTGGCCGGAGGCGTTTGGTCGCTCGATGTC
>Ga0306921_10006194_pt1 | contig 12472 bp, 11 predicted proteins | sample sta12Cox44000080_FD_203760 | JGI IMG/M metagenome (GOLD analysis project Ga0306921, IMG submission 203760) | Lab enrichment of tropical soil microbial communities from Luquillo Experimental Forest, Puerto Rico - statoxic.12C.oxic.44.000.080 (v2)... | ecosystem: Environmental > Terrestrial >... | reverse complement strand
TCGAGGGCAGTGTGAGCATCCCTGTTTCGGCCGGGGCTGTGCTTGCAGAAGTAGAACGCACAGAGAAGAAATAGTGCGCCGACAACTATTCCCACTGTACCGCTGATCCAAGATCCGCCAGCAGATTCTCCTTTTGCGAGGATCACAATACCGAGAATGCTGAAGCCAAAGCCCAGTCCGAATAAGCTTAAGGCGATCGCTGTGTTCTCCAAACGGATTTGCCAATTCATTTTGACTTGTCTCCTATCTTTTGCCGGCCTTCGTCGTGCCACATAGTCTATGACGATTCCGCGGGCCCATCGTGACAGGGAACAGTGATTTTTCAGGAAGCGGACGCTATTTCCGCATCGAAACCTGATTCACGGATGAGTTCGCGCAGCTTCGCCGCAAGATCAGGGGGTGCGAGAAAGCCGTGATCGCGAAACAGCTCTGCGTGTTTCCGGTCAAGTTTCTGCAGTTCGTCTAACCGGTGAGGAGCGATCTGATTAATAGTAGCCAATCGACCCTTGGTAAATTCCAGCCTGGCCGGGTCGACATAGCCGGCTTCCATGTAGCTGCGCGTCTTTTTTGCACATCGACAAGGGTTAGCCGCATTCACCAAACCGCACTTTTCGTGCATGAATTGGTAAAGATCGCGGCGCGCCCGCGAGAGTAGTTGGCGAAAATTTTCCGGGGACACTTCCATTACCTCGCCCCCAACTTCGCTCGTCACACCGAAGTATTCGCCAAGGATGAACGCCATGCGCTGCCGGCGATCCAGGCACATCAGCATTGCTGTCATGCAGCCTACCCTCGCTTCCTCGACCAACAGCGGCAATTCGACGGGCACGCTTTTCGGATCCGGCAAATCCCAGTCGGGCGTTTCGTCAAGGGCACGCCCCATGTCGGTGAATGTGACGCTGTGATCTTCAATTTCACTTTTGCGCACGTTAAGCAGGTGATTGAATGCGATCCGATAAAGCCATGTCCGGAATTTGCTCTGGCCTCTGAATGTGCTCAGCTTGGTCACGACTTTGATTAGGATTTCTTGTGTTGCATCCTCCGCCCGGTCGCGTCTCCAGAGCATACGCAGAGCTATGTTGAACACCCAGGGCTGGTGTCGCCTCACCAATGTTTCCAGAGAGTCCTTATTTCCAGTCAGGGCAGAGGAAGCGAGTTCTTCGTCTGCAGGGGCGCTATCCTGAGGATCAACCTCCGCGAAGGGGTTCCGACCGCCGAGCTGTACTTCGTTCGAATGAGAATTTCTTGGTATATTCATGATCATCGGGGTTAGACAATCTAAAATCAGACTTGTGACAGTTCCGCCTTCTGAGCAGTCTCGTTGCGCAGCTTTGACAATCTGTCAACGGATTCGGACGGCCGTCCCTCCCAGGGCACGCGCGTTATTCGCGGCGGTCAGCTCGGAGATCTGACCCTACCGCAGCTCCGTCTAGCGTTGCTCAGAACAATGCATGTGGAGCCGCGATCCTACGTTCCTGGCAACCATGAAGCCAAATTCGCGTTGACCGCGGCTTTTGCAGCTGTCTAACCTTCGGCGAGCAAGAATTTTGAAACATTGTTGCGCACAAATCGATCGACTCCGAGCGAGCGATTATTGGGAAATCGACGGAATGGTTGACTGGATTCTGAAGTTTCTTACTTCCTGGGAGCTAGCATGATCGAACGTTTCTTCTTACTAAAAGAGCACCAGACTTCGGTTTCTCAGGAAATTGTTGCCGGTCTTACGACGTTTGCGGCTATGGCGTACATCCTTGCCGTGAACCCGTTAATTCTTTCCGCAACCGGTATGGACAAAGGTGCTCTTATCACGGCTACCGCCGTGGCTTCCGCCGTTATGACGGCGGTCATGGCGCTAGCCACAAACTATCCAATCGCTCTAGCTCCGGGTATGGGTTTGAACGCCTTTTTTGCGCTTACGATTTGTGGAGCGAAAGGGGTTCCCTGGAGCGCGGCCTTGGGATTGGTCTTCTATAGCGGGTTGATTTTCATGGCCCTTTCTGTGTCCGGCCTGCGGCAAAAAATTGTTGCGGCAATTCCAATGGAACTCAAGCTTGCCATCACCGCAGGCATTGGTTTCTTCATCGCATTCATCGGGCTGAAGAATGGAGGTGTTGTTGTGGCCAATCCGGCGACATTTGTCTCGCTGGGTGACCTCTCGAAACCCGGACCACTTTTGGTGATCGCCGGCATTATCGCCACGGCAATCCTTGTGACGCGCAAAGTGCCAGGCGCCATCGTCCTGGTTATTGCAGTGCTCACCATCCTTGGATTCTTTATCCCGGCTTCGGATGGAAAAGGCATGATAACTCCAATTCCAAATGGAATCGTGAATCTGCCTGCGTCCCTTGCCCCGACTTTCCTGAAATTGGATCTGACCTATCTGTGGTCGCATTTTTTAAGCGCCCTGCCGCTTGTCCTTGCGATACTTTTTGTCGATTTGTTCGACAACATGGGTACTCTCATCGGAGTATCTAAGCGCGCAGGTTTGCTGGACGAAAAGGGCAGCTTACCCAAAATCGGACGCGCCCTCATGGCGGATGCCGGCGCCGCTATGTTTGGTTCGTGCCTGGGTACCTCGACGGTGACGAGTTACATAGAAAGTGCCGCAGGCGTCGAAGCCGGCGGACGAACAGGGTTAACTGTGATTGTTACCGCCGTTCTTTTCCTGCTGGCGCTATTTTTGACGCCTTTGATTCTGATTATTCCCGCCGTTGCTACCGCGCCTGCTCTGGTCGTTGTCGGAGCCTTCATGATGCAAGGACTTGCGGAACTGGACCTCGCAGATTTTGCAAAAGCCGCGCCGGCCTTCGTGACGATTCTTGCCATGCCGTTGGCATTCAGTATCAGCGAAGGGATTGCTTTCGGATTGTTAACCTACGTCGGATTGAAACTCGGAACCGGAAAAGAAAGGGAAGTTGGGTTGGTGACCTACGTCTTGGCAGTGCTTTTCGTCCTGCATTTTCTATTTGGCCGCTAAAAGGAATTTCGGATTTCGGACTGCGGAAATTCGCAATCCGCAATTCGTCAATGGGGATGTCTGCCCACCCAGAACAGGTAGGCAAAAAACAGGATGATAACGAAAGCGCATCCCGTTTTGAACTGTTTGAAGAACCGGGACAAAAGGTACCCGAAAACAAAGATTTCGAATCCGTTTGCTAATGTTGCGACTACGGGTCGAAGCGAACCGAAGCTGGCATAAGCTTCGGGCGGCGGGGGTCTGAGGAGGGAGATGACAAGAGCCGCCAGCAAAGCAAAAACAAGCAGGACCGACGCTTCGGCGATCATTCTCTGGCGCGCTGTCGGTTTTTCGGGTTCGTTTCGGCTTTTCTCGGCCACAAGCCTAAGATCGCTGTCCCCGTTCTGACGGTCGAGAGAAAACGGTGATGAAATACTTCTACTTCGCGCCCTCGAGCAGGCCGTTGCCTGCCTTAATGAACCGAAAAGGGGGAGGTACCTGACTTGGGTTGTCGACGTGGATCCCAAGATCCTTGACCAGGCCGTTATCCAGACCGTACACCCAGCCGTGTACGGAGAGTTGCTGCCCGCGTGCCCAAGCGTCCTGAACGATTGTGGTATGCGTGACGGCCTTCACCTGGTCAATGACATTTAATTCACACATCCTGTTCACCCTCTTATCCTCGCTATCCAGGGCATTGATTTCTACGGCGTGCTGCACATAGATGTCCTTTATGCGGGTTAGCCAGTTATCGATCAAGCCATGAACCTGGTTATCGAGGGCTGCCCGGACGCCACCGCACCTGTAGTGACCGCATACAATGATATGCCTGACTTTGAGCACGTCGACTGCGTATTCAATCACCGAAAGACAATTCAGGTCTGATGGATAAACGATGTTAGCGACGTTTCGGTGCACGAAGATTTGGCCCGGAAGCATGCCCACGATCTGATTTGCAGGAACACGGCTGTCCGAACAACCGATCCAGAGAAAATCGGGCGCCTGTTGGCGGGCCAGCTTTTGGAAGAAGTCAGGCTCCTTCTCGGTCATGTATCGTGACCATTCGCGGTTTCCGCGCAGTGCAATTTCGATTTCGTTCATGGATTGGCGCTATCGAATTTCCTAAAAGAGGTATGCCTGAACTGTGACAAGTATTCCGACGAGAAATGCGAGAGCAATGCTGTGGAAAAACACAAATCGCAGGATTTCACCTTCATGTCCGTACCAGCGGGTTGCCGTCGATGCTACAACGATGCTCTGCGCATCAATCATCTTTCCCATGACACCTCCACTGCTATTGGCCGCTGCCATCAGCACTGGATTGAGCCCTAGCTGTTGCGCTGTGATTTTTTGAAGCCCTCCAAACAGCACATTCGAAGCAGTGTCGGATCCGGTAAGGGCCACACCAAGCCAGCCAAGTAGAGTTCCAAACATCGGATACAAGGCTCCAGTCCGCGCAAAGGCCAAGCCAAGTGTGGCGTCCGTACCGGAAAATCGGGTCACAAAACCGATCGCAAGCATACAAGCGATCGTTAGCAGCGAAAATCGGACCAGCTTGAGCGTACGCAGATAGGCTGTCAGCATCCCGCCTGCAGAGTGACCCATGAGAAAACCGCTTGTAAGCGCAGCAAATAATATTCCGGTCCCGGTTGCCGAGAGCAGACTGAAGCTGAAAATCGCATTCTCAGGCCGAGGTTCGGGCACCAAAGGAGGCACTCTTAGCACCATTTTATGCAGCCACGGTACGAAAAGCTGCGGGCTAAAGATCCCATCAAGGAAGGCTTTCACTTGCGGAATTCCCCAAAGAAAAACAAAGACGCTTAAGATTACCCAGGGCATCCATGCGCGAATCGCCTCGGCCGCGGTTGGTTGAATGCCTTCCTCTCCTCTGAATCTGAATGAGGCTGCCAACGGGTCCGCGTTTGGGTCCAGAGAGTTTTCGCGCTCCGGCCCGTGCCTTGAGGTGGAAAGCCAAAGCCAACGAGGTTCCCAAGAGCGCAGGAAAAGCGTTAGCGCCGACATCGAAACAACAGATGCCACAATGTCTACCAGCCATGGACCGTGAAAATTGGAGACCAGGTATTGCGGCACCGCAAAACAAACACCCGTCACCAGAATAGCCGGCCAGATCTGGATCATGCCACGGAACCCCGCAAAGGCCCAAATCAGCCAAAAAGGTATTATCACCGAAAAAATCGGGAGTTGATGCCCGATTTGCTTCGAAAGCTGAAGCAGATCCAACCCGGTTACTGCGGAAAGCGCAATTACCGGGGTGCCGATGGCGCCAAATGCTACAGGAGCTGTGTTTGCAATCAGGCAAAGGGCTGATGCCGAAAGCGGCGAAAAACCGATCCCGATGAGGATAGCTCCGGTGACGGCGACTGGAGTGCCGAAGCCGGCTGCTCCTTCGAAAAAAGCTCCGAACGAAAAGGCAATCAGGAGAAGTTGGAGTCGACGATCCTCAGTGACCGAAGCAATACTGCTTTGAAGGGTTTTGAAATGCCCTTTTTCCAGCGTTAGCTGGTAAAGAAAAATCACATTGAGGATGATCCAGCCGATCGGCAGAATTCCGTAGGCTGCGCCGTACAACGCCGACATGACGGACAAGCGAATTGGCATTCCAAATTCGAGACTCGCTATACCAAGTGAGGCGGCCAGACCCAGCAAAGCGGCGAAATGTGCTCTGAGACCAAAGAATCCCAGGGTTCCCAGGAGCACAATGATGGGAATTGCAGCAACCAGGGCGGAGATCAGTATGTTCTGAAGGGGGTTGTAGACCTGCGACCACATAAAATTCGATTTTGCGTGATTGCCCTTCTGCAGTCCATCCTCAAAAACATCGCGGAATGTTGCAGCTGGGGAAGTTACTGGGCTGCTAGGCTGCGCACTTGCTCGCGCATCAGACTCCGCAACCGTTGACCGCGCAAGCGTGCCAACTCTGTGAGAGATCTGGTTGGTGCTAGGCGAGCGACAATATTGTATCCGATTAGATATCCCATACGTGATGGGATTTCGCTTCCGCGCCGGTAAGACAGATATCGGGCCGTAGCCTCGTCATCAGTGGACTCGAGTTGAGTCATGAGCGCGCGCGCAACGGCTGGCACATATTTCGGGCCATCGCGGGCGAGTCGCGGATCAAGCAGGACATCTGCCATCGTTGCCTTCGGATTCAGCGAAGCGCTTGCATAAGTCGCCAATCCTTCCTGCCAGATGAGTCGATAGAGCGGGATAGTGTCGATTGACGCCGGCAGAGCATTTACCTGAAAATGATACAAATGAAACAGCTCGTGCGAGAGAATGACATCCAGTGGGACGCTGGCTCCATGAAACTTTGCGAGTCCGTCTAACCCGAGGAAGAGCGCTCGAGGATTGTCGTGCGGAATCTTCCCATCGAAACGGAAGAGAGAAAGCATCAAATAGATTTCAGCCCGCGATCTATTAAAATCCGGAAATCGGGCGCAAAACGATTCCTCGATGGGTTCACATTCTTTGATGAAGCGCGAGTGAATTTTTCTTATGGCGGACAGGTAAGGCGTGACTTGATCAAGATATTTTTCGAGGGTCGGCGGGTCTGTTTTGAAAACATCTGGTCGACGGTAGATTTCAGGGTGGGATTGTATCACCTCGTCGGCAAACAATCTGACACGTTGTTGCTTTTCTGCTGGAAATGCGTCGAAGCAATGGAAGAGGCTGGGAACAAGATCAAAGGTCTTGATGAAACCAGCTTCCGCGGTAACCGTGTTGCAAACCGATACCACCGCGGAAAACAACAGGAACGACTTCCAACCGCACAGCGATTTTCGTCCCTTTTTCATACCTGTCGACTTATGTCAAATGAGATGAAAGAATATCGGGTGACCCGGCAGCCGCCGGGCAAAAAGGCATGCTTATTTCGGGGACGGCACACTTAAGACCTTCAGTTTTACAAACTGATTAGCTTGGCGATCGAAGATCCACATCTCCAGGGGCATACTCCGGTCTGGATAAAGCAGCGGCGATAGAAATAAGCTCCAGGAGCGAAGTTTACCTTTGTCAGCGCTCGCCTGGGTCAACTTTGCCGCTCCGATAAAACCCGCAGCTCCATTCGGCTTCAGGAATACAAGGTCGGAGTCCCTGCCGGCACCGGCCAGTACGCTTCCCGTTAGCTGCCAGCCGAGTCGCACGATCCCAAGGTATCGATGTTCTTCGGGCGTTGGGGAAACCGAGTATGTGCCTGAAGCATCGGATTGCGCTTCCACGAAAGTCGCAGGAGGTAAACGCTGGAAATAGCCGTCGTCCAGCAGCGGTTTCAAACCGACGTCGAAGATTTTGAGCCGCAAGGGGCAAAGCGAGAAGAATGGCCCGCTCATCACTCCATCTACCGTAGGATCAAAGTAGGTGTAGAAAGGAATAAGTTCCCGACCGAGCAACCGGTCCTTTCGTTCTTTCATGCCCATGAGGAACGCACGAGCATCACCGACAACCACAAGGGCTCCGACTACGGAAATGAGACAAAAGCCCAGGACCACATCGAGCCGTCTACCCGTTAATTTCGATGCTCCCAGCTGTGAAGATGTCGAATCGATTGCGAGCACTAACAGTGCGAGGAGCGCGAAAACGATAAAGGTAACGTGCGAGACGTACCTGCTGGCCAGAAATCCGCCGGTATAACCTAAGCCGAGCCGTCCGAAGGTAGTTACGAAGCAAAACAAGTAAGAAAAAACTGCCAGCCCGAGCCACGGCGCAGCCCGGGAAATTTGACGGCGGCGAATAAGTGACACAACCAGTCCGACCAATATTACCGTGGTGGCCAGCCCGATAACCCACGCGCGGTGCGGACGGTGCTCGTAGGAAATCCAGCCTGCGAGCGAATTTCCTGCGAGCCCGAGAAAACCCACGAAGGGGAGTTGCGGCTTTCCGACAAATTGCTCGGTACGAAGCTGCAAGCTGTCATCCCGGGCCAATCCCAGGAAGTAGAACCAGACTGTCCCAAGGGCCGCAACCATGAGGAAGACAAGGCCGATCACTTTGGTTCGGCGTGAATCATTGGTCAGACAGAGCGAAAGAACCAGTGTGGGCCACATTAGCAGTCCCTGCGCCGACGAATAACTGGCAGCTACGGCAAACCCTACCGCCACGATCAAACGGAAGAAAAGAGGCACATCAGAACGACAGATTGTGAAAACGCTGACTAGAGCTGAAAGTTGAATAAAAAAGAAAGCGAATTGAAACGCCCAAAGCCAATTTTCGTGCTGAACCAGGGAGAGGAGAACCGCCACGCTGATGCATGAGCTGACAGCCCACAAGATCGGATGTGATTTTGAGTAGATCTTATTGAACTGCAAGAAGAGGAAAGCGGCAGCAATCGCCATCACGAACCAGGCAACCACCATGATGATTTTCGAGTTCCAATGCGTGAGAATGGCAAGGGTGGCAAATTCGACCTTCGGAAATAGCATTCTATGCTCGTTATTTGGCGACCAGAAAGTCCAAAAAGTTGCCTTTCCGGATTTGGCCGTATTGACCAACTCGGAGTACCACCACTCATCCGCAAAAGGGACGTTTACTCCTGCAAGAGCGATGAAAACGAGAGGCAGCAGCGTGATCGCAATACATGCAATCGCCGTCCCCATCTTGAAACGCCGCGACAGAAGGTGGTTATCCGCTGGCATTACCTTACCTTCTATGGGCCGAGGCTGGTCACGTGAAGGACAAAAGTGCTTTTGCCGTTCATGCGTGAATAATGGTAATGAACAACGACGGGTGCATGAGCTTTCCCAACAAGCTTTCGTGCTAGTGTCCTGTCTCTTCTGAACATAGACGGATATGAGAATGCTAAGTTTGCCTTCTGGAAGATCGATTCCGGTTCTTGGTCAAGGCACATGGAGAATGGGCGAAAACAGCGGCCGGCGTCTCGCGGAGATCGCTGCTCTTCGTTTCGGCCTGGACCTCGGAATGACGCTCATTGATACCGCAGAAATGTACGGGCAGGGTAGCGCGGAAGAAATCGTCGCAGAAGCGATTCATGGCAAGCGAGCAGAGGCTTTTCTGGTCAGCAAGGTCTATCCGCACAACGCGTCGTTGCACGGAACTGCGGAGGCGTGCGAACGGAGTTTGCGGCGGTTACGGACCGACTATCTTGACCTTTATCTGCTCCACTGGCGCGGTTCAATCCCGCTGGCTGAAACCTTCGAGTCTTTCCAATCTTTGAAAGCGTCCGGAAAGATCTGCGACTACGGCGTTAGCAATTTCGACGAGCCGGATCTCCAGGAAGCCAGCGTCATTCCCGGTGGTGACAAGATCGCCACGAACCAGGTTCTTTACAATCTGTTGAGACGAGGGATCGAGTGGGACGTTCTTCCGTGGTGTTTAAGCCGAAAGATACCTGTCATGGCCTATTCACCTTTTGAGCAAGGCCGCCTTTTAAATAAGCTTAAGCCGCTTGCGAAACGGCGAGGTATTACGCCGGCTCAATTGGCGTTGGCCTGGCTGCTTCAAAAAGATGGCATCATCGCTATCCCAAAGGCGAGCAGCCAGCAACACGCGCGCGAAAACCGCGGTGCATTGGACATTAAACTTGGTGAGGAAGAAATCGCTGCTCTCGATCGTATGTTCCCGGCACCGAATCGAAAAACGGGTTTGGAAGTGCTCTAGCCAGCCAGGGAATTGCGGATTGCGAATTTCGAATTGCGGATTGGTGCTTAGTTCGCCCGTCGCAGAGCTCCTTCTTCAAATTCAATCCGCAATTCGCAATCCAAAATCCGAAATTGCTGTTCCCAAAGGGAATTGCGGATTGCGAATTTCGAATTGCGGATTGGTGCTTAGTTCGCCCGTCGTAGAGCTCCTTCTTCAAATTCAATCCGCAATTCGCAATCCAAAATCCGAAATTGCTGTTCCTCTGTGGTGAATTCCTGTTCGGAGTTCGGGGTTCGGAGTTTGGCCGGAGCTCGCCACCGTTCCTCGCCCGGGTCCAATAACGCCAAATTCAAATCTATTCCGACCTTCGAGTCCTCCGCGTCTCTGTGGTGAATCCCGATCCGAATCTGGTGACCATCCTGCGCAATCGATTCGCAAAACTTTTGGGTTCTTTGTCGCTACGAATCACAAGCACTGGCCGATCGGTTCGATTCACAATCTCCCTGGTGATATTTCCTATGATGTAGGTGCGCCAGCGATCCCGAATAGCCCAGGATCCAGCCACCACAAGGTCGTGGTCTCCTTGTGTGATCTCATTCAGAATTTGATCTATAACGATCCCGTGACCAATACGTATGGTAGCCCGTACCCCGGCGTCTTCGATCATTTTCTTTTCGTGGCGCAGGTTTCGCGCCAACGCCGAATCTGACTTCAACAACGCCTCAACATCTCGCTGGCGCCGGTACAAGGTACCGTGCATCGCGGGAGGTGGGGGTATTACACTCAAAAGGGCGATTTCCGCTGATAAGGCTTTAGCAATCCCAGCCGCGAATTTGACGGCGTTTTCAATGTACGCCCCTCCACCGCTGCAAATCAGGATGCGCTTGAGCTGCGGTCGCTCGCATGGCACTACGAGTACTGGAGGCGAGATCGCTTCGGTAATCGAATAAGCCTTTGCAGACGGAAGAAAAAACTCTTGAGCACCACGACGTTCCGCGCCGATCGCAACCAGATCGTATGCTCGCTCCCGAGTCCGTTGTACGATTTCCGTGACCGGGTCGCCGGACTTCGTCGTAATCTCAACGCGCACCCCGTTTGCTTTCAGTTTTTCTCTTTCCTCCAGGAGGATCTCCCTTAGCTTCACTTCTTCCTGACGATTCTGGGCGATCCCGAAAATCGTGGTCTCGGCTTTTGTTGCGATCGCAATGAAGGCCGCAAACGAAATTGCCCTTTTCGATCGTTCCGAGCCGTCGCTGCAAATAAGGATCTTCATTACAAATTCCTCATGAATGATGAGCCGTCAGTAGGCGCTGGGCAACGACGATTGCTCCAAACAATGGCAGCGGTGCAAAGGCGAGACGAATCCGAGGGCCGGTGAAAAATTGAGTGAGATTGGCGCCGATTCTTGCTCCGAGAGCCGCGCCCGTTTGCATGACGAGAGCGATCAAAATGTCGACATTTCCGTTCATTGCGTGGCGAATCGTTCCATAGCTCGCCGAGATGATAATCTCAAATAGATCGGTCCCGACTGCGATATGCGTTGGAATGCCCAACACGTACACCATCGAAGGCATTCGGATGTAACCGGCGCCGCCTCCCAGGAAGCCGCTGAATATTCCGCCGACAAAAGAGACGAACAGGACAGCCCAGAACGAAATGGCTTGAATGCCGGAATGCGGAAGACTGATCATTGGAAAAAATTTGATTCTCTGGACTTTTCTCGCAAAGGCGTCTATAGCCGTAAAATCATGTCTTGTCGTCGCGTGGGCATCTCCGGTGCTGCTTTCTCGAGGCCTCGCGCGCAACGTTATCCAACTCTCCCAGGCGCAGAAAACCGAGATTCCGGTGAAGACCACAATTGAGACGAGCCCTACGACAAGATCCACATTGGCGTATTTTTTCAGGAATTCGATAGCCTGAACGCCCGCTTCTGCCCCTGCGATTGTGCCAATCACCATAATTCCCGCCAATTTCAAGTCGATGTTGCCCAGCACTCGATGGGTTTTTGCCGCGACGATCGACTTTCCGACGATGTGAGCGAGGTCTGTCCCAACGACAAAATTCATCGGCAGTCCGAGAGCGAAGAGTGCCGGCGCTGTCAGGAAACTTCCCCCAACGCCAAAAAACCCTCCCAATACGCCGATGACGAATCCAATTAAGATCAGATAGACCGGATCGAGGGTGACGCCTGAGATCGGGAAAAACATATTGAGTTTAGCCTCGCGGGCGTCGATTTACGTTCACCAGAATTCCTGTCAACTTCTCAAGGCCCACGGCTTGCAGAATCATCAAGATTATCGATACGAATGCATAAACCACGGGTTGGTGCGCGAACAGATCCTTAAGCCAGTCGACGAGAAAATGGAGAATCAGCGCCAGGTAGATGGAGACAAGGAATGCGTAGATAACCAGTTCGATGATGAACCGAACAACGATGTTTTCGGGAAAGATTTTCGGCGCTCTTTTCATTTAAAGTTCAGCCAGTGGAAGAATATTTACCTTGACCTCAAGTTCGGCGCGGTCGGGCAGGTGTCTGTGGCGGAAGCGGTGCCTGACTTACCACCACCCAGTTCCGGCATAGATCGCCTGAACACCACCAAATCTGCCAATTGTTCCTCTCGGAGGAGTGTCAATTACCAAAACACCGTCCGGAGACGCGAGTCGCTCGGTGCGATGATTAAACAGAAGGAGAAATTTTACGGGAACGTCAACACGTTCCACAAAATCGTTTGCATAGTGCTTAATGGCTCGAACTTTTGCGAAACCGAGCTTGTGCGGAAGCCACGGCACTTCACCTGAGGTGAGCTCGTATGCCTGGACAGCAACGTACGGTGTTTCTTCCAGAACCTGTCGGTCCCGCGCACTCGCGCGAGAGAGAAAGTTATGCAGCCTTTTCTGGGC
>Ga0306921_10006193_pt1 | contig 12472 bp, 8 predicted proteins | sample sta12Cox44000080_FD_203760 | JGI IMG/M metagenome (GOLD analysis project Ga0306921, IMG submission 203760) | Lab enrichment of tropical soil microbial communities from Luquillo Experimental Forest, Puerto Rico - statoxic.12C.oxic.44.000.080 (v2)... | ecosystem: Environmental > Terrestrial > Soil... | reverse complement strand
ACAAGCGCCGCGAGTGCCAGAACGATTACAGATCCATTCGGGACGACGCCAAATAGGCCGGCGCTCGAGGCCAACAAAGCGACAAAGCTGATAAACCCTATGGCGACGTAAGGTAATTGCTTGCCGAGGAGGTATTCGCTGACACCCGCAGGAGATGCATAGACGTTGGTGATCGAGCCGATCTCCTTTTCGCGCACGATCGCGAGCGCAGTGAGCATCGCCGGAAAGATGACCAGCAGAAGCATGATCGTGCCCGGGACCATGGCCGACACGCTACGGAAGTCCTGATTATATCGAAATCGCGGTTCCACATTGACCAGGAACAGCTGCGTAGCCCGGCCGTTCAGACGACGATAGCGATCTTTTGCATAGGTTAAGACTGCCCCTTCAATATAGGCGCGGGCAGTCTCCGCGGGGAAAGTATTGCCGCCTTCGAGCCAAAAACTCACCTCCGGACGGCGGCCCTGCAGGAGGTCGCGGCCAAACTGAGGCGGAATGTCGATGGCAAAGCGCAATTCGCCTGACCGCAGGCGCTTGTCGATCTCGAACTCGTCGTTGAGCGGTACCTGCTGTGCGAAGTAAGGCGAATGCGAAAACTGCTCTAGCAACAAGCGGCTTTCGCAAGACTGGTCACGATCGAGCACTGCATAGTGAACGTTTTCGATGTCAAAGGAAACGCCGTAACCAAATGCGGCCAGCAGAATGAGAGGACCGAGAAGTGCGAACGCCAGCCGCACCGGATCTCTCAGCAGTTCCAGCGCCTCTCTCCGTGCAAAAGTCCAGGTTCGGCGCAATGAGGCCAAGGCTGAACCGTAGACCGGCAGGCTTTCGCCTGATTGTGATCTTTTGATCGCAGGGGAACTGCGTTGGGGATCGTCCCTATCTGAGAATTTCTCGCGCGTCGTATGCAACACATTTTCGGTCTCTCTTTCCTGAAGATAGGCGATGAAGGCATCTTCGAGATTCTCGGCGCCACGGCTCTGGCGCAATTCCGCCGGTCTGCCGATGGCAAGCACGCGACCTGCATGCATCAGCGAGATCCGATCGCAGCGCTCGGCCTCGTTCATGAAGTGGGTTGATATGAAAATGGTGACGCCGTCCCGGCGCGACATCTCCGCCAGCAGACGCCAGAACCTGTCGCGCGCAGCTGGATCAACACCGGAGGTCGGCTCGTCGAGGATCAACACCTCTGGTCGATGCAGGCAGGCGGCGGCAAGCTGCAACCGCTGCCGTACGCCAACTGGCAGGGCCGGCGGAAGAAACTCGGATACGCCATCGAGGTCGAAATGCGTAAGTGCCGTCGTGACGCGGCCCTCAAGCTCCTGTTCCGGAATGCCAAACAGGCGGCCGTGTAGCTCCAAATTGGCGCGAACGGAGAGCTCCTCGTAAAGCGAAAACGATTGCGACATATACCCGACGCGCATGCGGGTCTCGAGGTCCTGCGCATGGATCGGTTGGCCGAGAAGCTGGGCCTGGCCTTCGCTCGCCGGCAATAGCCCGGTGAGCATTTTCATCGTTGTCGTTTTGCCGCAACCATTAGAACCGATGAATCCGAAGAGCTCACCCCGTTCTATGTGGAAGCTGACGTGATCGACCGCCGTGAAGTCGTCGAAGCGCTTCGTCAGATTTTCCGCTGCAATTGCCGGAGGCCCGTCGCTGTGTGGGAGCGGTGGAATTAGAAGTGGTGTGCGATCGCCGCGGCGCTCGGGACGTTGAAACGCAATATAGGCCTCTTCCAGGGTGGCAGCATTTGTACGCGCGAGAAGTTCAGAGGTGTGGCCCGTAGCGAGGATCTTCCCCTCGTCGATGGCTACGATGTGTTCAAAACGTTGGGCCTCTTCCATATAGGCGGTGGCGACAAGGAGCGTCACCCCCGAGCGGTCGGTTCGAATTTGTTCAATCAATTCCCAGAACTGCCGACGCGACAGCGGATCCACGCCGGTTGTCGGCTCATCGAGGATCAGAAGATCAGGATCGTGGATCAGTGAACAACACAGGCCGAGTTTTTGCTTCATGCCGCCTGATAATTTGCCCGCCGGCCGGTCGGGAAAGGGATCAAGACCCGTCGCCTTCAATAGACGCGTGATGCGATCTCTGCGTTCACTGGCGGGCAATCCATACAACCGACCGAAGAAGTCAATATTCTCAACGACGGAAAGCGTTGGATAGAGATTCCGACCGAGACCCTGCGGCAGGTACGCGATCCGGGGCGAAATAGCGTCGCGGTGACGACGGGACGCCATATCTCCACCAAGGACCGTTACTCCGCCAGACTGAATACGTCTCACGCCGGCGATCAGGCCAAGGAGCGTGGATTTTCCGACGCCGTCCGGACCGATGAATGCGACGGTCGAGCCGGCTGGGATCGAGAGGCTAACGTGATCGAGCGCGAGCGCCTCGCGATACCGGTGGGTAAGCGCGTCGACCCTGACGGATATTGGCCCGCCATCAGGAGACATTCGGCAGCCTCGGCGCAAGATTGGCCGGCCACGGGGCGTCGCGTTGAATCTTAACGTACGCATTGCCGGTCATGCCGGGCTTCGCGTAGCCACGGAAAGCTTCAATGATCTGCGGGTCGATGTGCAGCTTGACACGGTACATCAACTTCTCCCGCTCGTTCGCGGTTTCGACGTATTTGGGCGTGAACTGAGCATCCCCGGCGACAAATGCGACCGTGGCCGGGATCACATATTCCGAAGCGCTGTCGAGCACGATCCGCGCTTCTGAGCCGAGCTCAACTCGTCCAACTTGGTTTGTCGGCAGAAAGATTGTCATGTGCACGTCGGACAGATCGAGAAGCGTCAGGACGCGTCCGCCCGTGCCTACGACTTCCCCTGCTTGCGCAAGACGATATTCGACGCGCCCGGTAACTGGAGCTTTCAGGGTCATGTCTGCAATCATTGCTTCGATCTGCGCGACCTGGGCTTCAGCTGCCTCGGTTGCAGCCTTGCCGTCTTCCACCGCAACGCGCGCGGTATCGAGCGAAGCTTTTGAGATGTCTCGCTGTGCTGTGCGTCGGTCGAGTTCAGCCTGGGTGCCCGAACTAGAACGTGCGAGCGCGGTGGCACGCTTTAGTTCGATTTCGGCGAGATGAAGATCCGCCTCTCGCAAAGTGACGTTCGCCTCAGCTTGCGCAACACTCTGGTGCGCACGATGGACGGCTGCTCTTGCCGCTGTCAGTTGTGCAGTGACTTCCGTCGTATCGATGCGGGCAAGAATGTCATCCTTTCGAACCGAAGCACCCTCGTTGACACGCACTTCGGCGAGCCGCCCGGGATACTTGGTCGACACATCGACACGCTCTATCTCCATGCGACCGTTGGCGCGCGCTAGGCCGGGCGGTACTCTGTATGCTTGTTGCTGAACCCAATAGGCATAGCCGCCACCGGCAATGGTTACTAAAACGATTGCTATTAGTATCCAACCGATGCGCATGACGTCATTGGCCAGCAACGCCGACTAAGAAGTGAACATTGATGGTTTGGCCCCGGGACCTCAGGGCGGCCATTCAACTGCTGCGCCCGGCCTCCAATCCTAAATTCTGGACTGACTTGCTGCATTCGTACCACGAAGTCGTGGGATCCACGCTGACGTGGCGGCCGCGTATCGATCGTATGCTTCGCCAAATTCGGCTCGGGTCTCCCGTTCCTCGATGCGCGCCAAGCGCACGTACATGAATACAAGAACCGGAAACATTGCGAGCGTTAGTAGTGTGGGCCATTGCAGCAGAAAGCCGAACATTACTGAGATAAATCCGACATATTGCGGGTGGCGGACATATGAATAGACGCCCGATGTAGCCAATTCGTGTTTCTGCTGGGCGTCATAGAGCACCTTCCAGCCCGCTGAGATCAGAATGAAGCCGCCGCCGATAAAGATGTAGCTCAAGATATGAAACGGCCCGGCATGCGGGTTCATCTTCCATCCGAACATCATTTCCAGGAGATGACCCGCGTCATGCGAAAACCAGTCGACGCCTGGATAGTGGCTTTGGAGCCAGCCTGACAACAGATAGATCGTGAGAGGAAAGCCGTACATTTCCGTGAACAGCGCGATAAGAAAGGCGCTGAACGCGCCAAACGAGCGCCAGTCACGGCCGGTGCGCGGCTTGAAAAACGTGTAGGCAAACAGAATGAAGATCACCGAATTGATGATGACCAGAGTCCACAGGCCATAACCCGGTTCTTCGCTCATTCGCTGTCTCCACCGGACGAAGTGTCATGGCCAGAATGGCCGCCGTGGCTGTGGTGCATGAAGAAGTGCATCAACGGGCAAAGCAGCAACGGTAACCACACGAGTACGCCGAGCAGGTGGGCGCGATGTTCCATCCACAAATAAACGCCTGCGATTGCCAGGAAGCCGATCAAGACCAACCCGCTGGGAGAGGTCAGAAATTTTCCAGATGGCGACGCATCGCCGCGCGTATGATCGTGAGCTGACATGGTCTGCCTCCTCACATCTGGAAGACATAAGTCCCCGGCGCGTCACCTATCGGTGGATAACCGCTTTGCGGAGCGCCCAATGAAGGTGGAGAGATTTGCTCTGACGATTGTCTGATCAACCAATCCCGCCAGCACGGCCACCAAGATCCTTCGTGGTGGACAGCAGTCTTTTGCCAAGCGTCGGGGTCAATGTATTTCTCATGCTCTTTATGGAGAGCAATCTGGTGGTGCCGATGCGGATGGCCCGGCGGATTAACAACGCCGGCGTTGTGGCCACCATTGGAAAGCACAAAAGTCACATCGGCGTCCGCCAACATCTGAATTTTATAAACAGAGCGCCACGGCGCCACATGGTCCGTGAGTGTGCTGACCGCGAAGATGGGAATGCGAATATCGCGCAACGAGACGGCCCGGCCACCGACCTCGTAACGACCTCCCGCCAGGTCATTGTTCAGGAAGAACTGGCGGAGATATTCGGAGTGCATGCGGTAGGGCATGCGTGTCGCGTCCGCATTCCACACCATGAGGTCGATCATTGGTTGCCGCACCCCCATGAGATAGGAATGCACCATCGTCGACCAAATCAGATCGTTCGAGCGCAGCAACTGGAACGTTCCTGACATCTGTCTGGTGTCAAGGAAGCCCTGCTCGGCCATCATGTGTTCAAGGAAACTGATTTGGGCTTCATCGATGAACAGCATCAACTCACCGGCTTCGGTGAAATCGGTTTGGGCTGCAAGCAGGGTCAGGCTTTTCAGTCGGTCATCTCCGTCGCGCGCCATCGCGGCCGCCACCGTCGAGAGCAGGGTGCCGCCGAGACAATAGCCGACCGCGTGAGCCTTCTGTTTGGGAACGACCGCGCTTATCGCATCAAGGGCAGCACCAAGGCCGAGCGTTGCATAGTCTTCCAGACCAAGATGTCGGTCCTCCGCTGTTGGATTTTTCCACGAGACGATGAAGACGGTGAAACCTTGCTGGGTCAGCCATTTCACCAGCGAATTCTCGGCCGAAAGGTCGAGGATGTAGTACTTCATGATCCACGCTGGCACGATCAGGATCGGCTCGGCGTATACCTTCTCCGTTGCCGGCGCATATTGAATGAGCTCGATCAGCCCATTGCGAAAGACAACTTTGCCTGGAGTCACAGCAAGGTTTTGACCGACCTTAAACGCTTCAGCGCCGACCGGTTTTTCGCCGCACAGAATCCGCCTCCAGTCCTCCCAGTAGTTGGCAGCACCCCGGAGCAAATTCATTCCACATTGTTCAATCGTCGCCTCAAGTACTTTGGGATTGGTCACTGGAAAGTTCACCGGCGAGAAGACGTCAAGGAATTGCCTCGCCACAAACGAGGCAACGTCCTCATGGTGCTTCGACACGCCCTCGATCCCTGTGGTCGCGCTATGCCACCATTCCTGGCTCAACAGAAATCCCTGATAGATTGCGTTGAAAGGCCATTTTTGCCACGCCTCTCCGGCGAACCGCTTGTCCTGCGGCAGAGGTTCGACGCAATCCGGACAGTTCGGATCGGCGCAAGCAGATCGGCAATACTCGAAATAGCGAGCCCATTGGTGGGTAGCCATTTCGGCAAGCGCGAACTGTTTGTCGGGCGAAAACAGGATGTGCTGGAGCCAATCGATGTAGGCCTGCGACAGCGCCGCGGGCGAAACGCCAAGAGTGAAGCGAGACATGGCCGCATGTAAAGGGCGGTCGAGCGAGGCCTTCGGTGCGTCCGCCTCGGTTGGCCTGACGGATTTTTCGGGCGTTGGATGCAGATGTGTGCCGACGGGCCGCTGCTGCCAAAACTCAGCGCGACCCGCCGATTTCATCTGCCGATTGGCACGTGTTCTGCGCTGTGTCGTCGGCGCGGGAATTCGGTCAGCTGCCTCCGCCATAGCCACTCCACATCAAGTTTGTCGCCCAGATTACGAAATATAAGAGGTTCTCTAACAACTGCATGACGCTAAACTCCGCGAGCCATTGATCGCCCAACTCGATCACATCATGCCCATGGGTCCCCAGAACAGCTGATCCGCGGTTTGCTTTTGGCTGTCGTTAAGGGCCGCATAGAGGGGCTTGAGGGTCTTGTTCATTGCACGCACCGCGTCGAGTTGCGCAGCCATGAGCTGCTCGTGCTGCTCAAGTCGATCCGGCAGGCTTGCCGCGGATCCGCTGCGCTTGCTCATCATGGTGGCGCAATGGGCGCGCATGGCGTTTGCATTGTCACGCGCCGCGGCAGCGTAGGTATTCCACAGGGGTTCTTGGGCCTCCGTTATCTTCAACTCCGCTTTGATATAGGCGAGACGACCTTCGATATGGTTAGCCATTACATTGCACATTGCCTGGCTGAAACCGCCTTGCCCCATCATCCAGGACCCTGGGCCGCCATAGCCCATCATGCTGCGAGGACCCGTCATCATCCATCCATTCCACGCGTCCTGTTGCTGCGACTGGTCCTGAGCGTTAGCGGGGCCAAACATCGCGGCAGCCATCACCAAGACAGCAGCCGCTGACACCTTGATTGATTTCATGGCTCGTTCTCCCATTGATGGCGAGAGAGCGAAGAACATCCGCCTTTCGACAAGGGATGTGTTGATCTAGGTCAATGAGCATCGAGCGAAAGATAATAAATTACAAAAGAATTTGGCTTTCAGCGTTCCGCTCGGCGCAGCACAGTAGTGAGCTCAGCCACTTTGCGCCGCTGGTCGGCTTTGTTGCCGGACGCGATCGCGTCCTCAACGCAGTGCGTGACATGGTCTGCGAGGATTTCCTCCTCCGCCCGTCTAAGCGCGGCTCGAACAGCCGAAATCTGCGTAATGATGTCGATGCAATAGCGGTCATCCTCAACCATGCGGGCGAGGCCTCGGACTTGGCCTTCGATCCGCTTTAGCCGCTTGATCATCGATGCCTTGGCAGCCGCCTGCATGCAGCCTACATACCCCCTGAGGGTATAGGGTTCAAGGACAGATCTTATGGAACAGTCGGTCCCCAAGAAATATCAGAACAAAACTACCGAACCGGCACCCCCACAGCAGGGCACCATCTATACATGCCCGATGCATCCGCAGATTCGGCGGAATGCACCCGGCAACTGCCCAATCTGCGGTATGGCGCTCGAGCCGGTGCGCGGCGAGACCGGGCCAAGTCCCGAATTGCTCTACATGACGCGGCGCTTCTGGATTGGCGTCGCTCTGGCGGTGCCGACCGTGGTCCTGGAAATGGGAGGTCATTTTCCAGGCCTAAACCTGCACCATTATGTGTCGCCGCAAATCTCGATATGGCTCCAGTTTCTGTTGGCTACGCCAGTCGTGCTGTGGGCAGGTTGGCCGTTTTTCGTCCGGGGCTGGGCCTCGGTGCGCAACCGGTCGCTCAACATGTTCAGTCTGATCGCGCTGGGCGTGGGCGCTGCCTTTCTCTATAGCTTGGCCGCCACCTTTGCGCCTGGGCTCTTCCCAGACTCCTTGCGGCAGGATGGCGTCGTTCCGGTCTACTATGAAGCCGCCGCCGTCATCACTGTGCTTGTCCTACTCGGCCAAGTTCTGGAACTCCGCGCGCGTGAGCAGACGGGGAGCGCCATTCGCGCCCTATTAAACCTAGCGCCAAAGACCGCGCGCCGTATTCGCGACGACGGCAATGATGAGGAAGTACCACTTGAGCAGGTGCATCTCGGCGACCGCTTGAGAGTGCGGCCAGGTGACAGCGTGCCAGTCGACGGCGTGGTGATCGAGGGTCGCAGCGCGGTCGATGAATCCATGGTGACCGGGGAATCGATGCCGGTCGAGAAAGAGCCAAGTGCCAACGTAATCGGCGGCACAATCAATGGTACGGGCAGCCTCGTCATGCGCGCCGAGAAAATCGGCTCGGATACCATGCTGGCGCGCATTGTCCATATGGTCGCCGAAGCACAGCGGAGCCGCGCACCGATTCAACGGCTCGCCGATATCGTCTCTGCCTGGTTCGTACCGGCCGTCATCGTCGTTGCGGTCATCGCATTCATTGCCTGGATGATCTGGGGACCACCGCCTGCTTTCGCCTATGCGCTAGTGGCTGCCGTTTCTGTCGTAATCATCGCATGTCCGTGTGCGCTGGGATTGGCAACGCCAATGTCGATCATGGTGGGCGTCGGCAAAGGAGCAACGGCGGGTGTCCTGATCAAGAATGCCGAGGCGCTGGAACGGTTCGAGAAGATCGACACGTTGGTTGTCGACAAGACCGGCACCTTGACGGAAGGCAAGCCGCGCGTCGTTACCGTAATACCCGCGAAGGGATTCGACGAGGCAACAGTTCTGTCCCTCGGAGCTAGTCTCGAACGCTCGAGCGAGCATCCGCTTGCCGCAGCGATTGTCACCTCTGCCAAGCAGCGCGGCCTGACGATGCAAGATGTTGTCGATTTCGCCTCCATTACGGGCAAGGGCGTTACCGGCAGAATAGGTAACCGTCACGTAGCGGTGGGTAACGCCAAGCTCCTCCACGATCTCGACATCGCTGCCACCGATTTGGAGACGCGAGCTGACGAGCTTCGCCACGATGGCGCCACAGCAATGTTTGTTTCCCTAGACAGCAAACCGGCCGGCATCATCGCGGTGGCTGATCCGATCAAGGCGACGACACCGGCGGCACTCGCACGCTTACGGGAGGATGGCGTTCGGATAGTCATGTTAACTGGCGACAATCGCACCACTGCGCAGGCGGTCGCCGGCAAGCTCGGCATTGCCGACGTCGAAGCGGAAGTCTTGCCCGAACAGAAGAACGCGATCGTGCGTCGCCTGAGAAGCGAAGGCCATGCGGTAGCTATGGCCGGCGATGGCGTGAACGATGCACCAGCGCTCGCCGAAGCCGATGTCGGCGTGGCGATGGGTACTGGCACCGACGTGGCCATGGAAAGCGCGGGCGTTACTCTGGTCAAGGGTGACCTAGCCGGCATCGCGCGTGCGCGCGCCTTGAGTGGCGCTACTATGCGCAACATTAGGCAAAACTTGGTGCTCGCCTTCGTCTACAATGTGCTCGGGATCCCGCTGGCGGCGGGCGTGCTTTACCCAGCTTTTGGGCTGTTGCTCAGCCCAATAGTCGCAGCAGCCGCAATGAGCTTTAGTTCGGTATCCGTGATCGGCAATTCGCTGCGCTTGCGATTTCTACGTCTGTAACGGAGTTTAATGAAGCTACCGAGGGCCAGCCGACACGCACTAGGAAATTTCCCATGGAGCGCAAGCACCATATCAATTTTTGGTATGTGATCATCGCCTTCTGGGCTGTGATGATAATCCAGTCTTATTGGGCGTCCTACCAGCACACCGAAACGATCCCCTACAGCAAGTTCGAAGAACTGCTCAAATCAGGTGCCGTCAAGGACGTTGCGGTCAGCCGCGACACCATCACCGGCACACTTAAGGAGCCGGCAAAGGACCAACGGCCGCGTTTCTCGACTGTTCGCATTGATCCCAGCTTCGCCGATACGCTTGCCAAATACGGAGTCGAATTCAAAGGCGAAGTTGAAGATACTTTTTTCAACACTCTCCTCTCCTGGATCATCCCATCCGTCATCTTCGTCGTAATCTGGATGTACGTCGTGCGGCGCATGGGGGAGCAGGGCGGGATGGGCATAGGCGGTTTGATGGCGATCGGCAAGAGCAAGGCCAAGGTCTACATGGAAACCGATACCAAGGTCACCTTCGCTGACGCAGCCGGCGTGGACGAAGCCAAGGAGGAGCTCAAGGAAGTTGTCGAGTTTCTGAAAAATCCAGGGGAGCACGGACGATTAGGCGCCAAGATCCCGAAGGGCGTGCTGCTGGTCGGTCCGCCCGGAACGGGCAAGACCCTGTTGGCCCGAGCCGTTGCTGGCGAGGCTGGAGTCCCCTTCTTCTCCATCAGCGGTTCGGAATTCGTCGAAATGTTCGTTGGGGTCGGTGCCGCGCGCGTGCGAGATCTTTTCGAGCAGGCGAAGCAAAAGGCGCCATGCATTATTTTCATTGACGAGCTCGATGCACTAGGCCGTGCACGCGGGCCCTTCTCGATTGGCGGGCACGACGAAAAGGAACAAACTCTCAATCAGCTGCTCGTCGAACTTGATGGGTTCGATCCGAAAGAAGGCATAGTTCTCCTCGCCGCAACTAATCGCCCGGAGATTCTCGACCCAGCCCTACTGCGAGCTGGCCGTTTCGATCGACAGATATTGGTTGATCGCCCAGACAAATTGGGCCGCATTGCGATCCTAAAAGTCCATACGCGGAAGGTTCATCTGGGCGATGATGTTAAGCTCGACGAGATTGCCGCGCTGACACCGGGCTTTACCGGCGCCGACCTGGCGAACTTGGTCAATGAGGCGGCGTTGATGGCAACGCGGCGCAACGCGGAGGCGGTGACCTCGGCCGACTTCACTGCGGCGGTAGAACGGATTATCGCGGGACTCGAAAAGAAGAACCGTCTGCTCAATCCACACGAGCGAGAGGTTGTCGCGCACCACGAAATGGGTCATGCACTCGTAGCGATGGCCTTACCGGGCACAGATCCCGTCCATAAGGTTTCGATTATTCCTCGAGGAATCGGCTCGCTCGGTTACACGATCCAGCGCCCGACGGAAGACAGGTTCCTCATGGGCCGTTCCGAGCTTGAGAATAAGCTCGCCGTGTTGCTTGCCGGTCGGGCGGCCGAGAGCATCTGTTTCTCGGAAGTGTCGACCGGGGCCGCAGATGATCTCAAAAAAGCGACCGACATCGCCCGCAGCATCGTGACGCGGTTCGGAATGGATGAAACGCTCGGCAACGTTTCATATGAGGACGAGCCGTCTCCCTTCCTCGGCACGTTGCCCGGCATCTCGCAGCCGACAACTCGATACAGCGAGGATACAACGCGCAAAATCGACGAGGCGGTACGCGCGATAATCAAGAATGCCTTTAACCGTGCCAGCGCAATCCTGAATCAAAATCACGACGTTCTTGATAAGGCAGCAAAGCTTCTGCTCGAGCACGAGACGCTCGATCAGGAGGCGCTGAAGCCGTTCGCTCTGCAAATGAAGGAACACGACGTGCTCCCTGTTGCGCTTCCTGCCGCTTAAAACTTGAGCCCGAATTGACGAGGATCAATTTCAGCGCGCGTCTTGAACAGTATGTTTTTAAAATTTCTCTAACATGTCATGATAGCTGTTAAGGGATTCACCCCGCCGCCCGGCTCTACGCTGTTGTTGATTCATGGTCGCGTGACCTGCGTGCCCAGTAGCCTCTCGCTTTGCGCTTGATCCATGTCAACGCGGTTCCCCGCACGCACTGCTAAAAAGTACATCGCACAAGAGCGAATATACTGCCTGTGACACATCTGATGACCTTTCGAACCGTAATAGGGGTGATTTTCACAGTGTTGCTCACGGGTATGAGCCGGTAACTTGTCCCGCCTGCGGCGGCACTCACCTCGTCAATCCCAAGAGCGGTAAGGTTCTAGAGCAAGCCAAGAAGTAGAACCTCGCAGGAGGCCGCGAAAGAAAAAACTCCGATGTCCACGGACACAATTGAGTATCGGGGCTACACCTTAGCCGCCGTCGAGCACTCGCCCGGATGGCGGGTCCACATATATCCAGGCCCTGGACTGTTGCATACGCGACCAGATCACGTCTTGGCGCCTACAAAAGAGGAGGCGTTTGCGAAGGCACGAGCAGCTGTCGACTATCGCCTTTCAAGCTGACGGACTTGAACGCAGTAACTCTGGCAGCTTCGCCACGTCAGCCGCGATCCGCCGCGGATCATCCTTGCTGAGTAACTTGGGCGCCGAGCACCGGCCGAGAAGGGCAGCCGAAGCAATGAGTGCTGTACCAAAGAGTCGGAAGCCCTCCCGTCCCGACGGCAGCAGCGGCCTCTACTGCCTCATCGGAGATTTCGTCTCTCAGGAGATCGCCTTCGTCAGTCTGATTAAGTCTTCGTTGCGATTCGGAATTTGCCGCTCTTCGTGCCGGTGTTTACCAAACATACTTCGCCGCTATTGAGATTAGTCCCGCTACCACGATGACCAATACTGCTGTTTGCAGCCAGAAGTTATTGGCAAAGCCG
>Ga0306921_10006192_pt1 | contig 12473 bp, 10 predicted proteins | sample sta12Cox44000080_FD_203760 | JGI IMG/M metagenome (GOLD analysis project Ga0306921, IMG submission 203760) | Lab enrichment of tropical soil microbial communities from Luquillo Experimental Forest, Puerto Rico - statoxic.12C.oxic.44.000.080 (v2)... | ecosystem: Environmental > Terrestrial >... | reverse complement strand
AAAAGGGAGCGCCCGTCGGCGCTCCCTTTTCACATCAGCGGCGGCGGGCCGGCGATGCCGAGGGCGTGCTGGCCGTAGATCGCGCCCTGCAGGTCGGGCGAGAACATGACGTGGGCGTTGCAGGCATGGGCGTCGCGGAACAGCCGCTGCATGCTGTTGCCGAGATAGAGCCCGCTCGAGCCCGCGACGTTCATCAGGATGTTCACCGCCTCGAAGCACATGCGCACCGAGAAGAAGGCGTCGCGCCGGTAGCGCACCTTGTCGTCGTGGGTCCATTCGGCCCCGGAGCGCGCCTTGGCCATGGCGTGCTCGCAGACGCGCCTCATCACGACCTCGGCGGTGTCGATGCGCGCGCTCGCCTCGGCAACCTTGAGCTGGACCGCCTGGGTCGCGCCCACCGGCATCCCGGTCGAGGTGGCATTGCGCTTGCGCGCGGCGCCCACCGTGGTCTCGTAGGCGCCCTGCGCGCAGCCCAGCATGACGCCGGACAGCACGTAGGGCCCGAGCGCCAGCAGCGGCAGGCGGAACAGCGGCTCGGGATTGAGCTTGGAGCCGAGATGCGGCTTGCCGTTCATCGACCACGCCGTGATGGTTCTGTAGTCCGGCACGAACAGGTTCTTGACCGCGACGTCCTTCGAGCCGGTGCCGGCGAGGCCCACCGCATGCCAGGTGTCGATGATCTCGTACTGCGAGCGGTGGACGATGGCGAAGCGCTGGTCGACCGGCGGGCCGTCGTCCGTCTCGCGCACCATGAAGGCGAGCATGTTCCAGTCGGAGTTATCGATGCCCGACGACAATGGCCAGCGGCCGGTGACCTCGTAGCCGCCGTCGACCTTGCGGCCGCGGCCCGCCGGAAAGGCGAGCGACGTGGCGATCAGCGTGTCGACCGACTTGCTCCAGATCTCCTCCTGGATGCGCGGATCCCAGTAGGCCAGCATCCAGTGGTGGCTGGCGAGATTGCCGATGTTCCACGCCGTCGACGGGCAGACCCTGGCGATCTCGGCACAGACATCGACGAAGATGCCGACATCGAGCTCGGCGCCGCCGACCCGTGCCGGCTGGCAGATGCGGAACAGGCCCGCCTCGTGCAGCTCGCGCTCGGTCTCGTCGGGCATGCGGCGCAGCTTCTCGCAGGCCTCGGCGCGCTTGGCGAAGGTCGGTGCCAGCGCGCGGGCCCGCTCAACCATGTCCTGGTAGGTGACGCCGGCGAACGAGGCCGGCTTCTTGGGCAGGGTCGCCGACGGCGTCCACCGGATAGCCGAAGCGTCGGGCATGTCAGCGCGCCACCTTCCAGCCGACCTCGGCCGCGAACTTCTGGAAGAAGTCGACGTCGTAGGCCTGCTCCGGCATCTGGCGCACCCGCTCGTCGATCTTCTTGGCATCCTCGCCGACCAGGATGCGCCAGCGGTCGGCCTTGACGCCGTCGAGGATCACGGTCGCCGCCTGGGCCGCCGTCATCGGCGCCTCCTCGAGGAACTTCCGGATGCGCTCGCGCGCGACCTTCTCGACGTCGGCGTCCGACATCTTGGAGGTATCGATGCCGCTCGCGGCAATGCGCGCCCGCACGACCCGGAGCTGACCGGGTGTAAAGGTGTCGGAGTCGTTGCCACTCTGCACCTTGGCCGTATTGCCGGCGATGCCGGTGCCGATATGGCCCGGCATCACCACCGAGCACTTGATGTGCGGTGCATTGATTCGGAGGTCGGTCTGCAACGCCTCGGAGAAGCCTTTCACCGCGAACTTGGCGGCGCTGTAGGCGGTCTGCGGCAGGTGCGCGCCGATTTGCGCCCAGAAGCCGTTGACGCTCGAGGTGTTGATGATGTGGCCCTTGTCGGCTTTCTGCAGCATCGGCAGGAAGGCGCGCGTGCAGTAGTAGACGCCGAACCAGCAGATGTTGAAGGTGCGCTCCCACTCCTCGCGGCTGTTGGCGAACATCGAGGAGCCGCCGCCGATGCCGGCGTTGTTGAACAGCAGATGAATGCGGTCGGTGTCGTGCTGCTTGGCGACCTCGTCGCGGAAGCGCACGACCCGCGCCTCTTCGGCCACGTCGACCAGATGCGTGGTGAGCCGCAGGCCCTGCGGCAGGCGCTCCTGCTCGCAGAGCCGCCGCGTCTCGGACATGCCGCGGTCCGAGACGTCGCAAAACGCCACGCTGCAGCCCTCGGCCACCAGCTGACGCACCAGCTCGCGTCCCATGCCCGAGCCGCCGCCGGTGACCACCGCGAGCCGTCCTGCCAGGTCCTTCATGGTTCTTCCTCCGCTTTCACCAGGTATCGATATGCGGGCGGCGCTTGCGCGCATGGCCCGGCCGGCGCTCGGCGCCAAGCAGCCCGGTCACCACCCATTTGCGCGACTCGGCGGGGTCGATCACCTCGTCGACCTCGAAGTAGGTCGCGGTGCTGAGCGCCTTGCCGCGGGCATAGGCCGCCGCCACCATCTTGTCGAACAGCGCGCGGCGCTCGCCGGCATCGCTCACCGCCTCGAGCTCCTTGCGGTAGCCGAGCTTGACTGCGCCCTCGAGCCCCATGCCGCCGAACTCGCCGGTCGGCCACGAGATGGCGAAGGTGCCGGCATGGAAGCTGCCACCGGCCATCGCCTGGGCGCCCAGCCCATAGGCCTTGCGCAGCACGATGGTGCCGAACGGCACGCCGAGATTGGCGCCGGTCACGAACAGCCGGCAGCAATGGCGCACCAGCGCCGTCTTCTCGACCTCCGGCCCGACCATCATGCCCGGCGTGTCGCACAGGAACAGTACCGGCAGATCGAAGGCGTCGCACAGCTGCAGGAAGCGCGCCGCCTTGTCCGAGCCGTCGCTGTCGATCGCGCCGGCGAGGTGCGTTGGGTTGTTGGCGACGATGCCGAGCGGCTTGCCCTCAATGCGGCAGAGCGCCGTCACCATGCCGAGCCCGAAGGCGCGGCGCAGTTCGAGCACCGAGCCTTGGTCGCACAGCGTGTCGATCACCGTGCGCACGTCGTAGACGCGGAGGCGATTTTCGGGAATGGCGCGGCGCAGCAAGCGCTGGTCGGCGCAGCGCCAGTCCGGCACGGCGCCCTGGAAGTAGGAGAGATATTTCTTGGCGACGGCGACCGCCTCCGCCTCGTCCTCGACCGCGATGTCGACCGTGCCGTTGGGCACCTGCACGCTCATCGGGCCGACTTCCTCAGGGGCGAACACGCCGAGATTGCCGCCCTCGATCATCGCCGGGCCACCCATGCCGATCGACGAGTTCTTCGTGGCGATCACCACGTCGCAGCTCCCGAGCAGCGCAGCATTGCCGGCGAAACAGCGGCCCGAGTTAATGCCGACCAGCGGCGACACGCCGCTCAGCCGCCCGAAGATGTGGAAGGCCATGGTGTTGAGGCCGGCCACCGACTGCACGTCGACGTCGCCCGGCCGGCCGCCGCCGCCTTCGGTGAAGAAGACCAGCGGCAGGCGCTGCTCCTCGACGATCTCGAACAGCCGATCTTTTTTGTGATGGTTGGTCTTGCCCTGGGTGCCGGCCAGCACCGTGTAGTCGTAGAGCGCGACGGCGACCCGGCTCTTGTCCGGCCCGAACAGCGAGCCGTTGACCCGGCCGACGCCGGTGATCAGTCCGTCGGCCGGCGTGCGGGCTATAAGGTCCTCCTGGGTGCGGCGCGTGCGCTGGCTGGCGATGGCGAAGGCGCCCCATTCGACGAACGAGCCGGGATCGACCAGATCATCGAGGTTCTGGCGCGCCGTGCGCTGGTTGGTCTTGCGCCGCCGCGCCACCGCTTCCGGCCGCTTGTCGTCGAGCGTCATGGCACGGCGCTCGAAATACTCGGCGAGGTCGGGCCGGACATGGTCGAGGTCGATCTGGGTCTCGGCCGCCGCGTCCTTCACCTCGACATCGGCCTCCTCGACGAACAGCAACGCGTGGCCCTCGTAGATCGTCTCGCCCGGCTCGACGGCGATGCGCCGTACGTAGCCGCGCGCCGGGCTCTTGATCTCGTGCTGCATCTTCATCGCGTCCATGATCAGGAGCGGCTGGCCCGCAGCGACGGCGTCGCCCTCCTTGACCGACAGGCTGACGACGGTGCCCTGCATGGGCGCCGGCACGGGAACGCCCACCCTACCCTCCCCCTCAGGGGGAGGGCTGGGGAGGGGGTGCGCTCCCGAGGACTTGCCGAACGCCAGCACGGCCAACGGATCGACGGCATCGACCTTGGCGCCGGCCTGGCGCGAGGCGGTGGCGACCGGCGTCGCGAACTTCGCCGCGGCGGCCACCAGCTTCGGCGCGTGCTCGTCGATGAAGCGCGTATGGACCTTGTTCGCCCGCACCTCCTTGTCGCCCAGGAGCGCCCGCAGGAAGCCGATGTTGCTCGGCGCACCGTCCAAACGGAACGCCGCCAACGCCCGCTCCGCCCGTACGACCGCCGCGTCGAAGCTCGCGGCATGGACGATCACCTTGGCCAGCAGCGAGTCGAAGTTGGGATTGGTGCGGTAACCGGCATAGCCGTAGCTGTCGACCCGCACGCCGGGACCGGTCGGCGGCTCGAAGGCCGAGATCGTGCCGCCGCCCGGCTTGGCCGAGCCGTCGGCCGTCATGGTCTCGAGGTTGACCCTGAACTGGATCGCCGCGCCGCGCGGGCCGGCCGACTCGGGCAGGACGCCGCGCAATTGCGCCTGCACCAGGTCGACGCCCCACACTTCTTCGGTGACGGTATGCTCGACCTGCAGGCGCGGATTGGCCTCGATGAAGAAGAAGTCCGATCCATCGACCAGGAACTCGAAGGTGCCGAGGCTGCGGTACTTCACGGCCTTGGCCATGGCGACGGCGGCGGCGACGATTTTCTTGGCGACCGCCGGCGCGAGGGTCGGGCTCGGCGCCAGCTCGACGATCTTCTGGCTGCGCCGCTGCAGGGAACATTCGCGCTCGCCCAGTGCCGCGACGCCGCCTTTGCCGTCGCCCACCACCTGGACCTCGATGTGGCGCGCGCAGCCGAACAGCCGCTCGGCATAGAGCGCGCCGTTGCCGAACGCCGACTTGGCTTCGGCCGAGGCGCGGGTGAAGGCATCGGCGATCTCGCCCTCGCTCTTGATCAGGCGCATGCCGCGCCCGCCGCCGCCGGCGATGGCCTTCAGGACGATGCCGGACTTGGCGTGCTTCCTGAAGAAGGCCTTGGCGCCCGCGACATCGACCGGGCCGTCGGTGCCGGGCAGCACCGGCACCTTGCACTTTTGCGCATGCGCGCGCGCCCGTGCCTTGTCGCCGAACAAACTCAGTTGCTCGGGCGTCGGACCGACGAAATGGATCTTCGCTTTGGCGCAGGCTTCGGCGAAATCGGCGTTCTCCGACAAAAAGCCGTAGCCGGGATGGATGGCGTCGCACTTGGCGGCCTTGGCGGCGGCGATCACGCCCGCGATGTCGAGATAGGCCGCGGCTCCCTTGCCCTTCAGCGCCGTCACTTCGTCGACGCGCTTGATATGCAGCGAATTGGCGTCGTCCTCGGAATGGATGCCCACGGTGGCGATGCCGAGCTCGGCCGCGGCCTCGGCGATGCGGATGGCGATTTCGCCCCGGTTGGCGATCAGAAGTTTCTTCAGCATGGTAAGACCTAGGACATGCCCAAACGGCTGCTGATCGTGGCACATGCCCCGTCCGAGAACACCCTCGCCCTAAGGCAGGCCGTGGAGCGCGGCGCGCTGAGCGAAACCGGCATCGAAGTGCGCGTCATCGCCCCCTTGCAGGCCGGACCAGACGACGTGCTGGCGGCCCAGGCGGTCATACTCGGTACGACGGAGAACCTCGGCTACATGAGCGGGGCGCTAAAAGACTTCTTCGACCGCTCCTACAATCCGCTGCTGGAAAAGACGCAAGGCCTGCCCTGCGCGCTCTATATCCGCGCCGGCTCGGACGGCACCGGCACGCGGCGCGGTGTAGAAACCATCCTCACCGGCCTGCGCTGGCGCAGCGTGCAGGAGCCGCTGATCTGCAAGGGCTCGTGGCAGCCCGTCTTCGTCGAGCAGTGCGAGGAGCTGGGTGCGGCCATGGCCGCCGGGCTGGCGGCTGGCATATTCTAGACTGCTCCTAGGCCGCGAATGGAGGCTGCGATGAAGTCAGTGGCACAGTTCGTACGCGACGGCATCTCCGACATTCCCACGTTGCAGGCGGCTTTGCAGACCGCGCTCCAACTGGAGTTCTCGACAATACCGCCCTATCTGTGCGCGCAGTGGTCGATCGATCCGAACAACGATCAAAGCGACGTTACCGATCTGATTAGAGACATCGCGATCCAGGAGATGTCGCACCTTGCCCTGGCCGGCAACATATTGGCCGCGATCAAGGGGACGCCGCGGCTGACCGATCCCGGTTTCGTTCCCAGCTACCCGACGAACGCCCTGCCGGGTGACATCGCCCAGCACCTGCCCGTGGACTTGAAGCCCCTGTCATCGGATCAGCTTCAGGTGTTCATGCAGATCGAGCTGCCGGAGTTTCCGCCGATCGAGTTCGCCGCCCTCGTGCAGCCACCGACCACGATCGGAGAATTCTATACGACGCTGTCCGACGCGATTTCGGCGATCAGTCCGCCAATCGATGTTAACGCCCATCAGATCATCGCCGGCGAGGCCACCGCAATCCGGAGCGTCCCCGATGCCGTCGCCGCGATCGCCAAGATCAAGGGAGAAGGCGAAGGAACGCCCCAGTCGCCCGATCAGCCATCGGGGCAACTCGCGCACTTCTACGTTTTCCGGGAGATCTTTCGCGGCAGGACGGCCGATGGCACGGCCATCCAGATGCCGACGGTCTTTCCGTTCGCGCCGTCCAGCGCCACGCCGGATCCCTCGGCTGCTTTCAACGCGACATTGCGGAGGCTGTTGGCCAACATCGAGGCCTGCTGGGCCAGCGGAGCCTCGTTCGGCCCGGTCCGGGGCGCGATGTCCAACCTGGAGTCGCAGGGAACCGACCTGATCACGCACCACATCCGTCCGGGCTTCACGCCCTGAGGGCGGCGGCGGTTCTACTCCGCCGCCTCCTGCTTCTTCTTCTCGTCGGCGACGTCGGTCATCATCACCGCGATGTCGGCGTTGATGTGATGGGTAGGGCCTTCAGCCGCCTGCTCGGCCTGCACGACGCTGCGGCCATAAGCCGACACCGTCGGGATCGCCGAGGGCGCGACCGGCAACAGGCGCTTCTTGCGCTTCAACGCCGCCGCGATGAACGGCGCCAGCTCCTTCGCCTTCCTGGCGTCGCGCGCCGCCTGGTCGGCCTTGAGTGCCGGCATCACCTTGTCGGCGAACAATTTCAGCGCCTCGCAAATGTGCTCGTGCTTGTTGCGGCCGCCCTGCTGGATGAACACCACCTGGTCGACGCCGGCGTCCTGGTATTGCTGCAGGTGCCCGATCAGGTCGGCCGGCGTGCCGATGCCGCTGCCGCGTCCGGCCGGCGGCAGCTTGTCCTTGGCCGCCTCGAAGCGCTCCCAGACGTTGGTCACGCCCGGCTGGTGGTTGCCGTAGACGTAGAAGTGGCCAAGCGAATAGCCGAAGAACTGGAAGCCTTCGGAGCCGCGGCGGCGGGCTTCGGCTGCGTCCTCGTGCACCGAGAAGCCGGTCACCATGGCGATGTTGGCGTTGACCGTGTGGCCGATGGGCATGCACTCAGCGCTCTTGATGATGTCGTAATACTCGTGCGCCCACTTGCCGGCCTCGGCCGGATCGACGAAGGCGAAGGTGAGCGCGCCGATCCCGGCCCGTGCCGCCGCGTGAATCGTCTCGCGTTTGGAGCAGGCGACCCAGATCGGCGGATGCGGCTTCTGCAGTGGCTTGGGCACCACGTTGCGCACCGGCATGGCGAAGTACTTGCCCTGGAATCCGGGATAGGGGCTCATCGCCATCATGTTGGCGGTCTGCTCGACCGCCTCGGCCCACATCGCCTTCTTGTGCTCGGGATCGATGCCGAAGCCTTCGAGCTCGACGCGCGACGCCGACTCGCCGGTGCCCCAGTCGACGCGGCCGTCCGAGATCAGGTCGAGCGTGGCGATGCGCTCGGCCACCCGCGCCGGATGGTTGTAGCCGGGCGGCGCCAGCACCACGCCATGGCCGATGCGGATGTTCTTCGTCCTCGCCGCACACGCCGCCAGGAAAACCTCGGGAGCCGAGGAGTGGGCATACTCCTCGAGGAAGTGGTGCTCGACCTCCCAGATGTGGTCGATGCCCAGCCGATCGGCCAGCTCGACCTGGGCGAGCGCATCCTTGAACAGGCGGTGCTCGGCGTCGCCGTCCCACGGCCGCGGAAGCTGGTGCTCGTAGAGCAGTCCGAAACGCATGGCTCTCTCCTCAGTGCCCGCTCTGTTAGTGGGCCGTCCAGCCGCCGTCGACCACCAGGCCGGCGCCGGTCATGAAGCTCGCATCGTCCGACGCCAGGAACACGATGCCCTTGGCGATGTCCTCGGCGACGCCCAGCCGGCCGATCGGATGCAGCGCCAGCGTGGTCTTGCGCGCCGCCTCGGTGTCGTTGGTGCCGACCTGGGCCGCCCGCATCACGAAGGTCTGCTGGCCCATGTCGGTCTCGATCAGGCCGGGATGGATCGAGTTGACCCGGATGCCGTAGCCCTTGCGGCCGAACTCGAGCGCCGTCGACTTGGTGAACAGCGTGACGCCGCCCTTGGTCAGCGAATAGAGCGGATCGAGCTGCGAGCCGACCAGGCCCGCGATCGACGCCAGGTTGACGATGTTGCCCTTGGTCTTCTTGAGGTGCGGCAGCGCCGCCCGCGTGCCCAGCAGCACGCCGGTCAGGTTGACCGCGACCAGCCTGTGCCAGTCGTCGAGCGAGGCGTCCTCGACGCCCTTGCCGACGAAGATGCCGGCATTGTTGACCAGCACGTCGAGCTTGCCGTGCGCCTTGATCGTGGCGTCCATGGCGGCCGCCCAGCTCGCCTCCTGCGTCACGTCGAGATGGACGTAGGTCGCGCCGATCGACTGGGCGTGGCGGGCGCCGACCTCGTCCAAAACGTCGCCGATCACCACCTTGGCGCCGGCCTCGACCATGCGCTTGGCCGTCGCCCCGCCGATGCCGCGCGCCGCGCCCGACAGGAACGCGACCTTGCCGTCCAGACGATTCATGGCTTGGTTTCCTCCTCGGCAATCATCGCAAGCACTTTTGGATCACGCCAGTTACCTGGAGTTCCCTTGATCGCACTGCGATCACCGCCAAGTACTCGCGTCGGTTGAACTTCTAATGACCAAAATAGGTGAATCGACCCCCTCGGGGTTATATTCAAAACATGTCAGATTTCAGTTTTCCGGATCCCCTTGTTCGAGACCGCACGTCCGCCCCGAGTAACCTCGGTCTCCGCACTATCCTCGGCAATGCCTCACCCCTTTCACCGCAATGGGACTATGCTCGCGATCGCGCGGCCGAGGACGATAACGCCGGACGCCGCGGCGTAGCAGCCAACGTCGAGCCGCCGCCGGACAGTCCGGAATATCAGCACGCACTCCTCCAAGCTTTTGGCAATGCGGTGGGCGCGACGCCCCCGTCTGGCCCGACCGGCCAGATGGCCTCGATTGCCATCCCGATGGACAGCGGACTTGCTGCTGCGACGGCAGAACAGACGCTAAAGAATATCGCCACGCGATTGGCACCGGCTGCAGGTGGCATCCTGGCAGGTGGCACAGTGCTCCTCACCCCGAGGAATACGCCCGCGACGACGTACGACCTCGGCGACGGCTTGCGCGCTCAGTCGGCGCCAGGCCAGCGTTCCATATCGATCGAGCGGCGCGTCGACGACGGTCTTCTCGGCACGGGTGTGGGTGCCACATGGGAACGATTGGATGTCGACGCGGAAATGGGCCCAGGCCCGGACGGCATCGTTCGTCTCAAAATCAATCCCGATCAGTTGAGAGCGGCCGTAGGCGAGGAGGCGGCCAATCGCGCGCTGAATGCGCCGGGCGGCAAGGACAAGCCGTCCCCGCCACCTCCAGTGTCGGGTCCGTCAATGATCGAGATGCGGATATGGGCCTCAACCGACAAGGGCTCTACGACAAGTGCGCGCGAGGCGACCCGAGAACAAGTGGAACAGGTCTGCCCAAATTTCTTCAAATACGAACAGTACGCAATGGAAGCGGCCGCCAAGTACAAGGCTGCAGGTTTACCGAACGGCATGGAATACGGCCGCCTCGTTCATCGGGCTGTCGAATTGCGCCTAAAGGCGGCAGGCGTGCCCGAGGTAAGTCCAGAACTCGCCGTCCTTAATGGAGAATCTCCGAGCTATAGCAAGGGTTCATCACGTATCGATATCGTCGAACTTCATAGAGCGCATATCACCGTTTGCGTCTACGAACTCAAGACCGGAGACGCACCAATTCCCAGGGAGGTAGTCGAACGCTATAGCCGCGAAGCTGGCCTGTACGCGATTGCAAAGGGGCAAGGCTACCCCAATATCTATTTCATACCGATACGCGTGCCCTGATGCCGACCGGTCGAGAACTAAAAAAGCTCCTTCAACCGCTGCTAAAGCGGCGTCCGGATCTTGCCTTCGTTGGACGCGTACTCTTCTTCGTGCCTATCACACACTATCTTCGAGGGGTCGGATTCACAATTTCTCGTTTCCACAGTGCGTCCTCTGCCGTTTCGTTCGCCCATCAACTCTACAATGGGAAGGACATACCAGATTTTGGATTTTCCCACGGCTACACGTATCTGATGTCGCTTGACTGGGAGCAGGATCTCACCCAGACCTCAAACAGCCTTTGCGAAGCGATGGAAAAAAATGCACTTCCACCGGTCCAAGGTATCGTCGACTACGTCGAGCATCAAAAACTTCCCCCCTACCTTTGCCTGTTCCCGGACCAAGAACTCGCGGATTCGCCGAAGGGTTCGTTCACAGTGGCTTTGGGCGAGTGTTCTGTCGCGGACTTCGATGCAGCCGAGAAAAGACTGTCCGACATCTTGCGTCCTGATCCACTCGACGCAGTGATCGAAGTGTCACGCTACAGTGGCTATCTCCGGGGGCGGATGGCTTATCTGCTTGCCACGCTCCGGGAGGATCGTACCAAGGTCCTGCCACTGTTACACGACTGGGAAGCCCATGCCGTGAAGGGCATGAAGCTCACCAGGTACTGGAAGCCGACGCCGTTCCCTGGCGAGCTCTGACCGTCAGCCCTTCTTCCCCAACTGGTTGAACGGCACGTCCTTGTCGACGCGCACGTCCTGCGGCAGGCCGAGCACGCGTTCGGCGACGATGTTGCGCAGGATCTCGTCGGTGCCGCCGGCGATGCGGAAGCCGGCGCCGCCGACCCATTGCGCCTGGAAGCCCGCGGCGTGCGGCACCTCCTCGTTCATGATGCCGGCCGGGCCCATCAGCTCCATGGCGAAGGCGCCCATGTCCTGCATCTTGGGCGCCGCGACGATCTTGATGATCGAGGATTCCGGGCCGGGCGTCTGGCCGCGGGAGAGCGCGGTCAGGGTGCGGTAGCGGGTCAGCTTGAGGCCCTGCTGCTGGACGTACCAGTCGGCGATACGCCCGCGCACCTGCTGGTTCCTGAGCGCCGGACCATCTTCCAGGTCGGTGTCGCGGGCGAGCTCCATCAGCTCGTCGACGTCGAGGCCGCCCGAGGGCAGGCCGACCGCGAGCCGCTCGTTCATCAAGGTGGTGAGCGCCGCCTTCCAGCCCTCGCCGACCTTGCCCAGGCGCTGGCTGTCGGGCACGCGCACATCGGTGAAGAACACCTCGTTGAAGTTGGCGCCGCCCGAGATCTGCTTGATCGGCCGCACCTCGACGCCCGGGCTCTTCATCGACAGGAAGAACATGGTGAGGCCGGCGTGCTTGGCCACCGTGGGATCGGTGCGGGTGATGATGATGCCGTAGTCGCAATAGTGCGCGCCCGAGGTCCACACCTTCTGGCCGTTGATCACCCATCCGTCGCCGTCGCGCTCGGCGCGGGTGCGGATGCCGGCGACGTCGGAGCCGGCCGCCGGCTCGGAGAAGAGCTGGCACCACACCTCCTCGCCATGGAGCGCCGGCTTGACGTAGCGCTTCAGGTGCTCGGGGCTGGCATAGGCCATCATGGTCGGGATGCACATGCCGAGCCCGATATCGAAGAAGCCGAGCGGCACCAGGTAGTTCGCCTCCTCCTGCTGGTAGATCACCTGCAGGATGGGCGAGGCGCCGCGGCCGCCGAATTCCTTGGGCCAGGTCATGCGGGCATAGCCCGCCGCCGCCTTCTTGGCCTGCCACGCCTTGGCCTGCTTCAAGAGGTTGGGGTCGTCGTTGCGGGCGCGGAAGCTCTTGCTGTCGTCGCTCTTGCGCGTGGCGTTGGCGTCGAGCCAGGCGCGTACTTCCTTGCGGAAGGCGGCTTCTTCGGGTGTGTCGTTGAAGTCCATAAAGAGTCTCCTTCCGTAGCCCTTCCCCAGTCTACTGGGGAGGTGTCAGCGTCATACGCTGACGGAGGGGTCGCGGGCGGCGGGGCTTGACCCCTCCGCCCGCGATTACGCGGGCACCACCCCCGATGA
>Ga0306921_10006186_pt1 | contig 12480 bp, 13 predicted proteins | sample sta12Cox44000080_FD_203760 | JGI IMG/M metagenome (GOLD analysis project Ga0306921, IMG submission 203760) | Lab enrichment of tropical soil microbial communities from Luquillo Experimental Forest, Puerto Rico - statoxic.12C.oxic.44.000.080 (v2)... | ecosystem: Environmental > Terrestrial >... | reverse complement strand
GGCGGACACGCGCGGCGCGATCAGCTCCGCTGGCCCGGTCTTTGCCTGGTAATGGCACAGATCGGCGACGACGCAGTCCGGGCAGTCGGGCTTGCGCGCCTTGCACACGTAACGCCCGTGCAGAATCAGCCAATGGTGCGCGTAGGCCTTGTACTCGCGCGGCGTACGCCGCTCGAGCGCCATCTCGACCTGGAGCGGCGTCTTGCCGGCGGCGAGGCCCGTGCGGTTGGCAACGCGAAAGATGTGCGTGTCGACCGCGATCGTCGGCTCGTCAAAGGCGACGTTCAGCACGACGCTCGCAGTCTTGCGCCCGACCCCCGGCAGCGCTTCGAGCGCTTCGCGTTCGCGCGGCACGGCGCCGTTATGGCGGTCGACCAATATCCGGCTGAGCGCGATCACGTTTTTTGCCTTGGTGCGGAAAAGCCCGATCGTGCGGATCAGTTCGGTCACGCGCTCCTCACCAAGCGCCACCATCCTTGCGGGAGAATCGGCCAGCGCGAATAGCGCAGGTGTCGCCTTGTTGACCCCGACGTCGGTGGCCTGCGCCGACAGCACGACAGCGACCAACAGCGTGAACGGGTTGATGAATTCGAGTTCGGTCTGCGGTATGGGGCGCGTCTCGGCCAGCCGCCGATAGAACTCGCGGATTTCGCGTTTCGACATTGGGCGCATTGCAGGCGAGTGTAGGAGCAGCACCTGCCATCGGCAAACACCAGAGATGATCCCGACGCCTTTACGCAACTTCCGCCGCGCTTTAAAGTTCTCTCCACAATGATTGTGAGCCCCGGATACGGCGATGCCGCGGTGCCGGTTGGTCGTCTTTTGTTCGAGCGGGTGCTACTGCCGCATCGGAGCCTGCCGCCGCGCGGTTTTCACATTTTGATGGCGACCCTGACCCTGATCAGCGTAGCCGTCGGCATCGGCTTCGTCTCGATCGGTGCCTGGCCGGTGTTCGGATTTTTCGGGCTTGACGTCGGTCTGGTCTATGTCGCCTTCCGGCTGAATTACCGAAGCGCGCGGCGCCGCGAGATCCTTCGGCTTGCCGGCGATGCGTTCACAGTCGAGCGGGTCGGCGTGCGCGGTAAGCGCCGGACTTGGCGGTTTCAACCCTTTTGGCTGCGGGTCATCCTCGACGAACGGCCGGACGAATCGAACCGACTCTACGTAGCATCGCACGGGCGCAGCCTGGCGATCGGTGATTTTCTGCCGCCTTCAACCCGGCGCGAACTCGCGGCGGCGCTCTGTGAGGCGCTCTGGCGGTGGCGTAATTCTTTTACGCCGGATGGGTCCAGGGATTGAACGAGCGACGGGCTGCCCGGGCCCGGTCACATCCCCAGCACCTCCTTTAGCCCGTAAAGCCCAGGCGGACGGTCCGCAACCCATCGCGCGGCGCGCACTGCTCCCTTGGCGAACACCGCCCGGTTCGTTGTATGGTGGCTGAATTCGAGCCGTTCGCCGATCCCGGCAAAGATCACATGATGGTCGCCAACCGCGTCGCCGCCGCGGAGCGCCGCAAAGCCGATGTCGCCGGTGCGCCGAGCGCCGGTAATGCCGTCGCGGGCGCGCTGCTCAACCTGCTCGAGCACGACCTCGCGGCCCGCAGCTGCGGCCCGCCCGAGGGCCAGCGCCGTACCGGACGGCGCGTCGACCTTGGCGCGGTGATGCATCTCCAAGATCTCAATATCCCAGTCGGGGCCAAGGCGGCGCGCCGCTTCTTCGACCACGCTGAGCAGCACGTTGACCCCTAGACTCATGTTAGGAGCCCAGACGATCGGGATGTCGTGCGCCGCCAGACGCACCACGTCCCCTTGGGCCGAAGTGAGACCGGTGGTGCCGATCACCATCGCCTTACCGAGGCCGGCGGCGAGCGCCGTATGCTCGGCAGTGGCAGCAGGCGAGGTAAATTCGAGCACGACATCGCTGTCGCGGATCAGCTTGTCGACGGCCTCGCCGACCGGGATGCCGATCCGCCCGATGCCGGCAAGTTCACCAATGTCCTGGTTGACATAGCCGCTGCCGGGCGCCTCGCTCCCGCCGGCGACGGTGCATCCCTCAGTGGCCGCGATCTCGGCGACCAGCATTCTCCCCATCCGGCCGCCGCAGCCGACGACGCCCATCTTGGTCTTGGCCATGCTCAGCCTCCCGCATTAACGAATTTGGAACGGTTGCCTATCGCTGGGCAAAAGACAAGCGCCGGAGCCTCGCCGCAGCGCGCTTGGCTTGAGAAGGGCCATCCGGCGATGCGGCGGCCTCTCACACGTCAGTCGGGATCGAACCGGTCGCGGTAATCGAGACGCAGCGCGGGATCCTGATCTTCTTTGCGCAGGAAGCAATTGCCGACGACTAGCACATCGATCTCGCTGCCCATGAAACAGCGAAACGCGTCTTCCGGCGTGCACACGATCGGCTCACCGCGCACGTTGAAGCTGGTGTTGACGATAACTGGGCAGCCGGTCAGCGCCTTGAACCGCACAAGCAGCGCATGATAGCGCGGGTTGGTTTGGCGGTGGACGGTTTGAATTCGCGCCGAATAGTCGACATGGGTCACCGCGGGGATCTCGGAGCGGCGCACGTTGAGTTTGTCGATGCCGAACAGGCTGCGCTCGGCGTCGCTCATCGACCGTCGCCGCGCTTCGACGACGTCGGCGACCATCAGCATATAGGGACTGTCGACATCGAGTTCGAACCACTCGGCGACATCGCCGCGCAGCACCGAGGGCGCAAAAGGGCGGAAACTCTCGCGGTATTTAACTTTGAGGTTCAGGGTCCGCTGCATTGTCGGGCTGCGTGCGTCGGCGAGGATCGAGCGCCCCCCGAGCGCCCGCGGGCCGAATTCCATGCGCCCCTGAAACCAACCCACCGCCTTTTCGTCGGCGAGCGCAGACGCGGTCCGGCAGATCAGTTCGTCATCGCCAAGCTCGGTGAAGGAAGCGCCGGCGGCGCTGAGTTGCTGGCGGATCTCGTCATCGCCGAAAGCGGGGCCGAGATAGCTGCCCGACATGCCGTCGAGCTCGTTTGAGGGATGGCGCGGGCGGTCGAGCTCGAGGTGGTAGACGGCGAGCGCCGCGCCCAGCGAGCCGCCCGCATCGCCCGCCGCGGGCTGCACCCACAAATTGTCGAAGCGCTGGTCGCGCAGCACTTTGCCATTGGCGACGCAATTCAGCGCCACGCCGCCGGCGAGACACAAATTACGCGCCCCGGTCTCGACTGCCAGCGACCGCGCCAGCCGCAAAACCACCTCTTCGGTGACGCTCTGGATCGAGGCCGCGAGGTCCATATGCACCTGCTCCAGCCTTTCGTCCGGCTTTCTCGCCGGAACCCCGAACAGCCGGGCGAAACGCTCGTTGGTCATCGTCAGCCCAGTGCAATATTCGAAATACTTCTGGTCGAGGCGAAAGCTGCCGTCCTCCTTCAGGTCGATCAAATTGTCGAGAATAGTCTGAGCAAAACGCGGCTCGCCGTAGGGAGCGAGCCCCATGACTTTGTATTCGCCTGAGTTGACCCGGAAGCCGGTGAAATCGGTGAAGGCCGAATAGAGCAGGCCCAGCGAGTGGGGAAAGTGGATCTCCTTCAGCATCGTGATCCGATTTCCGCGACCGAACCCTGCCGAGGTCGTTGCCCATTCGCCGACACCGTCCATCGTCAGAATGACCGCATCCTCGTAGGGCGACGGGAAAAAGGCCGACGCGGCGTGGCTGAGATGGTGTTCCGAAAAGAGCAGACGGCGATCCCAATCAAACTCGGGCGCGGCCGCCCGAAGCCGGTCGCTGAGCTGCCGCTTTTGAAACAGCTTGTCCTTGAGCCACAGCGGCATCGCCACGCGGAAAGATCCAAACCCGCACGGGGCAAAGGCCAGATAGGTTTCGATCAGCCGTGCGAATTTCAACAGCGGCTTATCGTAGAAGGCGACATGGTCAACCTCGCCGAGTTCGATCCCTGCTTCGGCTAGGCAGTATGTGATGGCGTTTCCGGGATACCCGTTATCGTATTTCTTTCGGGTAAACCGCTCCTCCTGCGCCGCGGCGATGATTCGGCCGTCCTCGACAAGAGCCGCGGCGCTGTCATGGTAAAAGGCTGAAATGCCGAGGATGCGCATCGACCTCTCCGGACCCCTCAGTGCGACGCATTCGTGAGGAGCGGCAATGGCCGATTACTGCATGATAAAGTATTCGTCAACATTGCTGAAAAGCAGCCATCAATATTGCTTGGTCATCGATGTCTGCTGTTCGTACCGGGACGTTTTGGCGCGCCAGTAACTCGGGCGGTCTCGCTGAAAACGCAACTCCAAAGGCTCCCTGCCGGCTGCACGCAGGGCGAGGGCAATCGGGGTCAGGATCGCAAAGAAAAGAAGGCCCATCATCACCGAGGTCAGCATTCGCGCAAAGTAGGCAGAGGCGCGTCGACCCGCGAGACCGGAGCGCTCGGCTCTCTGTTCAGAGAGTCCCCAAGAATTCTGAGACTCGGGCAGGGACTCGGGCCCATTTTGATCCGAACCGCTCAATCGATTCCCCCGCGGGCGATAAGACGAAACGCTTATACCGACGCAAAACCTGCGGATAAACCATGATTTGACAGGCGCCCCACGTTTCGCGCCGCCGCGACGCGCGGATCTGAGTCCGGTGCCCGTGATGGAAGCATTTTATCGACAAAGGTTTTCGACTAAACCCCGCGCCATGACCTTGCTGCGATCCGTTGCCACCGTTGGCTCCTACACGCTCCTCAGCCGGGTCATGGGGTTTGTTCGCGATATCCTGACCGCCGCACTCCTGGGTGCAGGGCCGGTGGCGGATGCTTTCTTTGTCGCGCAACGCCTGCCCAACCTGTTCCGCAGCCTATTCGCGGAGGGCGCCTTCAGCGCCGCCTTCGTGCCACTGTTCGCCGGTACGATGGCAGAGCACGGCAAGGAAGCGGCGCGCGCCTTTGCCGAGGACGCACTGGCGGTGCTGCTCGTCGCGTTGCTGGCCTTCGTCCTCCTCGGCGAGATTTTCATGCCGCTGGTGATGCGGATGATTGCGCCGGGGTTCGGCGACGACCCGGAAAAGTTCGACCTCGCGGTCGCCCTGGCCCGGATCACGTTTCCTTATCTCCTCTTCATCGCTCTGGTGGCGCTGCAGGGCGGCGTATTGAACTCGGTCGATCGGTTTGCCGCCGCTGCGGCGACCCCGATTTTGCTCAACCTGTTTCTGATCGCGGCGTTGCTGATGACGAAAAAGTTCGGCTGGCATGACGGCCGGGCACTCGCCTGGGCGATCACCGGTGCGGGTCTCGCTCAGTTCCTGTGGTTAATGTTCTCCTGTGCCCGCGCCGGGCTGGCATTGCGTCTGCCGTTGCCGCGATTGACCCCGGGCGTGCGCCGCACCTTGGCAATCATGGGGCCTGGAGCGTTCGGCGCCGGCATCACCCAGGTCAATCTGCTGATCTCGACCGCTCTCGCTTCGTTTCTGCCGAGCGGCTCGGTCTCGTATCTCTACTACGCCGACCGCCTGAACCAGCTTCCGCTTGGCGTCGTCGGGATCGCCGTCGGCACTGCAATCCTACCGCCGCTGTCGCGCCAACTGCGGCTTGGCGACCTCTCCGCCGCGGTCGCGACGCAAAATCGCGGGCTCGAACTGGCGCTGCTGCTGACCGTGCCGGCGGCGGTGGCGCTGGCGGTGCTCGCAGATCCGATCTTCGCGGTGCTGTTCCAGCGCGGCGCGTTCAGTCAGGCCGATGCTGCGGCGACCGCCGCGGCGCTTGCCGCCTATGCCGCCGGCCTACCCGCCTTTGTCCTGGTCAAGGTTCTGGCGCCTGCCTTTTTTGCCCGCCACGATACCCGTACGCCGGTCAAGGTCGCGGTAGCGGCGATGGCCGTCAATCTCGCCCTGACTGTGGTCTTGATGCAGTTCTTGGCACATGTCGGGATTGCTTTGGCAACGACCTGCGCCGGTTGGCTCAACGCGTTGACCCTGCTCGCACTTTTGGTCAGACTTGGACATTTCCAGGTCGATCGCCGAGCCCGTCGCAATTTGCCGCGGATCGCCGTGGCAGCCCTCGGCATGGGAGCAGTTCTGGAGGTGCTGCGCATCGCTGTGGCTCCCGCTTTTGCCGGGCCGGTGCTGGTGCGGATGGTGGTGCTCGTCGGTCTGATCGGCGCCGGGCTCGCCGCATTCACCGCCCTGGCGCTCGTGCTGGGGGTCGCCGACTGGCGCGACCTGCTCGGGCGGGTTCGCCGGCAACCGGCTTGACCGGCGACCGTCAGCGGCGATAACAGGCGCCATGAACCGCATTTTTTCCGGCGTTCAGCCGACCGGCAACCTGCACCTCGGCAACTATCTCGGCGCAATCCGCAACTGGGTGACGTTGCAGAACGAATACGAATGCATCTTCTGCATCGTCGATCTGCACGCCCTCACTCTGCCGCAGAGCCCGGCCGAATTGCGCGCCAGCACCCGTGAGGTGGCCGCGGCCTACATCGCCGCCGGGATCGACCCGGAACGCTGCACGATCTTCAACCAGAGCATGGTATCCGCGCATACCGAGCTTGCCTGGCTGCTTGCCTGCCTGACCCCGCTCGGCTGGCTCAACCGCATGACCCAGTTCAAGGAGAAAGCCGGCAAGCAGCGCGAGATGGCCGGACTTGGCCTCTACGCCTACCCGGTGCTGATGGCGGCCGACATCCTCGCATACAAGGCGACGCACGTCCCGGTCGGCGAAGACCAGAAGCAGCATCTCGAACTCGCTCGCGACGTCGCAGGCGCCTTTAATCGCCGTTACGAGTGCGACTTCTTTCCGCTGCCCGAGCCGCAGATCTTTGGCGCGGCGACCCGAGTAATGAGCCTGCGGGACGGCACCAAGAAGATGTCCAAGTCGGACAGCTCGGATTATTCGCGCATCAACATGACCGACGATGCCGACGCGATCGTCTTGAAGATCCGTCGCGCGAAAACCGACCCTGAGCCGTTGCCCGAAACGACAGCCGAACTCGAACAGCGGCCCGAGGCCGACAATCTGATCGGTATCTACGGCGCGCTCGCCGGCGTGTCGCGCGAAGCCGTTCTCACCCGCTTTGCCGGCCGGAATTTCTCGCAATTCAAAGAGGCGCTCTCCGACGTCGCGGTCGAGGTGCTGGGTCGGATCGGCGGCGAGATGAGCCGCCTGATCGCCGACCCCGCTTACATCGATCGCTTGCTTCGCCGCGGCGCCGAGCGAGCCCACGCGATTGCCGATCCGGTTTTACGCGAGGCGCAGGAGCTCAGCGGGCTGCTGCGACCCTGAGCTTCGGGGTTGATTCGCGGCACCGAGACCCCATGCTTAAGAATTATTCAGCTGTCCCGCCTTTTTTGGAGCCGCCGATGTTCATCCAGACCGAACAGACGCCGAACCCGGCAACTTTGAAATTTCTTCCTGGTCGGGTAGTGATGACCGCGGGCACGGCAAACTTCACCGACCCGTCCGCCGCCGCGGTTTCGCCGCTGGCGGAACGGCTGTTTTCCTTGCAGCAGATCTGCGGGGTGTTCTTTGGCGCGGATTTCATCACCGTTACGAAGGACGAGGAAGGTGATTGGTATCAGCTGAAGCCGGCAGTGTTGGCCGCTATCATGGAACACTTCACCGCCGGCCGGCCGGTGATGCTGGCCGCGGATTCCGCGACCGCCGAAGCGGGAGGCGAAGAGGATGATGAAATCGTCTCCCAGATCAAGGAGCTGCTCGATACCCGCGTGCGTCCGGCAGTCGCGCAGGATGGCGGCGACATCATCTTCCACGATTTCGAGGATGGGGTTGTGTATCTGCACATGCAGGGTTCGTGTTCGGGCTGCCCGAGCTCGACCGCCACATTGAAAGCCGGCATCGAAAATATGCTGCGTCACTACATTCCTGAAGTCGTCGAGGTACGCGCCGTCTGAAGTCTTCGCGGTGCATCGGGGCTGCGTCAGTCCGGCTATTCTAGGTCTTGATTCGGCGGGATCGGCCTGTTCGGCCGGGGTCGCGATCGGCGACGCTGTGCTCTCTATCGAGAGCCGGGAGATGCCGCACGGCCAAGCCGAGGCGCTGCTGCCGATGGTTGACCGCGCGGTGCGCGGGGCATCGTTGGAGGCGTCGGCGATCGATCTGGTGGCAGTGACGGTCGGGCCTGGCAGCTTCACCGGTATCCGTGTCGGGCTCGCTGCAGCGCGCGGGATCGCTCTCGCGCTCGATATCCCACTGTTCGGCGTAACCAGTTTCGAAGCTGCGGCCGCCGCATGCGGACCCGATCCGGCCGAGCGGCTTCTTCTCGTTGCCCTCGAAAGCCGCCGCGCCGACTTGTTCATCCAGCTCTTCGACCCCGTGCGCGAACCGCTCGGTGATCCCACGGCGGTCATGCCCGAGGATCTCGCGGAGTTCGTAAGGGCATCGACTGACGGGCAACCGCTGGCCATCGCCGGCGACGCCGCCGCACGGGCGGCCGCGGCGCTAGCCGCGAGCGGCGGTACCGGCGTCGTCGAACACCGAGAGCCGGTAGTGGTCGGCGCCTTGCGTACGGTTTTGCGACGATTGCGGCGAGGCGAGCGGGGTGGTCCCGCTCGGCCTTTTTACCTGCGCTCGCCCGACGTGACTTTGCCGCCCGGACCGCACGCGCCGGGCATGTCGTGATCCGCCGCTTCGAGCCGATTTTAGGCGGGTCAACTGAAGCGTTCGTCGTCCCGCTGTCGGCGCTTCACCGCATCTGTTTCCCGGAGGAGCCCTGGGAACCGCGAGAAATGGCAAAAATCATGGCTATTGCCGGGTTCTTCGGGCGAATCGCCTGGGAACACGACTGGCCGGCCGGATTGGCGCTGGCTCTCGATCTCGGCGGTGAATGCGAAATCCTGGCGCTCGGCGTCGTCCCGGAACTGAGGCGCGCGGGGATCGGATCGGCATTGCTTGGGTCAATCCGCGAGGAGGCGCGGCGCCGCGGCGCACGACAAGTCTTTCTCGAAGTGGCCGCTGACAATATCGCCGCCCGCGCACTCTACGCAGCCCAAGGTTTTTGCCAAATCGGTCGCCGGCTCAATTACTATCGGCGCCAAGCGGGTCCAGTCGATGCACTTGTGCTGAGCAGCGTGACCACCCGCGTCTCCGCTTCGACTTGAGATCGGGCTCGCCTTGACATGCGAGGTCGCATTGTTGGGTTCCACAACCAAATGTTACATATTCTGATAACGCGACTCTAAGAAATTGGCTCTCCAGCGGATTGCCCCCGTTCCGATCGTTACTTATATTTGCAGAGCAGCCGCATGGTGGGATTTTCGATATGAACAACTCTGACGAAACCAGCGATTTGCTGGCTCTGACGACGGAAATCGTCGCCGCTCACGTCTCCAACAATACGGTGTCTGTGGGTGATTTGCCGCAACTTATCAACCAAGTGTACAACTCCCTGGCTAACATTGGCAATGTACCGGCCGCACCTGCGGAACGTCCGCAGCCGGCAGTCCCGATCAAGAAATCGGTGCATGCCGATTACATTGTCTGTCTCGAGGACGGCAAGCAGCTGAAGATGCTCAAACGGCATCTGAAGACCGCCTATAATATGACGCCTGAAGCTTACCGCGAGCGTTGGGGATTGGGCGCCGATTATCCAATGGTGGCGCCGAACTACGCGCGCCAGCGCAGCCGTCTCGCCAAAGAGATCGGCCTAGGCACCCGAGCGCGGCGACCGCGAACGTAGGTAGCCCGGCATTGGCGGACGCCAAGGGTCCTGGTCGAGACCCTTGTTCGGGGCGTAGGCTTGGCGGGGGAATCGTCTTATAGTGTCTGAGGACGCCCGTGACGGAGGCGTGATGACATCGCGGCTGGAGCAGCTCTGCCTCGATAAGGGCCTCAAGATGACCGAGCAGCGCCGGATCATTGCTCGGGTCTTGTCGGAATCTGCCGATCATCCCGATGTCGAGCAGGTCTACCGGCGGGCCACCGCGATCGATCCCCATATCAGCATCGCTACCGTCTATCGCACCGTGCGGCTATTCGAAGAAGCGAGCATCCTGGCCCGTCATGATTTTGGCGACGGCCGCTCGCGCTACGAAGAGATGCCGAGCGCACACCATGACCATCTGATCGACTTGCAATCCGGTCGCGTGATCGAGTTCCACAACGAGGAGATCGAAAGGCTTCAGCAAGCAGTCGCCGATCAGCTGGGCTACGATCTCGTCGGGCATCGGCTCGAACTCTATGCCATACCGCGCGGCGCCAAGCCCGGGTCGGACGGGAAATGACTCGGCTGCGGCGGTCGATCCGCGTCGGCGCCGGTGCGCCGGAAGAGCAGCCGGCGCCGTGCCTGCGCTTGCTCCGGGAGGGCAGCGCGCGGACCGAAGTTTCCTTCCGGCCGGGCATAGCGGCGTGATCGAAGGCAGCGCGTTCGAGCCCGGCAATCTACCGATCGAGTCCGCAATCGGGGGTGGCTCCCACCGCATCGTCGACATCTCCTCCGGCCCGCTGCAGGTACGGCTCGCGACGGGCGAAGCCGATATTGACGCCGCGCAGGCATTGCGTTACCGCATCTTTTACGAAAGTCTGGGCGCGCGGGCGGAGATCGAAACTGCCCGCCGCCGCCGCGACTTCGATCGGTTTGACGAGGACTGCGATCACCTGCTCGTGCTCGATCACAGCCGGGGTTCAGGGCCCGAAGCGGTCGTCGGTACTTACCGCTTGATCCGGCGCGATGCGGCGATACGCCTGGGCGGGTTTTATTCGGCTACGGAATACGACATTGCGCGCTTCCTCGCCTATCGTGGAGAGATTCTCGAGCTGGGTCGTTCCTGCGTCGATGCAGCCTATCGCCAGCGACCGGCGATGCAGCTGCTATGGAGCGGGATCGCAGCCTATGTCTTCCACTACGACATCTCTCTGATGTTTGGCTGCGCGAGCCTGCCAGGAACCGATCCCGACGCGCTGGCGATGCCGCTGTCGTATTTGCATCGCTATCATCTCGCACCCCCGGGCCTGCGCGCGCGGGCTCTTCCCCACCGCTATGTCGAGATGTCCCGGTTGCCGGACTTCGCGATCGACCCGGTGCGCGCGCTGGCGGGTTTGCCGCCGCTGATCAAGGGGTATCTTCGGCTCGGCGGCTTCGTCGGCGACGGAGCGGTAATCGACCGGGAGTTCAACACGACGGATGTATGCATCGTAGTCAAGACCGATCTCGTCAGCGAAAAATACTCACGCCACTACGTCCGCCGGTCGAGAGACATCAAGGATACATCGGCTAAAGACACATGGGCGTCTTGACGGCATGGGCTCGCCGGCGCTGAGGATTACGCGTCTCACGCTCTATTTGCTCTGGACCATCGGTCTGATGCCGGTCCAGGCCGTCGGCGTGGCTTTGCGCCGGCCCTGGTCGAGCACGCTCCCAGCCTTTTATCACCGCTGGTGCTGCCGAATCCTGGGGTTTCAGGTGCGAACGGTAGGGGCACCTACCAAAGAACGGCCGGTTCTTTTCGCGTCTAACCATGTTTCCTATACCGACATCTCGGTTCTGGGCTCCTTGATAGCCGGCTCTTTCATCGCCAAGACAGAGGTTGCCGGCTGGCCCTTTTTCGGCTGGCTAGCGAAATTGCAGCGCACCGTGTTTGTCGACCGGCGGGTGCGCAGCGCCCGATCGCAGCGTGACGCGATGACGGATCGTCTTGCCGTGGGCGACGCGCTGATCCTTTTTCCCGAAGGGACAAGTGGCGACGGCAACCGCGTGCTGCCGTTCAAAAGCGCCCTGTTCGGCGCCGCGGAAAAGATGCAGGAAATCGTTCCGCTCCCGGTTCAGCCGGTCTCGATCGCCTACACAAGACTGGACGGCATACCGCTCGGCCGAGTTCTTCGCCCGTTTATTGCCTGGTATGGGACGGCCGAACTGGCGCCTCATCTATGGAGCATGATCGGGTTGGGTGCGGTCGAGGTGGTTGTCGAGTTCCATCCGCCGGTTTCCATCGCCGATTGCGGCTCCCGCAAGGCGCTCGCCCGCTATTGCCAGGGGCGGGCGGCCGGCGGCATGGCCGCTGCTCTGGCAGGGAGGCCGCAACCGATGCCGGAGCCGCCTAGTGGCGCCAGCGCGCGGCCGGCGACCGCGGTTGCACTGGCGCGGACGCCGTTGGATCAAGCGGAACCAGCTTTACCGCAGAGAGGGTACAGGGTGTGACAAAACGCGTCTTCATCGCGACCTATGGTTGTCAGATGAACGTCTACGATTCCGCGCGCATGGCGGAGCTGTTGGCCCCGCTCGGCTTTGGCCGGGCAGCATCGGCTGAAGACGCCGACTTGGTCATCCTCAACACCTGTCACATTCGCGAAAAGGCGGCGGAAAAAGTGTTTTCCGAACTGGGCAAGCTTCGCGTTCTAAAACAGCGCAAAGCGAGCCGCGGCAGCAAAATGCTGATCGCCGTAGGCGGCTGCGTCGCCCAGGCAGAAGGTGAGGAAATTCGCCGTCGCGCACCCTTCGTCGACCTCGCCTTTGGGCCGCAGACCTATCATCGGCTGCCGGACCTGGTGGCACGG
>Ga0306921_10006181_pt1 | contig 12482 bp, 12 predicted proteins | sample sta12Cox44000080_FD_203760 | JGI IMG/M metagenome (GOLD analysis project Ga0306921, IMG submission 203760) | Lab enrichment of tropical soil microbial communities from Luquillo Experimental Forest, Puerto Rico - statoxic.12C.oxic.44.000.080 (v2)... | ecosystem: Environmental > Terrestrial >... | reverse complement strand
AGTGTTATGACGGCCAGTGACGTCCTTTGTATCGGTTCCGGCGTGCTCGGCTTTGACGTGAGCAACACCACCTGGATCGCCAACGTCTATGGCGTTACTACGCAAAACGGCACTACGGCGCCGGTGATCGTGTCTGCTGACGGCCAACTGGGCACGGTTGCCTCCTCGGAGCGGTTTAAGAAGGACATCGCTAGTATGGAGAAAGCTAGTGAAACAATTTTATCACTTAGGCCGGTTAGATTTCACTACAAGAGCGATGCTAAAAACACTCCACAATTTGGCCTGATAGCCGAGGAAGTGGCGAAAGTGAATCCCGCTCTAGTGTTGCCCGATAAAGAAGGAAAACCATACACTGTGCGCTACGACGCGGTAAACGCGATGTTGCTTAATGAGTTTCTAAAAGAGCACCGCAAGAACGAACAGCAGCGCAAAGATTTCCAAGCGACCATTGCGCGCCAGCAAAAGCAAATTGACGCGCTTAGTGCTGGCCTACAACGAGTGAGCGCACAGCTTGAAGCGAGCAAACCTGCGCCGCAAGTGGTCAACAATCCCTAAGGCCGCGACCATCTCAACAAAGGCAGCAGCACTTCACAATCAGCCGTCACGCTTCACCGTGTGGCGGCTTTTTGTTTCATCCACCGAGGCAGTTTGTCGGAAAACACTGTAAGTTGGCAAACTCGCTACAGCGGCGAGAAATCTCGTATTCCCAATCGCAAGCCTCATTCCCGCTGCGCCGTGAGTCGTCCGGACAATCAAAACGCGCTGGCGGTCAAATGCGGCAGCGCGTTGGTCGTCTATGCGCAATCCGATTCGGCAGCGACGAAAATCGCCAAACCACGCTGTGCAGTCGTTTTCTTATCCACTGCTTTATCCACCACCGAATGTTTTTTAAGACAATTTCGGACACCGTAAGATAGACGCGCTCCTGAGCTTCTACGACTGGAAGAATAGTTGTGAGCGGGTGGGATTGCGTTAGAGAATTTCGCCCAGACTCATTGCGAAGCTTGCGCGTCCGCGATTTCTCATAAGCATCGTTGAGTGCTACTGAGCCAGATAACACGCTCTCGGCCAGATCGGACGCATGGTTGAGAACAGCTCTAGCCTTCGACAGATAGTCATGAGAGAAACCCACGATTTTATCGTAGGTTTTCTTCCCCCTTCCGCCTTCTCCGCTCTCTGGGTAAATCCTGGCGACCGCCATCGCTTGTTGCCCTTTGCTCATGTGGCGTCGCGCTATGTTGGCCGACAAAATGAAAGCCGTTCTTTCTGAAAGCCGCCTGTTTGGGAAATGTGAGAATCGAGAAGGGGATTCGCCCCGGACTTAATACGCGCGCGCGCGAGGGCGACTGTCGTTGACGTCCTATTGACACTCTCACCGTCTTTTCTGTTCGTTTCGTGTCGCTAGCATTCGCGCTCTGTCGAGTGAGTTGTTAGGCGTCCGAGGCAAAACGCTAGATTTTCAGTCCACTGCTCTGCCGACTGAGCTACCCAGCCGTGATGGCTCCGATCGTGTGGCGCCGTGGGGTGTTCACTATGCAGCAATGTAGTTGTAGGGCAAGCGCTGGGCTTGCGAATTCAGCTTAGTGTTGTAGCCACGTCCCTGTGGGGCGTTGCATCGCAATGCACGTTAATCAAACGGCGCGCAGCGCCGTTGCTGCAGCGGCTAGAAATGTTTCCACAGTTGGCCTGCGATTCATTGTGCCCCGTAGATTTCCAGTTACAATCGGCCACATGAAGAAGCCCATTTTCACCAGCGAAGCGCCAGCGGCAATCGGCCCTTATTCGCAAGGGGTGCGCAGCGGGCGCTTCCTGTTTTGCAGCGGCCAAATTCCACTCGATCCGAAGTCTGGCGAAATCGTTTCCGGCGATATTGCGACGCAGACCCGGCGAGTGTTGGATAACATCGCAGCTCTTTTACGAACCGAAGGCCTTACTTTGGACCATGTCGTTAAGACAACGATTTTCCTCACCAACCTCGCCGATTTCCAGACGGTAAACGAGATCTACGGCTCGTATTTCAAACAAGATCCTCCTGCGCGTTCCACGGTCCAGGTTTCCGCGTTGCCGAGAGGAGCCAATGTCGAAATCGAGGTAATTGCCGCGGCGACGGAGGCCGACCAAACCGCCTATGATACATCCGGGTAGACAGGCAGGTGCCAATAATTGTAGGGCGTCTGCGTCAGACGCCAATCTCTGCGGCATTTCACAGCTGCAACGGCTGCGAAGCAACGGCCAGGCTTTCAAACGCCCTACAACGAAATGAGCGAAGACCTGCTGGCACTCTTCCGCAAAACCGGCGCGCTGCTGGACGGCCACTTCGTCTTGCGCTCGGGTCTCCACAGCCGCGAGTATTTCCAATGCGCACTACTCCTTCAGCACACTGAGATCGCCGCAAAGGTGTGCGGCTGGCTTGCGGATAAGGTGCGACAATTTGATTGCGACACGGTGATCTCCCCTGCCCTTGGCGGAATCATTGTTGGCCAGGAGGTCGGACGCTCGTTAGGCAAACGCCACATTTTTGCGGAGAAAGACGAAGGCAAACTCGTTTTGCGCCGCGGTTTTCAAATTTCGCCTAACGAAAGCTTCATTGTCGTTGAAGACGTTGTCACCCGCGGAGGGCGCGTGCAGGAGACGATCGATATCGTGCACGCGCACGGCGGCATCGTCTCCGCAGTCGGCGTGATCGTGGATCGAAGCGGTGCAGCCAAAGCGGATTTCAGATGCCCATTCGTGAGCTTGATTGAAATGGATGTCGAGACGTTTCCCGCAGACAAACTCCCGCCCGATCTCGCCAAGCTCCCCGCGGTTAAGCCTGGGAGTAAATAAACGACGGGAATTCGCGCCAGCAGGTGGAACGCGTTGTCCTCAACGCGTTGACTAAAAGATGCGGCCGGCCTTGCCGCCAGACATCCGCGCCGTTGGCGAATCAACACCCATCGTCCCGCCGCGGCGGGCCGATCCACCTCAGTCGCCGTCGAGCTTAGCCGGCTGGCAAAATCCGTCCACTCACTTCGCCGAAGCCGACGCGGTAACCTTCGCCCCGGCACCAGCCGGTGATCGTTAGGCGATCTCCGTCCTCGAGCCATTTGCGTGTTTCACCGTTCGGCAGCTTCAATGGATTTGCGCCGCGCCAGGTCAACTCCAGCATGCAACCGCGCGATTCTTCAGTCGCTCCGCTGATCGTGCCGCTCGCGAGTAAATCGCCTGGTTCAAGATTGCACCCGTTCACTGTATGATGCGCAAGCTGCTGCGAAATGCTCCAGTAAAGATTTTGAAAATTCGTCCGCGTAATCACATGCGGTGCATCCATCGATGAGGTTTGGAGTTGCGCTTCCAGTTGGATGTCGAATGTGAAATCGTTTTTTGCGCGCAAGTACGGGAGCGGCTCGGGATCCTGTCGCGGCAGCGGTTTCCTGAACGGTTCAAGCGCTTCGAGCGTCACTACCCATGGCGAAATGCTCGTCGCGAAATTCTTCGCCAGGAACGGTCCCAGCGGCTGGTATTCCCACGCCTGAATGTCGCGCGCGCTCCAGTCGTTCATCAGGACCAGTCCGAAAATGTGATCGGTGGCGCGATCGATCGGGATCGAACTGCCTAACGAGTTGCCTGGCCCGATGAGAAACGCCATTTCCAACTCGTAATCGAAGCTTTTGCTCGGGCCGAAGGTCGGCGCCGCCGCATCCGGCGCTTTCGTCTGTCCGCTCGGCCGGCGCACTTCTGTGTCGCTGACGACCACCGAACTCGCGCGGCCGTGATATGCGACAGGCAACCATTTCCAGTTAGGCATTAGCGCGTTCTCAGGACCGCGCAACATCGTGCCGACGTTATGCGCGTGATGATACGAAGAATAAAAATCGGTGTAATTGCCAATGCGCGCAGGAAGTTTCATCGCCACATCCTTTTGCGCATGGAACACTTTTTTCCGTAGCCGCGCGTCGTCGCGCAGTACTGGTGTATCCGCCGAGAGCAGGTGCTGAAGAATCTCGCGCGTCTTTCGCCACGCTGGTCGCCCCAGCCTGAGAAATGAATTCAGTGAATCCTCAGAGAACACTCTTTGGTTCTGAAATTCTGACGATCGAAAATGACCGAGCTCTTCCAACGCGGAGAGATCAATAATCAAATCTCCAATCGCGGCGCCAACGCGCGGTTCGCCCTGCTTCGGCTGAAAAACACCGAAAGGGAGATTTTCCAACGGAAAATGCGAATCCGGTGCAACTTCGATGAACGATTTGAGAGGCATAATGGTAGGGGCGATTGACCTCAATCGCCCGAAATATGTCTGTCTACGCTGACCGGACGGTTCAGGTGAACCGCCCTACCTTACAGGAAACCAAGCGCGCGCAAATCGTCGCGCGGCTCATCAAAGCTGCAGCTGCCGAAAGACCTCACGAATTTCCGGCGATATTGCAGGTGTTCCGTATCGATTTTCCAGTCGCGCCACGCAAAGACATCGTCGGTAAACGAAAATGAGCGGGGATCTTCGTCCTCGAGCATCATTACGGCTTGATCGGCGTCCCATTGATGCTCCGCCGCAAGGACTGCGGCTCCCAGCACGTTGAGAAATCCGTGCATCTTCGTTTTCACTTCGTCGCGAAATTGCCGGATGGGATGATGCAGCCCGGCCGTAAACTTGATCGGGAGCTGATGTGTGATTGACGTTACCAGCGCGTGCGCGATCTGCGCCGAAGTTGGAAATGCGTCGGCCGTCACTCCACCGGTGCGCAATTTGTAACCGAATGTTGCCGTGTCTTCGTGGGAGTTGTGCCCCGCAATCAATGCAATGGTTTGCTCTGCTCTTTCAGGTGGAGCTTCCCAAAACACCGGCAACTCACCAACAATCGCCCTTGCCTCTTTCAGACAAGCAGAATCCACATCGTTCGGTAAAAACATTTCAAGATGACCAATCGAAATAAGATCGCTGTCGTTTTTCGAGAAGGAATGAATCGCGACCTTCGCCTTATACAGCGCGTCGAGAAAAACGTCCGCCTTTGTGTTTTTCGGTCCGAGCGCGGCCGCGCGGAGCGGGTGATGAGAATCGAATTTTGAAAGAAATTGTCTGGTCGACTCGAATTGTTCGACCGGCAGAACGAATCCGTTCAGCATCCACGCTTCGGATGAACGCACGTAGCTCGCCTGATTTCGCAACGCCGGTTCGAGCGCCAGGCTGCAAGGTGGAAACATTCCCGCGTAATCAATTGCCCGGTCGAGCAAAGCGCGGAGCGAAGCAGAAACAGCCATGACGGGGATATTCAACCACGAATCCGCCTTCGCCAATTCATCCTTCGTAGTACTACGGAGAACGGAGGCTACGGCGCACAAGTGGACAGGAACATTTCAGGTAAACTATTACCTGTATGCAGGCGTATTCATTAGCCGTCGATATCATCAGCGGTTGCTGGCTCGTGTTTGTTGCGGTCTGGGTGCTTGCTGCGCGATCGACCAAGCGCACGGTGTATCGTGAAGCGCGGGTGCAACGGCTGCGCTACTGGGTGTTGCTGGTGATCGCTTGCCTCCTGCTCATCTATGGCCGGGAATTGCCGTATCCGCTGAGTCTGCGGATCATTCCACATGCGACAGCGATCGCATGGGCGGCCGCGCCCTTGTGCGTCGCTGGTCTGGGGTTCGCGCTTTGGGCACGAGTCACTCTCGGGCGTAACTGGAGCGGTGTGGTGACATTGAAAGAAGGACACGAACTCGTGGAGCGCGGCCCGTACCGGTTCGTGCGTCATCCCATTTACACGGGCATGCTCATTATGTTTTTCGCTACCGCACTAGTGCAAAGACACGTCGCCGGCTTTGCAGGTGTGTTGCTGATGTTTGCGAGTTTCTGGATTAAACTGGGCCGCGAAGAAGAATTAATGCTCCAACAATTCCCGGAGCGATACGCGGCCTATCAGCTACGCGCCAAACGCATCATTCCCTTTGTCCTATGATTGGGCGGACGCGGCGCTGAGGACAGCGGACGCTACCGCGAACTCTCCGACAGAAGCATTACTCCAATTCTAATCGCACGACGCGAATTGCGGAGTCATACTGAAGGAGGCGCGCAATTCGCTGCGAGGCGGAATGGTTTGGATCCCCTGCTTATTTTCGAACGCGCGCTGGTCGTGCGCATCAGTTAAGCCCCAGCATGGTTCGATGCAGAGAAACGGGCCGCCATCCGACCACAATGTAATGTAAGGAACACCGGTCAGATCCATTATCACCCAGCGCCCACTCGGCGGATCCACGAAGGAAAATTGCGGTCGCGGAACGTTCACCAGTTCAAGAATGATCGAGCCCGGCAATTCGTCTGTCGAAAACGGCATCTCTCCACCGCGAAATTCAACTTCGCGTGTTTCGCCCGACAGAAAATTACCCGGCGAAAAATATCGTCGGTACAATCCTCGCGGCATTTGCAGATGAAAGCTTTCGAACGAAGTCGCGCCGAAACCTGGGTGCAACCCGAACGAGACGTGCGCCGTCAGCTCCGGTTCATCGTTCCGAAACTCGAAGAGCACGCCTACGCCATTAGCGTCGATCTGATAGGTGAGATCCACACTCACCTTCAGCGGATATTCGCCTGGGGAAAAATCGTCGGGAGTAATCTGGTATTTCACCGACGCGCCGCTCCCCTCCGTGGAAGATCCTGCGAGATGCCATGTTTTCGAGCGAAGAAATCCGTGGTTGCCGCCTTTGATCTCGTGTCCGCGATAAAAACTGCGTCCATTCTTCAGCCGATGAAGATAATAACCCATGACCGTGGCGTGATTAGCCCAGCCCTGATCCGGCACCGATAGATCGCTGTCACGATAAAGGAAACCGATCCAGTTCCCGTCTTCGTTGATTCGCGCCATGCTGATCATTTCCGCACCCAGACGCGACACAATGATGCGAAGGCCGTCTTCTTCGTCGGTAAGAACATCCAGATGCCGACCCTCACGGTTTTCCTCTGTGTGCGAAAACTTCATGGCGTTTGCGTCAGGTAGCGTAGGCGCTGTAGCCACGGCGCGGTGCGCCGTCTGCGCTCTTTCATCAAAACCGATCAACGCCCTACAGGGGCGTGGCTACAAAAACCGCTCATGGGAACAAGCCGCGCACTTGTTTGGCTCTAATCACGCGTTCAACACCGATGGCCATCGCCGCTGTGCGATGCGACACCTTATGGTCCTTCGCGCGCCTGATCACCTGCGCAAACGAATGCTCCAGGATGCGGAAAAGCTTGTCGGTCACTTCCGATTCGGACCACAGAAACGCCTGTAAACCTTGTACCCACTCGAAATACGAAACGATGACGCCACCGGCGTTACACAAAATGTCCGGAATCACGAAGACTTCGTCCCAACGCTGGTCGAGAATCAGATCGGCATCGGGTGTAGTCGGGCCGTTGGCGCCTTCGGCCAGGATGCGGCACTTGAGTTGACCGGCATTTTTGCCAGTAATCACGCGGTCGATCGCGCACGGAGCAAGAATGTCGCACGGCAACGTGAGAAACTCGTTAGGATTTACATGATAGTCCTGGGCAAACGCACGCAGGTTCCTTTTCTTGAGCATGTGTTGCTCGGCTGCCTTAACGTCAATCCCTTTCGGATTGTAAATCGCTGCAGTATGATCGCTGATCCCGACGACTTTCACGCCGCTCTTATAGGCAAGCGACAAAGCCGCGACCGAACCGACGTTGCCGAATCCTTGCACAATCGCGGTGCATTTTTCGGGATCCATCTTCAGCATGTTCATCGCGCGCTCGACGAGGTACACTACGCCGCGCCCCGTGGCTTCACGCCGGCCTTCGGTTCCGCCGATGGCGACCGGTTTCCCAGTGACGATTTCATTCACGGCGTAGCCCATGTAAACGGAGTAGGTGTCCATGAACCACGCCATGATCTGTTCGTTCGTGCCCATGTCCGGGCCCATGATGTCTGTGTGCGGACCCACGAACGGAATCATTTCCTGCATGTAACGGCGGGACACGGCTTCAAGTTCCGTCCGCGATAGTTTCATGGGATCAACGGCTACGCCGCCTTTCGCGCCGCCGTACGGCAACTGAGCCAGCGCGCATTTCCAACTCATCCACATCGCCAGCGCCGCCGTTTCGCCCATCGAAAGCGAAGGCGCGAAGCGAGTGCCGCCCTTGGTCGGCCCGAGTGCGATGTGATGTTGCACACGGTAACCCTGAAAAGCCATCGTGCTCCCGTCGTCCATATGCACAGGGAGCGTGACCGCAATCGCGCGTTTGGGGTACGTCGCCCATTCGCGGTCGTTCTGGTCGATGTTCAGATAATCAGCGATGACGCGAAATTGCTCGCAAGCCATCTGAAAAACTTCGTCGTCGTAAATCGTGTGACTCGCTACATCAGCGCAACTCTGGGTCTCCATGGGAAAGCTGCTATTTGCGCTGGGCACGTGGCGTCGTCAACTCCGAAAGTTGCGCTGCAAAATCCACGGCAGTAACCACGAATTTACACGAATACAACACGAATCGAGAAGCGGTCTGTTCAAACAGTTCACAGACCAGTAGCTGGTCGAATCGTTAACCACATCCAGACTAGTTTATCTTATGAATTTGTGTCCATTTGTGTCCACTCGTGGTTCAATGCAGCCCAAATGAAAATCGAAACGATAGCGGTTCACGCTGGGCACGCGGTTGATCCCGCAACGGGTGCGGTCGCCGCACCCATTTATCTTTCCACCACGTTCGAGCGCGACATCGAAGGCACGTACTCGCGCGGGTTCATGTACACGCGCAACGACAACCCAAATCGGAAAACTCTCGAACGCGGCGTGTCCTTGCTCGAAGCCGGTCAAACGGCTGCGGCGTTCGCCTCCGGCACCGGCGCGACCATGTCGATTTTGCAGGCGTTATCGGGCGGCGATCACATCCTCGCGCACGTGGACGCCTATTACGGTACGTCTCGATTGATCCGCGAAATATTTGTGCGCTGGGGACTCGACGCCGAATTCGTGGATATGAGCGATCTCGCCGCAGTTAAGAAAGCGTTGCGGCCAAATACAAAGCTGGCCTGGGCCGAAACGCCTTCCAATCCGTTGTTGAAAGTTGTCGATCTCGCCGCACTCGCTGAAATCGCGCATGACGCAGGCGCGATTTTCGTTTGCGACAACACCTGGGCACCGGTGTTGCAGCGACCATTCGATCTTGGCGCCGATCTAATCCTCCATTCAACGACGAAGTATTTCGGCGGGCATTGTGATGTTCTCGGAGGAATTGTCGTTGCCAAAAAAGAGAATGAGTTTTTCCAGCGGATCCGCAGCATCCAATACGAGGGCGGCGCAGTCCCCTCGCCTTTTGATTGCTGGCTGATTCTGCGGGGGATGCGCACATTGCCGTGGCGTATGCGCGCACATTCGGAGAACGCGATGAAAGTCGCGGAGTTCCTCGCGCGACATCCAAAAGTGGCGCGCGTGCATTATCCCGGGTTTCCGTCGCATCCCGGGCACAAGATTGCGGCCGGACAGATGTCCGCGTTTGGCGGGATGCTGTCGCTCGAAGTAAAAGACGGTTACGACGCGGCGATGTCCGTCGCGGCGAAAACGAAAATCTTTATCCGCGCCACCAGCCTTGGCGGCGTGGAAAGTTTGATCGAGCATCGCGCGTCCATCGAAGGCCCTGGCACAACATCGCCCGAAGGCTTGTTGCGCTTGTCCATCGGCCTCGAAAACGCCGATGACCTGATCGAAGACCTCGAGCAGGCACTGGGATAAAACGCTTTTAACATCCAACGCTCAAACGCCCAACGTCGAATCCAGATAAGTTGAGCGTTGGATGTAGGACGTTCGGCGTTTCCATTCAATTAGCACAAACGCCTCTACAACTTGCGAACCTTTCGCTGGAAAACATCAATGATGTCCTGCACCTCGCTAATGCGCAGAAAAAACGCTGCGGCGAAAAATCCGGCTCCGGCAATCGCAATCGTTACGAGCAATATCGCCAGTTTTTGGAAGAACCGCATGCCCGACCACGCATCCAGCCACATGTAATTGGCCGCCCAACAAATGAGCGCCAGCAGCGCGCCAGCCAAACAAATTTTTCCGAGTGCCATCAGCATCTGGCGCGTTTCAAGCCTTCGCGTATGCCGGCGCATCAGCGCGTAAAGCAAAAGAAAATTGATCGTCGCGACCAGACTGGTCGAGAAGGCAAGACCGCGGTGCCCCCATCCAAGCCTGAACGTGAACAACCAGTTGAGAAAAAGATTCGCGCCGATCGCGAGAAAGCTCACCAGCATTGGCGTGTTGCGTTTGTTGACCGCATAGAACGCAGGCGTCAACACTTTCAACGCCGCATACGCAACCAGGCCGATTGCGTAATATTGCAACGCGCCTGCAGTTTGCCGGGTCATTTCGGCCGTGAACCGTCCGTGCTGATAAATCACGCTGATGATCGGCGACGCCAGCATTGCCAGTCCTATCGCCGACGGAATCGTCAGCAAAAACGCAAGGCGCATTCCACGAGCGAGCGTCGCGCGAAATTCTGCCGTGTTTCCGAGCGCAGCGCTCTTCGAAACCAGCGGCAATGTCACAGTACCGATGGCGACACCGAAAATTCCCAGCGGCAATTGCATCAGGCGAAACGCAATATTGAGCCAGCTCACCGGACCACTGCCGAGACTTGCCGCAAATCCGCTGTTGATCAGCACGTTCACCTGCACCGCGCTCGCTGCGATCACCGCCGGTCCCATCAAAGTCAGCACCATGCGCACGCCTTCGTCGCGCCAATGAAAATCGGGATGGAACCTATAGCCGACTTTCCACAGCGACGGAAATTGGCCTATCAATTGCCACGCGCCGCCGATCAGCGTGCCAATCGCCAAACCCACGAGCGAGCGAGCGCCGAAATGCGGATCGATCCAGTAACCGATCGCCACGCCAGCGATGATCGAGCCGAGATTGAAATAGCTCGACGCCATAGCTGGCGGACCGAACACATGTTTCGCGTTCAGCATTCCCATCATCAGCGCCGCGAGTGAGACCATCAACATGAACGGCCACATGATTCGGGTGAGCAAAACCGTGAGCTCGGTTTTGTCCGGCGACCAACTGCCCCACGTCAAAAGGTTGACCAGCTGCGGCGCGAAGACGATCCCGAGCAACGTGATCGCGCTCATAAACACCGCCGTGAGCGTGGCGACCTTGTTCGCCAAGCGCCACGCCGATTGATCGCCTTCGGCCGCGATCTTTTTCGAGAACGTGGTGATAAACGCCGTTGAAAGCGCGCCCTCGGCAAAGAGATCGCGCAACAAATTCGGCAACCGAAACGCCATCAAAAACGCGTCGAGATTTCGTCCGGCCCCGAACAGCCCCGCAAACACCATCTCGCGCACGAGACCAAGAACGCGGCTCGACAGAATGGCGATGCCGACAACACCCGTCGCGCGGGTGCTCATTCGCCGGTCGTCAACCGCAGCCATCGGCGGATATTAACCACGAATGAACACGAATGAACACGAATTGCGTCGACGCCGTTGAATCGTTGGATCAAACGCCTCTACAATGAGCAGGGATTGAAGCTCACCGCCAGGTTTCGAACAACAATCCAGGCACCTCGCCAAATTCCTCGGCATTTGCCGTAACCAGCGTCAGATCGAGAAAAAGCGCGTGACTGGCAATCAACAGATCGTACGCCCCGATCGGCGCTCCTGCCGTCTCCAATTCAAAGCGAAGCAGGCCCGCCCGGCGAGCCGCATCAGGAGTGAACGAAACTTCTTCAACAACGTCCAGCAGAGTCTGTACTTTCTGTGCTTCGCGACGCGGATCCCGCGCGCGGGCAGCTCCGGCAAAGAGTTCAAAACTCGTTATGACAGAGATCCCGCAATCGTCCGGCGCCAAGGTGCGCAATTTGCCGATGACCGCCGGAACATTGCGCAGCAAATCAATGCAAGTATCGGTGTCCAGCAGGTATTCCATGCAAACTGCATTTAGAGGCTCGGCACTGGCGGAAGACTGCCTTGATCAGGCCGCCGGAATGCGCGATCGCTGATACGTATCTTTTTAAAAAAATCCCGTGGCCAACGTCGCTTCGATTTCGGCTCGATGATCACCGCCTTACCTTCCTTTCGGATGAACACTACCGTGCCTTCGAACCGATAATCCTTTGGCAATCGCACCGCTTGCGAGCCACCAGTGGTAAAGAGTTTCGCCGTGTCCATGTAGATACAGTATCTATAGTGGCTCCATGAGCAAGCGGACAACAGACTTTCACGCACGAGAAGAAGCTGCTGGAATTTCTCCGTTAATCCCGCTAAGGTCGACTGCTCGATCACGGCGGAGAGTTGGGCGGCCATTTTATTGTCCGCTAAGCACAGCGTCTACGCAGGTCGGGTAAAGCAGCGGCCGCAGCCCGCTCCACCAGGCTGCGGCCTATCCACTTCATCCACTTCATTGCAGCCGCGGTCACTAGCCGCGGCCCTAACCTTCTTGAAGGAATGCGCAATCATTACAAATCTGTAATGTTTGGCAAGCGGAAATTTTTGCTGAAAAAATTATATTCG
>Ga0306921_10006180_pt1 | contig 12485 bp, 11 predicted proteins | sample sta12Cox44000080_FD_203760 | JGI IMG/M metagenome (GOLD analysis project Ga0306921, IMG submission 203760) | Lab enrichment of tropical soil microbial communities from Luquillo Experimental Forest, Puerto Rico - statoxic.12C.oxic.44.000.080 (v2)... | ecosystem: Environmental > Terrestrial >... | reverse complement strand
CCAACGTAGCATTGAGCTAATACTCTCGTTCTTTCAACTCCCTGACACTAAGTACGCAGCTGACCCACTTAACTGCATGTACTTATGAAACGTTTAATAGTGACAACCAGCGATTTGATGTTTTCCCGCGCCATCCTACAGCGTTGCGCGGCCCTTCGCCTGATCCGAGACCGAAAACGGTGACTTCGACGAGAACGACATACCCCACGGATTCTTCAGGTTGGCCTCGGTGACCTTTGCCAGCCCGGACACGTCAGAGACAAGGTTCGTCTGTATGTAGATCGTGCCAGCACACAGGTCCGTGGCTGGAAGGCAAAGTAGCAGCGCAGCAAGCATGACGATGCACCGCCAAGAGGAATGAATCTGTTTCACGGGATCGCCCCTCCCGTAGCTTGTGGTTGTTACATCCTCTCGATCGCATTTGGATAGCGTGCGAGAGCGACTGATTAACGTCGAGTTTCCTGCGCCACCTTCCCCAATGCGCTCCTCGCACGGTCGTAGCTGAGTCTACGGTTCGTCTGTTATCGTTTCCCTTCCGAACTGGATGACCCGGAAGTGCGGTGATCACACCGTTTACGAGGAAACGAATGTCTGTCAGCGAACTCTCCATCGAAGTCCTTCCCCAGCCGAGCCAGCTCTACCGCTGGCTGGTGCTGATCTTTGTCAGCCTGGCCATGTTCGGCAATTACTACATCTACGACAGCATCAATCCGCTGGAGCGCATCTTCCTCGAGCAGCTTGGATACTCCGCCTCGATGTTTGGATGGCTCAACGCCAGCTACAGTGTGGCAGCCGTCGCCACACTACTGATTGGCGGGATCCTCATCGACCGCTTCGGTATTCGCAAATCGCTGCTGTTGTTTTCGGTGCTCTGTCTCCTGGGCGCCGCGCTCACCGCAATGAAGGGAAGTTTCACAACTATGGTCGCCGGCCGCGCCATATTGGGGCTGGGCGCCGAGTCACAGATCGTCGCCGTGACCACGGCGTTGGCCCGCTGGTTCAAGGGCAAAGAGCTCAGCTTCGCTTTCGGGATCAACCTGACCATTGCGCGCCTGGCCTCCATCGCCGCCGACAACTCGCCCACCTGGGCGAGGTTCGCCTTCTTCCCCAACGGAGTAAACGCACCGCCAAGCTGGCAGCGCCCGCTCGTGATTGCCCTAGGAGCTGGTTTGCTCGCCGTTACCTGTGCCGTCATCTACTGGGTGCTCGAAAGCTACGGCGACGCGCACTTTCACCTCGGCAAGTCGGGCGAGCCCGACAAACTCAGCTTCGCCGAAGGATTGAAGTTCAACGCTTCCTACTGGTACGTCGTCGCACTCTGTTTCACCTTTTATTCCGGTATCTTCCCCTTCCGCACTTTCGCCATTGATCTATTCACCAGCAGGATCCTGTCGCAAATGGGAGCTTCGGTCAACTCAACCGCCGCCTTTGCCTCGGCGCAGCGGCTCGCCGGATCCCTCAACAGCATCCTTCCCGCCTCCGCGATGATCGCTACACCCCTGTTCGGCCTCCTCGCCGACAAGATCGGGAAGCGTGCTTCATTAATGGTGATAGGTTCGTTCCTCCTGATGCCGGTTTACCTGATGGTCGCCTACAGCAGCACTCCCCTTGTGGTACCGGTTGCCATGATGGGCATCGCCTTCTCGCTGGTACCTGCAGTCATGTGGCCATCGGTGGCCTACATCGTTAATGAGCACCGCCTTGGCACAGCGTACGCCCTCATGACTCTTCTGCAACAGATCGGCTTCTTCATCTTCAATCTGGCGATCGGTAAGGCCAATGACGTCAGCCACGCCGGTCCCGACAACTTCCACGGCTATGGTCTCGGCATGTGGATCTTCTCGATCCTAGGCTTCCTGGCGTTGTTCTTCGCGTTATTGTTACGCGCGCGGGAGACCGGACCCGATGCCCACGGTCTGGAGACGATTACTACCGCCACGGGAGCAGCCTAGACAAACGCGCTCGCAGACGATAGATTGGCAACTCAAGAGCGCAGGATGGCTAGAAAGAGCCATCCCGGCATGCCATTGTGGGAGGAAGCTGTGAGCCCGACAACGACCTCCGGTATCGATCAAAAGCTGCTTGGCCTGTTGCGCCGTCTTATAGGTCCAGTGCCCATCGCGCTCGTCCTGCGCGGCTCCAAAAACCTGCCGGAAACCGGCGAGCCAATCGTCGCGACCCTCCGGATCCTCGCACGCTCGACGCTGCTATCGATAGCTATTGACCCGGAAGTCGGTTTTGGCGACGCGTACTCCGCAGGCCGGATTGAGGTTGACGGAGATCTGGTCCGCACCATGGAAAGCGCGTACCAGTCATCGTCCCGCGTGCATCCTTGGATCTGGCGCCTCCGCTCCAAGTGGCTGACGTGGTCGCAAGCCAACTCCCGTTGGGGATCGGCCCGTAACATTCATCATCACTACGATCTCTCTAACGAGTTCTACCGCATGTGGCTCGATGAACGTATGCTCTACACCTGCGCCTACTTCCCCACGCCTGAAGCCTCGCTCGAAGCTGCCCAGGAAGCCAAACTCGAAATGGTGTGCCGCAAACTTCGCCTGCGTCCCGGCGAAACCGTAGTCGAGGTCGGCTGTGGCTGGGGAGCGCTTGCCATCTACATGGCGCAGCACTACGATGTGCGCGTGAAGGCCTACAACATCTCGCATGAGCAGATTCTCTACGCGCGCGAATGGGCCGCCCGCGAGGGCGTCAACCACAGCGTCGAGTTCATCGAGGACGACTATCGCGCCGTGAAGCAGAAATTCGACGTTTTCTGCTCCGTCGGCATGCTCGAGCACGTCGGCCCCGAGCACTACCGCGAATTGGGCCGCGTCATTCATCGCGCGATCGGCGATACCGGCCGTGGCTTTTTGCATTACATCGGACGCAATCGCTCGGCACCACTGAGCGTTTGGATCCGCAAGCACATCTTTCCCGGCGGTTATGCGCCGACCATCCGCGAATCGATGGAGGTCCTCGAGCCGGAGAGCTTCAGCGTGCTGGACATCGAAAATCTTCGCATGCATTATGCGAAGACGCTGGAGCACTGGCTGGCACGCTTCGAGGCCGCCTTCGATACCGTCGTCCACGAAAAAGGGATGGAGTTCGCCCGTATGTGGCGCCTTTATCTCGCCGGGTCGATCGCCGCATTCCGTACCGGCAAGCTGCAACTTTTCCAGGTGCTCTTCGCCGGCAAAGATTCCCGCTTCATACCTTGGACGCGGGACGACCTGTATATTCCATTCGACCAGGAGATCAGCGACCAAGCATGGACGCGTGCGACGTACTGATTGTGGGCGGTGGGCCTGCGGGGTCTTCGTGTGCCTGGGGTTTGCGTGACTCCGGTCTCGACGTTCTGGTGCTCGACCGCGCCACCTTCCCTCGCAATAAGCTTTGTGGCGGATGGATCACTCCGCTGGTACTCGACGAGCTGTCCATCACGCCCGATGACTACGCGCCGGGCCACGTCTGGCAAGCGATCTACGGCCTGCGACTCAGCGCGATCGGAGGCCCGCAAGTTGAAGTTCGCAACGATCACATCGTCAGTTACGGCATTCGCCGATGTGAGTTCGATGAGTACCTGCTGCGGCGCAGCGGCGCCCGCATCCGTGAAGGCGTCCCAATCACTTCGATAGAGCGTTCCGGCGATGGCTGGCTCGTCAACGGCGTAGTGCACGCGCAGACGCTGGTCGGCGCCGGTGGACACTTCTGCCCGGTCGCTCGCTACCTCGGCAACAAAGGATCACCAGCTCCTGTGCTGGCACAGGAAGTCGAGTTCGAGATGGACGCGGCTGAGGTGGGACGATCCAAAGTGTCCGGTGAAGTTCCCGAGCTGTTCTTCTGCCGCGACCTGCTTGGTTATGGCTGGGTCTTCCGCAAGGACAACTACCTCAATGTGGGACTTGGCCGCACCGACTCGCATGAGATCTCACGTCACGTCAAAGATTTTGTCAGATATCTCGGCAAGACCCGCGGAGTCAAAACTCCGGACAACGGAATCGCCGGCCACGCCTACGGGTTATTCGGTCACTCGAACCGAAGGACACTCGACGACGGCGTTCTGTTGATCGGAGACGCAGCTGGACTCGCCTACGCCGAAAGTGGCGAGGGAATCCGCCCGGCTGTGGAATCCGGGCTGATCGCGGCCCACGCGATCTCTTCCGCTGAAAGAGATTATTCGGCGAAGAAGCTGGCGCTTTACAACGAGCTTCTTCGGTCACGTCTACGACGAGAGCGAAGCCGGCTGGATGCGATTTCTAAGCTCCTGCCGCACGCCATCAAGGAACTCGCCGGGCGCGTCCTTCTCCGCAACGGCGCGTTTTGCCGCGGTGTGGTGATGAACCAGTGGTTTCTGCGGATTGCAGAGCAGCGCCTCGAATTGGGCCCCCATCGGGTGCAACAGGAACTCACCACAAGCTAACCGGACATCCCTACCGTGCGGTCGCACGCCTTGCCGGCCACGAGCCACCGCGCACCCGCTACTGCCTACTCATACTCCATCACCAGATAACTCAACCCGCCATCGCGCTCGATCTGCAAAACGATCGCGTCGCCGGAATGGAGCCCTCGCAAGAATTCTTTCAGACCGGCGATGTCCTTGATCGCTACGGTGTTTATCGCGTGGATGACATCTCCCGGCTCAGGTCCCTCTCCAAGCAGAACACTGCTCGGTGTGCGAGCTGCCACAATCACGCCGGAATCAATGCGCAACTCCGGCAGCAGTTTCCGTAGTTCGTCGTTGATCGTGATTCCGACAATGCCCAGCCTTTCGACAACGTTGCCGGGCCCCGGGACCATGTCGGCGAAACGCTGCGGATCGTCCGGCCGCTCCGTCACAGTTACCTTGACCGTTACTTCCTTACCGTCGCGCAGAATTCCGATAGGAGCCGATTCCCCGATCTTGTAAGCGAATAGCAGCGTCGCGAACTCCTTGGTGTCGCCCACCGGTTTGCCGCCGATGTTGGTAACGATCTCTCCAGTCTTCAGTCCGGCTTTGTCCGCCGACGAGCCAGGCGAGACATCTTCTAGCAGCACGCCATGGGCGCGCGGGAGCTTTAAACCTTCCGCCAGATCCGGCGTAATCGTACGGACATAGACACCGATCTGGCCGCGATGAACATGTCCTTCCGTCCTGAGCTGGTCGTAGATGTTGCGAACCATATTGCTGGGAATCGCAAAACCAAGACCTTCACTACCGCCCGACTCCGAGAGGATGAACGTATCGATGCCGACTACGTGCCCATCAACATCGACCAGCGGGCCTCCGCTGTTGCCGGGATTAATAGGCGCATCCGTCTGAATATAGGTCTTGGGATCCTCGTCGCTCACCTGCCGTGCCGTCGCACTCACCACTCCCATCGTCACAGAGTTCTCTAACCCTTGCGGGCTTCCGAACGCGAACACCACCTGTCCCTGCTTCAGCTCATCGGAGTTGGCGAGTTCAAGCGCAGGGAGATTGTTGCCATCGATCTTAAGGAGGGCTAAGTCCGATTGCCGGTCGATACCCACCAGTTTCGCGCTGAACGGCCCATGTGGCTGGGACTGGTCTGTCCCAGGCGTTTCCAGCCCCGAAAGCCGCACGCGAATCTTGCGAGCGCCTTGGACAACGTGCGCATTGGTAACGATGTAACCATCAGGCGAGAGGATGACGCCCGCTCCAATCGCCTCTTGCGGCTCGAACAAAGCGGTGTCTGAAGACTGCTTTTCCGTACTCAATCCGTAGCCCGTGGCCACGATTTGCACCACGGATTTCGTGACGTTTGCGGTCAGGGCTTGTATAGACTCGCTGAAGATATGGAGCGGATCGCTGCGCCACGCACCCCTAGCAGCCGCGGGTTGTGCCGGCTTCTCCGTCTGCGCCACCGCCAATGGCACTAGCCCCAGAAATGCCAGGAAGATTGGTAAGAAGTAAGTACGGCGCGAAATAGGCTTCATCAAGAAATGGGATCTCACTTGCAGGAATGTCTCGATATTACAGCAGATCGCCGAATCGTCTGCTTGCCGGCTGCTGAATGGATGATCGCCAACGTCATGACGATGCAGCATCGCGCTCCTCACGCTTGGCTTCTGATTAGGTTTCGTGTCCTGCAATACGAGAGTTCCGCGAAGCAGGAGAAACCCCACTACCGTGCAGCGAATAAATCAGCCACGCGATCGGCCAACTTGTCCGGTTGAAGATCGTCGCGGTTGCAAAGAATGATGATCGTGAGCCCTTCGCCGGTAAGGCGCTCGATGAAGGTGCGGAAGCCTGTCGTCGTGCCGGAGTGCCATGTCCGTGGGCGACCATTGTAACGATCCAGGAACCATCCGTAGCCATATTCCGTTGGCGTGCCATCTTCCCTCTTCGCGCCGCCTGGGACCTTCACGGGCGTGAACGCAGCTTGCATCTCACTTGCACTGAGTAACGCGTGCTCGTGCAGCGCGCGGCTCCACCTGGCAAGATCTTCGACATTCGAATAAATGCCACCATCGCCCAACACTGCCGACGTCGAACTCTGATCGGATTCGATCCATCGTCCGTCTTTCTTGTCGTAACCCCATGCCCGATTCGGTACCTCGTTCTTTCCTTTCTCATAGGCGACGGTGTTTTTCATGCCCAGAGGGGCGAAGATGCGCTGGTGCAGAAACGCACCAAACGATTCGCCCGATACTTTTTCAACGATCATCGCCAGCACCGCGTAGCCGGTATTGCTGTAACGCCACTGGCTTCCTGGCGGAAAATCGGTCGAACTGGCCTGCTTCATCAGCGCGAGAATCTGCGCGTCCTTGATCTGGGGAATCTTGCGATCGTCGATGCCCGGAAACTGCGCCGCATAAAGGTCCTCATAATCCTTCAGGCCGGAGGTGTGCGTCAGCAGCATGCGCACGGTGATCGCGCCACCGTACGCGGGAAAGTCGGGGAAAATCTGGGTCAGCTTATCGTCGTAACTGAGCTTACCGTCGTGCACCAGCAGCATAACGCACATCGCTGTGAACTGCTTGGTGAACGACGCCAGCCGAAAATCCGTGCCCGGTGTAATGGGGGTCTGCGCGTCGAGGTTCGCCAACCCGTAGCTGCTCTCGAAGACCGTCTTTCCGTTCTTCAGCACAATCACCGACAACCCAGGCGATGCCGGATCTGCAAGGGGGCGAAAAATCTGATCGACCTGCTGCGCGATGGGATCACCCGCGTGTACTTGCGAAGTTGCGATCGAGCAAAGGATGAAGATGCTGCTGACGAGAAACAGAGGCGAATGGGTCATCGATTTCTATTGTGGGACGTCTACGCAACAACAGCTCTCGACTATCGTTGCACTGCGACCGTCGGCGCAGCCTGTTCCGCATCGGCCAGCGTTCGCGCGACTGTCGCTGCGCTGGGCTCGACCAGTAGCATGCGTCCACCCTTTTCCAGTCGATACCATTCGCCGCGCCACACGATCGTGCGCCCGGTGTAACTGGCACACCAGAACACAAAGCCCATCAGGTCGCGCAAAGGATACAGCCACGCCAATTGCAGCGCTCGCCGATCGCCAACCACGCACCATCCTGCCGCAACCGATTGTGCCACGCGATTGAGATACGCTGCCGCAAACAAGGCCGCGCCGAGCAACCAGTGGTGCAGCGCTCCCGCCCCCACGAGTCCTAGCAATCCAAACGGCATGGCGAACGTCATCGCCGTGCCGGCGTGTCCAGCATGGCGCGAGAAGCGAGTGCTCTTCATCCAGCGAAGCTGGTGATGCATCGAGCAGGCAAACCGGCGATTGATGACAACGTGGTCGATCACATGCTGCGACATCACCACTTGCCGACCGCTATCGGAGACCTCACGTCCCAGTACGTAGTCGTCGGCGCAATAGTCGGCGAGCAACTCGAAGCCGCCCACCGCATCCAGCGCGTCGCGCCGTACCGCCATCGTCGGTCCCAGTGCAAATTTCATGCCTTCCAGCAGGTTCGCTACGATGGCACCGGCCGTCATCTCGACGCTCATCCCCAGCGCTTCAAGCTTCGCCCAAATTCCGCCCGTCGCCAGGCCGCGATACAGGCACGTCACCATGCCATTCTTCGGATCGAGAAGGGGCTGCACTACTTCGGAGATGTAGTTCGGTCCAACCGTAACGTCGCTGTCGCTGATGATGAGGAAGTTATGCTGCGCCCGCTCGTACATCTTCATTAGCGAGCACACTTTGGCATTCGGCCGCCACGGCTCGCCGGTGATCACAACTTCCACGGGAACCGACGGATACCGCCTACTGACGCGTCGCGCAATCTGCAGCGCAGGGTCGTCCGCATGTCGTGCGCCGAAGATTATTTCGTAAGCGGGATACTGCTGCTCGAAGAAGCTGGTGAGGTGTGCTTCCAGTCCCGGCTCAATGCCGCACAGCGGCTTCAGCAATGTCACCGGCGGAAATGCCGTCGGAGAAACCGCTTCCCTACTCTGGGGCCGCCGAAATCGGAAACCGGCGATCAACACCAGAATGAGATATGCCGTACTGGTGACCAACCCTGCTGCCCCGACCGTCAGCAGCAGTCGCCAAACCATCATTCCCATCTCCCGAAGGACGCTGGTTCAAGTTGTGCGGGTACGCGGGGGGGCGCATCCGCCTTCTCCTGACAGCAACCGGCATGGCCAGCCGTCAGCAAGCCCAATGTTCCGTCACGACGTTGTGTGCTCCCCGTCCGTGCCGGAAGACAACCCTGTCGCTATACTTGTACCGACATTATAAGGGAGTCGCCATGTCCATTACGCAGCAAGCTCCTACTTTATCCACCGAAGAAATCTCAGTTCATCCCCCAAAGAGGCTATTGTTCGGTCCGGGACCGACGCAGGTACATCCGCGCGTCTACCAGGCCATGGCTCAGCCCATCGTCGGACACCTCGATCCGTACTTCTTCGAGATCAGTCACGACAATCAGCGCATGTTGCGCCGTGTCTTCGGCACCGAGAACGAGTGCACCTTCGTCGTCTCCGCTACCGGCAGCGGGGGCATGGAAACCGCGATCACCAACCTGGTCGAGCCCGGTACTAAAGTCGCGGTCTTCGCCAACGGATACTTCTGCGACCGTATGACCGACATGGCCAAGCGCAACGGCGCCGAGGTCGTGCGCTTCGAAAAGCCCTGGGGCGAAGCCTTCACCGACCCCGAAGCCGCCGAGTTCGTCCACCGCGAGAAGCCCAGAGTCGTGATGTACGTGGCCGCTGAAACCTCCACCGGAGTTTTCCAGCACGGCGATGCCATCTGCGCCGCGGCCCACGAAGTGGGAGCGCTCGTCATCGCCGACTGCGTCACCTCGCTTGGAGCCATGCCCGTCAACGTCGATAAGACCGGCATCGACATCGCCTACAGTTGCACGCAGAAAGGGCTAAGCTGTCCTCCCGGGCTCGCTCCCATCACCGTCTCGCCGCGCGCCCTTGAATGGCTGAACGCGCGCAAGACGCCCGTCCACAGTTGGTACTTCGACATCAAGCTCATCTCCGACTATCTGTACATCTCCAAGCGCTACCATCACACGGCATCGGCAACGCTGTTTTACGGCTTGCACGAGGCCCTCTCGCTGATCGAGGAGGAGGGCGTCGCGCACCGCTGGGAGCGTCATCGCGAGGCGCACCGCGACTTCGTCAAGGGCATTGAGGCCATGGGACTGAAGATGCTCGTCCCCGAAGAACTCCGCATCTGGAACCTGAACACGCCGCTGGTGCCCGCAGGCGTCGACGACGCCAAGGTGCGCCTGACGCTGGTTCGCGAGCACGGCATCGACATCGCCGGCGGCTTTGGCCCGCTTGCCGGAAAGGTGTTCCGCATTGGAATCATGGGCCCGCTGGCGACGCGCGACCATGTCGTGGACTTCCTGGCTAAGTTCGGGGGGGCGCTGCGCAGTGCTGGTTACAATGGATAGGTGAGATTCACCACAGAGGCACAGTGACACTGAGGATTTGAATTTCTAACTCCGAATTCTCTGTGCCTCCGTGTCTCTGCGGTTCATCCAATCGATAGGCCCAACTAACTAACTATCATGGATAACCAGAAACCAGCCACCGATTTTCCGCCGTACTCGCTCTGCGGATCGGTGCCTCTGTGGCTCATCCACAACCGCACCCAGCGCAACGTCGCGAAAGCCGCCGACGAATCGGTCGCCGCTGCCATGCCGCCGGTGCTGGTGTATGACGGCTCCTGCGGATTCTGCAGCCGCTCGGTTCAGTTCATCCTGCGCCACGAGCGCCGTCACGATCTTCTCTTTGTCACCCGCGACTCGCCCCTCGGCCAGGACCTGCGCCGCCACTTCCACCTTGAAGGCGTCGAGTCGATGCTGTGGATCGCGGACGACCAAGCCTCCATCGAGTCGAACGCCGTGCTCGGCGCCGCTCGCTATCTCGGAGGAATCTGGTCCGCCCTCGGCGCACTTGGCTGGCTGGTTCCGTCGGCTTTACGCAACCGGGCCTATCGCCTGATCGCTCGGCACCGCAAAAGCTTGTCGTTTGCGGCGACGAGCTGTTGGGTTCCGACGGCAGAACAACGAGAGCGATTCCTGGCTTGAGGTTGGGAAATTCCCGAAATGGGAATGACTCGTGTTTCTGTATGCTCCGCCTCCCCCTCGCTCTGGTGGACTCTAATCAAGTCAGCTATGGTTCGGGCGGTGATTAAGCGTCGGTATCACCAAATGTGGTGAGTCATGAAGCCATTTTTCACAGCCAGTTCAGGCCTGGTTCTAGTCCCGCTGGTTGTGCCTCAGAGTATGCAGACAGCGACCGGTCTGGGGTAAGTATCCATGAATGGCAATCTGCTGTCCCACGTTCATCTGGTCCGGCTGCGATCGCCAATGAAAGAACGCGGCTCGGTTGTTAAATAAGAGTACAGAAAAGTCGCACACCCCAAGCCTCGCCGCATCGGTGGGGCAGATTCGCGGGCATTCCTTCTGAACTTCAATGAATGGTAACGGGACGACGAGCACCTGCTCGTTCACACCACCCGTCGCTTTGTCCCCATCCCTAATCAGCATGCGGCTGCACCGCGGCGCGCGCACTTTGTATGATGAATCACGGCATTCACACCACATGTTCACCGCATTTTGATCTGAGCGGCGATGAATCGCGGTTCACGCACACCGCGCAACGCTTCGCGCAAGCGTTCGGTGCGCTCATCCCAAAGAGCAAATTACTGCGGAACATAATGCTCGCGCTCGCGTCTATGCCAGCACCATCGTTGCACACCACAGCCACGACGCAATGACAGCAACCCCACAGGGCTCGCGGCCGAGGATGGCAACACAAGGAGCATGTCATGACCAAGAGCGTACGTAGTTTCGTGGTGCTAGTTGTATTTGCGATGGCGTTGACGGGCCTATGCCTGGCGCAGGATGACACCTATCGCATGCGAGCCAACATTCCTTTCGACTTCTATGCCGGCGACCAGCAGCTTCCGGCCGGCGTCTATCTGCTCAACGTAAGCTATGACACCCACGCAGTCACACTGCGCAACCAAGCCACCGGTCGCACCTACAGCCTGCTGGCTGTTCCTGCCGACGGCGAGAAGTCACGTGAGGCGGTGGTGGAGTTTGATGTTGTTGGCAACAACCACGTGCTGGCTGATCTGAAGACGGCAAACACCGGGGTGAACTTCTCGGAGAGCAAGCGTGTAGTGACGACGGCGCAGCGCACAGGGTCTGTAGCAATCGTGGCGACTCTGCGGTAGTAGCGTTCGCGCGGGGAACAAAAACAAATGAGGCTGGGGCGATTCCTGGCCTTTTTTCATCTTCGCTGATGCTTGCTGCGAGCTAGTTCTTCGGCGGAGTCGCTGGTTGCTTACTCGGGTAGGCCTCAACTAACGCGGCCAGAACCAAAGCTGACGCCGGTAAAGACGCCTGCTGGGGATGGCTGGTGACATAGTTGATTAGCAGCTTGGCCACTTGCGCGGTCGCGACGTTGGGCGCGTCGAAGAGTGGCGGGACTCTCATGTTGGTGTTGTAGGCCTGCAGGCCGTCCATCACGCCGGTGAGCCAGATTCCGCAGGCTGCGGCGTTGGGACTGGACTGGCCCTGTGCAGCCGCTCCGCAGCCGCGTACGTAATCGGTTCCGGAGTTGCGGAGCGACGAGATGTCCGACTGCGCAACCACGAGTGTCGGGAGGCAGACGAGAAGCGGAACGAGTGCGGATTTCATGGGTAGAGTGTAACGGACAGCAACACGGGTTCCAATGGTCGGACTTCTATCCCGGGTTCGCGCCGCCCAAAGGAGGAGCGCGAACCCTTCGGCAGGCTCAGGGCGGGCTCTGGGACACCCGAACACGAATTGTTATGTCCTGTATCCGCTGGGGTGAGACTTGTGCCAGTCCCAGGCACTAGCAATCATGCTCTCAACCTTGGAGCACTGGGGGTTCCAGCCCAGCAGATGTCGAATTTTGTCGGAACCGGCGATCAGCACTGCGGAGTCTCCGGCGCGACGCGGCATCTCGCGCACCGGAATCGGATGTCCGGTCACTTTACGCGCGAGATCGATGATCTGACGGACGCTGAAGC
>Ga0306921_10006172_pt1 | contig 12492 bp, 10 predicted proteins | sample sta12Cox44000080_FD_203760 | JGI IMG/M metagenome (GOLD analysis project Ga0306921, IMG submission 203760) | Lab enrichment of tropical soil microbial communities from Luquillo Experimental Forest, Puerto Rico - statoxic.12C.oxic.44.000.080 (v2)... | ecosystem: Environmental > Terrestrial >... | reverse complement strand
TAAAGATCGAACCGCCCGAAGGTAACGCGACGAGACGCATCGGCCCTTTCCTCAGTGACGAGCCGGGCCTCGAACGCTCGCTGTTCTTCTGGAGTTACAACCGCAACAAGAAATCGGTCGTGCTCGACCTGCTGATACCAGCCGGCCGCGAGAAGATGCTCGGCCTGCTCGGCGGCGCCGACGTCCTGCTCGACGCAAGCTGCGGCGCGCTCAACGAGGTGCTGGGGCTCGACCACCCGGCGCTCAACGCGCGCTTTCCGCAGCTCGTCACCGCGCGCATGACGCCGTTCGGTGATGACGGGCCGTGGAAGGACTTCAAGGGCTCGGACCTCATCCACCTCGCGCTCGGCGGGCCGATGATGAATTGCGGTTACGACCCCGACCCCAATTTCGAATACGACACGCCGCCGATCGCGCCGCAAATCTGGCACGCCTATCACATCGCCGGCGAGCAGATGGCGACCGGCATCATCGCCGCGCTGATCCACCGCGAACGCAGCGGCGAGGGCCAGGACGTCTCGCTCGCGATTCACGAGGCGGTGTCGAAGAACCCCGAACAGGACCTGATGTACTGGGTCTGTCGTCGGGTGCCGCTGTGGCGTCTGACCTGCCGCCATGCGTCCGAAGGTCCCAACCACAGCCCCAGCATCTGCCACACCAAGGACGGGCGCTGGTTCATCACCCACAGCATGGGCGCGCGCGACCTGAAGAACCTCGTGCCGCTGCTGAGCAAGTACAACGCGCAGGCTGACCTGCAGCCGCCCGCTCCCGAGGTGGACCTGCGGGCGCGACAGGTGCCGGGCACCGCGGCAGCGGACGAGGCGCGCTCGCATATGCTCGACGTGGTGCAGCGCTTTGTTCGCGCCTGGACCTACAAGGACATGCCGTGGCTCGAGGCGCAAAACGCTGGGCTGCTCTGGGCTCCGCTCAGGAAGCCGCACGAGAATGCGCTCGACGAGCACTGGCGGGCGCGCAAGACCTTTGCCGAGGTCGAGCATCCCGAGCTCGGGCGCGGCTTCCTCTATCCGACCAGCAAATGGCTTAGCAACAAGACCAGCTGGCGGGTCGGCCGCCGCGCGCCGCTGCTCGGCGAGGACACGGCCGCAGTGCTGGGGGAGGCTGCGCGTCGCCCGAGCGTCCCAGCGGAGTCGCGCAAGGTCGAGAACCCGCGCCGCTCGGCGCTGCACGACAAGCCGTTCCCGCTGCAGGGCATCAAGATCTTCGATTTCGCCTGGTTTCTCGCGTCGGCCGGCGGCACGCGGTTTCTCGCGGCGATGGGGGCGGAAAGCTATAAGGTCGAGTGGAAAGACAACCCCGACACGCGCCTCGCCGGGATGGCGCCGGTCGGCGGCCGCGCCGCGCGCGACGCCGCGACCGGGCCGCTTCCCGGGGTCAAGGACCCCGACATGGGCGGCAATTTCCTCAACAAGAACTCTGGCAAGCGCGGCATCTCGCTCAACATCCGCCACCCTAAGGGCCTCGAGATCGCCAAGGACATGATCCGCGTCTGCGACGTCGTAGCCGAGGGGTTCTCGCCCGGTGTCCTGCAGCGCCTGGGACTGGGATACGACGTCTTGAAGTCGATCCGCCCGGACATCATCTACATTCAGCAGTCCGGGATGGGCGCGCACGGCACTTATGGCCGGATGCGTACGGTCGGGCCGGTAGCGGCGGCGTTTGGCGGGCAGGCCGAGATGTCGGGCCTACCCGAGCCGGCAATGCCAGTGAGCTGGGGCTATTCCTATCTGGACTGGATGGGCGCCTATGGCTACGCGCTGGCGCTGCTGGGTGCCATCTATCACCGCGAGCGCACCGGCGAGGGCCAGTGGATCGACGCCTCGCAATGCGAGAGCGGCATCTTCCTGACCGGTGCGACGATCCTCGACTGGGCGGCAAACGAGCGTGTGTTCCGCCGCTATGGCAATCGCTCGCCCTATAAGCCGGCGGCGCCGCACGGCGCCTATCGCTGCGAGGGCGCCGACCGCTGGATCGCGATCGCCTGTTTCGACGACGCCGAGTGGCGGACGCTGGCGCGCGTCGCCGGGCATGGCGACTGGCTCGACGACCGCCGCTTCGCGACGCTCGACAGCCGCTTGCAGCACCACGATGCGCTCGATGCGGCGGTCGAAAGCTGGACCCGGACCCAGGACCGCTACGACTGTATGATCAAGCTGCAGAAGGCCGGAGTGCCGGCCGGGGTGTGCCAGAACGCCGAGGACCGCGTCGACACCGACCCGCAGCTCCGCCACCTCAATTGGCTGACCGAAGTAACCGGCACCAAAATCGGCACCTGGCCGATCTACGAGATCCCGATGAAGCTCAGCAAGACCCCGGCCTATATCGGCGGCCCGACCAATCGCGGCGCGCCATGCTACGGCGAGGACAATATGTGGGTGTTGACCGAGCTGCTCGGCCGAAGCCCAAGCGAAGTCGAGCGGCTTGCCGAGGAGGGCGTTATCTGATGCTCGACAATATCGGCGGTTCGTGTCAGGTCGATTGTGGCGGTGACTGCGGCAACGCCTGAGGAGGACCCCGATGAAACCCGAAACGGTAGGCATGTCGTCGGCGCGACTGGCGCAGCTGGATCAGGTGATGAAGCACCGTTATGTCGATGGCGGCTATCTGCCCGGCATGCTGACCCACGTCTATCGCAAGGGCCACCTCGTCCATACCGGCATCTGCGGGCACATGGACATCGAGCGCGACAAACCGATGCGCGAGGACGCGATCTTCCGCATCTACTCGATGAGCAAGCCGATCACGGCGGTCGCCCTGATGATGCTGATCGAAGAGGGTCTGATCGGCCTGGACGACGCTGTCCACAGCCACATTCCGGCCTGGAAGAACCTCGGCGTCTATGCCAGCGGCATGCCCTCGCTGCTGCCCGATATGCCGCCCAGCTTTCTGACGACGCCGGTCCAGCGGCCGATGAAGGTCGTCGACCTCGCGACCCATACCTCCGGTCTCACTTACGGCTTCATGATGCGCACCGCAGTGGACGCCGCCTATCGCAGGGCCAAGGTGGCCGACCGTGAGAGCCCCGGCGGACTGCAAGGGATGATAGATCAGCTGGCCCAAATCCCCCTCGATTTCTCGCCGGGAACGGCCTGGAACTATTCGGTGTCGATTGATGTGCTGGGCTACCTCGTCGAGAGGCTGTCCGGCATGAGCTTCGCCGAGTTCCTGCGCACGCGGCTGTTCGAGCCGCTCGGTATGAAGGACACCGCGTTCTACGTGCCGTCGCACAAGATCGATCGGTTCACCTCCTGCTATCAGCCTGAGACCCAGGGCCGGGGCCTGAAGCTGCAGGACGACGCCCGCGAGAGTAACTACGCCAAGCCGCCGATGCTGGAATCGGGCGGCGGCGGCCTAGTGTCCACGGCGCACGACTACCTGCGCTTCTGCCGCATGATGCTAAACGGCGGCACGCTCGACGGCGCACTGATCCTCAGCCCCAAGACCGTCGCGCTGTTCAGCCTGAATTACCTGCCCGACGGCAGGGAGGTGGCGGACATGTCGTTGCCGGGCATGTTCAGCGAGTCCGGCTATGCCGGGGTCGGCTTCTCGCTCGGCTGCGGGGTCAACGTCAATGTCGCCAAGACCCGCTTACCCGGCTCGCTTGGCGAATATTTCTGGGGTGGTGCTGCCGCAACCGCCTTCTGGATAGATCCCAAGGAAGAGCTGACGGTTGTGTTCATGACCCAGGTGATCGGCAGCGAGGCACGCCTCACCTTGCGCCGGGATTTGCGCACCTTGGTCTACTCGGCGATGACGGAGTCGTTCGCGTAGTCGCCGTCGTTAGCCCGGCCATCTCGGTATGGCGTACGACACACCTCCTCCTAGCGAGCTGCCCGAGCCCGGATATTATTACCACTTCAAACATGACCCCGACGGACCGCTCAATAATTACGCCTATTATATTTATGGTGTCGGCCACCACACTGAAGATGATTGCCGAACCGCAGACGCTTTCATGCAAGTATACCGACCGTTATACGAGGAGGCATATGCTTACCGGAACGGCGGTCTCTTCGACCTGCGCCCCCTGCACATGTTTTTTCAGCCGGCCGAGTGGAAGGGAAAAGAGGTGCCGCGGTTCACCAGAATCGTCGACCCGGACGTGATTGCACAACTGCAGACAATCAAGTCCCGCATGTATCCGAACCCCTAGCTTAGCTACTTTCCGGCGCAAAAGTGGCTTTTGGGATGCGGCGGTGAACCACGATGGCGGCGTGCCGAAAGCCCTACCGATCGCCGGGCGGGACGTGGTGATTTCGCGCGCCGACGCGGGTGAAGTCGCGATACACCAGATTGGCCCGCACCTCCCGTTCCAGAACCTGGTAGCTCCCGTTGCGGACATGCTTCAGCACCAAAAGACGCAAAACCATCTCGGCAGACGCGCCGGGACGGCCGTGCGTCGCGCTCTTGGGATGCCGCCGCACCAGGGCGCCGTACACCGTCGCCACCAGATGATCGTCCGCCACCACCCGATCGGCGTACCGCATCCACGCTTCGCCGAGGTCGGCGACCTCTGCGGCGATCAGCCCGTCGCCAAAGCTGCGTTGCCGGCGCGATGCTCGATCACGCTTTTGTCCCTTTTGACCTCGCCGCGGCGTTGTCCGCGCGCAGCAGATCGTGATTGAGCTCGCAGATCGCCTCGATGCCTTCCTTGAGCTGCTGATAGTTGGCCAACCAGCCTCGCACCTCGGGCACCCGCGCGCGGTGTAGACTGATCTGCCGCGTGCGCCCGCCCGGATAGCTGACGGTGAGCACCGCCAGCCGATGGCCGTCGCCGCGGGCGCAAGTCGCAAGCCGCGGCGATGTCTGAGGATCCTCTCGATGAGCGAGCCGCGCAGAAGCTCGCCGGTGACGGGCAGCTGGTCCAGCAACGCTTGGCGGGCTGCGATGATGCGATGTCGTTTCATTTATACAAATGATACAGAGAGCGGCACACCGCGTCAACATCTTTCTGCCAACAAAATCATTGCGCGCACCGCCCGGCACAGCCGAGGCCGTCGGAAACCTCGTTCGCTCACGCAGTTTTCCGCCGGGTCGCGCTTATCCTACCGCCAGCCGACCCCACCACTTTTGCGCTGGAAAGTAACTAGCCCGCGGGCAAACTTGCGGTCGTGACCCAGGGGGTGGTGTAAGCCTGTCGAGCCAGGCAGCATACTCGACCTGCAAGACAAGGAGCTCGGCGACGGCGTCGCGCCATCACCGGGGCCGCGAACGCCGATCGGCTCGCTGGCGATATCGGATGACTGGCTTGCCGGCATGGACGCCTCGATAGCGCGCTTGTCGCTCGGCGCCGGTCAGCGGCGTTCACTGGCTGGCTTGCGACCGCGTGGCATGGTTGCTGTCCCCTTGTATTCCGTCACGTAACGCAATCGCCGCCGGCTCATCCGACGATCTCGGCAGCGCGCCGCTTGCGCAGGCTGTCGCCTTTAAGTTCGATGCGGTAGGCGTTGTGGACGATGCGATCGAGGATACCGTCGGCCAGCTTGGTGTCGCCGATGATCTCGTACCAGCGCTCGATCGGCAGCTGACCGGTGATCAACAGCAAGCCGGTGTCGTAGCGATCCTCGACGATCTCAAGCAGATCACGGCGCTGCTCCGGGCCGAGCGGCTCGGGTCCCCAATCGTCGAGGATCAGCAGATTGATCCGGGCGAGCCAACGCAACAGCTTGGTATAGCGGCCGTCGTCACGGGCGAGAGCGAGCGCGGCCATCGCCGCGGCACCCGTTAATAGAGCACCGAGAGGTTCTCGCGGCAGGCCTTGTGGCCGAGCGCACAGGCGATCCAGCTCTTGCCGATCCCGGTGGGGCCGGTGACGAGCAGATTGCGGTGTTGGCGGATCCAGTCGCGGGCAGAGAGCCTGAGAAAGAGCGCGGTCGAGCCCGCGCAGGGCGTAGCAATCGATGTCCTCGACGGTGGCGGCGTATCGCAGCCTGGCGCTGAGGGCGCGCGGCCTCAACGGCGTCGAATTCGTGGTGGCCGACGATCACGCGGGGCTCCGGGCCGCGCTGCGCGAGGTTATGGTGGAGGCGGCCTATCAGCGTTGCTATGTGCACTTCTTGCGCAACGCCCTCGACTACGTGCCGCGTCGGGTCGACGACGACTGCTTGCAGGAGTTGCGCTGGCTGTACGATCGGCGGGACCTTGCCGAGGCGCGCCGCGATCTGGCCGCTTGGCTGGCCAAATGGTCAGCCAAGTACGCCAAGCTCACCGGCTGGGTCGAAGAAAATATCGACGAGACGCTGACCTTCTATCGGCTGCCCCGCCAGCATCATAAGCATCTCAAGAGCACCAACATGTTGGAGCGGTTGAACGAGGAGATCAAGCGCCGCACCCATGTCGTGCGCATCTTCCCTAATGCCGAGAGCTGTCTGCGGCTGGTGCGGGCGCTTGCGTCGAGACCCACGAGAACTGGCTCGAACAGCATCGCTACCTCAACATGGACGATCTACGAGAGCACAAAAAAGAAGGGTTGCGTCGTGCCGCCTGACCCCCTTCCCCTGCAGTCTGGCACCGTGCTCGCTCGGTCAAGGCCAAGCCGCGCCTGCTGGCGCGGTGGCCGCAAGCGGCCAGCCTTGACTCTCCCTGCGCGCGGTGCTCGCGCCAGAGCCAGGTCGGGACGAAGAAACGGTGCTCTCATCGAACAAAGAAACGGGATCACAAGGCACAAGACGACCGATGGTCAGAGCCCCCCGGGAAACGTGACCGTCACGATTGACAATAGGAGGTGGAAGATGCCCAGACATCGGCTCGGCATCGCCCCAATGACCCCAGCCGAGCGCCAGGCGCGGCATCGCGCCGGGCGGCGCCAGCACGGCCGCACAACCTCAACATCGCCGGCGCCGCGCATCCCGCCACGGCCCAGGCGGTGGGCCGCGGCGGTAGCGGCGCTCGTCAATCTGCAGGACGAATATCGCGCCTGGCGGGATAACCTCCCGCCCAATCTCGAGGGATCGAGGCTGGCGGAGAAGCTACAAGCAATTGCCGAGCTCGACCTCGCGGAGCTGCAGACGATCGACCCACCACGCGGCTACGGCCGCGACTGAAACCGGAGGTTCTCGACCGACACGACCCAATCACCATCGCCATATTGCTGAACTTGACGCACGCAACTCGCGCCGGCAGGATGCCGACCTCGTAATGCGCCTCCATCCGGGCATAGGTGCGGTTGACCTCCGGGTCGTAGAACGATGGTTTGTGGATGCCTGCCTTCGGATTGTCAGGCCCACAAGCCGGGGTCGGCCTTGGAAAAAAGCGAACATGCGGACATGCGCACCGATCCGGCCACGCAGCGTCTGGGGCGAGCTCGCTTCGGCATAAGTGTAGTCGGATGCGCCGAGCACCCCGACAAAGAGCTGCGCCGGGCGGATTTCGTCGGTGACCCGGTCGACGATCGGCACCATCAGCGGGAGTAGTCGACAAACACCTTATCGCCGGCGACGCGATGCTGGCGCATCGTCGGCGCAAGCGGCGCTCGAACTCGCGGTAGGCTCTCAGAAGCGGCTATAGCGCTCCAAGAGGCACAACTCAAACTTGCCGGTCGGGATGCAGAGCCCAAAAGTGTCGGATCAGTGCGACGTGTCCGCCGTCCGACCTGAACCTTTTGATGATTCAAGCGCGGGGGTCTCCAGCCTGATAAGGGCTCGCTCTCCTCTTTTTCCGGAACAGTTTGATGCAGGTTTAGCCGGCGGATTTTTACGACATTCAACAGCTGCGAATGAGCGAACCTCCCCAATTTGCGCAACAGCCCTTACTACGAATAAGCCAGGCTCATCTTTTCCGGAATATTTCTTGAACCGGTAGCGTTGTCGTCAAGCGTCATATGGGGGCCGCGTGTAGATCGCTCCGCGCCTTGATGTGCATACCGCGTAGTTATTGAAACGGCGAAATAAGGTGAGCTCAAGTTCCGATTTGTGTCTCGAAGCTTTTAAAGGCGCTCGGGTGATAATCACTGGTGGTCTAGGTTTGATTGGCTCAGCGTTGGCCCGGTGCCTTGTGGCGCTCGGTGCCGAGGTTCTCCTTATCGACAGTATGATCCCAGAGTATGGTGGTAATCTAGCTAATATTACCGATATCCGTGATCGCGTGGCAGTCAACATTGGCGATATCCGCAGTGACTATGTTTTACGATATTTACTCGCCGGTCAAGATTTTCTTTTCAACCTTGCCGCGCAGACAAGCCATCTGGACTCAATGACCGCACCCGGAGATGATCTCGCGATAAACTGCGCGGCCCAACTCCAACTGTTGGAAGCATGCCGCACGGTGAATCCGGGTATCACCATCGTCCATGCCGGGACCCGCCAGATCTATGGCCGACCAAACTATCTCCCGGTCGACGAACGGCACCCATTGCGACCCGTCGACGTGAACGGCGTCAATAAGATGGCCGGGGAAGCCTATCATCTGCTTTTTCATGACGTTTATGGAATCAAGAGCCGCTCCTTGCGTTTAACCAACGTTTACGGGCCGGGGATGCGTATCAAGGATGCTCGACAGACCTTCCTAGGCATCTGGCTGCGCCGGCTGATCGAGGGGGAGCCCTTTGAGGTCTGGGGCGGCGAGCAGCGCCGGGATCTGCTTTACGTCGACGATGCGGCCGAAGCGTTCCTCCATGCCGCGGTTACTCGGGAAGCTGAGGGGTTGGCACTTAATGTTGGCGGTGACGAACCCTGCAGTTTGGTAGATCTGGCCGAGGCGATCATCGTGGCTCATGGCGGGGGGAAATACGAGATTCGAGAGTTTCCGGCGGAGCGCAAGCGCATCGATATCGGTGACTTTGTAACAGACGACCGCCGATTTCGCATAATCTCCGGCTGGCGCCCGCACGTCCGCCTCGCTGATGGGCTTCGTCGGTCGCTTGACTATTATCGTCAGCATCTGGCGTACTATCTGTGAGGGCTCGTGGCCGGGAAAGCGCCTATTGGTCCGATCCCCCAGACCGACCCCCGTGCAGGCTATTTAGCGCATCAGCCCACGATTGACCGTGCGATCTCTCGCGTTTTGGAGGGCGGCAGCTATATTCTCGGTAAAGAGGTCGAGTCGTTCGAGGCCGCCTTTGCCGATTTCGTCGGTGTTGCTGATGCCGTCGGCTGTGCATGCGGGACGGATGCGATCGAGCTTGCTTTGCGTGCCTGCAACATCGGTGTCGGTGATCTTGTGTTTACGGTATCGCATACTGCAGTCGCGACCGTCGCGGCGATCGAACGGGTCGGTGCGATGGCTGTCCTAATAGATGTCGAGCCAGGAACTTATACGATGGCGCCACACGAGCTTTCGCGCGCCTTGCAGGTACCGCACGCGGGTCGGCCTGCAGCCGTACTGCCCGTGCATCTCTATGGGCAGCCGGCCGAACTCTCCACCCTTTGCGACCTTGCCAGGGCCAATGGCTTGCGTGTGATCGAGGATTGCGCGCAGAGCCACGGCGCGCTCTACCGCGGCCGACCGACCGGATCATTCGGCGACGTCGGGTGCTTTAGCTTTTACCCGACGAAAAACCTTGGTGCGCTAGGTGATGGGGGCATGGCCGTCGCCAGGAAGCCCGCTCTCGCTGCGGCGTTGCGTGAAATGCGGGAATATGGGTGGCGCGAGCGTTACGTCAGCGCCCGCGTCGGCATCAATTCCCGTCTCGATTCGATCCAGGCGGCGATCCTTGGGGTCAAGCTCAGGAGCCTTGCGGCGGACAATGCGCGGCGGCGTACCATTGCCGACCGTTACGATTCCGGCCTGGCGAAACTGCCGCTGACGCTTCCGAAGCGCCGTACCGACGCGACCCATGTCTTTCACCAATATGTGATCCGCCTCGCCGAGCGCGACGCGTTGCGCGACTGGTTGCACGCTGCGGGGATCGGTACCGGCATCCACTACCCGGTTCCGGTCCACTTGCAGCCTGCGTATCGCGGACGTCTCGCTGCCGGCCCGTCAGGCCTCGGCGTAACCGAGCGCGCGGCACGACAGATCTTAAGCCTGCCGATGTATCCGCAACTCTCCGAAGAGATGATTGATCGGATTATCACCCAAATCCAAGGATTTTTCAGCCGACTAAGATAAGCTGGTGAACGCTGGCTCGCTCAATTCTGGTCAACGAGCAGCACGCCGCTGCCGATCGCTAGAGACCGGCAATCTGAGGCCAGCCGAGGGGCTCCTTCCCTAGAAGATGAGCGAGCACCGCGACAATCGCGCAGCTCCCCGAGCCCGAAGGGAAGGCAATGGAGACAGGGTCTTCTTTAGACTAACGACACGATATCGCAGACTGTCGCCAAGGTATAGATGACAAAGCTGGCATCATTGGCGGGCTAAAGAAATTGCCCGACCATCCATCGTCAAACAATTTTTGCAAGATCTGCCCGCTGGGCCCCCAAGCATAATAGCCTGCCATGAGGTTGACGTAATAGACCGCCAATGCATTCAAGCGCTCTTGGAGAGCCAACTTGGTGACCCGTCCGTGGCGGTATCTTGAGGCTGGGTATATCGCACTTCCTTCACAACAGATTGAGGCTTCTGGTTGGCGGTCAGATAGAGTCGGCCGAGATATTCGCCGATGATACCGAGGATCAACAGCTGCACCCCTGAAAGCAGTAACACCGCCGCCATTAGCGAGGCCCAGCCTGGCGGCGGAGACCAGAACAGCGCCTCGCCGATCGCCAAAGTTACTCCGACCGCTCCGAACGCGCTCAAGGCGAAGCCGGTTATCGTGCTGATCCGCAGAGGCATTACCGAGAAGTTAACGAACAAGTTTATCCATAACCGCGAGAGCCGGCGCAGCGTATAGTTGCTGCTTCCCGTAGCACGCGGAAGGTGGGCGACGAGCAGTCGATCGATGTCGTGCGTCACCTGAAGGATTAATCCATCGACATAGGGAAAGGGACCCTCGTAGCGGATGATCTCCCGCGCGACGAATGCGGTCATGCAGCGGAAGCTCGACAGATACAGGCCTTTCGGTTTATCGAGGACGAAATCCGCAACCCGGTTCGCAAAGGCACTGCCTAGGTTGCGCCACGCCGCGTGCCGTTTATCCTTGTAATAGGTGTAAACGACGTCCTTGCCGTTGCGCTGGGCAAAGGCCAGAAGGCGCTGCACCTCCTCCGGCGGATTCTGTAAGTCATCGTCCATCGTGATGACATGTGCCCCGCTCGCGTAACGCAGTCCTGCCATTACCGCATTATGCTCGCCGTAGTTGCGGGCCAAACTGACAATCGTCATTGGTACGCGCGCCTTGTCGAACAGGGCGTGACACACCGCAAGGCTATCATCTGCGCTGCCGTCATTGACAAGCACGATCTCGTGTCCGCCCGCGATCGAGAGATTCTCGAGCATGCGAACCAAATCGGCGATGCTGGTCGCCCCGTTATAGACCGGAATCACGATCGAGAGTGCGAGGCGATGCGGTACGGTCTCAAGGTTCTTAGCCAAGAGCGGAGTCCCCCTTGGTAGCGATCGCGATAATCGAGCCGCCGAATGGAAGTCTCAATCCCCTTCTAAATAAGGTGGTTTCGAAGGTTGTCGCGACGCGGCACAGCAGGTCGATCAGGCGAGGGTATTCCTTAACATCGCTGGTCTTACCGCCGCAGTTAGGAAGAAACTTCCGCGTTATCACCATTAATGGAAATAACACAGCGTTCCAGTATGTAGTATAAACCATACGGAAACCGGCAGATTCTAAAAGCCGGCGCACGCCTTTCGTGGTGTAACGCCGGACATTATGCACCGCGGCGTCATGTCGCGACAACATCCAGCTGTACGCCGGCACGTTAACGACCAGGCAGCCGTTGTCCGCGAGACAGCGGCGGAATTGCAGCACGGCGGAGTGCTCATCGACAGCGCTATGGCACAGCACGTCAATACTAAAGACTGCCGCAAATACGCCTTCCGGGAAGGGAAGCGCGTTGATCGATCCGACACACACCGGCCGGGCGCTCTTGGCGGCTGCACGCTGACAGGCTAACGGGTCGACATCGAGCCCGAACAGAGCGCGATTGGGATAGCGGGCCGCCAGTTGTGCGAGGAAACCGCCCGTCCCACAACCTGCATCCAGGATCGGTTGCCCTCCGGCATCGAGTGGCACTTGCCGCCATGAGAGGGTCAACAGGTTCCGATGACTGGCGGCGAACCACCACATTCCGCCCTCGAGGTGGTCGAGCTTATGGTATTCGGAACGCTCCATCCGCCGTCCCTTGGGACTCGGTCGTGTCAGGTCCGATCGTGACCGCAAACGCAAAACGCCAGCTCAGCCGTGCGTATTCCGCAGCGCCCAATGGGGCACATGAAAAGAGGATCACGGGCTGACCGATCTCCACACGGGCCGCGCCAATGCACCCCCCAGCGGTCGTTGCTCGGCGAATGTGCGGCGGCGATCAAGTACCACTGAGAGAAGAGCCCCCATGCGCTCGACCCGGTAAACGGGCCGACCGGGCAGCGAGCGATCGCAATTGTCTTTGGTGAACGCGATGAAGAAATCGGCCTGAGTACGTTGGCGGG
>Ga0306921_10006170_pt1 | contig 12496 bp, 13 predicted proteins | sample sta12Cox44000080_FD_203760 | JGI IMG/M metagenome (GOLD analysis project Ga0306921, IMG submission 203760) | Lab enrichment of tropical soil microbial communities from Luquillo Experimental Forest, Puerto Rico - statoxic.12C.oxic.44.000.080 (v2)... | ecosystem: Environmental > Terrestrial >... | reverse complement strand
GATTCGCGAAGGCGTTCTTTTTGGCGGATCATGCGGTCCAAGGCGCGCTTGCAGATCACAAAGATCAGACCGCCGGTCGCGAGCACGAAACTGACGCCCTTGATGATCTCGAGCGTGGTGATGGTCGCCGGATGCTGAAATTCGCGCAGCACCAGCTCACTCGATATGACGACCCAGACCAGCGAGATGAACACGTAGAGGAGCGCGATGTGGGTGGGCGTGAGTCCGATCTTCGACTTACCGGGTTCAGGCACAGTGACAGCCCCAAGTTGCGATGGCGGGATTATAGCCGCAGGAATGATGAGACCGGAGCGGAAGTTTCAGCGGCGGGCGGCAGGCTTGGGGGCGGGAGTTGGTTTCGGCGAGCGCTTTGGAGCGCGGCGCTGCTTGATGGGCTTTCCCAGCGTGCGGTAGCCCGATTGAAAGTAGAGCAGGGGGCGGCCTTCATGCATTACGAGGTCTTCGACCTCCGCGATGAAGATAGTATGGTCTCCGGCGTCTTGCGCAGAGTGCAATCGGCACTCGAGATAGGCGAGAGCACCGTGGAGGACCGGCGTGCCGTGCTTGGTGCGGTCGAAGCGGGCACCGGCGGCATCTACCACGGCCTCGTGTCGCGAGGTGCGGGCATAGTGCTCAGAAATCGCGTGCTGATTTTCGGCGAGTACGTTAATGCCAAAACGCTTCTTTGCGCTCAGATGAGAGTGAGTGCGAGCGCGCTGGTCGACGCAAACCAGTACCAGGCGCGGGTTCAGTGAGACTGAGGTGAAGGCATTCGCCGTCATGCCGTGCACACCGGCACCCGAGTCCACCGTAACGATGGTAACTCCAGTGGCGAACGAACTCATGGCTTTGCGGAAGTCGGCTTGGGAAACGCTCATGCGCGCATCACTCCCGGCCATGCGGCGGGAGCCTTCGGTTTCTGGCCTAAAGGTATCACGGAGGCACCTTGGGGATTGGTGCAGGTCATGTATGATTTCGGAATCTGAAGTCGAGCCTAAGGCGTTGGCCAGGAGACGTGAGAGTTTGCAGCAGCCGAGCGCGGAAAAGTCGCAGCGGGCGGGGACGCTGGAATGGTCGAGCAGCATCGCGGATCGCGGGCTGTCGCGTGAGGAAGCCTGCGCGCTCATTCAGTGTGAGGATGCGGAACTTCCCGAACTGCTGCAGGCAGCGCGTGCGGCCAAAGAGCGCTTCAAGCCTGGACTTGTTACCTATTCTCGAAAAGTCTTTATCCCGCTCACCAACTTGTGCCGTGACTACTGCGGGTACTGCACATTCCGCCGCGATCCGGGGGAGCCCGGCGCTCACACAATGACTCCGGAAGAAGTTTTGGCGGTGGCGCAGCAGGGTGAGCGGATGGGATGCACTGAGGCGCTGTTCAGTCTTGGGGAAAAGCCGGAACTTCTGTTTGCCGAGATGCGCGAGACGCTGCAAGCGCTCGGCTACAAGTCCACGCTGCAGTATCTGGAAGCAATGTGCGAGCTGGTGTTGCGTGAGACTACGCTGCTGCCGCATCCGAATCCGGGGTTGATGAGCGCGGAGTGGATTGAGCGCCTGGCGCAGGTTTCGCCAAGCATGGGCTTGATGCTCGAGACGACGAACGAAACATTGATGCGGCCAGGGGCCGCGCATGACAATGCCTCAGACAAATTACCATCCAAGCGTCTGCGCACCATGGAAGATGCAGGACGGCTCGGGGTTCCCTTCACAACCGGGTTGCTGATTGGCATTGGCGAAAGCTTGGAAGACCGGGTGGATACGCTCATCGCGATTCGCGCGTTGCATGAACGCTACGGGAATATTCAAGAAGTGATTGTGCAGAATTTCCGCTCGAAGGCAGCGATCCCCATGCGCGATTGGCCCGAGCCTTCCAAGGGCGAGATGTTGCGGACGATCGTGGTGGCCAGGCTGCTCATGCCGAATGTGAATCTGCAGGCTCCACCCAATTTATCGGATCCTTATTACGCGGATCTGCTTGACGCTGGCATTAACGACTGGGGCGGGGTCTCTCCGCTCACGCCTGATTTCATCAATCCGGAAAAACCGTGGCCGCACGTGGATCAACTGCGGGCGCGAAGTGCGGAGAAGGGGTTGCGGCTTGAGCAGCGGTTGCCGGTCTATCCAGAGTATCTGCCGCTGGCAATGAGGCGCGGAGGATTGCTGCAGCAGCGTTTAGAAGCAGCAGCCAATTCCGATGGCCTGGCGCGGAGGGCAGCGTGATCACGGTACTCACGGGCGGCACGGGAGGCGCGAAGTTCGTCGATGGGCTGCGCCAAGTTGTGCCAGCGCAGGACATCACGCTGATCGTGAATACGGGCGACGACCTGATGTGGTGGGGACTGTATGTCTCGCCCGACATTGATTCGATCACATATGTGCTGGCCGGGCTGCTGAGCCGTGAGCGCGGCTGGGGCGTAAAAGGCGACACGTTTTTCTGCCTGCAGGCGATGGGGCAGCTCGCGCAGCCGACCTGGTTTCATGTAGGCGATCGCGATCTGGCGATTCACATCCTGCGCTCAAAGCTGCTCGCTGAAGGCAAGACGCTTTCGGAGGTAACCGGGGAGATTTCTGACAAGCTGGGAGTGAAGGCGCGCATTCTGCCCATGACGAACTCACGAGTCGAGACCCGGGTGGGAACGCCAAGCGGCGAGTTGAGCTTCGAAGAGTATTTCGTGCAGCGCTGGTATCAGGATCCGGTCCAGTCAATTCGTTTTGCGGGAGCGGCGGACTCAGAACCCGCGCCAGGCGTAATCGAGGCGATCGTTTCAGCGGACACGGTGCTGCTCGCGCCGAGCAATCCGGTGACCAGCATCGGACCCATTCTCGCAGTACCGGGCGTGCGAGAAGCGCTGCAAAGGACAAAAGCGCGGATCGCCGCAGTGAGCCCCATCGTTGCCGGAGAAGCCGTAGCCGGGCCGGCGGGCATTCTGATGGCCTCGCAAGGATTGCCGGTTTCGATTGCGGGCGTGGCGCATGCTTACCATGACTTTCTCGATTTGCTGGTCGTGGATGTGCGCGACGCGCCGGCGGCCGAAGAACTGCGAAAAACGGGTCTTCGCGTGCACACTGCGAAATCCATCATGCGAACTGCGGAAGAGAAGGCGGATCTGGCCCGCGCGGTACTCGACGCAGTGGGCGGGCCGATGGCGGCGCACGCGGGCCACGACCAGTCATGATCCTGGTCCCGGTCAAGGATCTGAAGAATGCGAAGCAACGGCTCTCGGCCGTGCTCGACCAACCGACACGCGCGCAACTCGCACAAGCCATGCTGGAAGACGTACTGGAAGTGCTCGCCGCATGGAGCAATCGTCCGGAAGTCGCGCTGGTCACGCGGGATTCGTTCGCACTCACACTGGCGAGCCGGTTTGATTTCCAGGTCATTGCAGATCATGCGAACACGAGCGAGACGGATGCGATTGCCATGGCGACGTACATCTGCGAGATGCGGCACATCCACAGCACGCTGGTGATTCCGGCGGATATTCCGTTGCTCGCGGCGGACGAGTTGCAGCAGATTTACGACACGGCACCGGCCCAGGGAGCAGTGCTGGTGCCTTCTGCGGATGGCCGCGGCACAAATGCGGCGTTCCGGCGTCCGCCGGGACTGTTTCCCCTGCGCTTTGGAGATGACAGCTTTCAACCGCACCTCGCGGCGGCGAAGGCGACCGGTATGCCGTGCGTGGTGTTGAAGCTGGCAGGGATCGGCGTGGACGTGGACAATCCAGCGGACCTGAAGCAATTGATCGAAGCTCCAGGGCAACGAAAATCGCAGCAACTGGCGCGGCAGCTGAGGCTGAACGACTCTCCAGTCGGCGCGAGCGAGTAGTCGATGCAGGAATTACGCATCATCCCGCTGCGGGTAGAAGGAGAAGTTCGCGCGGGAGACTCACTGGCGGATTGGGTGGAACGCGGCTTGCGAGTGGCGAAACTCAAGTTGGCGGCCGGCGACGTGCTGGTCGTAAAACATAAAGTCGTTTCTAAAGCTGAGGGTGCGCTGGTTAATCTGGGGAGTATTCGGCCGACTGCGCAGACAAAAGTGTGGGCGCGACGTTATGATCTGGACGCGCGAGTGACGGAAGTGGCATTGCGCGAGGCCAAGCGGGTCGTGCGGCGTAAGCGCGGCGTGCTGATCACCGAAACAAAGCATGGCTTTATCTGCGCGAATAGCGGTGTGGACGTGTCCAACGTCGATGGAGGATTACACGCGCTGTTGTTACCGGAAGATCCAGATGCGTCGGCGGCGCGGTTGCATCGCGCGTTGAAGCGGCGGTTGAGAGTTTCGGTGCCGGTGGTCATCAGTGATAGTTTTGGACGGCCATGGAGGGAAGGACTAACCGAGGCTGCGATTGGCGTGGCCGGATTAGAACCAATCCACGATTACCGTGGGCATCGCGACCCGCATGGATACGAGCTACGTGTGAGCCTGCACGCAGTTGCCGACGAACTGGCTTGCGCGGCAGGCCTGCTCTGCGGCAAGCTAGCCGGAACACCTTTCTGCATCATCCGCGGCTTCGGATACCGCCCGGGCCGGGGACGCGCGCGTGAGTTGATTCGCCCAGCGGCTTACGATCTGTTTCGCTAGGAGGCTCGCCGTGGGTTCACGGGCTACTCGACTGGAAGATTTCACTCAACTGGAATGGAGCGAGATTGCGCCTCGGCTCAGCCCGGGCGTGCGCGACTCGTTGGAAACTGTGCTGACGGGGCTCGATGGCGGCGTGCTTTCGCGTGAAGCTTGCCTGCAGCTTGCGTTTGCGGAAGGCGATGACCTGCTCGGGCTGCTGGTCGCCGCGAACGAACTGCGTGCGGAGTTGGCTGGGAATCTCATCAGCTACGTCGTTAATCGCAACATCAACTTCACGAACATTTGTTTTGTGGGCTGCAAGTTCTGCGCGTTCAGCCGCGGTCCGCGCGAGGCGGATACATATTTTCTGACGCTGGAACAAGTGGCGCAGAAGGCACGCGAGGCTTGGGAGATCGGCGCCCGGGAAGTTTGCATTCAGGGCGGGCTGCCACGCGAGTTGTCTCCTTATTACTATCGCGACATTCTGCGGGCGGTAAAGGAGGCGGTACCCGGCATGCACTGCCACGCTTTTTCGCCGATGGAAATTGTTTACGGCATGGAACTCACGGGCATGCCGGTTCGCGAATACCTGATGATGCTGCGTGACAACGGCCTCGATACTTTGCCGGGAACGGCGGCGGAAATTCTGGATGATGAGGTGCGCGGGATTTTGTCGCGCAACAAGCTCAGCACTGCGCAATGGCGAGAGGTCATTACCACCGCACATCGTTGCGGGATTCGGACGACTTCGACGCTGATGTACGGGCATGCGGAAACTCCCGCGCACTGGGTCGCGCAGCTGGCGATGCTTCGCGACATTCAGGCTGAGACCGGAGGCTTCACGGAATTTGTGCCGCTGGGATTTGTGCATCAAAACACGCTTTTGTTTGCCCAGGGGTTGGCGCGCAGCGGGCCAACGCTGGCGGAGCACCTCAAGATTCATGCGCTCGCCCGCGTGATGCTGGCCGGGTCGATCAACAACATTCAGGTTTCGTGGGTGAAGTTAAACCGCGCGCTCTCGCAGCTTTGCCTGAAGGCAGGGGCCAACGACTATGGCGGCACGCTAATGGAAGAAAACATATCGCGCGAGGCTGGAGCCACAGCAGGGCAGTACACGAGTCCCGAAGAATTTCAGGCGCTCATCCTTGAAGCTGGACGAATTCCGGCCGAGCGCAACACCACCTACTCGCGCATCCAGATTAAGTTGCCGCTGGAGACTTGGACTGATGAACGCGTGGCCGAAGCGGAGTTCGCGTGAGCCGTACGATCGCGGTTCTCGGAGGCACCGGGCCGGCAGGGATGGGCCTGTCTCTGCGCTGGGCACGGGCAGGCGAAAGGATCGTCATTGGGTCGCGGAGTATCGAGCGTGCGCAGGAAGCGGCCGCTACCATTCGTGAGAAAGCCGGTGCCAGCGCGAAGGTAGCGGGCGAAGAAAACACTGCAGCCTGTGCGGCGAGCGACTTGCTCGTTCTCACCGTGCCCTTTGAGGGTCAGGCGGGGTTGCTGAAACAATTGAAACCTGCCTTCCGCGCAAACAGCATTTTGATTGATGCGACAGTTCCTCTGGCTTCGAGCGTGGGCGGGCGCGCCAGCCGAGTGCTGGGTGTCTGGCAGGGTTCGGCAGCGCAACAGGCAGCTGAGTTGGTGCCCAAGGGAGTTACGGTAGTTGGCGCATTCCACAACGCTTCCGCCGACGTGATGAATGGCGACGACCCAGTTGACTGCGATGTGCTGGTTTGCAGCGACGATCCCGAAGCGACCAAAGTGGTGCTTGAACTCGCTGCGAAGATTCCCGGCGTGCGCGGGGTTGATGCCGGCAAGCTTGAGAACGCGCGTATCGTGGAACAGATCACCGCACTGCTGATTGGGCTGAACATTCGGCACAAGGGGCACAGCGGGATTCGAATCACAGGGCTGCCGGAAACTTCCTACCGGTCCTCGTAGCGCCACCACAACACGACACTCCCACCCTTCATGAATGTTTCCTCACAAAACGGAGTGGCGATTGAATTCCGAAATGTGCATTACCGTGCGCGCAGCGGGCTGGAAGTTCTGCGCGGAGTTGGCCTGACCGTCGAACGCGGGCAAACCATGATCTTGCTTGGGAGAAGCGGCTCGGGCAAAACCACTCTGCTAAAGCTGGTAAACGCGCTCTTCGCGCCCACCGACGGCGAGGTACTAGTCGCGGGCAAGAACACGGCGGAGTGGGATCCGATTTTGCTCCGGCGTGGGATTGGCTACGTGATCCAGGAAGCGGGACTGTTCCCGCACTTCACGGTCGCTCGCAATATCGGCCTCGTACCGAAAATGCTGGGCTGGCCCGATGAAAAAATCAGCGCGCGGATGAATGAACTTCTCGATCTGGTTGGGCTGGAGCGCGGAATCACTGAACGGTACCCCAGAGAACTTTCTGGCGGGCAGCGGCAGCGTGTCGGGGTAGCGCGCGCACTGGCCGCCGATCCTCCGATTCTGTTGATGGACGAGCCTTTCGGAGCGCTCGACGCCATCACCCGCGACGAACTGCAGCGCGAGTTTCGCGCGCTACAGCAGCGACTGCAGAAGACCATCGTGTTTGTGACACATGATTTGCGCGAGGGCTTGCTGCTCGGTTCGAACATCGCGCTCCTTGAAAGCGGGCAACTGGTAACGAATCTTTCTCCTGCCGAGTTTCGAAACTCCCCTGATCCGCGTGTGCAACGTTACATGCGCGCGTTCGAGGACGGTCCTCCACACGAACAACGAGGGGCGCAATGAACCTTCTGCAATTCTTTCGGGAGAATCAGGCGCAGGTGCTGGAATCGACACTTGAGCACTTGGGCATGGTCGGTATTTCGATGTCCATTGCCGTGCTGATCGGGATTCCGTTGGGCATTCTGATCTCGCGGCATCCCGCGTGGAACAAGCCTGTAATCGGCGGCGCGAACATTATTCAGACGATTCCGAGCCTCGCGCTGTTCGGCATGCTGCTGCCCGTGCCTTGGATTGGCGCGCGCGCCGAGCGATTGTCGGTTCTTGCTCTCACGTTATATGCGCTGCTGCCTTTGATCCGGAACACGTACGCCGGCATCAAGGGCGTCGACCCTGCGGTGGTGGAAGCTGGACGAGGTATGGGAATGACCGACCGCCAGGTTTTGTGGCAACTCGAACTGCCGCTCGCACTCGGCGTGATTCTGGCGGGAGTGAGGGTGGCAACTGTAATCTCGGTAGGCCTCGCGACCATTGCAGCCGCGGTGGGCGCAGGCGGTCTCGGCGAGTTTATTTTTCGAGGGCTCGCTTCGGTCAACAATCAGCTGATCCTGGCGGGTGCGATTCCAGCAGCTGCGCTGGCGTTGCTAGCCGACACACTGCTCGGCTGGCTGGAGAGACGAATGACCCGGCAGAGCGCATCCGGCGAAGTCGCGGCCGGGTGAATCGATGTTTCGTCCTGACCGGTTCGCACCGAAATCGACGGAATGAAGTTCGTCTCCCAAATCACGATCCTACTTGTGATGATCGCGCTGCTTGCGGGCTGCGATCGTCATCGCGCAGATCGGGTGGTGATCGGCTCCAAGAACTTCACCGAGCAAGCTGTACTAGGGGAAATCTTCGCCCAGCAGCTGGAGGCCCGCACGAAATTGCAGATTGAGCGCCGATTCTACCTGGCGGGCTCCTTCATCTGCCAACAAGCGATTGTGAGCGGCCGCATTGATATGTATCCGGAGTACACGGGAACGGCGCTCACTGCGATTCTCAAGGAACCGCCCCAGCGGGGAAACGACGCGGTATTCCAACGCGTGAAGAGCGAGTACGAGCGGCGGTTCCAGCTCACGCTCGCGCCTGCGCTCGGATTCGACAACACGTTTGCGCTCGAGATTCGCGGTGACGATGCCCGCCGCCTGCAGATCAAGACAATTTCGCAGGCCGCACAATACACGCCGCAATGGCGCGCCGGGTTCGGCTACGAGTTTATGGAGCGCGCGGACGGCTATAAGGGTCTGGTGGCGACGTATGGCCTTCGCTTTGCGGGGACGCCGCGCATCATGGATCTGGGACTGCTTGCCCGAGCGCTTACAGAAAAGCAAGTAGACCTTGCGGTCGGGAACGCCACCGACGGGCTGATTCCCGCGCTCGATTTGTTTGTGCTGGAAGATGACCGCCACTACTTCCCCCCTTACGAGGCGGTGCCCGTGATCCGCGAAGAAGCTTTGCGGCTGCACCCGGAGGTCGGCCCGGCGCTGTCCGAACTCGCCGGCAAAATCTCCGATTCCGACATGCAGCAGTTAAACTACGCTGTGGACGGCCAGCACCGCGATGTGAAAGAGGTTGTCCGGGAGTTTCTCCGGCAGAAGGGGCTGACTCGTTGAGCGACAACCGTGATCTCGACGCCACCTGGAAATATCACAACGGCACAAAGCATTCGTATCTGAGCATCCGGCTGCATCCGCACGAACTCGATTGGGAAAACCAGCCCCTGCTGTTCAAGATTTATCCCACGCTCGAGGTGTTGCGGCTTCCCAAAGATTTTCGACCGAGCGGTGTGCCAGCGCTTTCGGCGATCGCGAGTTCTGGGATTCCAGCGGGGAAGGAAGTATCGGGCGACGTATTGCCATCGCTCGATACTCTCGCTCAGCTCTTGTTTTTCAGCGCGGGCGTAACCCGCAGCAAGAAATATCCAGGTGGAGAGACGTTCTTTCGAGCGGCCGCGTGTACCGGCGCATTGTATGAGATCGAGTTGTATGTCGTGTGCCAGGACTTGCCCGGACTTGCCGCTGGCGTTTACCACTTCGGCGCGGCCGAGTTCGGGCTGCGGCAGTTGCGCTCCGGCGACTACCGGAAGGTCTTGGTAGATGCGACCGGCGCCGAGCCGCCTGTGGCCAACGCGCCCGTCATCATTATTTGTACCGGGACCTACTGGCGCAATGCATGGAAGTATCGTTCGCGAGCTTACCGTCATTTTGGCTGGGATAACGGAACCCTGCTGGCGAACCTGCTGGCGACCGCGAGCGCTCTGGAACTTCCGGCGCAGCTGGTCTTAGGATTTGCGGACGCAGAAGTAAATCGGTTGATCGACGTGGACGCGCAAAAGGAAGTTGCGTTTTCGATGGTGGCGCTGGGGCACACATCGAGTAAGGCGTCCACGTCTCCTGGCTTTGAACCGCTCGGGCTTCCGGTGGTGGCGTACTCGAAAGAAGAAGTGGATTATCCCGCGATGCGCCAAATGCATGTGGCGTCGAGCCTGCGCCCGGCGGAAGTGGCAGCGTGGCGCGCCACGGAGTTGAAAAGGAATTCGACAACAGCATCGGGTTCCGCAACCACCCTGCAGCCAATCTTAGATTCGGCACTCCCCAGTGACACCCTTGAGGCGGTAATTCAGCGGCGAGGATCCACGCGCCGCTTCGCTCGCGAAGCGATTTCGTTTGCACAGCTCTCGACCATCCTGGGGCGCGCTACGCACGGCAGTCCGACTGATTTTCTTCCGGCGAATGGCGCGCTGCTGAACGATCTCTATCTGATTGTGCATAGTGTTGACGGTCTCAAGCCTGGCGCGTACTACTATGCGCACGAGCGAAAGCAGCTGGAGCTTCTCAAGGAGGGTGACTTTCGCAAGCAAGCAGGCTATCTGGGTCTCGAACAGGAACTCCCAGCCGATGCGAGCGTGGATGTCTTTTTTCTCGCCGATCTGCACACGATCATCGCCGCTTACGGCAATCGCGGGTATCGCGCCACCCAACTTGAAGCCGGGATCGTCGGGGGGAAGCTCTACCTCGCGACTTACGCTCAGCGGCTGGGGGCTTCGGGCCTCACGTTCTACGACGACGATGTCGTGAACTTCTTCTCTCCGCATGCGAAGGGCAAGAGCGCGATTTTCCTAGTTGCGCTCGGCAAAAGTATCAAGCGAACCGCATGACCTGCACCAGACCCGCATTTTTCGGCCGTTTTGAGAGCGTGCGGTACCTCACGTCCATCCGTGACCGGCGTCACACCCTGGTGAGATAAGGCTCGTCATAATTTATGGGAGTCTGGGAGCGCCCACCGCTCCCAAAGGGGGGGTTCCCGGTGCCAAAAGGACGAGTTTCTATCGTCGTGGAGCGCTGCAAGGCCTGTGGATTCTGCGTGGAATTCTGCCCGACCAAGGTGCTTGCACTGTCTTCCGCATTCAATTCCAAGGGCTACCATCCGCCGCACGTGGTCGCGCCCGAGAAGTGCAGTGGCTGCGATTTATGCGGCATGTACTGCCCTGATTTCGCGATCTACGGACAAAAGGTCGCCGAAGCCAAGGGTTCGGCTAAGCCGAAAGCGGAGGCATCGCATGAAAGCTGATCCGCGTGGCGTCCTGACCGGCACGCATTTTTTAGACGGCGATCACGCCTGCTGCGAAGGTGCGCTGGCCGCGGGCTCGCGCTTCGCCGCCGGCTATCCCATCACGCCTTCGACGGAAGTGGTGGAGCGGTTCGCGTCGCGCGTGCCCACCGTCGGCGGAACCTTCATCCAGATGGAAGACGAGCTGGCGGCGTCCATCACACTGCAAGGCGCGGTGTGGGGAGGAGCGAAAGCATTCACCGTCACCTCGGGCCCCGGCTTCTCGCTGATGATGGAGCACATCGGTTATGCCGCCATGACCGAGACACCGTGCGTGTTTGTGGATGTACAGCGCGGCGGGCCATCGACAGGGCTTCCCACGCTTCCCGCGCAAGCCGACATGATGCAGGCACGCTGGGGCTCGCATGGCGACTACGAGATCATCGCGCTGTGCCCGAATTCTCCGCAGGAATGTTTCGATCTGACGATCAAGGCATTCAACTTGGCAGAGGAATTTCGCGTTCCTGTGATGTTCATGATGGATGAAGTTGTCGGCCACATGACCGAGAAAGTCGTGATTCCTCCGGCCGATCAGATCGAAGTCGTTCCGCGGCAACACACCAAGAAGTCTGTCGCGGACTATCTGCCGTACGGCACGAACGGCAACCAGGTGCCCGAGATGGCGCACGCCGGGGAAGGCTACAACTTCCACGTGACCGGGCTCACGCATGATGAGCGCGGCTATCCGAACATGACGCCGCAGACACAAGACAAACTGGTGCGGCGCCTGCAAAACAAGATTCTCGATGCTGCTGACCGCATCACTCTTCTCGAAGAAGAACGGACAGACAATGCCGACGTGATCGTCGTCTCCTACGGCATAACTTCGCGGGTTGCGCAGCGCGGCATCGAACTGGCGCGGGCGCAGGGATTGAGAGTCAGAAAGCTACGCCTCATCACCTGCTGGCCGTTCCCCGAAAAGCGTATCAAAGAACTTGCTCGCACCGCGAAGGCCTTCGTGGTGCCCGAACTCAACCTGGGACAAATGGTGCGCGAGGTCGAGCGCGCGGCCGGACCGCATGCACGAACCGTCTCAGTGCCCCACGCCGGGGGCAGCGTCCATCGCCCTGACGACATTCTGAAGGCCATCGTGGAGGTCAGCCGATGATCAACATCACCAAGCCAACCGATGGCCAACCCGTTGCGGGCAATGTGGTCGAACCGTTTCTGCGTAGCGACCGCATGCCGCATATCTGGTGCTCCGGTTGTGGCATTGGCACGACCGTCAATTCGTTCGCCCATGCCCTGATCGACTCAAAAATCGATTTGAGGACGGTGGCTCTAGTCTCGGGAATCGGCTGCACGGGCCGGGTTGCGGGCTATGTCAATCTCGACTCGTTCCATACCACGCACGGTCGCGCGATTCCGTTCGCCACCGGACTGAAGCTCGCCAACCCGAAGCTGAACGTGGTCGTGTACTCGGGCGATGGCGATCTCTCCGCCATCGGCGGCAATCACCTGATCCATGCCGCGCGGCGCAACCTCGACTTGAAAGTGATCTGCGTGAATAACCTTGTCTATGCGATGACCGGCGGCCAGACTGCGCCTACCACGCCGGGCCATGCCATCACCTCGACCTCGCCCTACGGGCAGTGCGAG
>Ga0306921_10006169_pt1 | contig 12497 bp, 12 predicted proteins | sample sta12Cox44000080_FD_203760 | JGI IMG/M metagenome (GOLD analysis project Ga0306921, IMG submission 203760) | Lab enrichment of tropical soil microbial communities from Luquillo Experimental Forest, Puerto Rico - statoxic.12C.oxic.44.000.080 (v2)... | ecosystem: Environmental > Terrestrial >... | reverse complement strand
ATCGTCCAGCACGCCTGTGGATCCATCGATTGAAGCTAGGCGATCATCTCGCGCCGGCCGCATGGATTGCCTTCGCCGCGGAACTCTATTACGTCGGAATAGGAGATCTCCAGCGAACTATAGAGTTTAGTTAGGATGATGAGTCTCCAAACTTGCTCTGATGGGTCTAGAAACGTGAGCTCTCGTTTGGTGGCCTTGGCCCAAGCCTGCAACTCCACCAACAATCCGAGCCCAGTAGCGTCGATCTTTTCGACTCGTGCAAGGTCGATCCACACGCTCGCTTCAGGTCGCGAAAACACCATGGTGCGTAACATCTCCACTTCGACACCGAAAACCACGCGACCCGAGCATTGAAGCTTCGCCACACCGTTGAATGACTGGATTTCTATTCTCAGCATTTACACCGTCTCACGATTCCTCGTCACGCGCGTTTGCTACGTGAGTGTTGTTATTGGAAGGGACGAAGTTGGCCGCCTCGTATCTGGATCCATCATGCACGAGTCTCATTGCGGCAGCATCAATTGCCGGCTAATTGATAGACGTTACCCATTGTGTAATGGTTCCTGAGGTGCGGTGTGTTCACGAACTTTTAATCTGCATTTAGCACTCGCTGGTAGCGAGTGAGAAACATTTACACACATAACGCAGGAGTGCCGGTTCCTCCCGAAGCGATGGACGAGAGTTTGCAGGCGGTGGCTGTGCCGGTTCCGACAGTAACTGAAGATGCTTAGTTGTATCCCGATGTGAGGGGTGATGGGAACGAGTCTGCCGCAATCCGAAGTGGCGGGCAGGGAATTCGAATTTCCCGGCGACCTCGCATCGGTAGCCGGGTCCCGTGAAGAAGTTATGCAATTTGTGTGCGAATATTGCCCAAACGAAGCAGACCAGATCGACATCCTTGTGGCTCTGCACGAGGCGATGGTAAATGCAGTTGTACACGGTTGCGGCGACGACCCGGCGGAAAAGATTCAATGCTCGGTTGCGGCGGATGCCTCTGAGATTACGATAACGGTTCGGGATCCGGGATCTGGTTTCGATCCTGCGTCAGCAGACCCCGATAACTACTCCAGTAGTACGCTGACTCATGGACGTGGCATCTGCCTGATGCGTAGCATGGTGACCGAGGTCACCTTCGCGCGTGGAGGCGCCGAGGTTCGGTTGCACAAACACATCGAGCACTCCTGATCCGACTCGACTCCGCACACACGAGAAGTTGTCTCTCCGAATGAGTCTCGGACGACCGCTACGAGACCACGTTCGATTTGGGCAACACCGCAGCACCTGTGACTTTCCCATAGAAGCTGTAAGCCTGTCTTATGCCAGCGGACCCTGACGGTTGCACCAAGATCGGTGCAATAGTGCAAGAAGCCCATAAAACCGCCGCTTTTCGGCACTCCGGTATTCCATAAATTCCGTCAATATCGCTTATTAACGCTTTTAATTGGCGGTGCGAATTGGCCACGCTATACCCTCATGAGTGATCGCCAACAGACTTGACACCAGCGTGGCGGTACCTAATCCCCATCCTGAGGAGATTCATGTCAACCGAACTTCGTAATTTTTTGGCGCTTCCGTATGACGAACTGGAGGCGCTAAACCTGCACGCCAAGGAACAGCGCTTCAAGCGCGTGGCTGTCCACAAGGTTCAGGAAGAACGTCTGAAATATCTCACCGACGAGAAACGCATCAAGGCGGTGACCGTGCTGTTCAGCGACGTCGAAGGCCGCCTGCACATGCTCGATTACGACAAGAAGTTTCTGATCAAGAGCTATGACAATCTGACCTTCGATGGCTCGTCGATCCGGGGCTTCACCGCGCAGCGCGAGAGCGACTTGCGGCTATACCTCGACTGGGCCGCTTTTTACTGGGGCCCGGCCGATGTGTTTGGACCCGGCAAGATTCTCGTCTTCGGCGACGTCATTGACAAAGGAGGGACCCCATACGCGGCCGATATCCGCGGCATCCTCAAATCATTTGCCGAAGACATGTACGAGAAGGAAGGCTATACCCTCAACGCGGCGAATGAAATTGAAGGCTTCCTGTTCGCCGGCAAAGACGCGGAGCGTCACTATCACGAGACGGGAAAGTTCGAGTACGTCAACACCGGGGGCTACTTTCACTCACTACCCGGCGATCCGTTGCGGCTGTTTATTGATGCCACTGCCGAAGTGCAGCGCGCCATGGGCTTCCAAAACGAGAAAGACCATCCGGAAGTCGCGCCCTCGCAGTTCGAGATCAACTACTCCTACGGCGAGGTGGTCGCGGCTGCCGATCAGATCCAGCTTTATAAGCTGATTTGCCGCCAGGTTGCAACCAACCTTGGGATGACCGCATCGTTCCTGCCCAAGCCGGTCGTGGGCGTCAACGGCAGCGGAATGCATACCAATGTGTCTGTCAGCAAGGGCGGCAAGAACCTCTTCTGGGACCCGAAGGGCGAAGAAAAACTCAGCAAGCTGGGATGGCAATTCGTGGACCGCATCCTTACCCACGGAAACGACACATGCCTCTTGCAGAGCTCCAGCGTTAACGCCTATCGTCGTCTCGATCCGCACTTCGAAGCCCCTAACCAGCTCAAGGCTTCGGCCATCGATCGCGGCGCGATGATTCGCATTCCCATCGGCAACGAGCGAAGCATGCGCGTGGAGGTCCGTTCAGTTGCTCCTGACGCCAATCCGTACATGGTCATGCTTGGGGTGTTCAAGACTGGCTTGTTGGGCGATACCGCTAAGATCAAGAACTTGCGCCAGGCCGAACGCTATCTGCCGGACAACATCTACGACGCAATGGAGAATTTCCGTAACGCCGAATGGACCACGAAGCTTTTAGGGGCTGACGTCAAGGGACGTTACGCGGACCTTAAGCAGGCCGCTGCCGACCGCTGCCCGCGGCTGCTGGGCACGTTCGTCAAGGCGCCGGAGGTGCAGTACCACCACGACGTTTACAACCAGTTCTTGTGGAACAAGTTCTAGCGTCACGGTTGTGTTCGTGCGTTGCAAAGCTCAACCGCCCCGGGGAGGTTTCGGGGCGTTTGAATTTTAGTGCGGGGGAATCGCCCGGGTGATGCTGATGTATCGCGGGGATTGGCGATGTTAATTTCTGTTCATAGTGCAGCCAGAACGCGATGAATTTACCTCGCAAGTATAGGTCTGCGCGTAACTATCAGTTATTATCAGTTATCATTGAGCATCACCTAAGTCAGATGTGGGAAGGTACTACGTACGCATGAGAATCCTGCTCGGTTTAGGCCGCGGGCTCGCATTCTTATATCTCCTGTCCAGCGTTGGGTCGGCGTTCGGCTGCAACCAACTGCTGGCAGGCCAGTCGCTTTGGATTCGTCTGTCCAGTCCAGTTTCCACCTACACCGCGCAAGTGGGTGACCCTGTGCACGCGGTCCTTACTCAGGATGTTGCGTGCGGCGGCGAGGTTGTGTTGCCGATGGGCACGGCGATTGAGGGTGTGGTTCACAGCAAACGCAAAGTGGGTTGGGGTATCCGTCATGAGACGGCTGCGCTCGATGTCGAGTTTAACCGTGCCATCTTCGAGCTTGGCGCGACTGTCGCGATCTCCGCCCGCGTCGAGGAAGTGGAAAATGCGCGCGAACAGGTAAAGAACGGTGTGATCCTCGGTGTAATGAGCAGCGATACCTTTCAGGGCCGAATCAACAGTCGCCTGATTCATTTGCCTGCGTGGAATCCTTATTCCGATCTGGGATTGATTATCTATAAAGCGACCTTCCCTATCTTTCCCGAACCGGAAATCTATTATCCGGCTGGCACGGATATCCGGCTGAAGACCACGGCACAAGTCGAATCGATGCCTGTTGCCGTTAACACGCTGCCGAAGTCCGCCAGGACTGCGGCGGACCCAGCGCAACTCGATGCCTGGGTAGAACAACTTCCGCTGCGTTCGACGACTACGAAGTCCGTTGATGCGGACCTGTTGAATCTGGTTTTCCTGGGTTCTCGCCAGCAAGTGCAAGCGGCCTTTCGTGAGGCAGGGTGGCACAATAGCGATCCCGTTTCCACACGTTCGTTCATGCGCAACTTCTATGCGGTGCTGAACAACAGCGGTTATGAACAAGAGCCCATGATGACCTTCCTGTTGAACGGCAAGCCAGAGGACATGAACTGGCAGAAGAGCCTCAACAGCTACGGCAGACGCGATCACTTGCGCATGTGGCAATGGACGCCGCAAGGAGCAACCGATTCAGTGTGGGTGAGTTCGTGCACTCGCGACACCGGCGCTTTTCTGTCGGTGAAGCACAAGGGATTCGTGCACCACATTGCGCCCGACATTGATGATGAACGCGCCAAGGTCATTCGCGATTTGAATTTTGCCGGGTGTGTGAAGTCCGTCAGCTATGTTTCACGCACGGAGAAGTCCACGATCACCCAGAACGCCACCGGCGACCTCGTCCGCACTGACGGAGAGCTCGCGGTCGTCCAGTTGAAGGACTGCCAGCCAGTGAATCCGGAACTCGATTCGAACTCGAGCGGCGCCAAGTTCAGGCCGGGCAATCACGCTTTTCGCTACGTTCGGCGGCAAATTCTCACCTTCCGCAACGACATCTGGCGTGCGAACATCATTTACGGTATCTATGACGTCGGACGCATGGCCGTGAACGTGCTGCGCCACCCACCTGCGCTGACTTCGAGGAGAGACGCCCACACCGCCATTCCCGCGATGGCAGAATCGAACCAGGCGGAACACGGGAGCTGGTGAGGACAGTTGCGGCTCTACTGCTCCTCCCTTGGCCTGCGTGCTGCTACACGCGCCCCTACGTCGGCCGGCGCCGGTGCCAACCGACTGGGCCGAGTCCTTATTTGCCAGGCTCTCCTGCTAACGGACTGTCGAGTTTCAGCAGCTCGATGGCGTGACAAACTTCGGGAGACACAAGCAGAGTGCCATCGGTCTTGTGAACGCAGATTCGGAAGAGTGTTCCGCGATGGCCTTACTGATTACCGAACGTCCAGCCGAGGCCTGGGCTCATTCCAGAATCGCTGCTCGAAAAGGTTGCCGGAGGCTGGCTGTCCCAGTTGCCGTAGAACGAGAAATTCCACGTGAAGTTGCCCCAAAACTTGACGTGATACGTCACGTTGAGATTGGTATAGACGCGCGCGGGCTGGTTCAGCGCCGGGAAAACCGAGGCCTTCACGGTCAGATTGGTCTTGTTGAATTTGAAGAGTTCCACGCCGACAGCAGCTAGGCCGGCGATCGTGTTCTGATCTGGCTGGTGAGTAGCGGTTTGGGTATACCTCGAGTCCTGGTAGAGAAGTCCGCCGTACGCGACGATGGTGGCACAGTTCGTGTTGTTCAAGTAACGGCCGATGCCGCCACCGATATTCGACTGCAGGTCGATGTTCTGCTCCGAGCTTTGCAGAAAACCCCCCACCCCGGTGTAAAACCAATTGTTCCCCGCGCATGAGGTGATAGTACCCCGCTATCTGATTGCGGGTGGAAGTGGTGGCCCCGGTGTTACCCGTCAGGTTAGACGTGAACGAGCCGCTTGCGGACCAACGTTCCCGGGGATATTGGGCCTCCGGCCGAATTTTGTATTGCGTCGACGAATTGGGCCTTCGAATAGGTAAAACCTGAGTTGATCTCGCCGTTGAACCGGTGTCAGAAGTGTTTCGACGTCTGAAACATGTCCACGACATGGTTTTGCGAAGACAACTTTCTCACCTATATCTTCCACAATCTCAATTTGCACCGGCCGCGCCCCTTCGGTCTCTGCCGTGAAAAGAGTTCCGGTGTAGTTGTTGCCGTCCTGCGTCTTCACCAGGAACAATTGCTTGCTTTCGATGTGATGCACCTTAGACCAGTCGACTTGGGTCTTGCCCTTGATGTAATCGAAGCTGACACAGAGCACGCCCGCGTCGAGGCCCTTGATCTCGACCTGCAGGCGGTCGCCGTTGTTCATGACCAGCACGTCGGACGTTTCTCCTGCAGCGAGAGGCGCAACAAATCAGCGCCGCTTCCGCTTTCTTACGCTCGCCAATGTCGTGTTCGAGCGCCTGCTGCACGCGACGGCGCTTAGTCCGTTCGATCAACAGGTACACCACCAGGCTTGAGAGCAACAGGAGCACGGTGGCCACGGCCAGAATGACGCGCTTATGCCGCTCCCAGATACTGTATCCCGGTCGCCGGGCGGAGTGATGCGACGGCCACCAATTGCACCCCGCCCAATGGTGACACTATGTCTGCCGCGTGCTGCGGCAGTCGGGAATCGCCGCGTTCTGCGACCCGCAGTGAAAAGCCGCTCTGCGGCGTTATTTATCTTAGCCGCGGGCATTAGCCCGCGGTTCGTGTCCGTCGCGCTTGTCGTGTCGGGTTCAGCCCGGCTGAACTTTCGTTGCACGGGGCCAATCGCTCCTCGGTTAGTAGGTGCCGATACCCCAGCCTTGGACCTCCCTCGCGATTTGCGGTAACCGAATGCCTTACTAGGACTCTTCCTAGTGACGTGGTACCGTGGCAAGTCCACAATTCCAAGCAGAATCAACCAGAAACGAAAGCATACGTGGTGTGGTGTGAACCCCATCGCCGCTCGCTGGTTCCGACACCCTTGACAAGAAGAAAGAAGCCCGCCCAAGCCAGGAGGGAGATACAATATGAAGCATAAGCGGGCATTCGTAATCGCAGCATTCTGCCTGCTGGTGTGCCGCACCGCTGCGGCCCAGAAGGTCAGCGTAGACTGGGATACGTCGGTGAATTTCTCGACCTCCAAGACGTATGCTTACCTGGAGGGGAGCCACACCGAATCGGTTGATGGACCAGCGGATCGTCAACGGCATCGGGCAGCAACTGACGCTGAAGGGTCTGCAAAAGTGGACGTTAACGCCAACCCAGACCTGATCGTGTCGTACCCGGCCGCGGCAGGCTCCCGGACCCAGGTCAACACCACCGGAACCGGCGGCTGGGGATGGGGATATCGTTGGGGAGGGCGGAATGTCAACCAACCGGCATGCTCGCGGTCAAGATCGGCGACGCCAAACCCCCCAAACTATTGTGGCTTGGCGACGCCCGCGACACCTTGAGCGATAATCCCGAGAAGAATACACAGAAAATCAACAAAGCTCTTGAGAAAATGTTTAAGAAGTACCCGCCACCGTCCAAGTAACGATTTCTGGCTGTCACCCAATCTTAGTTCTTAAGCATAGGAGAGAAGAAAGCAATGACTGAAAGCAAACTACATAAGATTGCAACGGTCGTGACCCTGACGGTCGTCGTCCTCGCACTGCTCACTACGGTGGCCGTCGCCCAGTCCGTAAAGATCCAGGGCAATATCGTCAGTCGCACCGGAAACACCATGACTATGAAGGCTGCGGATGGCACGACGCTCGTTGTCCTGCTCAACGATGGCACCGATGTGCAGCAGCTCGAGGGTGCCTTCAAGGCCCGCAAGAAGGAAATGTCCATGGCTGCCCTGATCCCGGGCCTGACCTGCCAGGTGCAAGGCACGTACAATGCGCAAAACCAGCTTGTCGCGGATTGGGTCAGGTTCACGGGCGAGGACCTAGAGCAGGCCCGGTCGGCAGACGCTGCCGTTCACGAAACGAAGGTACAGGCGGCCAAGAACCAGGCTGAGCTGCAGCAGCAGGCGGATGCGCTGGCCGCACAGAACGCTGCTCTGAAGGAGCAGCAGGCCGCCATCGACAAGCAGCAGCAGGAGATCGCCGCCAATAAGGCCAAGATTGCTGCCAATAGCGCTCGCTTCGGCGAACTCGACCAGTACTACATCCTCGACGAAGTCACCGTGTACTTCGGCAACGGCCAGGTAAAGGTCGACCCGAAATACAATGACCCCTTGCTGGCACTGGTGCAGAAGGCCATGACCTACAACGGCTACAACATCCAAGTGAAGGGCTACGCCTCGTCCGTAGGCAGCGCCGCCCTGAACCAGGAGCTAAGCGAACAGCGCGCGCAGAACGTCACCAACATCCTGGTCCAGCAGGGGCATGTTCCCCTGACCAACATGCTGGCTCCGGGAGCCATGGGTGAGAGCCGCCAGGTCGGCAGCGACAAGACCGAACAAGGCCAGGCGGAGAACCGTCGTGTTGTGGTGCGCGCGCTGCTCAACAAGGGCATCGCCGGTACCGAACTGCCACTGCCGTCTACGAAGCAAAACTAATTGGATCGACTCAATAGGCTGGGACGGTACCCGCCGTCCCAGCGTTCCTGTTGATTCCCCTGAACATGAAGAATATGCCGCGGTGCCTCGCTGGTTATTCCCCACGTTGCGATGACTAGGACTTTTCCTAGGTGACGCTGCTAAGGCTGAGGCCTAACATTGCCCCGAACAACTGCGTACACGCATCAGCGCGGTTGAAAATGAATTGTGGATGGCGAAATATCCCGACGTGGGCGAACAGCGCGGCTTCCCGCTCACCGGCATCGAGAATGCACGGCCCGATACCCAAAAGGCTGGGCCACCACGCGTCGATCCCTCGAAACTCCCGTTGGATCCGAGATCGTAAACGCCACCATCTTCCAGTTTCTGCCGGGATTCAACCTGTGGAAGTGGCTGCTGTGGACGATCTTTGCCTTCCGGCTGTCGCGACTAAAGCTGAGACTGGTACCCAGCCATCCCGACGAAAACGGAGGCCTTGGTTTCCTCGCCTGTTTCCACAGGCGTCCGCTCCCATCGCATTCGCGGCAACCATTGTCATCGGAGCTACATTTCGTCATGAGATCCTGGTCGACGGTGCGCACTTGATGGACTTCAGACTGCCCGGCGTGGTCTTGGTGGCGATCAACAGTGGCCAAAGCCAGGACCCAGACCAACGCCACGCTGCTGAAGAAGATCGCCGAGCGCGGCGCGAGCGGTGGCTGGCGGTTGCGTGAGGACCCGCGCATCCTGACCCGCGTGGACGACCAGACGCGCGAGAAGGTCATCCCGGGGGCTCGAGGAGTATTGGGATGGTCTTCAACCAGAACGAGCCCTTCATGCTCAATCGCTACCACGTGGTGGACGTTGGCCATCGGATTGTTGGAGTGGGCAGTGTGGGCATGCGCGCTTACCTCGCCTTGCTCCTGGGCAATGACGATAACGATCCGCTTTTTCTGCAGGTCAAAGAGTCCACTTTGCCGGCGCATGCTCCGTACGTCGCGCCGCTTCCAAGCCTTATGGCGAACATCACGGCATGCGTGTGGTCTTTGGACAGCGCGCCCTGCAGGCTTCAGCGATATTATGCTGGGCGCTACCCACGTCGACGGGCGTCCCTTCTTCGTGCGCCAGATGAAAAACATGAAGGCATCGATTCCCGTGGAGTATCTCACCGCAGAGGCATTTTACTTTTATGCAGAGGCGTGCGGAGCATTGTTGTCGAGGGCACATGCCCGCGTTGGCGACGCTGCCGCCATCAACGGCTATTGCGGAGGATCCACAGTGCTCGACGAAGCCTTGGCAAGCTGGGCTGAAGCCTACGGCGACCAAACCGAACGCGACCAAGCCCAATTGGTGAAGGCCATTAAGTCCGGCACGGTGAAGGCAATTGAGGAGTGTGACCGAAGTTTCACAAACGTGTGCGAACCCGCAACTGAAGCCCTCCTTCGCGTTGAGGGTTTTGGATCGTTAACAAGCTGCCTACAGCGCTCTGGCTAGTGGCCCTCGCCTTGCAGTAGACTTTGTGTCACGGCAAGCAGGCGGAATGAGTGTAGTTCCTCTAACCCGGAAGTTCCGTGCGCTCTCCTGGCAATTGCGGCAAGCTCACGTGATCGCCAAAGCCCTGCACTCGCGCTATCACCCGATCGTGGCGCATATCATCCCGGTCCGCCGCTGCAATCTGGCGTGCACCTACTGCAATGAATATGACAAGGTTTCGCCCCCGGTGCCGACCGAGGTCATGCTGCGCCGAATCGACCGGCTGCACGAATTGGGTACGACCATCATCACGTTCAGCGGCGGCGAGCCCTTGCTGCACCCTGACCTGGATGACCTCATCCGACGCATACGCAGCCACGGCTCGATCGCGACACTCATCACCAATGGTTACCTGCTTACTCCCGATCGCATCCAGCGGCTGAATCGCGCCGGCCTCGATTCTCTACAGATCAGCATCGACAATGTTTTGCCCGACGAGGTCTCGAAGAAAAGCCTAAAGGTGCTTGACAGGAAGCTGCAGTGGCTGGCCCAATATGCGGAATTCAGTGTCAACATTAACTCGGTGGTGGGATCGTCGATTCAAAAACCCGAAGATGCGGTGGCGATTACCCGCCGCGCAGCGGAGCTCGGCTTTCAAACCACCATCGGCATCATCCACGACGACGGCGGCCAGCTCGTGGCCTTGAATGACAAACAACAACAGGTCTATCGTGACCTTGTCAGCATCAGTTCTAAATCGTTTTCCAGTTTCGCTTATTACCAGCAGTTTCAGAAGAACCTCGTGTCCGGAGCGCCGAACAACTGGCATTGTCGTGCGGGAAGCCGTTACCTCTATATCTGCGAGGATGGGCTGGTGCACTATTGCTCACAGCAACGCGGCTCTCCGGCGATTCCGCTCGACAAGTACGACGCGGTCGATCTGCGACGGGAGCATGCGAGCGTGAAGTCCTGTTCACCGTTCTGTACGATCTCGTGTGTGCATCAGGCGTCGATGGTTGACCAGTTTCTCGACAACCCTTTGCAGGCGCTCAGCGGCTTCTTTCCTCCCCGTCCCGGCCAAACGGAGCCTTACAATTTACCTATTTCACTTCGCCCGTTGGTGTGGCTCCTGCTGCCTAAGCCTGGCAGCAGCCGGGAGCGTATCGCTCAGACGATGAGGCAGGCGACACTCCGGTTCCTGGGCGTTAAGTGAGCCTAATTCATTCGAGATTGTGCGCAAACGAAGGATGCGATGCTCGGAATGACGGCCAGTTTTGCGATCCCGACCGTTTCAGCGACATAAAGTCATGACGTAGTGGCCTGCGAGACAGCGGCACTCAGAGTTTCGCCAATGGACGCGCGATCCCGAAAAACTTATATGCTTCCTTTCGTCCCAGCCGGTGATTGCTGGTAACTTCATCAGAAGAGGAGAACACAACAACCTCGAACACTTCCATGCCCGAGCGATTCGTATTTTCCGATCTCCGCGAGATTTTTGCCAAAGCCAATGAGGAGAAGTCCGGCGACCAATTGGCCGGGTTAGCGGCGCGATCAGAGCGCGAACGAGTCGCAGCGAAACGCAAGCTTGCTGATGTTTCGCTTGCCGATATCGTCCAGCAGCCGTTGATCGATCCCGACGTCGACGATGTCAGCCGTCTGATCCTCGAAACTTTCGAGCAGAACGCCTTGCAGTCCATCAAAAGCATGACCGTCGGTGAGTTCCGCGAATTTATTCTGGATGATGCAACCGGCGCCGCAGAACTGAAGCAGGTGCAATGGGCCATCATCCCTGAGATAGCGGCCGCTGTAGCCAAGATCATGAGTAACAAGGACCTGGTCTTGGCTGCGGGCAAAATCCGGAATGTGACAAAGTGCCGAAACACGATGGGTGAGAGCGGAGTGTTAGGCATTCGCATTCAGCCCAACCATCCGGCTGATGATGTAGGGGGCATTCTGCTTGCGGCCTTCGAAGGGTTGCTGTACGGATGTGGAGATGCTGTGATTGGGGTAAACCCGGCGTCGGATTCGGTGGCAGCTGTCACTTCGATTCTGGGCGCGCTGAATCGTCTTGTGGACACCTATAAGATACCGACCCAGATCTGTTGTCTCGCGCACGTAACCGCGCAACTTGACGCGCTGGAAAGAGGAGCGCCGGTCGATCTTCTGTTCCAGTCGATCGCCGGCACGGAAGCCGCAAACCGCAGCTTCGGCATCACGCTGACGATGTTGCGGGAGGGCAGAGAACTAGTTTTGGAACATCATGGCGAGCGCGATGTCGGGTGGAAAGGCCAGCAGGTGATGTACTTCGAAACGGGGCAGGGAAGCGCTCTTTCAGCGGAGGCTCACTGCGGGGTCGATCAATTGACGCTGGAAGCGCGGGCGTACGGAGTTGCACGCGTGTTCGATCCCTTCCTGGTGAACAGCGTAGTCGGATTCATCGGCCCAGAATATCTTTACGATGAGCGACAGATGATCCGCGCAGGCCTGGAAGATCACTTCATGGGCAAACTTCTGGGGCTGCCGATGGGTTGTGACGTCTGTTACACCAATCATGCAGCGGCTGATCAAAATTCGGCCGACAATCTTTTGATACTGCTTGGAGCAGCGGGGTGCAACTACTTCATGGGCGTGCCTTGCTCTGACGACGTGATGCTGAATTATCAGTCCACCAGCTATCACGACGCCATCGCGGTCAGAAGACTCTTCAATCTTCGTCCTGCCCCTGAATTCTTAACCTGGTTGCAGGAAGCCGGTATATATCAGGGCCCGGAGCCTGCAACGCTTGATGCACAAGCGCGGCGCCAACTCATGCGGGGATTGGAGTCGTCGCTCACGGGAAGTATCTGAATGGCGGACGAAGCAGAAAGCACTCTTGTTAGGTCGGATTGGCTGGAGCTGCTGCGGAGCGTTCGGACAC
>Ga0306921_10006166_pt1 | contig 12499 bp, 11 predicted proteins | sample sta12Cox44000080_FD_203760 | JGI IMG/M metagenome (GOLD analysis project Ga0306921, IMG submission 203760) | Lab enrichment of tropical soil microbial communities from Luquillo Experimental Forest, Puerto Rico - statoxic.12C.oxic.44.000.080 (v2)... | ecosystem: Environmental > Terrestrial >... | reverse complement strand
CGGCGAGGGTGAAGAGCACCTTGTTGAGGTCATCCATGGGCTCGCTGTCGTAAAGCCTAGCCATCATGGAGCGGAGGTACTTGATGCCCGCCTGGATGTTGGCATCTTCCTTGTGAATGTCGCCTACTTTCATTTCCGCACCGGTCCGAGGCATGAGTTGCATGACGCCGATGGCGCCAACGGAACTCTTGACATGCTGGTTCAGGCCTGATTCTTGATAACCCACCGCCATCATCAGCAAGTAATCCATGCCATATTTCTCTGAATACTTGTGAAATTCTTCCTCAGTTTGTTCAAAGCGCTTCATGCCCGCCGGGGAGACAGCTTGCTTGAGCATGTAACTCGAACCTGAGTATTCAGTGAGCACACGATTGCCAAATGCAGTGCCCTGACGATGCGTTTTGACAAATTCGTTGATGATGGCCAAGAGCTTCGGCGAGTCCTTGCGCACAGCCCATCCAGTGGCTTGCCCCGACGCAACGGCGATATCGGAGTGAACTTGCAGCTTAGTGAGCAATTTGCTCCACAGTTTTGCCGTCCAATCATTTACTACAATTGTTGGCAGCAAACCTGCATTGACCATTTCCAGAATGTCTTCGTCTAAAAGGTCCTCCGGCACGACCCGGAGCTTCATAGCAGGTTTCTTTTCCCTCTGAAAACGTTCGTTTAGACGCTCAAGATGCTCCCAGTAGCTCGATGTCTTGCGGACGAACACCTCCTTGCCCGCCAAGTCATCGACGGAAGCAAGTTGGGGAGAATTGGGCCCGGTGACCACAATCTCGTTAATGCCGCTGACAGTGGGGTCGGAAAACTCGACTAGTTTGTTGCGCTCGGGGGTGATAATTAGGCCGCCAATCAGGATGTCGAGATGGCCGTCAGTGAGGTTTGAGGTTGCCTTGTTACGTGGTGTGACTACAAAAATGACATAAATTTTGATGTTCTTGTGCTGTTGCCCTCGATACTTCTTATTCAAATACTCTTCAAATGCCTTACCGCCCTCGTAAGCGACACCGTACTGAACGCCCTTGACCGCGTAATACAGAGTCTTGGAATAGGGAACGCCGACACGGATGACCTGATGTTTCAGCATTACATCCAGATCTCCCGTCCACGGCTTTGTTGTTGCTGTTGGCGGTGCGACGACAGGAGCCTTGGTTTGCGGAGTGGATGATTGGGCAAGCCCCCCGGGGGGCACAACCGAAACAAAAAGGAGGCACGAAAAGGCCAACACCGAGCAATCTCTGAGCGGAAACATAAGTAAGAAAATATGTGAAAAATCGCTCGACTTCAATCCTTCAGGCCAGAAGGTCCTGTTATAAAAGAACCTGAACGTGTGCTGAAAATGAAAGGGTTAGAACTACGTGGGCCTTTTCATGCCTGGTGCCGGGGAAGCGGCCCTCCTCAGGCTTGCGCCTAGCACAGTTCATTCCGGAACGCTACCCTGGCTAGGTTTTGACCGAGTACAGCCAAACAGATCGGTTCTCCAGGGGAAGCATGGTCAGATCAACTGATTAGATGGTGTTGCATCGACCGGCTGAGCTGGCAACTAGGAACATGCCCGGTTTGCCGACGAGTCCCGGCATGTGAGCCGCCAGAATACGAACCGTCGCACAATCTCCGATTCTTCCTTGCTTCGCCAGGGTCTTGGGCGATGCCACCTCGGACTGGCGAAAGTCTTTATAAGATTATGTATTGATGCTACATACGATATCGCGTTCGCCTGTGCTTTCATTCGCCCCCCACCGGCAGTAATGGCACCGTTCTTTGAAAGCGAAGCCCGGCCGCCTCGATCAACCCCCTCTGAAATATGACGCCGTGTCCTTGCCACAGCTGTCTGAACACAGCCCTCCAGCAAATCTTGCCGCTGGCAGCAAGGACTCGGGGAGCCAATTGGGGGTTGTTGGGGGTCCCCGAGTCTTGTTGTGTGTCCGGGTCGGCGGACTTGCGCCGACCGTGCCTAAGTGGTTTCGCTTTAGGTTCTAGATGTCGCCCGTCCCCAAACAACTAGGGATTACCCTAGTTGAGCGAGTCCTTGCCAAAAGTTATAACTCAGCCTGATTGATTAGCTATTAAGTGCTCAGACGATAAGTACAAGTCTCTCGAAGGTCGGGAGTTTTCAGTGGAGAACCACTTAGTGATGAAAGCCGCGCTCCCACGTTGGTCTTGGTTGGCAATCGTGTGGCCCGCTGGCACCGTCTTTGCCGAGGAGGCAGAACGCGGCCTGCCGCAGTCCGCGATCAAAATCGAACATTGGGGCGGCTTCGTTACCAACTCCATGGTCGTCAGTTGGGTTGTCGCCATCGCCTTGATCATTTTCGCTAGAATCGCGACGCGCGACATGAAAGGTGTTCCCGGCGGGGCTCAAAACCTCCTGGAATGGCTGGTCGAAGGTCTGTACGGCTTTTTGGAGAGCATCATTGGCCCGCATTTGGTCAAGCGGACGTTTTGGTTTTTGGCAACTATCTTCATTTTCATTCTCTCTGCAAATTGGTTTGGTCTCATTCCCGGAGTTGGCACGATTGGATGGGGACATCAAACTCCCAACGGCTTCGAGGTTGACCAACCGCTGTTCCGCGGAGCGAACGCCGATCTGAACCTTACGTTCGCCATGGCGCTTATCTTTTTCGCCTGTTGGATCGTCTGGGCGGTGCGGGAAGTTGGTCCGACCGGATTCTTGAAAGAGTTGTTTGCGCCGAAGGGCGAGACAACTGGGTTTTTGAAGGTGCTGATGATCGTCGTTTTTTTTGCATCCGGCTGTTTGGAAATTGTCTCCATTCTGTTTCGGCCCATCTCCCTTGGTTTTCGTCTCTACGGCAACGTCTTCGCCGGCGAAACCATGCTGGATACCATGGCTCGTCTGAAGCCTGGCCTCGGCTGGCTGCTGCCTATTCCGTTTTATTTCATGGAGTTGTTGGTGGGCTTGGTGCAGGCGCTGGTTTTCATGTTGTTGTGCGCTGTGTTCACGCTGCTGATTTGTCAGCACGACGAAGCGACATCGGTGGCGAAGTCTAACACCTAGTAAAGAATTCCGTCAGCTTGACCGTGTTCAATCGCGGGAGCCGGCGAGATAGCAAAGGAAGGTACGGCCTATGTTTGCATGCATATTGGCAGGGGAGTTAAGCGGAAGTCTCCATGTTGGTTTGGCCGCGTTGGGCGCAGCGCTGGCCGTGGGATTGATCGGCATGAAAGCTTCTGAAGCGGTGGGACGTAATCCCGGCGCATCCACGAAGATTATGGTCCAGGCAATTCTGGCCATCGCCTTCGCAGAAGCAATCGTCTTCTACGCCTTGTTCCTAGTGAAACAGTAGGACCGGGAGGGCAGCGCCATGAATACTCTTATTTTTCTGATCGCCGCCCAGAGCGACGGCCAGATCGCGCAGATCGCCCGTACCTTTGGCGTAGACTGGCCGCACTTGGGAGCGCAAATCATCAGTTTCTCGATTGTGTGCGCCGTCCTCTACAAGTTCGCCTATCGGCGCATTCTCGCGATGCTGGAACAGCGGCGTCAACAAATCGCGCTTGGGATCGCTAACGCCGAAAAAATCAAAGCGGAGCTAGATAAGACCGAAAGCCAGCGTCTAGAAGTAATAGCGCAGGCCCACACCCAAGGCTCTAAATTCATCGAAGAAGCCCGGGCTGCAGCGGCCCGCGTGCAGCAAGAGGAAACCACGAAAGCCATTGCCGCTGCCGAACAGATCATGAAGAAGGCGCACGAAGCCGCCGCTCAGGACCACGATCGAATGCTTGCCGAACTCAAACGCGAGGTCGGCAATTTAGTAGTCCAGGCTACGACAACGGTCACCGGCAAGATTCTTACTGCAGAAGACCAGCGACGCTTGGCTGAAGAAACTTCCAAACAGATTGCGGTCTAACGATGAAGATCACCAAAAAAGCGAAACGCGAAGCCAAGCAGCTGTACCGCTTTTGCTTGCTGAACGGATTGCTCGACGAGAACCGTGCCAGGCAAGTCGTGCAACGCGTTGTCGCGACGGGTGACCGGGATTGCCTTCCCATCCTCACCCATTTTCTACGGTTGGTAAAACTCGACTGTGCCCAACACACGGCCACCATCGAAAGCGCCACCCTGTTACCGGCCGATTTACAAACGATCGTCCAAACCGAACTGGCGCACCGTTACGGGCTCGGGTTGACTGCGGCGTTCGCACAGCGCCTGGAATTGATTGGCGGGATGCGAATTCAAGTGGGATGCGATGTTTATGACGGCAGTGTGCGTGCCGGACTGGAAGCGTTGAAGAAACGTTTCTGAACTAAGGTGACTATGGCAGACCTACTAAATGAAATTAAGGCGCAAATCGCAGGCGCGAAGATGACGGCTGCGAAGCAAAACGTGGGTGTCATCCGCGAGGTTGGCGACGGCGTTGCCAAGATCGAAGGCTTGAGCGATGCCATGCTCAACGAGATGATCGACCTCAGCAACGGAGTCACCGGTTTGGCATTGAATCTCGACGAGACCGAAGTCGGCGTCGTGATTCTCGGAGACTACACACAACTCAAAGAGGGCGGCGAAGCACGCACCACCGGCAAGCTTTTGCAAGTGCCCGTGGGAAAGGGCCTGCTGGGCCGCGTCGTGAACCTGTTGGGCGAGCCTATCGATGGCAAAGGACCGATCAGGAGCGACAAGACCTATCCGGTGGAAAAAACCGCTCCCGGTATTATTCGCCGCCGCTCCGTCAACCAACCGGTACAGACCGGAATCATGCCGATTGATGCGATGATTCCGATTGGCCGCGGCCAACGCGAATTGATCATCGGTGATCGTGGTACCGGTAAGACAACGATCTGCATCGACACGATTATCAGTCAGGCTCGCCTGAATAAAGCCGCCGAATTGGCGGGTGACAAGGACTACCGACTGCTCTATTGCATCTACGTCGCGATCGGTCAGAAGCAGTCGACGATCGCACGCGTAATCTCGGTCCTCGAACAAGCCGGCGCGATGCCGTACACGATCGTTGTGGCGTCCCCCGCTTCGGACTCCGCCGCCAACCAGTATCTCGTGCCGTTTGCTGGCGCAGCGATGGGCGAGTGGTTCATGGATAACGGCATGGACGCGTTGATTGTTTACGACGACCTGTCCAAGCAGGCTGTGGCCTACCGGCAAGTGTCGCTCCTGTTGAAGCGCCCGTCGGGTCGCGAGGCGTACCCCGGCGATGTGTTTTACCTGCACAGTCGCTTGCTCGAACGCGCGGCGCGGGTCGGCGAGAAGTATGGCAACGGCTCGTTGACGGCTTTGCCCATCATCGAAACGCAGTCCGGCGACGTTTCGGCGTACATCCCGACTAACGTTATCTCGATTACGGATGGACAGATCTTTCTGGAAACCGATTTGTTCCACCAAGGCGTGCGGCCTGCAATCAACGTCGGAATCTCGGTCTCGCGCGTTGGGTCGGCGGCGCAACTCAAGGCCATAAAGCAAGTGGCCGGACAACTCAAGGGCGATCTTGCCCAGTTCCGCGAGTTGGCGGCGTTCGCGCAGTTCGGCTCCGACCTCGACGAAAAAACGCAAGCGCAGATCGATCGCGGCAAACGCATCATGGAGATTTTCAAGCAGGGGCAGTACAACCCGATTCCGGTGGAGATCCAGGTGGTCGTGATCTGGGCCGCGCAAAACGGTTATTTGGATCAAGTGCCCGTGGAGCGGGTGAAGGAGTTCCAGAATAAGTTGACGGAATATTTCACCACGCGCAAAGGCCAGTTGTTGGCCAAGATCGGAAGGGAAAAGGAGCTCAGCGACGCGTTGAAGACCGAGTTGAAGGCGGCCGCCGAAGAATTCAAGCAGACTTGGAAATGAACATGAAATGGTGAGATATGCTCAGCCCACGTGAACTTCGCCGACGAATCAAGTCCATCACCAGCACCGCCCAGATCACCCGCGCGATGCAAATGGTGGCGGCGTCGAAGATGCGCAAGGCCCAACAGACCACACTCAAGACGCGGCCGTTCGCCCAACTGCTGTACCGCATCCAGCGGTACGCCACGACCCACGCCCGTGAGTTCGTCCATCCGTTGCTGGAAGTGCGTGCCGCTCGTAAGCGCGCGGTGATCCTCATCGGCACGGACAAAGGGTTGTGCGGGGCGCTCAACACCAACCTGTTTCGAGTGGCAGCGCAGTTTGATCCGGCGACGACTATGTTCATTGCGGCCGGCAAGCGCGCAGCGCAGTTTGTCGCGCGGACCCACCGACAGTTGGCGGCCGAATTTTCGTTTGGGGACTCGCCGCGATTCGACGAAGCCCGGCCGATTGCCAACTTCGCTCGCGATCTATTTTTGAAGGGCGAAGTGGATGAAGTGAAGGTCGTCGCCACGCGATTCATCAACACCCTTTCACAGAAGGCCACTGTGGTGGAGTTTCTGCCGATTGGTGAAATCAAAGACCTGAAGATCCCTGGTGCGGAATCTGAAGCGGCCCGGACTTCCGACACAACCGATGTCCTCTTTGAGCCCAGTCCTGAGGAGGTTCTGTCCTATCTCCTTGGGCACTACCTAAATATTTTTATCTACAGGGCTTTGTTGGAAGCCAAAGCCAGTGAGCAAAGTGCCCGCATGGTGGGTATGAAGAACGCCACGGACAGTGCTACAGATCTGGCCAATGATTTAACCCTCGAATACAACAAGCTACGGCAGGGCAATATCACTAAGGAACTGCTCGATATTGCCGGCGGCCAGCTCGGAAATGAGTAGCGAAAGAGTGTCACATGAATAAAGGCAAAATTGTTCAAGTCGTCGGTCCGGTCGTAGATGTTGAATTCACGGAGAATCTTCCGGCCATTTACAATGCGTTGACCGTCGAATTTAAAGTCGACAAGGAGCAGGTCAAACTGACACTCGAAGTGCAGCAGCATCTCGGTGATAACTGGGTCCGGTCAGTCTCCATGTCCGGCACGGAAGGTCTCAAACGCGGCTACGAAGTCATCGATACCGGCGCGCCCATTTCTGTTCCCGTCGGAGACGGAGTGATGGGGCGAGTGCTGGATGTGTGTGGCAACCCGGTCGACGAACGAGGACCGGTCAAAACAGAGAAGTATTACCCGATCCACCGGCCGGCGCCCAAGCTAGTGGACCAATCGCCCTCGCCGCAAGTTCTTCCCACGGGCATCAAGGTCCTCGACTTGATTTGTCCTTTCCTGAAAGGTGGCAAGGTCGGCGCATTCGGCGGTGCCGGCACGGGCAAGACCGTTATCATCATGGAACTGATCAACAACATTGCCAAGCTCCACGGCGGTGTATCGGTGTTCGCAGGCGTCGGCGAACGCACTCGCGAGGGCAACGATCTCTATAAAGAAATGTCGGAAGCCGGAGTCATCAAGCAAGACAATCTCGGCGCGTCGAAAATCGCTCTGGTGTACGGCCAGATGAACGAACCGCCTGGCGCGCGCCTCCGTGTCGCCTTGTCCGGCCTTGCCATGACCGAATATTTCCGCGATGAGAAGAATCAGGATGTGCTCCTGTTTATCGACAACATTTTCCGATTTTCGCAGGCGGGATCCGAGGTGTCGGCCTTGCTCGGCCGTACCGCCAGCGCCGTCGGTTACCAGCCGACTCTTGCTGCTGAAATGGGCGTGCTCCAGGAACGTATTACCTCGACCAAGAAGGGTTCGATTACCTCGTTTCAGGCGGTGTACGTACCGGCCGACGACCTAACCGATCCGGCACCGGCCACCACGTTCGCGCACTTGGACGCAACCATCGTTTTGGAGCGGTCCATTGCAGAGTTGGGCATCTACCCGGCGGTTGATCCGCTCGCCTCGACTTCCCGGGCTCTCGCGCCGGAAACTGTCGGCCAGGAACACTATGACGTCGCGCTCGGCGTGCAGCGCGTGCTCCAGCGCTACAAGGATCTGCAAGACATTATCGCGATTCTCGGGATGGATGAACTGTCACCCGAGGACAAGACTGCGGTGTTGCGCGCCCGCAAGATTCAACGATTCCTGAGCCAGCCCTTCACCGTGGCGGCCGTGTTTAGTGGACGCGAAGGAAAACAAGTTCCGGTGGCCGAAACGGTGCGTGGCTTCAAAGAGATTCTCGACGGCAAACACGACGCTGTGTCGGAAGGTGACTTTTACATGAAAGGCGGGATTGACGAGGTCAAACCGAGTTGAGACATGGCTGACACCTTAAAACTTGAAATCGTCACCGCGGAAGGCCCGGTGTACTCCGAGGACGTCGAGATGGTCACATTGCCGGGCGTAACGGGCGAATTCGGGGTGTACCCACAACACGTCCCCCTTATTACACAGCTGGTTCCGGGCGAAATCATCGTGCGTAAAGGCGGCCGCGAAACCTTCTTTGCGACCGGCGCGGGACTCATCGAAGTTACGGGCAATTGCGTCGCTATCCTCACCGATCTGGCGGTTCAAGCCGACAAGATTGATGAAGCCAAGGCCGAAGAAGCCCGGCAACGCGCGGAAGCACGCCTCAAAGAGAAACTCTCCGACGAAGAAGTCGCCCACATCAACGCGTCGCTGGCTCGTTCTTTGGCCCAGCTGCGCGTCAAGCGGCGTCATCACAGCTGACTGACTGAGTCTCCAGTTGCGAGATCCTAATTCTTATTGCCAGAGAGGTGTACTCGTTGCCTGAGCTGCGTTATCGTGTCCTCGCTATTTCCTCCCACCCAGTGCAGTACCTGTCTCCGATATTTCGCCGCATGCAATGCAAATGCGTAAGACGCCCTGTGAGACTGCGTGCCCGAGGCACACAGCGGTCGATTTAAGGGCCGTCAGACCCGCGAACGCAATCGCCGGGAGCTTGCCCCATCAGCGAAGTCCTGATCGCTGTCTATCAGGGCTCTATCTTTTTGCGACGGCAAGTGAAGTTGCCAAATCCTTCCGTACCACAGTCGATTCCTTCTCTTTTTCATCCCGTTTGTCAAACAACCTCCGGAATCGTCGAACAGGTTTAGGCTTAGCCTTCGCTTCCGCCGTTCGGTCAACCGAAAAAAACAATTCTTTTGAGAAGAGTCTGTCGAATTGGTCGGCGATAGTTAGCCTAAGAGGAATAACACTCCCCTGCGTAAAACTACTTGGAAGCGGATCATAGTCTATTGCAAGCAGAAATCCCTCCATGGTTTGTCCGTGGCGTAGAGTCCCCGACTGCGGAATTACCTGACTCCGATCGAACTGTGATGCATCGTGCCCAAGGAAACGATAGGTTTGCGGCGAGAAGTCGTCGGCCGGATCGGGCAGCAAAGTTAATGGAACGTCTTTCCATGGAGCGCTCAACTCGAAACCGCTAATCGTTATTAGCTGATGTGCCGCCGAGATTACCTGTAAGTACGATATGATGACGGAGCCGATACATTGACTTGTTAAATAGCCTGATGAGAAGGAATTCACGCCAGGATCCCTGAATTGGCGGATGATGAGGGGTTCCTTGAATTCTTTCAGATCCAAGGGTACTCCGACTGCACGCATGCGCCGTGCAAGACCAACGTCAATCGCTGTCCACTTTTTGGACATATCTCCTCCTCCCAACGCACAGAATAAAGTCGCATAATGACGTGCATACGTGCATAACGTGCATTCGTCTTCCTTTTTCCAGAGGTCAAGGTCCTTTCTTTCGGCCAGGGACAACTTCGAGGACGCACTTGCAAGTTTCGCATCCTGGTGTGCCTTCCCGCATGGAGGGGACGCCAAGATCCATCGCGAGCTCGTGAACGCGAGCAGTAATGTCACCACAAAGGATGATTCCTCGACCGTTCCTGTCGAGCCTACTTGTCTCGAAGCCGACGGCCCGCAGTAATTCCCCGATAGAGCGCGGCGAGTGAGTAAATGCCTCACCGCGTCCGGTGTTTATAACATTCATTGCAGCAGCAATTTCTTGCACGTGCAGGCCACGCTTCTCGCCACGTCGCTCGTGGCAGAAAAACAGCAGCGCCTCAACCAGTACCGCTTCCTGGTTCGTAGATTGTAGAATTCGTGCCCGCCTATCGGTGTTCCGAAGTCGACCGATGAGCTCCGTTTGGAGATCGATGTCGTTCGAGAGACAGGCTCCCAATGAACGGCCCAATTCACGAAGGGGGGAGCTCAAATCTGCCGGATCGAACCCACTATTGCGCGTTAGCGCGGAATTCGAGACCCGAAAGGCTAACAAGGAGTTTTGGAACTTAACAGCGATCTGCTCCTCAGTTAATGGATCGAGGAAGGGGACAGACCTGAGCGTCGGCGATACAGGAATTTCCAAGCCGACGAATGCGAAAGCGTCATCGATTGGCTTTTGCACAATTACGGCTATGGAGCAAAACGGATTAATGAGATTGCCATGGCGTACGACAAATTGGCTTTTCCTAATGCAAGCGTCCATAAGGGATATAAGCTGTGGGCTTAGTTTGCGATCCCGAATGACAAGGGTTAGGCCAAATTCGAATGGTAGTGCCAGCAGCGCAACCGGCGTGATTCCCGCCAGGGGAACTCCATGAAAACAACAGCAGTTCAGAAGCCGCGTGGCTTGATCAATTTCTCTGGACGGAGGTCCAAAGAGAGTAAGGCGCGGCGCAATTGATCCGGCGTCCCGTGTCCACGTTCCGATGATAAAAAATGCCATCAATCTTGCAAAATCATTCGACAAGCCTGCAAATTTTTCGATCGAAGTCGCAAGATCAGCCAGAAGGGCAGCGGCGCTGCTGTGCGGCTGCATATTGCTGGGCAGCCGGACTGCACGGGCAAAGCTCGGCTCAAGAATATCTGGTTCGTAAACCTTGTCCTCAAGATTGACTTTCGAAGTTACGTGGCCGACACTACCGTCCCAATGCAATAGCTGGAGATCTGCAGCGTTCCTACTGCGGATCACTTCGATGACGTCTCCGCTGGAGAAGTGCTGCCCAAAAGTTTTGATAATCTCCGCGATTGTGCACCTCCAAAGCAAAAAAAAAACGCCGCGAAACTGTACTCCGTTCGCGACGTTCTCTCATGAGCCGGTGTCGCTAAAACACCGCTCCAAATCATAATTATTTTACTTCCGCACCGGGATCTTGTCCACCGAATAAACTCAAAGGTGATGTCAAGGTCGAGGGTGTGGTTCTTCCAGTCCTCGAGGAAGCGACTGAAACTCGCATAAATGGTACGGTTGACGCTGGCGACGTAAATCGGTGCGAAGGATTCTGCCCTCTGCTAGAGTTGACCGTCGATGGCTTCGGGGGTGACAAAATGCAACTTGTTCCGCCGAAGGCATATGAGAGAGCGATTGTCGTGTGAATCGAGCGCGTGAAGAGCTGAAACTGGGTCAACTTTCAGGGCATTGCTGCTTCCTCCGCGCGGGGTTATGTTACTTACAAACTCCGCATTTACACCCGTCCTTCGCACAATGCTTACAGTACTTGCAATTCTTGCAAGCATTACATGGATCCGACCCTGTGCAAGTGGACGAGTAAGATGTCAAAGGGAGTAGGAAGCCCCCTACAACCAGGATGAATAGAACGGCAAAACGTGGAAGCCGTGACTTCATTTCTCGGGACATGATATCTCCTGTCAAGGATCAGTAGTTGGAATCAGAATGAGGATGGTTCTTTCTTTGGTCAATTTCTCCCTAATTGATGAGTGCCTCGGACCAACCAAGTTGCGTAGCGGGCATCTAATCCAGCGTTCTGGCGACTCGGAACCCTACACCGGCGCTGCGGGGATAGCCGAACAGTTTCTTAATTTTCTCTGGCGCCTGTTCCGTTGGGCCGAGATTGCGCAACGCCGAACGGATTTCCTCAGGAGGGTCTCCCCAATCGCCGCCGCGCAAGATGCGGTACCAACACGACCTGCCGCCGCTCAGCTCTGCGAAGTCGCCGCTCAGTTTCAGTTCGCCGTCCGTCTCGTACGCAGAGCCGTCACTCGGCACTCCGGCGTACGAAGCAGCCAAACAATCCTGCACCCACTGCAACACGTTTCCGTTCATGTCGTACAGCCCGAAGGGATTCGGTGGGAATGAGCCGACCGGCGACGTGTACACCCAGCGGTCGCGCCCTGTTGCTAACCCGTGACCGTGTCCTTTGTCTGGGCCGTAGTTCGCATATTCGTGGCTCGCAGTCGAACCCCACGGATAGGCTGTCGTCGTGCCTGCGCGTGCCGCGTACTCCCATTCGGCCTCAGTCAATAACCTGTATTTCCGGCCGGTTCGTTGGCTCAACCAGTGCACGTAATCTTGGGCGTCCTCCCAGATGACACACACGACTGGGTGATTGTCGTCCTGGGCGAACCCGAGATTCCGCCAGGATGCAGTATTCTCCTTTTCTTTTGGAAACCCGCTATACGAGCATCCGGCGGGCGTTTCGCGTTTTGTAGCGGACACGAATTCGGCCCACTGCCCTCGCGTCACGTCAAACTTACCGGCAGCAAAATGTTGAACTGTCACCCGGTGCTGAGGGTCTTCAATGTCGGAGCTGCCCGGCTCGTTAGCGGGGGAACCCATCATGAAGGTGCCCGCCGGAATCACCACCAACTCAGGACACTCAGGGCAATCGCGGAAGGCCTGTCCAGGCTGCCAATCTTTTGAAACA
>Ga0306921_10006161_pt1 | contig 12502 bp, 12 predicted proteins | sample sta12Cox44000080_FD_203760 | JGI IMG/M metagenome (GOLD analysis project Ga0306921, IMG submission 203760) | Lab enrichment of tropical soil microbial communities from Luquillo Experimental Forest, Puerto Rico - statoxic.12C.oxic.44.000.080 (v2)... | ecosystem: Environmental > Terrestrial >... | reverse complement strand
TATCAACGAGCAAGGTGAAATTCCTCCTCTGGTGCATCCTGTTCGTGCTGTGCTGGCCGCTCGCGCTGCTGGCGCTGATCGTGTACCCGCTGATCTGGATCCTGCTGATCCCGTTCAGGCTCGTCGGCATCGCCGTCGACGGAGCACTGGGGCTGGTGCGAGCGATCGTCATGCTGCCCGCGAGGGTCATCGCGGGACCTCGATATTTCTAAGCGAGCCGCAGGGGCTGCGTTCAATTCGATCTGGGGCGGACCTTTCGTCCCCCGCGTGAGCAGGCCCGTCAGCAGACTGGCTTGTAGCGCACGGCTTCAGCCGTGCGTTCGATTGCACATTCGTACCCCAAGCGGCTTATCTGTGCATTGTGCTGCAGGGCTAAAGCCCTGCACTACTCGCGGGCGGGCTACTTCCGGGCCGGCTTCTGGCGTCGCGATCGTTCGTAGATCCTCGTTTCCACGGTGACGCCCAGCGCGACGTGCTCCGTAAGATCTACATGGTCGATGCAACCCGTCAGGACCGACTTTGCGACAATGTCGGGCTGCTTTTCGGTATCGCAGTCCTCACCATGGTGCGGCGGATCGGGCGGAAACGGCCGCGGGCGATGTGTAGACACGGCAATTGCTCGTTTTCAGGGGCAAAGTATGTGCCGACGATGCGAAGCCAATCAGCCAGGGATTTGGCACTCCACTTGCGCAGCACTTAGGCGCGGTGGTGTGCGATCCGCATTCCGTGACTAGCTGAAGGTCAGAAACGGTGCGCGTTAGCGGTCGGTACCCACCCCCTGATGGGGTTCGATGCTGCCAATCCAAGGTCGGACTGATTTATTGGTCCTGGCGCTGCTCTGCCTGCTGTGCGGGCTCATCGCTATCGCTCTACGCCGGTTTCGCACCGCCCTTCGTGACGAACGCCTGCGCCGCGTCGACGCCGAAGAAACACTGACGCGCACCACCGCGCTCGAGTCGCTGCTGCGCGCGCTGTCGAAAGCGCAAACGCCCGCGGAGGTGACCTACGCGTGCCTCTCCGAGCTGCTGCCCGCCACCGGCGCGGACGCAGGAGCCGTCGCCCTGGTCAGCGACGACGGCAACCAGCTCGCTCTCGTGCAGGCACTGGGGTATGCCGAAACACACACGGCAACGCCGTATACCGTGGACGTGTCGTCGAAGACCGTTTTGACCGAGGTCGTGCGGCGTCAGAAGACGATCGCGTTCGCGTCGGTGAGGCAGCGAGCGACGGTCATCGGGGATCTTTCACTCGATCCGATCCTCGCGGGATCCGAGGCAGCGATCGTTCTGCCGCTGATCGTGTCCGGACGCGCGATCGGAACGATCGTGCTTTCACGAACGGAGTCGACGACATCGGACTGGGACGAGCACGATCTTCTCACCGGCGCAGCGAATCGCACCGCGCAGGCCCTCCATCGCGCACAACGCTTCGAACGCGCGGAACGGGCCCGGGCCGATTCGGAGGCCTACCGCATTCAGGCGGACATCGAAATCCGCGAGCGCGAGCGGGCGGAAGCCGCCCTTCGCGAAAGCGAAGCGCGCTACCGCGGCCTGGCCGCGCGAACGACTCGCCTCTACACCCTGAGCGCGGGCCTCTCCGAGGCTGTCACGCTCGACGCTGTTACGCTGGTCATCGTCCGCCAGGGCAAGGTGGTCGTGGGCGCGTCGGCGGGATCGGTCACGCTGCTCGGCGAGGATTCGCAGTTCGAAACGCTCTACGCGGAGGAATACCCGCGCGAGCTGGTCGAGGCATCGCAGCGTTTCCCGGCCGAGTCCGGATTCTGCGCGACGGCGGCCGTCGACACGCGCCGCCCGGTCTTCATCGGCTCATTTTCCGAGTGGCAGCAGCACTACCCGCGTTCCGCGTCGATGGCGGCCGACGGAGGCTTCGCGTCGGTGGCAGCGTTGCCGCTGCTCGTCGAAGGATCGCCGATCGGCGTCCTGTCGTTTCACTTCACCGCCCCCGTGAACTTCGACGATGAATACAAGGCGCTGCTCACGTCGGTGGCCCACCACGCGGCACAGGCGATCGATCGCGCCAGGCTGTACGAAGCGGCGCAGCGTGCTCGCGCCGATGCCGAAGCCGCGAACCGTTCGAAGGACGACTTCCTCTCCATCGTGTCGCACGAGCTGAGGACACCGCTCAGTGCGGTACTGGGTTGGGCGACGATGCTGCGGGGGCACGCGCTCGACGAAGGCCGCCGGTCCGGCGCCATCGAGGCGATTCATCGCAACGCGACCCGTCAGGCGCACCTCATCGACGAGTTGCTGGACGTGTCGCGAATCGTGGCCGGCCGCGCGCCGCTGGACCTGCAGGATGTGGAGCTCGGCGTCAACGTCCGCGGCGCAATCGAAACCATCATGCCCCTTGCCGAGACCAAGGGCGTGCACGTTGACGTTCTCGACATTCCGGAGGTCTTCGTCGTCGGCGATCCACTCCGGCTGGAGCAGGTGTTCGTCAACCTGCTCGGCAACGCCGTGAAGTTCACGCCCGCGGGCGGCACGGTGACGATCGATGTCACACGATCGGAGCGGTCGGTGGACGTGCGCGTGCGCGACACGGGACGCGGCATCGACGCTGGATTCCTGCCGCACGTGTTCGAGCGCTTCCGTCAGGCCGACGGAACGGTCACGCGAACCGTCGGTGGCCTCGGCCTCGGATTGTTCATCGCACGACGCCTGGTTGACGCGCACGGTGGGCACATCCGCGTAGAGAGCGACGGCGAAAACCGCGGCGCCACGTTCACCGTATCGCTGCCGATCGCGGATAACCGTCAGGGGCTGCCGCGGCCGGCGCCGAAGACCAAGCCGACGATGGTCGAGCCGTCCAGCAACGCGCAGCGCGCAGCCGCCGGCTGATTCAGCGGCCCCAGGGCCTGGTGAGCTCGTGCTTCTTGCCGACGATGTCGGTTGCCGTCACCGAAACCTGCCTGGCTTTCGTCAACCGCGGACTGAAGGAAGTGCCGTCGTTGCTGCGGAATTGCGCGAGCGAAATCTCCCGCTTTTCTGCGTTCTCCATCCGCTTCAATAAGGTCGTGAATGCGGGCGCGTTGCCGAACGGCTGAATCGCGATGCGAACGTCCTCGATCGGCTTGCCAGCGTTGTTGGTGATGACGACGGACTGATTCGAGGTCTCGAGCGCGATCTCGGAGTCCTGAGTGCCGCCGGTTCCGGTCGCGCCCGGTTCCTGCGTCGATGCATTCGAGCACGCCGACAAGAGCCAGCCGGCCGCGATCAGGCCGGCGGTGGCGGTGACAGAGCGCCGAAGCGACAAAGTCATGGCTGCCCTCCTGAGCTGGGGATGGAGTCAACCTACGCCTGTCGAGCCGCGGGCACAAGCTAAAACAGGTCGAGCAAAGCGAAACAGTTCAGCCGCCGGCGAGCGCGCCGATGATCAGAAACGGCTCGGCGCCGCTGGCCACCGGCGGGGGGAGCGCCTCATCGGGCGGCTGATGCGACAGGTCCTGCTCGCACGCGAAGAACCTGAGGAAGGCACGCCGCTTCAAGGTGCCGTGGTCGCGAATCGTGCCGCGGAGCACCGGATAGGTCTCCTCCAGCGCGTCGAGCACCGATCGCAAGGTGACCGGTCCTTCGACCTCGAGCGACACCTCGCCGCCGACGCGCGCGAGCGTTCGCAAGTGCGCGGGAAGTTCGACGCGGATCATGACAGCCCTCCTGTGCCCGGTCGAGGCGGTCCGGGCTTCACGGAAGCCCGTACCCACTCAGACCGTAGCAAGCGTCTGGACCTCCACCGATAGCACGGCAGGCAAGTCGCGGGCAATCGCCGACCAATGCTCACCGCCGTCGGGCGAGGCGTAAACCTGGCCGCCGGTCGTCCCGAAGTACACGCCGCACGAGTCGAGCGAATCCACGGCCATCGCGTCACGAAGCACATTGACGTAGCAATCACGCTGCGGCAGGCCGTTGGTCAGCGCTTCCCACTCGTTGCCGCCGGAACGGCTGCGATAGACGCGCAGCTTGCCTTCCGGTGGATAGTGCTCAGAGTCGCTCTTGATCGGGACCACGTAGATGGTTTCCGGTTCGTGCGCGTGCACGTCGATCGGGAACCCGAAATCGGTCGGCAGGTTTCCGCTCACTTCGCGCCAGGAGTTCCCGGCATCGTCGGTCCGCATGACGTCCCAGTGTTTCTGCATGAACAGCGTGTGCGGACGCGCGCGGTGCATCGCGATGCGATGGACGCAGTGGCCGACATCCGCGGCCGGATCGGGAATGTGCGGCGAGCGCAGTCCCTGATTGATCGGCGTCCAGCTCTTGCCGCCGTCGTCGGTGCGAAACGCACCGGCAGCTGAAATGGCGATGAACATCCGCTGCGGATTCGATGGATCGAGCACGATCGTATGGAGACACAGGCCGCCGGCGCCCGGCTGCCAGCGCGACCCCGACCCGTGCTCGCGAAGGCCCGGCATCTCCTGCCACGTTTGCCCGGCGTCGCTGGTCCGGAACAGCGCGGCGTCTTCCACGCCGGCGTAGACGGTGTCCGGATCCGTCAGCGACGGTTCGATGTGCCAGACGCGCTTGAATTCCCACGGGTGCGGCGTGCCGTCGTACCACTGATGGGTTCCCGGCACGGTGGCGTACTCGAACTTGTTGCCAACAGGCTCCCACGTTTTGCCGCCGTCATCCGAGCGCTGCATGATCTGCCCGAACCACCCGCTGGTCTGCGATGCGTACAGACGGTTCGGATTCGCCGGCGATGCTTTCAGGTGGTACAACTCCCAGCCGCCGAAATGCGGCTCGCTGATCGTCCATTTGTCGCGCTTCCCGTCCGCCGTCATGATGAACGCGCCTTTGCGCGTCCCGACCAGAAGCCGTACACCGCTCATCAGTCACCCCTTCCGGATGTTGACGTCCCGCCTATTGTCGATCGGCGGGGCCCCGAATCGACACATCACCGTGGAATGATTGCTGCACCAACGGCCAGCCAAAAGGGGGGGCCAAAATGCCGACTTGGTCAGCGATGGGGCCGCAACTCCAGGTTATCGAGCCCAAACCGATGCTGGGACCGGAACACAGGCGCCTGAGTGTGTTCGTCGGCCGGTGGGCGGCGGAAGGCCGGACTGAATCGGGACCAGCGGGCACGTCTGAAAACATGACTCATCAGCACACGTACGAGTGGCTGCCCGGCGGCTTCCATCTTCTCCACCGCTGGGCCGGCTATATTGGCTCGCACCAGAACAAGGGCGTCGAAATCATCGGGTACGATCCCAGCGCGGGCGCGTATGAAGTCCACTTCTTCGACAGCGACGGGTGGACGCGCGTCTACCAGGCGCGGGCGCGGGACCGTGTGTGGACGTTCACGGGTACTCGAGACCGATGTTCGATCCTGTTCGGGGATGACAGCAGCACGATGATCACCCGCTGGGACCGGTCGCGCAATGGGATGACATGGGAGCCGTTGTGTGACGTGAGAGCCGTCAGGATATAGCCGTCCACGCCACGTCGCGACCCGGTCGCGTGGCGTGTCGAACAAACTTCACGAAGGTGTCACGGCGGCGCCATCCTCCTGTCGTACTCTGGTCGAGGCTTTGACGGCACGATCAGGGTCGTGAATCTCAGCCGCTTCTGTTCGGCCATGCGACGGGCGGCGGGTGTCGCGATCGTCGCATCCTTCGTCGCCGCCGGATGCTCCGATACGACGACGACCACGGCTCCCACGGCGATCACGCTGACGAGCATCGTTCTGTCCCAGGTCTCCGTGCTGGGCGGGACTCCGGTGACCGGTGTGCTGACGTTGACGGGAAATGCTCCCGCCGGCGGGGCCGCGATCACGCTCGCCAGCAGCACGACCAGCGTGACCGTGCCCGCCAGCGTCACGATCCCTGAAGGCTCCAACACCATCAGTTTCCCCATCACTACGACGAGCGTCGCCGCGTCGACCGTGATCACCGCGACCTATTCGGGCGCAAATCAGACGGCCACACTCACCACGACGGTCGTCATCGTGTCCACGCTGCAGAGCATGTATCTGTCGAACTCTGTGTCGACGCCGGGGGTGCCCGTTCAGGCGACCATCACCCTGACAGCGCCGGCGCCTTCAGGCGGGCTGTCGGTCGCGCTCACGAGCAGCACGCCGGCGGCGACCGTGCCGGCGTCAGTAATCGTACCGTTCGGCACCACCGTTCAGACGTTCCCGATCGTCATCAACTCGTCGCCGGCGGCTACGTCCGCCACGATCACCGCCGCCTACGCCGGCGTTGCGCGCACCGCGACGCTGACGATCGGCCAGCTCGGGTTCTCGGTTGGCTTGCCCTCGATTGCCGGGGGCCTGCCGGACACCGGCGTAGTCTCGCTGCCAACGGCTGCTCCTGATGGCGGCGCAAGCGTTTCGCTGTCGAGCAACTCACCCAACGCCATCGTGCCCGCGTCGGTGGTCATTCCAGCCGGCGCGACGTCGCAGTCCTTCGGGATCACGACGCTCAACACCCCGCCGACGACGACGGCGACGATTGCAGCGAGCTACGGCGGAACGAGTCAGACGGCAACGGTGACCGTAGTCGCCTATCCCAGCCTCGTCGCGGTCAGCTGTAGTACCACGACTCCAACGGCGGGAACGGCCGTGCAGTGCACGGGAACGCTGGGCAGCCCGACTCCCGGCGGCGGCTGGCTGCTTGCCCTGGCAAGCAGTGACCCATCCGTGACTCCGCCACCGACTGTTACGGTGCCGGCGGCGGCGGCGACGTTCCAGTTCTCGCTGACCACCGGTTCGGTCTCGGCGGCCACCGCTGTCACCGTCGCGATCGTCGATGCAAGGAGCGGGATTCTGCTGTGGACGCTGGGTCTGTCGGTGTCGCCGAGCTAAAATCTCTTACGCACGGCTAAAGCCGTGCGCCACATCCAGAAGCCGTGCGCGCATCCAGAAGCCGCGCGCCATACAAGAAGTACGCAGGGCGTCAGCCCTGCCGTGCTTCATGCACAAAGTAGCGCAGAGCTTCAGCCCTGCGTATAGTCTTTTGCCGGAGATGGCCGCCGCCGACAAAGAAGTCCTGAGCGTCAACGGGCGCGACATTTCGATCTCGAACCCGCGCAAGGTGCTCTTCCCGGAGGCTGGACACACCAAACTCGATCTCGCGCAGTATTACTTGGCAGTCGCCGACGGCGCGCTGCGCGGCGCCGGCGGACGGCCCAACGTGCTCGTTCGTTATCCGAACGGCATCGGCGGCGAGTTCTTCTTCCAGAAGCGTGCGCCCGAATCCAGGCTGCCCTGGATCGAGGTGGTCACGCTCAGCTTTCCATCGGGGCGGACGGCTGAGGAAGTCGTGCCGCGGGATGCCGCGACTCTCCTCTGGATGGCCAACCTGGCCTGCCTCGAGCTTCACCCGCATCCGGTGCGCGCGGACGATCTCGATCATCCGGACGAACTGCGCGTCGATCTCGATCCGGTCCCCGGTATCGAATGGCCGCAGATTCGCGATGTTGCGAAGGTCGTGCACGCCACGCTCGAAGACCTCGGGCTGATCGGGTGGCCGAAAACATCGGGGTCGCGCGGCATTCATGTCTACGTGCGAATCGAGCGGCGATGGGCCTTCGACCAGGTCCGTCGCGCCGCGCTGGCATTTGCGCGGGAAGTAGAACGTCGTGCGCCGGCGATCGCCACGAGCAAATGGTGGAAGGAGGAGCGCCACGGCGTGTTCCTCGACTACAACCAGAACGCGAAAGATCGCACGATCGCAAGCGCGTACTCCGTACGCCCCACGTCGGATGCGCGCGTGTCGGCGCCGCTGACGTGGGACGAGATCGACGACTGCAATCCAGCCGACTTCACGCTGAAGACGATGCCGGCGAGATTCGCTCTTGTCGGGGATCGTCACGCCGGCATCGACGAGCATCCCTGCTCCATCGAACGGCTGCTGGAGCTCTCGGCGAAACAGGAGCGCGAGGGACAGGGCGACGCGCCGTGGCCGCCGCACTACCGGAAGCAGGCCGGCGAGCCGGCACGCGTCCAGCCCTCGAAGCGGCGCATTCCGGCCAGCCTCCGTCAAGGCGTCGGAGGCGCGGCGAAGCACGAGCGCAGGCGGAAACATCCGCTGATAGAAACCGGGCGGGCACAGGACAAGGATGCGGTGCTCGCGGGTCTCGAGCGGTGGAAGGAACGCCACCAAGAGGCGGCTTCGTATCTGGAGCCGGCCGACGTGCTCGTGGATGCCATGCGCGGACGGTTCCGCACCTGGACTCGGATCCGCGTGAACCTGCAGCACGTTCCGGAGGCGCTCAGGCCGTCGCAGGAGCCGCTCGACCCCGACGAGATGCCGAACGAATGGCCTTCGACAGGTTCAGGCCAGGGGAATGTCGATCCGTCGACGTGGAGCGGCAGACCGTCACGAGTTCCAAAGGCGCGAAAGACCGAGCCTGACAACTGAGGAGAAACCGCAGAGATCGCAAAGACCGCTGAGAAGCGCAGCGTCACCCTGCACCGAAGACCTTCGAAAGCTCGTAAGGCGCCGTGACTTCAAGCTGATCGTAGCGGCAATCCGACGGACGCTTGTCGAAGCGCCAGCGCTGAAACACCGCCGCATGCCGGAATCGCGAGCCCTGCATGTGGTCGTACTTCACTTCGCAGACTCGTTCGGCCCGCACCGGCTCCCACGACAGATCCTTGCCGGCGCTCCATCGGCTCTGCCCGCCGGGCATCCGCGTCATCTCGCCGCCGAACGCATCTGCCCACTCGCGCCACGGGTGATCGTCCATCGCGTGTTCGCGCAGTGGCTCCAGCTCCGCTGCCAGCTCCTTGCGGCGCGCCATGGTGAACGATGACGTCACGCCCACGTGGTGCAGTCGTCCTGCGTCATCGAACAGGCCGAGAAGGAGCGACCCCACGAGCTCGTTCTTCCCGGCCTTGTGCCACCGGAAACCCGCGACAACGCAGTCCGCGGTCCGCGCGTGCTTCACCTTGATCATGGCGCGCTTGCCCGGCTCGTAGGCGCCCTGCTCTGGTTTCACGATGACGCCGTCCAGTCCCGCGCCTTCGAATCGCGCAAGCCACTCCGAGGCGACGACCGGGTCGCGCGTCACCGGCGTCAGATGGATCGGTGTCCCGACTGTGGCGAGCAGCTGTTCGAGCCGCGCGCGTCGATGGTGTTGCGGCTCGGCCCGCACGTCGCTTCCGTCTATCGCCAGCAGGTCGAAGGCGACGAATTCCGCCGGGCATTCCTTCGACAACTTCGCGACACGCGACGCGGCCGGATGCAGCCGGAGCTGGAGCGCCTCGAAATCGAGACCGCGCGGGGTTGCGATCACGATTTCGCCGTCGATAACGCATCCGGCAGGCAATGCGTCTAGAAACGCCCGGTGCAGCTCCGGAAAGTAACGGTCGAGGGGACGGAGATCGCGACTCTGGATGAAGACATCGTCGGCCCCGCGAAACACGATCGCACGGAACCCGTCCCACTTCGGTTCGTACAGAAACGGGCCTTCCGCGGGAAGCTCGTCGGCGAGCTTCGCGAGCATCGGCTCGATCGGAGGGGCGATCGCGAAATCCGTGGATTCGTTCGACATCGATCTCTTCCGCAGGATACTGTGATCCGGAGACCGCCTGTGGACGTTTATCTCATCGACGGCACTTACGAACTGTTCCGGCACTTCTACGGCGCGCCATCGGCGCGAGAGGCTGACGGCCGCGAAGTCGGCGCCGTGAAAGGCGTGCTGACGTCGATGCTCGGCATGATCAACAGCGGCACGCGCTACATCGGGGTCGCCACCGATCACGTGATCGAGTCGTTCCGAAACCGGTTGTGGAAGGGCTACAAGACCGGGGCGGGAATCGATCCCGATCTGTACTCGCAGTTTCCGCTGCTCGAAGAGGCGCTCGTCGCGCTCGGCATCGCCACATGGCCGATGGTGGAGTACGAAGCGGACGATGCGCTGGCCGCCGCGGCGGCGGCCGCGGCACGGGATCCGCGCGTGGATCGCGTGATCATCTGCACACCGGACAAGGATCTCGCGCAGTGTGTGCGCGGCACGCGCGTGATCCAGCGCGATCGGCGCGCGCGCATCGATCGTGACGAAGCGGGCGTGATCGCGAAGTTCGGGGTGCCGCCGGCGTCAATCCCCGACTATCTCGCACTGGTTGGCGATGCCTCCGATGGTTATCCGGGACTCCCGGGCTGGGGCGCGAAATCGGCGGCGGCCGTCCTGGCGAAATTCGGTCACCTCGAACAGATTCCCGCCGACTGGAAGACCTGGGGCGTGAACGCGAGCCGCCCTGGAATGCTGGCTCAGACGCTGGAACGCGAGCGTGAGCGGGTCCTGCTGTTCCGCGACCTGGCGACGCTCAGGGACGACATCGGGTTGTTCGATTCAGTGGACGAGTTGAAATGGGGAGGACCAACTCCCGCGTTCCAGCCGCTCGCGGCTCGGCTCGAGGCTGCCGTCACGGATCCCCGTCCGCGTGAGGCCGCAAGGAAACCCGGCTCGTGACAACGCCACTATCGAGCTGCCTTGCATGACGCACGGCTGAAGCCGTGCGCTACTACTGAATATGCTCCCAAGTAACGCAGGGCTTTAGCCCTGCGAACTGACGCGATTAGACCAATCGCTGCTGACCTCGGCAGGACGTTTACCAGCCCAACCGCACATTTGTATCAGCAGGTACCTCGCTTGCTCCCGGACGGGGAGAGGCGAATTCGCGCGGATTGGTGTCTCCATCCGGAGACACAGTGGGTAATTGTGAAGGTTCGAATTAGCAAAACGCCGGACGTTCGAGAGGTGGATGGTGTCCGCGTGGACAACATGAGGCCCGGGCTCGTCTACGAAGTATCGTCGAGCATCGGCTCATGGTTGATCACAGAACGGTTCGCCGAGCCGGAGATGCGGCGCGACTTTCGAATGCACGAGGAAGATTTTCTGTTCGGACGCGCGACCGCAGCCGATCGGGTTACAAGCGCTCCCCGCCGGCGCCGAAACGAGCGGCAATAGTTTTTCGGTACTCCTCTTCAGTATCGATGTCCGTGAAGGCTCCTTCGTCCTCGATGGCGATGTCGCCGATCGCGGAAGCGTGCGCGCGAACGATCGGTTTCGCTCCTGTCGACATCTCTGCTCCACGAAACGCATCAAACAACGAGCGCTCGATGAGCAGAGGATGGCCGTGACGGCCACGAGACGTCGGACGCACAATCGGGACTCTCGTCATACGATACGCGTCGATGACGGCGCGCACTGTCGCAGCCGACACGAACGGTACATCCACGAGGGTCACCAGGATCGCAGCGACTCCCGGGCGATCGATCGCGTTGAGTCCGGCGATCAGAGACGACAACTGTCCCTTGTCGTAGTCGCGGTTCACGACGAAGCGCGCCGGCAAGCCGCTCTCTGAGAAGCTGGCGGCGATCGCGTCCGCATCGTGCCCCACCACCACGATCACATCGTCGACGCGCGACGCGAGAAATGTGCGCACGATGCGGGTCAAGAACGTGAGGCCGTCGCCCGCGGGCAGCGTCGCTTTCGGACGACCCATTCGCGACGATCGGCCGGCAGCGAGCACGATGGCGGGGATCACGATCGCCATGTTATAAAATCGCGACCATGAGCGACGCCGAGCTTCACATCCGTTGTCAGCGCTGCGGCGCCGCGATGGAAATGCGCGATCCCGGTCCGGGCATGCCCTGGACACCTGACCAGTTCTGGGTCTGTAACAATTGCGGGCGTCATTTCTGGACGACGTATCCGCCGCCGAAGCCGGCGGCCGCTGCGGCTCCTGCGACCGCTGCTCCGACAACTCCGCCTCCCGCGAAACCTGCCGCTGAACCAGCGAAGTAAGTCACAAAATGTCTCGACGCTACGTCCTCGAGTATCCCGTCGACGACCCCGACGAAGACGATGACGACGACTTCGACGAGGACGATGAAGACGGAGACGATGAGGACGAGGACGAGGAAGAGACTGAAACGTGGCAGGTGGCATTTAGAGACGTTTCCGCTAAAGGCTGGTCTCTCCTTGACTTCCGCGCCTGAACTTGCCTAGACTGGCGCGGATTTTTCCAGCTCAACCAACGGCTGGACAGACTCTGCGGAACGGAGGGGTTCGGGCATGCCAACCGGGACTATCGCAAGGCTCCTGATCGACAAGGGGTTCGGGTTCATCCGAGATGAAGGCGGGATTGAACACTTTTTCCACCGTAGTTCTGTCCGCGGCGCCGTGTTCGAGCTGCTGCGCGAGGGACAGCGGGTCGAGTTCACTCCGGAAGATTCGCAGAAGGGACCGCGCGCCGGCGACGTCAGGCTCATCGAGGGTTGACCATCGTATTGCGCCCTTCGACAAGCTCACCTCTCGACCGCGCTCGAGGTGACCGTGAGGGTCTCGAAGGGTCGGCGGCCTGAGGCTCTCGAAGGCCGGATGGAGGGCTGAGGATTGCGGGCCGGATTGGGGATTGTGGACCCCTGCCGAGTCCCGCTCGCAATCCACGGTTGCCGGCGGCAAATCTGTCAACCTGCTGGGAGGAGATTGGCGGAAGCGCCTGGGAGTCGAACCCAGCCTCCCCGGTGAACGGG
>Ga0306921_10006160_pt1 | contig 12502 bp, 11 predicted proteins | sample sta12Cox44000080_FD_203760 | JGI IMG/M metagenome (GOLD analysis project Ga0306921, IMG submission 203760) | Lab enrichment of tropical soil microbial communities from Luquillo Experimental Forest, Puerto Rico - statoxic.12C.oxic.44.000.080 (v2)... | ecosystem: Environmental > Terrestrial >... | reverse complement strand
CAGGCGCGAGGCGTGGTCGAGCAGGCGCGAGCGATCGTCGCCGAGGCCGTCGGCACCAAGCCCAGAAACGTGGTTTTCACTTCAGGCGGAACCGAAGCCAACGCGCTGGCCCTCACCCCGGAGCTTAGCAAGGCGGGAGCCTTTGTCCTCCAGCGCCTTGCAGTTTCCGCCATCGAGCACCCCTCGGTGCTCGCGGGGGGCCGTTTCGGGCGCGGCGCGATCACCAAAATCGGCGTCTCAAGGAGCGGGGTTATAGAGCTCGGCCTGCTGCGCCGCGCGCTCAATGGCTACCCGCCGACGCTGGTCTCGATCATGGCCGCCAATAACGAAACCGGTGCGTTGCAACCTATCCGGGAAGCCGCCGAGATCGTCCATCAGGCGGGAGGCCTCCTGCACGTCGATGCGATCCAGGCATTCGGAAGAATTCCATTCAATATCAATGAATTAGGCGTAGATCTGGCAACGCTCTCGGCACACAAGATCGGCGGCCCCAAGGGGGTCGGCGCGCTGGTGCTGGCCGATCGGGTCGAGGGCATCGATCCGCTCTTGTGCGGCGGTGGTCAGGAATTCGGCCGTCGTGCCGGCACCGAGAATGTCGCCGGCATCTCTGGCTTTGGCGCAGCCGCAAGCGCCGCCATGACCGCGCGCGAGGCTGACGCGCAACGCTTGGAACGGCTGCGAACGCGGCTGGAAACCGGCCTCAAAGAGACGCCAGAAACCATCATATTCTGCGACAATGTCGCGCGACTGCCCAACACCACACTCTTCACCATCCCCGGACTACGGGCCGAGACGGCCGTGATCGGCTTCGACCTCGAGGGCATAGCGGTTTCCTCAGGTTCCGCCTGCTCGTCAGGCAAGGTCCAGCCCTCGCATGTGCTGGAAGCCATGGGCTTTGGGCCACAGCTCGCCCAAGGCGCCGTGCGGCTCAGTCTGGGCTGGTCCACGTCTGAGGCGGATATTGAATCGTGTCTTGAGGCTTGGCGAAAGCTCGCCAATACCTTACTTAAGAGGCAAAGAAACACGGCTTGAACGGTTCTAAGCCGGTTTCTTCGGTGCATTGCAATAGAGTTTGGAATCCACCGCGGTCCTTGAAACCGCGAGCGGAGGATAGGATGCCAGCTGTCCAAGAGACGGTCGACCGCGTCCGGCGGATCGACGTCGATCAGTATCGATATGGCTTCGAGACGCTGATCGAATCCGACAAGGCCCCGAAGGGCCTGTGCGAAGATACCATCCGCTTCATCTCCGCCAAGAAGAACGAACCGGGCTGGATGCTTGACTGGCGTCTGGAGGCCTTCCGCCGCTGGCGCACCATGACCGAACCGACCTGGGCGCGCGTCAACTATCCCAGGATCGATTACCAGGACATCTATTATTACGCAGCCCCGAAGCCGAAAACGCCGCTGGCGTCGATTGACGAGATCGATCCGGAGATTCTGAAGACCTACGAGAAGCTCGGCATCCCCCTGCGCGAAGTCGCCGTGCTCGAAGGCGTCGTCGGGCCGGACGGCGAGCAAAGCGGCCCGCGCAGCCAGATCGCGGTCGATGCGGTGTTCGACTCGGTCTCCGTTGCCACCACCTTCAAGGAAGAGCTGAAGAAGGCCGGCGTGATCTTCATGCCGATCTCGGAGGCGATCCGCGAGCATCCGCAACTGGTGCAGAAATATCTGGGCTCGGTGGTGCCGACCTCGGACAACTTCTTCGCGACGCTGAACTCGGCGGTCTTCTCCGACGGTTCGTTTGTCTATGTGCCAGAGGGCGTGCGCTGCCCGATGGAGCTGTCAACCTATTTCCGCATCAACGAGCGCAATACCGGCCAGTTCGAGCGCACGCTGGTCATCGCTGACAAGGGTGCTTACGTCTCCTATCTGGAGGGCTGCACCGCGCCGCAACGCGACGAGAACCAGCTGCACGCGGCCGTCGTCGAACTCGTAGCCCTCGATGACGCCGAGATCAAATATTCGACGGTGCAGAACTGGTACCCCGGCAATTCGGAAGGCGTGGGCGGCATCTACAATTTCGTCACCAAGCGTGGCGACTGCCGCGGCAGAAATTCGAAAATCTCCTGGACCCAGGTCGAGACGGGGTCGGCGATTACCTGGAAATATCCGAGCTGCATCTTGCGCGGCGATCATTCTCGCGGCGAATTTTATTCAATCGCGATCTCGAACGGTTTCCAGCAGGTCGATTCCGGCACCAAGATGCTGCATCTCGGCAAGAACACCACGAGCCGGATCATCTCCAAGGGCATCGCCGCGGGGCGTTCGCAGAACACCTATCGCGGGCTTGTCAGCGCCCATCGCAAGGCGAGCGGCGCGCGCAATTTCACGGCCTGCGACTCGCTCCTGATCGGCGACAAATGCGGAGCGCACACCGTGCCCTATATCGAGGCGAAAAACTCCTCCGCGACCTTCGAGCACGAGGCGACCACCTCAAAGATCTCCGAGGACGTGTTGTTCTATTGCGTCCAGCGCGGGCTGTCGCAGGAGGAGGCTGTCGGGCTTGTGGTCAACGGCTTCGTGAAAGATGTGCTGCAGCAGCTCCCGATGGAGTTCGCCGTGGAAGCGCAGAAGCTGATCTCGATCAGCCTCGAAGGTAGCGTGGGGTAATAGCCATGAACCACGCCTACTGGTTCAAGCCGAAAATGATCGGCTATGGAGCGACCCCGACCAGTTGGGAGGCTTGGGCCGTCACTGCTGGCGCTGCCCTAATGGTCTGGGCGAGCGTCGCTGCGATCGCTTCTCACAGAAGTTCAAGCGCGATGCTTTTGACCTCGTTCGCTTCGCTCTTTGTCCCCACCATCGCGCTGCTCGTGATCAGCATGGAAAAAAACCAAACGCCGCCGGGGCTGAAAGGCCGCCGCTAACTCAGCTTCTGGAAACAACACTGATGCCGCTACTCGAAGTCCAAGATTTACAGGTTCGCGTCGAGGATCGCGAGATTCTCCATGGACTGTCGCTCACCGTGAACAAGGGAGAGGTCCACGCCATTATGGGCCCGAACGGCTCCGGCAAGTCGACGCTTTCGCATGTCATCGCCGGCAAGCCCGGTTACGAGGTGAGCGGCGGCAAGGTTCTGTTCAACGGCGAAGATCTGCTGCAGATGGAGCCGGACGAACGCGCCGCCAAGGGTGTGTTCCTCGCGTTCCAGTATCCGGTCGAGATCCCAGGCGTCGCGACCATGACCTTCCTGCGCACCGCGCTGAATGCGCAGCGCAAGGCGCGCGGCGAGAGCGAGTACTCCACGCCGGCCTTTCTGAAGAAGGTTCGCGAGGTCGCAAAATCCCTGAACATCCCGCAGGACATGCTCAAGCGCGGCGTCAATGTGGGATTTTCCGGCGGTGAAAAGAAACGAAACGAGATCCTGCAGATGGCTCTGTTCGAGCCTGCACTGTGCATCCTCGACGAGATGGATTCCGGCCTCGACATCGATGCGCTCAGGATCGCAGCCGACGGCGTCAACGCGCTGCGCTCGCCCGATCGTGGGATGGTCGTCATTACCCACTACCAGCGGCTTTTAAACTACATTGTCCCGGACTTCGTCCACGTGATGTCGAAAGGACGCGTGGTCAAGAGCGGCGGCAAACAGCTGGCGCTGGAGCTGGAGGAGGGCGGCTACGCGCAGTTCGAGGACGCAGCCTGACGGCTGAGGCGGAACGAAGATGGATGCTGTTTTGGCAAACACCGATACCGCAGGCGCAGTGGAGCGCGTATTCGCCGTTGCCCGCGACCGATTGCCCGGTGCGGGCAAGGTCGCAGACGCGCGGCGAAAGGCGTTTGAGGCCTTCAAACGCGCCGGGCTGCCGCACCGGCGGATCGAGCAGTGGAAATATACCGATCTGCGCGCCCTGATGCGCGAGGTATTGCCGCTCGCGGCCGCGCCGGATTCGGCCGCGCTTGAGCGCGCGCGGAGCGCACTTGCGGCCTGCGCCATCGAAGATGCGGCAAAGCTGGTATTGATCGACGGCGTTTTCGCAGCCGATCTGTCCGATGTCGCGGTGACAGGCCTCACGGTGCGGACGCTGCGCGAGGCCTTGGAACAGGGCGGCGCCGAATTACTGAGCAGCAACGCTTCGGACGCGATGATCTCGCTCAATGCGGCGCTGGCCACCGACGGCATAATGGTCGAGGTTGCCGATGGCACCGCGCTCTCCCGCGCGATCCAGATCATTCATGTCGCGACGGCCTCGCGCTCCTCCACCGTAACCCGTTCGCAGGTCAAGCTCGGCAAGGCCGCGCAGGCGAGGCTCGTCGAAAGCTTCGTTGCGGCCGAGGGTGCCAAACACTACCAGGCCAATGACGCCGTGATCATTTCCGTCGGCGACGGTGCAGAGCTGTCGCAGGTGCGGCTGATGGCCGACAGCGTCGATGCAGTGAATGTCACCTCCGCAATGCTTACGGTCGGCGCCAAGGCGAAGGTCAATGTGTTCAACATGACCACCGGCGGCGCCGTCAGCCGCTTCCAAGGATTTGTCACGCTGGCCGGCGAGGGATCGCAGCTGTTGGTAGGCGGCGTAAACCTCTTGAAGGGCGCGCAGCTCGGCGACACCACCCTGATCGTCGATCATGCAGTCGCGGAATGCTTCAGCCGCGAGATGTTCCGCGCCGTGGTCGACGAGCGCGCGCATTCGGTGTTTCAGGGCCGTATCATTGTGCGTCCCGACGCACAGAGGACCGACGGCAAGATGATGACCCGCGCGCTGCTGCTCTGCGACGCGGCCGAAGCCGACAACAAGCCGGAGCTTGAAATCTTTGCCGACGACGTGACCTGCGGCCACGGTGCAACCGCGGGCGCGCTTGACGACAACCTGCTGTTTTATCTGCGCGCGCGAGGTCTCTCCGAGAAGCACGCACAGGCGCTGCTGATTGAGGCCTTTGTCGGCGAGGCGATCGAAACCATCGCAGACGAGAATTTTCGTGAGCTCGCAATGGCGCAGGCCGAACGCTGGCTGGGGGCGAGGAGTTGAGCATGCATCCGGCGGTTGTGAACGGCTCCTATGATGTGGCACGCGTGCGCGAGGATTTTCCCGCGCTTTCGCTGAAGGTCTACGGCAGGCCGCTGGTCTATCTCGACAACGCGGCGTCCGCGCAGAAGCCGAACGCCGTGCTCGATCGCATGATAAAAGCCTACAAGACCGAATACGCCAACGTGCATCGTGGTCTGCATTATCTCGCCAATGCCGCGACCGAGGCTTACGAGGCTGCCCGCGCCAAGGTGGCAAAATTCGTGAACGCGCGCCGCAGCGAGGAGATCGTTTTCACCCGCAACGTGACCGAGGCGATCAACCTGGTCGCGTCCTCCTGGGGCGAACCCAACATCGGCGAGGGCGATGAGATTGTGCTCTCAATCATGGAGCACCATTCCAACATCGTGCCCTGGCATTTCCTGAGGGAGCGCCATGGCGCCGTCATCAAATGGGCGCCGGTGGACGATGACGGCAATTTCCTGATCGACGAATTCGAAAAGCTGCTTTCGCCGCGCACCCGGCTGGTCGCCATCACGCATGTGTCAAATGCGCTCGGCACCATCGTGCCGGTCAAGGACGTCGTGAAGCTTTCGCATGCGCGAGGCATCAAGGTGCTGGTCGATGGTGCGCAGGCGGCCGTGCACCTTCCCGTCGACGTGCAGGAGATCGACTGCGACTTCTATGCCTTGACCGGCCACAAGCTCTATGGACCGACCGGCATCGGCGCGCTCTATGCCAAGCACGATCACCTCGTGGCGATGCGGCCCTATAATGGCGGCGGCGAGATGATCCGCGAGGTCGCAAAAGACTGGATCAGCTATGGAGATCCGCCGCACAAATTCGAGGCCGGCACGCCGCCAATCGTCCAGGCGATCGGGCTCGGCGAGGCGATGGATTATGTCAATTCGATCGGCCGGGAGCGCATCGCCGCGCACGAGCACGATCTTGTCAGCTATGCGCAGGGTCGGATGGGCGAGATCAACTCGCTGCGGCTGATCGGGACCGCAAAGGACAAAGGGCCCGTCATCTCCTTCGAGATGAAGGGCGCCCATCCCCATGACGTCGCGACCGTGATCGACCGCCAGGGGATCGCAGTGCGCGCCGGCACCCATTGCGTGATGCCGCTTTTAGAGCGGTTCAACGTCACCGCCACCTGCCGCGCCTCGTTCGGGATGTATAATTCCCGCGAGGAAATCGACCATCTGGTGCGGGCGCTGATCAAGGCGCGGGAATTGTTCGCATGACCGAGACCGCCGACGTCAGGACCAGCGCCATGCAAATGCATTCGGCGCTCTCGCTGGAGGAGACCGAGCGGCTGACGGCAGATATCGTCGCCGCCCTGAAAACCGTATTCGACCCGGAAATCCCCGCCGACATCTACGAGCTGGGCCTGATCTACAAGGTCGAAATCACAAACGAGCGCGCAGTCGACGTGACGATGACGCTGACCACGCCGAATTGTCCGGCGGCCGGCGAGTTGCCGACCATGGTGGAGAACGCGATCGCCAGCGTTCCCGGGGTCGGTGCGGTCAATGTCAACCTGGTGTGGGAGCCCGCATGGTCGCCAGACCGGATGAGCGACGAAGCCCGTCTCGTGCTGAATATGTGGTGAAGTTTGGCTTAACGGGTTTTGTGGAACAATGTGCGGCATTGATTGGCCGCCGGGAATGACCACATGAGCAATATGACACAGCCACGACCAACTCCCGCCGCCAAGCCGCAGGCGCGTCCGCGCCCGCAGGTGATGAAGCTGACGGATGCCGCCGTCCAGCGCATCCAGGAGCTGACCAGACGCGCCGATTCCGAGATCGTTGGCCTTCGGGTCGGCGTCAAGAACGGCGGCTGCGCCGGACAGTCCTACACGGTCGAATACGCCCACGAGATCCGGCCAACCGACGAGGTCGTCGAGGACAAGGGCGTAAAGATCCTGGTTGACCCGAAGGCTGTGCTGTTCCTGCTCGGCACCGAGATGGACTACAAGGCCGACAAGATGCAGGCGCAGTTCATCTTCAACAACCCGAACCAGATCTCGGCCTGCGGCTGCGGCGAGTCGGTGCAGCTCAAGCCCGCGCAGGTCTGATCCGGCGGGCGGCCATGGACCGCGATTTCCTGATCGATCTGTTCTCGAAGTTCGGACCCGTCACGATCCGTCGGATGTTTTCCGGCTATGGCATTTCGGCCGACGGCACCAACTTCGCGCTGGCGCTGCGCTCCGGGCTCTATTTCCGAGCCGACGAGGCCACCATTGTGCAGTTCGAGGCGGAGGGATCAAAACCCTTTCAATACCAGACGCGGGCCAAGACCGTCACCGTCCATTCCTATTGGGAGCTGCCGGCGCGCTTGTTCGACGATCCCGATGAATTGTCCGTTTGGGCGAGGGCGGCGCTCGCCGCGGCTCAGCGCGCCGCGTTAAAGAAGCGCGCAAGGGCGAAACAACCGGGCAAAGCCGATCAGAGCAGGGCCGTGGGCGTCAAAGCCTCACCAAAGGCGAACCGAAAGCAGCGCGCGCGCAAGCGCTAGGCCACCTCGCTCCTGATTTCGGAGGTAAATTCTGGATCGATCTCGCAGACGACCCGGTTGCGGCCGTTGCGCTTGGCCGCATAAAGGCAGCTATCGGCGCGCTCGATCAAGGCGTCGGTGTCGTCGCCCGCCTTCAGCACGGATACGCCGACAGAGATGGTGACGCGGCCCAAGATTTCGCCGGTCGATTTCTTCTTCAATTCCTTCGCCATCACGGCGCGACGAATGTGGTCGGCGACCGTCAGCGCCTGCCGCAAGGCGGTGTTGGGCAGCACGACTGCAAATTCCTCGCCGCCATAGCGTGCGGTGATGTCCTGGCCCTTGATGGTTTGCCTCAAGGACATCCCCACCAGCCGCAGCACCTGGTCGCCGGTGAGATGGCCATAGGAATCGTTGAACGACTTGAAATGGTCGATGTCGAACATCAAAAGCGACAGCGGCTCGTTGCTCGCCACCGCGTTCTGAACCGCCATCTTGATCATGCGGTCGAAATATTTGCGGTTTCCAAGCCCCGTGAGCGGATCGGTCAGGCTCTCGGCACGGATCGCTTCCAGGCTCTGCTGCAAATTGCCGATTTCGCTCATCGAGAGCGCCAGCCGTTCCTCCAGCGCTTTGGTGGACTCGCGCATCCCGTGCGTCGACTTGACCAGGGTCTCGACGATCGCCTCGACCTGATCGCGGTCGTTGGCGACCGAAAGCTTCTGGCTCGCGCCGTTGAGGCTCACCTCATAGCTCGCCGCCACGCCGAGCGTATCCGTCAACAGTGTCATCACGTCGTCGATTTCGCCGATCACGCGCGCGCCGACCTTGTCGATGCGGTCGGTGGTCTTGACGTGCGAAAGATAGGTTTCGTAGATCTGCTCGAGATCGGCCTCGGTCAGCTTGCCGTTGCGCGCCAGCGTCTCGTTGATGATCTTGTTGAGTGGCGCGTTGTGCCCGGTCGCGTAGATGTACCAGATCTCGTAGTTGCGGGGTACCGCAGTCTGGCGAAGCGACCTGATCTGGCCGAGCGCAACTTCGGCAAGGGCCATTGTGCGTTCGTGTTCGTCGAGCACCTTGACCACGGATGGCTTCCCCATAGCAGGCCGTGCCACCTGCGCGCTGCAATAGCTCAAATAATAGCCGTCAAGCTAGCGCAGGAGAATGAACGACCGGTAAACGGGTTCTAACCGCGCGGCGCCGCCGCGTCAGACGCGATCGCGAACCGGCCGCAGCAAAAACGCCGGCAAATGCGAGTGGTCGCCGGGCTCGGCTTCGGTTTCGCGGGATATGCGACGCGGCTCATTGCGCGGCAGCGAACCGTGGTGACGATTGCCGCCATGCCGCACCTCGCGTTCGCGCTGCGACTTGCGTCCGCGACGCGAAACTTCGCCGGAGCGATGCTCGCGCCGGCTGTCGCCAACCTCCGACGCCTTGACGTTGACGGAAAAGTCGCCTTCGACCCGAGGAATGTCCTGTCCGATCAGCTTCTCGATCGCAGCAATCGATTTCTGGTCAAGCGGTGTGACAATGGAGATTGCCGTTCCCGCACGCCCCGCGCGCCCGGTGCGGCCGATGCGATGCACGTAGTCGTCGGGATGGTGTGGAATGTCGAAATTGAAGACGTGGCTAACTTCGGGAATATCGAGACCACGCGCTGCGACGTCGGAGGCGACCAGGAGCGGTAATTCTCCCTTGCGGAATTGATCGAGCGCAGCCATCCGTGCAGGTTGATCCATGTCGCCATGCAGCGCGCCGACGCTAAAACCGTGCTTCTGCAGCGATTTGTGGAGCACGGCGACGTCGCGCTTGCGGTTACAGAAGATGATCGCGTTCTTTAGGTCCTTGGCATCGCGGAGCAGGCGGCGCAGCAGCTCGCGCTTCTCGTGCGGTTCGCGACTGGCCGGAATCTGCGACTGGGTCACTGTTAGAGGCGCGGTGGCCGGCTTCGACACCTCAACCCTCACCGGATTGTGCAAAAAGGCTTCGGTGACGCGGCGGATTTCAGGCGGCATCGTCGCAGTGAAGAACAATGTCTGCCGCGTGAACGGCACAAGCTTAAAGATGCGTTCGATGTCGGGGATGAAGCCCATGTCCAGCATGCGGTCGGCTTCGTCGACGACCAAGAGTTCGACGCCGGTCAGCAACAGGCCGCCGCGCTCGGTATGGTCGAGGAGCCGGCCGGGTGTCGCGATCAGGACGTCGACGCCGCGGGTGAGCTTGGAGTCCTGGTCGCCGAACGATACGCCGCCAATCAGAAGTGCGACGTTGAGCTTTTGGCCGGCGCCGTAGCGGTCAAAACTCTCCTTCACCTGCGCCGCTAGCTCGCGCGTCGGCTCCAGGATAAGCGTGCGGGGCATGCGCGCCCGCGCACGCCCCTTTTCCAAGAGCGTCAGCATGGGCAACACGAACGCCGCCGTCTTGCCAGTACCGGTTTGGGCAATGCCGAGAACGTCGCGGCGGGACAGCACGTGGGGGATCGCCTGTTCCTGAATGGGGGTAGGCTGGGTGTAGCCGGTGGCCGCAACAGCGGCGAGAACCTTGTCGGACAAACCGAGATCGGAAAAAGACATTGAGCCTCTGGATCGGGCCTCTCGTCGATACCGCCGTTTGGAATCGAGGATAAAGGGCTGTCGCGTTCGACCCCGAAACGGCATGCTTTGGGAAGCTGGGGGCTCTGGCTTACGCTGACCAGCGGCAACGCTTAAGAATCGCTTTCGGGCCGGCGGCCGCGCTCTCAGCGGAACATAGGGGCGAAATGGCCAAAGTCAATGGAACAGGCGCGGGACGAACCGAAAAAGGCCTAATGTTCTGGTAAAGAAGCCCACTTGAACCGCACATCTCGATGTGCCGACTACGGTTCAGGCCGCGCAGGGGGACACACCTTGATGACGAAATGGCTGTCGCTCGGATCGGCGTTGGTCGGCGCATTCCTCGGGCTGTTGATGGTTGAGGCTGCGCCTGCTTTTGCGCAAAAGCGTGTGGCGCTGGTGATCGGCAACAATGACTACCGCAATGTGCCGAAGCTGCAAAAGGCGGTCAACGACGCCCGCACCATGGCCGACACGCTAAAGCGGCTCGGCTTCAACGTGATGGTGGCCGAAAATCTGAACCGCCACCAGTTCAGCCAGACGCTGCTCGCCTTCGACAATGCCGTCGAGGCCGGCGGCACCGCATTTGTCTTCTATGCCGGCCACGGCTTTGAGATCGCCGGCCAGAACTATCTGTTGCCGACCGATGTGCCGGCCGCGACCGAAGGCCAGGAAGAGCTGGTGCGCGACGCCTCCGTGCTCGCAGACCGCATCGTCGAGCGGTTGCAGAACAGGAAAGTGCGGACCTCGATCCTCGTGTTCGACGCCTGCCGCAACAATCCGTTCGAGCGCAGCGGTACCCGTGCGGTCGCCGGCGGCGGCGGGCTCGCGCCGATGGCGCAATTGCCCGAAGGCGTGTTCTCGATCTTCTCGGCCGGCTACAAGCAGACCGCGCTCGACCGCCTGTCGAACGACGACAGCAGTCCCAATTCCGTGTTCACCCGGACCTTCGCAAAGGAATTGCTAGAGCCCGGTGAGAGCCTCGTCGAAGTTGCCCAGCACACGCGCCGCCAGGTCAGTGAAATGGCCGAGAGCATCGGCCACAAGCAGATTCCGGCCTATTCCGACCAGATGGTCGACAACGTCTTTCTCAACGGTAGCGCGCGCGCGCAGGCGGACGCGAAGCCAGCCGAGGCCCCGCAAAAAATTGCGGCACTGCCACCGGTCTCGGTGCCGCGTGTTGCCCCACAAAACGATTCGATGAACGCACCGATCGCCGCGTTCTCGCGCCACAATGGCGGCTGGACCGTGACTTTCTCGATCGCCGATCCGACAGTTGGAATCTCCTGGCGGCTCGGGGGCAGCGGCGATTTCCGCGAGACCGGATTCCTGGACGCGCTGGATCCGCGCACGCGCAAGCGGATCCCGAACCCATCGATCCAATTGCCGCCCGACGCGGCGGCGACAACCATCGAGGTCCGCTACGTCGACGCCTCAGGCGAGATGCAGGGACCGTTCCCGATCAGGTTCGATCCGGATGCGGCGATTCTCCACGATCAGCGCAAGATTCTGGATATGACGGCGTCGAGCTGGCTGTCGTTCCGCGAGTTCAATGGGTTGCTCGTCTATTTCACCCACCTCGTGTCGTATCGCTGCGCGATCCGCGAGGCGCGGATCGGCATCGACACAACGGTGCCCGATAAGGTCCTGAAGATGCCCGCTTGTGACATGAGGGATCCAATCGCGATTCCCTCCGGTGCGCAGCTTTACATGAAGCTTCCGTCGGCCACGCAATTTATGTCGGTGGAGTTGACCTATCGCGACGGCAGCGTGTCCGAGGTGAAGAGCTTTCGGACCGCAAATCGCAGCACCAATTGAGTTGTTGCCATTGAGCAACTTGGAGAAGAAAATTAGCTGTGGTGCAGGGGAAAAAGCCACCTGCAGATCGCCTGCGCGGGCAGAATCGCGCTAAGCTCATCCTGCGTTTCGCGATGCGAAGCGCAGATTGCTTCCTTGACTCTCCCAAACTCCTAAAGGCCCGACGCTTCGTGGGGCCTTTAGTTTGTCACCCGGTTTTCGCACGGCGCTTCAGCCCTGGATCGAAAATCCGCCATCGACGGGAATGGCGGCGCCGGTGACGAAGTCGGACGCGGACGAGCCGAGAAACACCGCAATCCCTGCAAAATCATCAATTGCACCCCATCGTGCCGCCGGCGTCCGTGCGAGCACCCGCTCGTTCAACCCGGACACCTCGATGCGGGCGCGTTTGGTGAGGTCGGTGTCGATCCAGCCGGGCAGAATCGCGTTCGCCTGGATATTGTCGCTCGCCCATGCGCAGGCGCAGGCGCGCGTCAACTGCACGATACCGCCTTTGCTCGCGGCATAGGCCGGCGTGAAGCTCGCGCCGAAGATCGACATCATCGAGCCGATATTGATGATCTTGCCGCCGCCAGCGGCTTTCATCGCAGCGTATACCGCCTTCGAGCACAGGAAGGCGCTGGTG
>Ga0306921_10006157_pt1 | contig 12506 bp, 9 predicted proteins | sample sta12Cox44000080_FD_203760 | JGI IMG/M metagenome (GOLD analysis project Ga0306921, IMG submission 203760) | Lab enrichment of tropical soil microbial communities from Luquillo Experimental Forest, Puerto Rico - statoxic.12C.oxic.44.000.080 (v2)... | ecosystem: Environmental > Terrestrial > Soil... | reverse complement strand
CTTCGACAGGCAGAGCACCAAAGCGCTGAAAGGTGATGGATTTGCTCACATAAATCCCAAGCGAGCTCGCCGCTTCTGTTGCCAGAAAGGCGCCTTTGGTGAGGCCGTAAAACAGAAACAGCGGCACGCTCAAGGGTCCGGTCGAGACCACGATCCCGGTGAGATAGCCGATCACAGCGCCGCCGATCGCAAGATGCCAGAGAGACAGCTTCAACTGGTGCCGGGCGAGCCAATGCCGCGCCGGGACCATCGCTATCAGAAAAGCCCCGATGCAAATATCGACCAAACGGGACGGCAGAACAAGGAGCGTGCGTGCGCCAAGCGCCGCGGCCGGAATCGCAGGCGCGGAATAAGCAGCGCATGCCCGCCAGTCGACCTCGCGCCACCAGGCGAGGATGCGCGAGAAGTTGGCCATCACGGCCGCAATGGCCATGATCGGCACCGCCTGTTTCGGGCCGTATTGATAGATCAGGACCGGCATGAGCATGATCGAGGAGCCGGTGCCAACGATGCCGCTGATCGTGCCGGCGACGAGACCTACCGCGAGGACGAAGAGGAAATTCAAGAACCGTATCTCCGCTTTCGAAATAGGCAGCTGATCTCGTCCGCAGCCGTCGCGCTTCTTCGCACATGTCAAGAATGACCGTAAACCCGTGGTCTTGGGCGAAGGCCCGCCAATGTTAAGTCAGGCAGCCCCTCGCTCGCGGTTCGCAGCGGGTTCGGATCGCCCGGCCAATTGTCCTCAAGCAGGAGAAGAGCTAGCCTAGCGCATAACTAACGGGGCGCCGCATGACGCCCGAACTCAGGGGAGGCAAGCGATGGCCAAATCCGGAGATCGCCGCGCGAGCGGTCAGGCTTTTGAAGCAGTTGCAGGAAACGGGTTGATCGATCGCCGCGCGCTGCTTGGGCGTGGCGTCGTTCTGGCGGGCGCGATGAGTGCAGGCATCGGCGGCGCGTCAGCGGCTGCCGAGCCGCTCGCAGACGATCCATGGAGCCTTGAAGTCGGCGACCCGATGCCGCCCTACCAGGGGCCTTCGAAATTCGAGGCCAAGGTAGTGCGCACGCTGAGCAATCCCAATAACGAGCCACGCAATTCGCATGCCCGCACGCCGCACCATCTCCTTGATGGAACGACGACGCCGAACGGCCTGCATTTCAACATCAATCATGGAGGGGTCCCCAACATCGACCCGGACAAGCATCGGCTTGTGATCCACGGCCTCGTCAAACAGCCGTTCGAGTTCTCGCTCGAAGCACTGTCTCGCTATCCCATGGTTTCGCGCACGACGTTCATCGAATGCGGCGGCAACAGTGCGCCGCTGTTTTCTCCCGAACCCTTGCAAGAGAACATTCAGGCGCTGCACGGGCTCGTCTCCTGCGCCGAGTGGACCGGGGTGAAGCTTTCGACCCTGCTTGAGGAAACCGGGATCGATCCAAAGGCGAAATGGTTCATCGCGGAGGGAGCGGACTCACCGCGTTTGAGCCGCAGCGTGCCGGTGAAGAAGGCACTGGATGATGCGATGATCGCGCTCTACCAGAATGGCGAGCGCCTCATGCCGGGCAACGGCTACCCGATGCGTTTGCTGCTGCCGGGCTACGAGGGCAACATGAACGTCAAGTTCCTGCGCCGCATCAAGCTCGTCGAACAGCCAGCCATGAGCTACTACGAGGCGCGGACCTATTCGCAGATCCTGCCGAATGGCAAGGCCTACCGGTTTTATTTCCTGCAGGAGGTGAAATCCTTCATTACCCGCCCCTCGCACGGAATGGCTTTGAAGGGTCCGGGTCTCTACGAGATTTCGGGGCTGGCTTATTCCGGCAACGGCCGGATCGAGAAAGTGATGGTCTCGGCTGACGGCGGTCAGAGCTGGGCACAGGCGGCCCTTCAGGAGCCGGTTCTGAGCAAGGCCTTCACCCGCTTCCGCATGCCCTGGCGATGGGACGGCGGCCCAGCCACGCTGCAGAGCCGTGCCTGGGACGAGGCGGGCAATGTGCAACCGACCCGCACCGATTTCGTGGCTGCGCGCGGCGAGTTGACAAAAAAGCCGCCGGTGCTGGCGTTTCCCAATCAGCACTACAACTCGATCACCAGCTGGGGCGTGGCAAGCAACGGGGAGGTCAGGCATGTTTACGCCTAGGCGCGCGATCTTTTCCGCCTCGCTGTTGCTCGCCATGGCGGCAGGCGCCTCATCGGCTGAGACGCCGCATCTCGGAAAACCGATCGACGAGGCGGCCATCGCCTATTGGGATATCAGCATCTTGCCCGATGGCACTGGGCTGCCCAAGGGCAATGGCACCCCCGCGCAGGGCGCACCGATCTACGCGGAAAAATGTGCGTTGTGCCACGGCGAAAATGGCAAGGGCGGCCACGCCGCGGCCCTGGTAAGCGATGCCAAGATCGACGGCATTTCCGCTTCCCAGAAGACGATCAAGAACTTCATCGGGGATTCGACGACGATCTTCGATTTCATCCGCCGCGCGATGCCGTTTCAGGCGCCGCGCTCGCTCTCCGACAACGAGGTCTATGCGCTCACCGCCTACATACTCGCAGAAAACAAATTGATCGGCGCCAACGACGTGATGAATGCGGAGACGCTGCCGAAGGTGAAAATGCCCAACCGGGACAATTTCATCATCCGCTTCCCCGATCGCATTTAGACAGGTCACATGCTGCGACTTTGCGATCGCGCATCGTCAGAAACGGCGAAAGAAAAGACCGCCTTTCGGCGGTCTTTTCTGTTGGCGAGCGGAGGCGGCCAGAATTCCTTTTCAGCCCCGCCCCCCCAGCGCCGTTTTTTCGGAAGTGTCTCGAGCCAAACCGAACCGAACTGTCCATTGCGCAACCGACAGCAACAGAGCTTCAAAAATCTCCCGAGCCCGCTCGAGTTCTTGCTGGGTGGCAACAGGACATCCGGGCCGGTAGCGAATGATCGTGCTCGTGGTCGCCCAGTCTAGTCTCGCCGCTCTGCACGCCACGATCAGGCCGTACAGCCGGTCGCTCTGAATCAGCGGCTCGATTTCCTCGACCTTGACGTCCGTCATGAAGGACAGCGCCGCCACCACTTGGGTATATTGGCCCTTGATCGCAAACCGGTTTACGGGCGAGTCGTTCAACTTGCCCGCGCGATTGAGCGCGACCATCTGCTCGATCGCCTGCGCGTAGTCTGTCGGACATGATGCCGCAGCGCTTGCCGCGCTCGGCACTTGCGGCCTGTCGCGCACGACAGGCCGGGTTGCGTTTGAAAGTCGCGCCCAAACAGCATCCGTTGCCGCTCCAAGCAGCCTGCGCAGGAGTTTTGCCGGAATGTCCAATCGAAGGCCGAGACCTTCGAGCAAACTTTCGTCGCGCTCGGCGTTTCCGACCAGCACGGAATAGCCGGTTTCGGAGAAGCGAGCCCCCGCATTCTGTGCCAAGGTCTTGAACACTTCGGAATCGCCGCGCTTGATCAGCGCATCGGTCAGTATCTCGTTGAGGGTTCTTCTGGCGGAAATGGCCAAAAGATGCTGGCGGCCCCTTGTTTTGGCGATCTCGACGAGATGGGTTTCAGACAGGCGATTGGAGTTTGCCAGCACAGGTGCTGCGACCGAGGCGTCATCATGAAACGCGAGCCGACAAACGGTTTCGCGCGGTGCCAGCTCGATGGCGGACAGGATCGAGCTGAGATCAACCAGGGACTGCAGGTCTGCGCTCTCGATCAATCGAATGAGCACGTCATCGAAGACATCCGTCTGCCTTTCGTCCAGCCGGTCGACAGCAGTGCGGAACAGGTCCGTCACCTGCCTCAGGATTCGTGTCTGTCGCGAAGCCGAACCGACCTTGATGACCTTGTCCAGTTCCGCGATCAAAGCCGCCGGTGCTGTCACAGCCATGACAATCTCAATCCCAGGACGGGCGGCCTGGATTGGCCGCACCAAGTTGCGACGCGCCGTTGCGGCTGCGACATCTCGCGGATCGCCGGAAACTTCCCAGGCTCGCCTGTGACGCAATGAACGGGCATTTCAGGCCCATCGAAAACCAGACGGTGGCCGCCTGACTTTTAATCTAAACCAATATTAACCGGTCACCGTACGGTAACTTTCCTAACCAAAGGCTAAGTAGGCGATCAGCTTCGAGATGGCCGGGCTTGTGCAAGATGGCCGAATCTGCCCAGGCTGAAATTGCACCAGGGGTGTTCGCCATCGGGTGGAGTTCCGGGTCGAGCGTCGGCGCGTTCTGCTATTTCAACTCGATCCAGGCCGGTGCGTGATCGCTCGCGCCTTCTTCGCCGCGCGTCAAACGATCGACGCCGGCTTTCTTCAGTCGCGGCGCAAGCACGGGACTCACAAGCAGATGATCGAGTCGCAGGCCCGCGTTGCGCCGCCAGCGATCGCGCTTGTAATCCCAGAAGGTGAACATCGGCTTTTCCGGGTGAAGGCGCCGGATCGCATCCGTCCAACCCTGCGCCACCAGCGATTTGAACGCAGCGCGACTTTTGGGCTGGATCAGCGCGTCCTTGTCCCATGACCTCGTGAGATAGATATCCAACGCTGTCGGTGCGACGTTGTAGTCGCCCGCGAGCACCACGGGGACATCCTGCCCGATCAGTTTCGAAGCGTGCGAATTGAGCCGTTTGAACCATTCGAGCTTGTAGTCGAATTTCGGCCCGGGCTGCGGATTGCCGTTGGGAAGATAGAGACTGGTGACGACGATACCCTTGACGGCGGCCTCGATGTAGCGCGCGTCCCGGTCGCCGGCATCGCCAGGCAGCTCGTCTCGAATAAGCACCGGCTCTGTTTTGCGTGCCAGGATCGCAACGCCGTTCCAGGATTTTTGGCCATGCCACACCGCGCAATAGCCGGCTTTTTCGACCGCGCTACGCGGGAAGTCGTTGTCGGCAGCCTTCAACTCCTGCAGCGCGACGATATCGGGTTTGGCTTGTTGCAGCCATCGCAGCAGGTTCGGCAGGCGACGATTTATATTGTTGATGTTGAAGGTCGCGATTTTCATCGGCGGATCGACCGGATGACCAAAGCAACGCGCCTAGCCGTCGCCGCCATCGCCCTTGTAAACCCGCGCGTAGCGTTTGCCGAGGCTGGTCAGGACCTCGTAACCGATGGTGCCGAAGTGATGCGCAAGCTCGTCGACGGTGATGCCGTCGCCGATTAGCGTCACCATGTGGCCGCGGCGTACCGCGTTTCTTTCGAGGTCGGTGACGTCAACCGCCATCACGTCCATCGAGATGCGGCCGGCGATTGGGCATCGTTTGCCGGCGACCACGACCTCCGCGCCGCGGGTGCCGTCGTTGCTGCTTCCGGCGCGGAAATAGCCGTCGGCATAGCCCGCCGAAACGAGCGCCAGCCGGGTTGGCCGTCGTGCCGTCCAGGTCGCGCCGTATCCAACGCTTTCGCCGCGCTCGACCTCGCGGATCTGCAAGACGCGTGCCTTCAGTTCGACAACTCCCTGCATCGGGTTGTCGGCTTCCGGCGTCGGATTGACCCCGTAGAGTGCTACACCCGGGCGTACCAGGTCGAACAGAAACGGTGGGCCCAGGAAAACGCCGGACGAATTCGCAAGCGATGTGGGCACGCCGGTAAAAAGGCTCGCAATTTCGCGAAAGCTCGCGAGCTGCCTGGCGTTCATCGGATGATGGAGGTTTTCGGCACAGGCGAGATGGCTCATCACGAGCGTGATGCCGTGATCGCCGGCGTTGATCCTGGGGATCAGACCTTGCGCTTCGGAAATCGTCAGCCCGAGCCGCTGCATACCGGTGTCGATGTGAATGGCCGCACCGCCGAACCAGCCGGTACGGCGGCAAAATACGTCCCATTCGGCGAGTTCGTTGAGATCGCCGATCACGGGTCTGGCGTCGATCTTGGCGTAACCCTCGCCGGTGTTCTGGATCAAACCGTTGAGCACGTAGAGCGCGGCGGAAGGAGCCACCGCACGGGCGGCGCGCGCTTCATCGAGGTTGGCGACGAAAAACGTCTTGCAACCGGCTTTGGTCAACGCACGCGCCACGGGTTCCAGACCCAGGCCGTAGGCGTTGGATTTGATGACGCCGGCGCATTCGGCCGGAACGGCGGTCTTCTCGAGCTTGCGCCAGTTGGCGACGATGGCGTCGAGATCGACCCTCAGCACGCCGGTAGCGGTGGCCAGCGCCGCTGCCTTGTTTGCCTCGGGGGAGAGGATGGAATTTGCCGGAATCGATTTCGGATCGGAGGCGATGTTCATGCCGTACTCTAAGCGGGGCAAAGCGGCGGTTCAACCACCGATGGCCGGCACCCTAGTAGGTTCGGTCGGGCAGCTGGTTTTCGAGCACGAGATCGCCAAAGCGCGTGATGGAGGCGTCGAAGTGGAGCTCGACGGTGCCGGTCGGACCGTGGCGCTGCTTGCCGATGATCACCTCGGCCTTGCCGTGCACCAGCGACATGTCCAATTGCCATTTTTCGTATTCCGGCGTACCGGCGCGGGGCTCCTTGTTGGCAAGATAGTATTCCTCGCGAAACACGAACATCACCACGTCGGCGTCCTGCTCGATCGAGCCGGATTCGCGCAAGTCGGCCAGTTGCGGGCGCTTGTCATCCCGGCTCTCGACCTGGCGCGACAATTGCGACAGCGCGATGATGGGAATATTCAGCTCCTTGGCCAGCGCCTTCAGGCTGGTCGTGATTTCCGTCACCTCCTGCACGCGGTTGTCGGAACGCTTGCCGGATCCCTGCAATAATTGAATATAATCGACCACAAGAAGGTCGAGGCCCTTCTGCCGCTTAAGTCGGCGCGCGCGCGCGTTCAGTTGCGAGATCGAAAGGCCGCCGGTCTCGTCGACGTAAAACGGCAGCGACTGCAGCTCGATCGAGTAGTCACGAATTTTTTCGAAATCAGTTTCGGTGATGCCGCCGCGCCGGATGGTGCTCGAGGGGATTCCCGTTCGTTCGGCGATGATACGGGTGGCAAGCTGTTCGGCCGACATTTCGCAGGAGAAGAAGCCGATGATGCCCCCATTGATCGACTTCATGGTGCCGTCGGCTTGGACCTCCGCGCGATGCGCTTTGGCGATGTTGTAGGCGATATTGGTGGCGAGTGCGGTCTTGCCCATGCCGGGCCGCCCCGCCACGATGATCAGGTCCGATGGCTGCAAGCCACCCATCTTGATGTCGAGATCGCGCAGGCCGGTTGCAATGCCCGACAATTTGCCGTCGCGCTGGAAGGCCTTGGCGGCCATGTCGACGGCGACGGTAAGGGCCTGCGAGAAACGCTGGAAGCCGCCGTCGTAGCGGCCTGATTCCGCCAATTCGTACAGGCGGCGCTCGGCGTCCTCGATCTGCGCGCGCGGCGCAAAATCAACGGGAGCATCAAACGCGACATTGACCATGTCCTCGCCGATCCGGATCAGATCGCGGCGAAGCGAGAGTTCGTAGATCGTCCGCCCGTAATCCTGCGCATTGATGATGGTGGTGGCCTCGGCGGCAAGCCGCGCCAGGTATTGACCGACCGTCATCCCGCCAATGTCGGTGTCGGCCGGAAGGAAAGTCTTCAGGGTCACCGGGGTGGCGACCTTGCCCATTCGGATCAGACTGCCGGCGGTTTCGTAAATCGTCTGGTGAATCGGCTCGAAAAAATGCTTCGGCTCCAGAAAGTCCGATACCCGGTAAAACGCGTCATTGTTGACCAGGATCGCGCCCAGAAGGCTTTGTTCGGCTTCAATATTGTGCGGCGCACTCCGGTAAGCCGGGCTTGCCGGGTCGGGAGTGAGTTTGAGGACGTTCGAATCGGGCAAGGCCATGACGGTCGAGTGTTCTTGGGACTTTGGCAGATAAGGGGCGCCGATAAAGCGCCGGTACCAAGGAAAGCGGAAGCGGCCAGATGCCTTATGCCCGATTCACACAATGGGCATTGGGAATTCCGCGGGGCTTGCTGGTTGGGTGCTTGACGGCATTTCGTTAGCCGCCACGGAGCCCGAACGAGCTCTCTCGGCCAAATTTTCTTTATGGCTGAACCTTTTGACCTGCTGGCAGACCCATTCTCGGAGGCGGGCGAAACTGCCAGCCGTGGCCCGAGCTGGTCAAATCAGGATGAGATAGAGCAGCGCGACAAGGGCGGCTCCGCTGGCGGCGGCAATCAAGGCGTAATCGGCCCGGGTGTCCGTATCCTGGTCGGAAGGAGATTGAAGGTTTTCTTCGGCCATGGCGGAGATTTAGTGCGGCCGCGGCAAGCTGCCCTGTGAAGCAGGTCACATCTTGCGATTTCTTTTGGGCCGCGGTCGTCAGGAACTGGTTGGCCGGATCGGAATTGGTAAGGGCCTGCTTTGCACATGCAGGGAAAGGGACAGGCAATGGACCAACAGCCCCAGTCGTGGCGAACCGGAAGGGGCCAGACCCTGTGGCTGTCGATGCTGGTCGAGGCCATGGAGAGGTTTTCCGCACCCGAGTGGCGGAATGTCCCTTGTGATGCGGTAGAGTTGGCCGCGCTGCGCGCCCAGCTTGCACGGCCCGCGGCGCCTTACCCGATGTTTGCCTCTCGCTTCAGCTTAAGAAACTAGAGATCGGCACCTCGCCGTTAACCGCCGGCGATCTGAAGGCGCGGCCTTTTACCGCGCTCCAGCCCCCTCAATTTTGCTTCCTCGCGCGCGATGTAGTCGCGTGTCATCGGCACGATGCCCTGGCGCCTGGTGAGCTGGATCTGAAGGTTCATCAGGTTCTGCTTCCGAAAAGCCATCTCGGAGGCGGCGAGATAGAATTCCCACATTCGCGCGAAGCGCTCGTCGTAGAGCTCTATGGCTTCCTTTCGCCGAGCCATGAACCGCTCGCGCCACGCCTTGATCGTCTCGGCATAGTGCAGGCGCAGTATCTCGATGTCGCACACCAACAGGCCAGAGCGCTCGATCGCCGGCATCACTTCGGAAAGTGCGGGGATGTATCCGCCGGGGAAAATGTACTTCGCAATAAAGGGATTGGTGGCGTCGGGACCGTCCGAGCGACCGATGGAGTGGAGCAGCATGATCCCATCATCGCTGAGAAGTTCGGCGCATCGCTGAAAAAAGATGTCGTAGAAGTCGACACCGACATGCTCGAACATGCCTACCGACACGATGCGATCGAACGGACCTGGAATGTCGCGATAATCCTCAAGCAGAAATTTTGCCAAACCGGTCAGGTTTTTTTCGGCTGCGCGGGCGTTCGAGACCTGCAGCTGTTCGCTCGACAGCGTGACGCCGGTAACGTCGGCGCCGATCGTCTCGGCCAGATACAAGCCCAGGCCGCCCCAACCGGAGCCGATGTCGAGCACCCTGTCGCCGCGCTCGATCAGCAGCTTGGCGGCGACATGGCGTTTCTTGGCGAGCTGGGCGTCCTCGAGCGTCGCTTCCGGCTTTTCGAAATAGGCACAGCTGTACTGCTTGTCGGAATCCAGAAACAGCGAGTAAAGCCGACCATCGAGATCGTAGTGGTGGGCAACGTTATTTTTCGCCCGACCGCGCGGATTGAACTGCCTGGCATGTCTGACCAGATAGCGCAGCCACCATTGTGGCTTGGCCCAAGGCGGCAGCATCTCCGGCTGGTTCATCAGAATCGCCAGCGCGTCGGCGATGGAGGCATTCTCGACGATGAAGGTGCCCTCCATGTAAACCTCGCCGAGCGCAAGTTCGGGGTTGAGCAGAACCCTGCGTTCGGCATCGCTGGTCAGAAAGCGTACGAAAACCGCCGGGCCGGTACCATCACCGCAGGTGAATTTCCCCCCGCCAGCGGTGGTAAATGTCATTGCACCGCGTCGAATGAACTGCTGCAGGAAGTAACGCAACAAACGGTCCATCGAAACCACCGATTGGCGCAATCCCGTGAGAGGCCCATCTGTCACAGGACGCACCGGAAGCGCAAAGGTTCCAACGTCTCATTTGATCATAAAGGCGATGGAACCCGCCCGCTAGTGCCTTGTTCACAAAGCAGTTATTCGGAAGTCGTGCATTTGTGCGGCGCCGCCATAAGTGCGCTTCCATTCGCAGGATAATCGGCTAAAAGGTGACCGCCGCCGGTGTCCGGTGACGGCGTATTGCATGCGATTTCAAGCGTCTGGAGAAGTAAGGAATGTTGGGCCGAACGCTCCGTTTAGCGGCGGTGACGCTTTTCATCGGTTCTTTTGCAGTCTCCGCGGTACGAGCGCAGGCGCAAAATCTTGAAGCCGGCAAGAGTCCTTCACAGCTCTTCGCTGGAACGTGCAACGCCTGCCACAGGACTCCCCGAGGTCTCCTCAAGACAGTATCGGCCGGATCGCTGCCGGGCTTTCTTCGGCAGCACTACACGACCAGCGGCGACATGGCCGCGCAACTCAGTAATTTCCTTATTGCCAATGGCGCCGGTGATGGCCGATCCAGACAGGGGGGCGATGCCAAACCCGCCGCAGCGAGCGATCAGGTCGATCGGCAGGGCCGCAGGTTGCGGGCGGGGTCACCCCAGGAAGCAGCGACGCCGGAAGCCGATGGAGCCCCGCTCCAGGGCCGCAAGCGGCTGGCGCGTCCAGAGGCGGCCGACACTGCAAGGCCGGCTACGGACGGGCAGGCGGTTCCGCCGCAGGCCGGGAGCGATCGCGGAGCCGATGGCCGCAAATTGTCCGCCAAACAGCGTCCAAGCAGAGGCGCAAAGCCCGGTGGCGAGGAAGTGCAGTCTGTCAAGGAGGAGCCGCAAAAGCTCGAACCGGCGATCGATGACAAGGCAAGGCCTGAAGCCGCAGGCGAGGAGACGGGCAAATCCGAGACACCAAAGCCCACCGATGAAGGCAAGGCCGAAGCTGCAAGGATAGAGACACCCAAAGAAGGCGGTAGCGAGCCGCCCGTGCTGCGCGCCGACCCGGTGCCCCCCGTTACATCGGCGCCTACGGCCGCCTCGTCGCCACCCGCCGCAGGCGCCTCGGGCGGCTCAGTGGAGTCTGCGCTGGCTGACAAGTCGGCTGCCCCGGGCCCAGCCCGGCCCGCCGTATCCGCGCCCTCGGAGCCGCCGACGGCGGCCATAACGGCTTCCGCACCACCGCCGGCGCCCCCCGGACCACCGGCACCCCCGATCTCCCAGTAGGGCAGGGCGCGTCGTAGGGCAGGGCGCGTCGCGCAGGGCTCCCGCGGCCTGAGAACCGGCAGGAATCCAAAGCCCGGCCTGATTGGGCCGGGGCTTTGGCGACGACTGCCGGCGGCGCGATTGCGCCGCCTTGGGCGTACTCTTGCGGAAAAACGAGTTTACTTCTCGGACGTAGCGTCTTCCTGTGGCGCCAGATCATTGGGGCGAGCCTCAGGATCGAAGAACTCTCCGGCGGCGGCAATGGCTTCGGCGGCAGCGTCCTGATCTTCCTGGCGAGTTGAGATTTCTTCGCCGCGGTTGATACGTTCGGCTTCGTCGGCGCTGCGCGCGACGGTGACCGTCACCCCGACTTCGACTTCCGGATGAACAGCAATCGCAATCTGGTGCTTGCCGATGGATTTGATCGGTGCGTCAAGCATGACCTGGCTGCGGTTGATGGCGACGCCGTCGTTCTGGAACGACGCGATGATGTCGCGGATGCTCACCGATCCGAACAGCTGACCGGTTTCGGAGGCTTGACGAAGGATGATGACGTTGCGGCTGTCGATCTTTTCCGCGACCTTGGTTGCCTCGGATTTGGCCTGCAGGTTGCGAGCCTCGAGCTCGGCCTTCATGCCATCGAATTTGGCGCGATTGTCTGCGGTCGCGCGCAAGGCCTTGCCCCGCTTGAGCAGAAAGTTGCGGGCAAATCCGTCTCTGACGCGAACGACTTCGCCCATCTGGCCCAGCTTGGCGACGCGTTCCAACAAGATGACTTCCATGTTCAATCTCCTTTCGAAATACTTTAAGAGCTTGGGTTGACAGATTCAGGATGTGGGGAGGGCGGCGACCGCCCTCGCAGATATCGCCTGCGCAGCCCGAAAACGGCATCGGCCAATCCGAGCGCGGCCATCAAGAGCACAGGCCAGCTGAACACCACGACGATCAAGTAGCTGCAGCTGAGCCAAAAGGATCGATTCTTCAGCGCAACAGTCAGCGTGTGCAGCACGGCAAAACCAGCAAGTGCATAGGCGACCGTCAGGGCCGCGGTGGCGATCTGCGCCACTATCGCAGGCAGACCGGCGGAGAAGCACAACGCGATGGCGGCGAACAGGACCGCAAGCGTCAGCGGTGGTAAAGCCGTGCTTTTCAAGTCGGGCCACGGACGGCGCAATTGTCCCGAGGTCGCCGTGATCTTTGCCGCGAGCCACAAGTTGAGCGTCAGCGTCGCCATGACGATGATTGCGGCTGCGGCTGGCGCGATGATCACCAGCGCATCGATCCTCCGGTCGCTGAGTGCGACATCCGCCGATTGAAGGAGGTGCGCCAGCGCGCTGCGCATCGCCTCGTGCATCGCCGCAGCATCCGAGCCGAACGTCAGCAGCGTGGCTGTGGTCGTGATCGTCGCAAAGACTGCGATCCAGAACAGAATTCGGCCGACGGGATACCATTCGAGCGCCGCTGCATCGTTGGCTGACGTGGTGTCC
>Ga0306921_10006151_pt1 | contig 12513 bp, 7 predicted proteins | sample sta12Cox44000080_FD_203760 | JGI IMG/M metagenome (GOLD analysis project Ga0306921, IMG submission 203760) | Lab enrichment of tropical soil microbial communities from Luquillo Experimental Forest, Puerto Rico - statoxic.12C.oxic.44.000.080 (v2)... | ecosystem: Environmental > Terrestrial > Soil... | reverse complement strand
GAGCCGGTGCTCATACAGCCGCTCGATCTGCGAGGCGAGCACCCTTCCCAGGGAGAGCGGCGGCAGGTCGCGTACCGGAAAGAACTCCACCGCGTCGGTCTCGCTGCTCGCCCGGGCGCCGCCGCCGAGGAGCTCGCAGAGGAAGAACAGCTTGTAGATGTGATGTACCCCCGGGGGATGCGGGTGGCGGTTCTTGTCGATGAGCGCGGCGAGCTTGACCGCCCGCGCCCGGTAGCCCGATTCCTCGTAGATCTCGCGCGCGACCGCCTCCGAGGGCGCATCGTTCACATCCACCCAGCCCCCCGGCAGTGTCCAGCGCCCATCGGCGCGCTCGCGCACGAGCAGCACCTGGTCCTCGCGGAACACTCCGCCGCGCACATCGACCTTCGGCGTGGCGTAGCCGCGCTCGCCGTCCCACAGCGCCCGCGCTTCACCGAGCGGCAGCTCGAGCTCGCGCGCCACCAGCACCGTCACCAGCTCGGCGAGCTGCGTGTAGCGCTCACGATCGAAGGGATCGTGGGTGAAGGCGAGGCCGTTCTGCGCAATCGCCTGCACCTGGCGGGCCCATTCGAGCAGATTGCGCGGAGCCCAATCGTTCATGCGCGGGGTGCTGCCTGCGCGGCGCCCGCGGCGCTAGCGGGGTCCCCGGGAAATTTCGCGTCTTGCTGATAGGCCGGCGCTCACGGAGCGCGGCAAGCGAAATTTCATGGGGTGCTCTAGAGGTTGCGGATCAGCGCATCGGCGAAGGCGCTGGTCGAGACTTCCCGCGCGCCCTCCATCAGGCGGGCGAAGTCGTAGGTGACCGTCTTCTGTCCGATGGTGCGATCCATGGCGGTGATGATCGCATCCGCCGCCTCCAGCCAGCCGAGGTAACGGAACATCATCTCGCCCGAGAGGATCACCGAGCCGGGATTCACCTTGTCGAGATTGGCGTACTTCGGCGCCGTGCCGTGCGTCGCCTCGAACACGGCGTGCCCGGTGAGATAGTTGATGTTGCCGCCCGGCGCGATGCCAATGCCGCCGACCTGCGCGGCGAGCGCATCCGAGAGATAGTCGCCGTTGAGGTTGGTCGTGGCGATGACATCGAATTCGTCGGGCCGCGTCAGCACCTGCTGCAGCGTGATGTCGGCGATGGCGTCCTTGACGATGACGCGGCCGGAGGTGCGCGCCGCGTCCATGTCGGCATTCGCCGCCTTCTCGCCCTTGGCGGCCTTGGTGCGCTCCCACTGCTCCCAGGTGTAGCAGCCGGAAGCGAACTCGCGCTCGGCGAGCTGGTAGCCCCAGTTGCGGAAGGCGCCCTCGGTGAATTTCTGGATGTTGCCCTTGTGGACCAGGGTCAGGCTGCGGCGCTTGTTGGTGATCGCGTAGGCGAGGGCGGCGCGGATCAGCCGCTCCGAGCCTTCCTTCGACACCGGCTTGATGCCGATGCCGGAGGTCTCCGGAAAACGTATGCGGGCGTAGGCCTTGGGAAAGGACTGGCGGAACAGCTCGAGAAACTTCTGGCCGTCGGCAGTGCCGCACTCGAATTCGATGCCGACATAGATGTCCTCGGTGTTCTCGCGGAAGATCACCATGTCGACTTTTTCCGGATGCCGCACCGGGGAGGGCACGCCCTTGAACCAGCGTACCGGTCGCAGGCACACGTACAGGTCGAGCATCTGCCGCAGCGCCACGTTGAGCGAGCGTATGCCCCCGCCGACCGGGGTGGTGAGCGGTCCCTTGATCGACACCAGGTATTCGCGGCAGGCCGCGACCGTCTCATCGGGCAGCCAGGTGTTGAATAGTTTGTTGGACTTCTCGCCGGCGAATACCTCCATCCAGTGGATGCGGCGCTTGCCGCCGTAGACCTTGGCGACCGCAGCGTCCATGACCCGTACGCTCGCACGCCAGATATCCGGTCCGGTGCCATCGCCCTCGATGAAGGGGATGATCGGATTTTCCGGCACGCGCAGCTTGCCGTCCTCAATGGCGATTTTTGTGCCGTGCGGCGGGGGCGTGATCTTCAAGCTGGCGGGACTGGACATGAGGGACACACTCCTGCGCGGAATCCGGCGCCCAGGGCGCCGCCCGGGCGCGCCATGCTAGCACAGGCGTATCTGCCCGAGCCGCCACAACCACCCCACGAAGCCACCCCAAGAAATTGCGCTTGACCTGATCGGCGAGCGATTGCCGACCGGTAAGACACGCAATTTCGTGGGCACCCCGGGTAAGCCACCCCACGAAATTGCGCTTGACCTGATCGACGAATGATCACCGATCGGCAAGACGCGCAATTTCGCGGGGACCCCGGGCGTACCGCGCTGCGGCCGCGTGTGAGAGACTGGCACGCGGGCCGGCGCTCCCGGGGGCGGGCATGAAACGAGCAGCGGATGTCCGAGGCTATCGACATCAATAATAAGAGTGGCGGCTTACCCGCGGCGCGGCGCTCGGTGCTGCGGCAGCTCATGGCAGTGCGGCCGATCGATCCGGTGCCGGCCGGAAGGGAGCGCCTGAAACAGGTGCTGAGCGTGCGCGCGCTCATCGCCATCGGCCTCGGTGCCACGATCGGGTCGGGCATTTTCGTGCTCACGGGGACGGTGGCCTCGAACCACTCGGGACCTGCGATCACGCTCTCGTTGCTGATCGCGGCGTTCGGTGGCGGACTTGCGGCACTGTGCTACTCGGAGTTCGCTGCGTTTCTGCCGGTCCCTGGCAGCGCCTACAGCTACACCTACGCGACCCTGGGCGAGGCGCTCGCCTGGTTCATCGGCTGGAACCTGCTGCTCGAGTACGCGATCTCGGCGTCGGCGGTCGCGGTGAGCTGGTCGGCTTACGTGGTGAGCCTGCTCGCGGATGCGCACGTGCACCTGCCGGCGATATTGGTAAATGCGCCGCTCGGAGTCGATGCGCACGATCATCTCATCACTACCGGCGCCATCATCAACGTGCCGGCGGTGCTGATCATCGCGGCAATGACCTGGCTGCTGTACGTGGGGGTGCGCGGGTCAGCCCACGCAAACACCGCTATGGTGGCGCTCAAAGTCGGCATCATTATCGTCATCGTGCTCGCCGGGCTCAGCTACATTAACCCGGCCAACTGGCGCCCGTACGTGCCTGCCAACGCGGGTAGCTTCGGACACTTCGGCTGGAGCGGTGTGCTGCAGGGCGCGGCCATCATCTTCTTCTCCTACGTGGGCTTCGATACCGCCTCGACCACGGCGCTCGAGGCGCGCAACCCGCAGCGGGACCTGCCGCTCGGCATTCTCGGCTCGTTGGTCATCTCTGCCGTGCTGTATGTCGCCATGGCGACGGTGCTCACCGGCATGGTTCCGTACACCCGGCTCGATTCGGATGCGCCGGTGGCGGTGGCGCTCGATGCGCATCCGCAGCTGGCCGGGCTGTCGTGGCTCCTGAAGGTGGGGGTCATTGCCGGCATGACCTCGGTCATCCTCACTTCGCTCCTCGGACAGCCGCGCATCCTGCTGTCGATGGCGGACGATGGGATGCTGCCGCCCACCATCAGTCGCTGCCATCCGCGCTTCAAGACACCGCACGTCGCCACTGTGGTGACGGGTCTGTTCGCGGCGATGATCGCCGCGGTCTTTCCGCTCGACGTGCTGGCGGACCTCATCTCGATCGGCATCCTGCTGGCATTCGCCGTGGTCTGTATCGGGGTGTTGGTGCTGCGCAAGACGCGGCCCGATGCCTACCGGCCGTTCCGTGTGCCCTGGGCCCCCGTCACCTGCACAGTCGGCGCGCTCGTTTGCCTCGGCATGACCCTGGCACTGTCCAACGAGACCTGGCTGCGGCTGCTGATCTGGACCATCCTCGGCATGTCCATCTACGCCTTCTACGGCTTCCGCCACAGCCGCCTGCGTCAGTGACTGCGCTACCCCGCGCCCGTCGAGTCCCATGACACGCACTCTCGCCAGCACGCCTGCTGCGGATGGCTTCCGCATGCCGGGAGAGTTCGAGCCCCACGCCGGCTGCTGGATGCTCTGGCCGGAACGCCCCGACAACTGGCGCGAGGCGGCTCGCCCGGCGCAGTTGGCGTTCGCGCAGGTCGCCGCCGCGATCTCGCAGTTCGAGCGCATCACCGTCGGCGTCTCCGCCGCGCATTACGAGACGGCACGCACGCTGCTCACCGAGCGCGTACGGCTCCTCGAGATGGCTCACGATGATGCCTGGATGCGTGATGTCGGACCCACCTGCGTCGTCAACCGCCGCGCGCTCGTGCGCGGGGTCGACTGGCGCTTCAATGCCTGGGGCGGACTGAACGGTGGGCTGTATTTCCCCTGGGATCAGGATGATCTGGTGGCGCGCAAGGTGCTCGAGGTCGAAGGCCTCGATCGCTATCGCGCCGCGATGGTCAACGAGGGCGGCGCCATACACGTGGACGGGGAGGGTACCGCGCTCGTCACCGAGGAGTGTCTGCTCAACCCCAACCGGAATCCGCGCTTCGAGCGCAGTGACATCGAGCGCCGGCTGCGCGAGTACCTGGGGGTGAGCCAGGTCATCTGGCTCGGTCGTGGGGTGGTGAACGACGAGACCGGTGGCCACATCGACAACCTCGCCTGCTTCGTGCGCCCCGGCGTCGTCTGCCTCACCTGGACCGAGCGGCGGCGCGATCAGCAATACGTCGTATCGCTCGATGCCTTCGAGCGCCTGCAGGAGGCGCGCGATGCCCGCGGGCGGCGGCTGAAGGTGGTGCGCCTGCCAATGCCGGGGCCTCTTTACACCAGGGCTCGCGAAGCCGCCGGCGTCATCGCCCGCGAGGGCAGTCGGCCACGGCTCGCGGGCGAGCGGCTCGCGGCGAGCTATGTCAACTTCTACATCGCCAATGGCGGCATCATCATGCCGCTGCTCGATCGGCGCACCGATGCCGCGGCGGCCGCACGTCTCAAGCGGCTGTTTCCCCAGCGTCGTGTGGTGGGCGTCGCGGCGCGCGAGATTCTGCTCGGGGGCGGCAATATCCACTGCATTACACAGCAGATCCCCTCCGGAACGCGAAGCCGGTCACCCTCTGTGCGTTGAAGGAAGGCTGCGCGCGGGACCTTCCGGTATCGTCATTCCCATGCATTGCTCTTCTGCGCGTCTGCGCTTGATCGGCGCACTGCTGCTCGCGCTCAGTCAGACGGCGTTGGCCGCACCCTCGCCGCCTGCGCCGGCGGCCGCTCCTCAGGCCGCCATCGAGCGTTTCATCGTCAGGCTCCGCACGACCCCTGCCTCGGCAGCCTATCAACCGGCGCCCGATCGCGTGGCCGCCGTCGCGGTGCGCCATGGACTCGCGGTCGCCGAAGCGCGACACATCGTTTCAGGGATGCACCTGCTGCGTGTCACCCCGCACCCCGGGGAGAATGCGGCGAGCACGCTCGCGCGGCTCCGCGCCGATACGGAGATCGAGTACGCGGAAATCGACGCGCGCCGTCACCCGCTCAATACACCCAACGACTCGCTGTTCGACCAGCAGTGGTACCTGCAGGGCTCGCAGCCCTCGCAGGCGTCGGCCCTGAATGCGGTCGCCGCATGGGATGTGACCACCGGCTCCGACGGCCTCGTGATCGCCGATCTCGACACCGGCGTGCGCTTCGATCACCCCGATCTGCGCAACGCCACGGCCAACCGGCTGCTGCCCGGCTACAACATGATCTCCGACGTCACGGTCTCGAACAACGGCTCCGGCCGCGGACCGGACGCCTCCGACCCGGGCGACTGGGTGACGGCGGCCGATGTGAAGACCTCGCAATTCGCCGGCTGCACCATCAGCAACAGCAGCTGGCACGGAACGCGCACCGCCGGAATCCTCGGCGCCATCAGCAATAACGCTCAGGGCGTCGCGGGCATGACCTGGCAAGGCTGGATCGAGCCGGTGCGGGTGCTCGGCAAATGCGGGGGTTACGATTCCGACATCCTGGCCGCCATGGCCTGGGCGGCGGGCATGTCCGTAGCGGGCGTCCCCGCGAACCCTTATCCGGCACGCATCATCAACATGAGTCTCGGCTCGGCGTGCACGGCAACGGCGCCATGCTGCCCCGCCAGCTATCAGCAGATGGTGGACGAGCTGGTCTCGATGGGCGTGCTGGTCGTGGCAGCCGCCGGCAACGAAGGCGGACCGGTCGATGCGCCGGCCAACTGCATCGGAGTGGCGGGTATCGCCGGGCTGCGGCAGGTCGGCACCAAGGTCGGCTACAGCAGTCTCGGGCCCGAGGTCGCGCTGAGTGCCCCGGCGGGCAACTGCGTCAACACCGCTGCGGGGAAACCCTGCCTGTTCTCGATCGTGACGACCACCAACACCGGCACTACGGTACCCGCGAACAACACCTACACGGATGAATACAACTTCAATGTCGGCACGAGCTTCTCCGCGCCGATCGTCTCCGGCATCGCCGGGCTGATGCTGGCGGTCAACGGCAACCTCACCGCCGAGCAGCTCATCGCACGCCTGCAGTCCGCGAGCCAGCCCTTTCCGGTCTCGCTCACCGCACCGATGTGCCACGTGCCCAGCGGGCCGAACGACCTGCAGACGAATGAATGCAGCTGCACCACCCAGACCTGCGGGGCGGGCATGGCAAATGCCAACGCCGCGGTGATGGAGGCGCTGCGCCCCATCGCGGCGCTGGTCGTCGGCCCGGTGCAGGCCGGCAACACGGTGACACTCGATGCGAGCGGCAGCGCCGCGGCGTGCCACGCCAGCGTTGCGAGCTATGCCTGGACCGTGTCGCAGTCCACCACGAACCCTCCTCCGACGATCCAGAACGCCAACAGTGCTATGGCGAGCATTGTTGCGCCGACCGCGCCTGACACCTACACCCTGATGCTCACCGTGACTGACAACGCGGGTCGCACTGACACGGCCTCGGTCGTACTGACCTCGAGCAGCAAGCAGACCAGCGCGCCCGCGAGCGCCGGCAGCGATGCCTGTCTCGCGGCGGTAAGCTACACGGTTCCGCCGCCAACCAACAACAGCGCCGCCGCCGGCGGCGGTGGCAGTCACGGCGGCGGTGGCGGCGCGCTCGATGTGCTGAGTCTGCTCGCACTCGCCGGCTGTGCGCTCGGCTACTGCAGCAGCCGCTGCGCGGCTTCGAGCCAGGTGCGCTGCGCACGCCGGTAGTGGCCCGGGGCGATGCGCGCCTGCTCGAGCAGCTCGCGGACGACTCGCTGTGCCTCGGCGCGCTCGCCCTGGGCCTGCAGCAACTGCGCATAGCGCACGGCCGCTTCGGCGCCGGGGTAGGAGCTCGCGAGCACGCGGTACTCTTCCAGCGCCTTCTGCACGTTGCCCTCCGCCTCGAGCGCGCGTGCATACAGCAGATGTCCGACCGGTGAGCGGAAGTCGGGGTTGAGGCGGATCAGCTCATCGAGCGTTGCGCGTGCGCCCGCGGCATCGCCTTTGCCGAACTGCGCCTGCGCAAGTCCCAGCATGAGGTTCGGATCGTGCTCGTAAAGCCCGCTGAGCGTCTCGCGGTACTGAGCAATCGCCTCATCGTAGCGGCCATGCCGTACCAGCTCCTCGGCGTAGCGTTGGCGGCTGGCGACGTTGCCGGCGATGCGGGCCTCGCTCTCGTAGCGACGCAGATCGGCGCCCGGATCCATCGCCTTGCGGAAGCTGCGCGCGGTGCGCTGCGCGGTCCGGGTGCGGAACAGCTCGGGCACGATCTCCACCGCCAGGTACGCGAGCGCCCCGATACCCGCTGGCAGCAGCAGCAGCGCCCAGATCCACAGCTGGTTCCGTCCGGTCTTGATGACGTGGACGATCAGCGCCGCCTGGATCACATACAGAAAAATCAGCAATACCATTCGATCGGTCTCCGCAAGATCACGGCTGCGCCCGCGAGGGCGGCAGCGCAAAGGCGACGACGTAGTCACCGCGCGACGTGCCAAGTGGCCCATGCCCGCCGGCGCTGATGACGAGGTACTGGCGCTGGCTTGCGCCGGCACGATAGGTCATCGGGGTCGCCTGGCCAGCGGCGGGCAGCTTGTGCTTCCACAGCTCGACCCCGGTCTCGCTGTCGAACGCCCGCAGGTAGGCATCCATCGCGGCGCCTACGAACACCAGTCCGCCGGCCGTGACGATCGGGCCGCCCATGTTGGGCATGCCGAACTCGCGCGCTGGCAGGAACCAGGGTGTGAAGCCTTCCGTCGAGCCGAGTGGGGACTGCCAGGCGATGCGACGCTGCCGCAGGTCGATGCTCACCAGCGCCCCCCAGGGCGGCGCGGTGCACGGCAGGCCCCACGGCGAGAGCAGCGGCTCACGGCGCATGCCGAAGGGAGCGCCCGCCTGGCGGCCGAACTCCGAGTGCGGGTAATCGCCCGAGCGCGCCTCGCGCTCGAACTCGGTGGGAGTGAGCAGCGTGACCACCATGGGCAGCAGATTAACGGCGGCGATGATGCGGCCGCGATCCTGATCGAATGCGATGCCGCCCCAGTTGACACCGCCGATGTAACCGGGCGTGAGCAGCGTGCCGCGCGGGTCGGGCGGGGTGAAGATGCCCTCGTTGCGCAGCGCTGCGATGGCCTCGCGGCACTCGTGCCGGTCCCAGAAGGTGAGCCCCCAGGCATCCTCGGCCCGCAGCGCGCGCTGCGGCGCGAGCGGCGGCAAAGAGGAGAAGGGTTGCGTGGGCGAGGCCGCCTCGCCCGGCACGTGGCTCGCCGGCACCGGCCGCTCGGTGATCGGGATGAGCGGCCCGCCACGCGCGCGCTCGAATACGTACAACATCCCGGTCTTGCTCGCCTGGATCACGGCCGCCACCGGCGCTCCCTGCACCTCGAGATCACCGAGCACCGGCTGCGCCGCGAGATCGTAGTCCCACAGATCGTGATGAACGAGCTGCTGCTGCCACACGAGCCGGCCGCTGCGCGCATCGAGCGCCAGCAGCGAGTTGGCGAAACGATTGCTACCCTCGCGCAGACCGCCGTAATGATCCGGGCTCGCAGAGCCGGTCGGTATGAGCACCAGGCCGTGTTCCTCATCGACCGACATCACGCCCCAGGCGTTACCGGCGCCGGTGGACTGTGCCTGCGCGAGCTTCCAGTCCGCGGCGGCCGGATGCGCGGCGGAATCGGGCAGCGGGTCGAACGACCAGAGCTGAGCACCGCTCTCGGCGTCAAACGCACGTATCACGCCGCGTTCGAGGTCGACGGCGCGGTTTCCGCCGATGGCGGAGCCGACGATCACCACCTTGCCGAAGACCGCGGGCGGCGAGGTGACCAGATAAGCGCCGGGATCGCGGATGCGTATGCCGCGCGTCAGGTCCACCTGTCCCCCTGCGCCGAAATCCACGCACGGCCGGCCGGTGTCGGCATCGAGCGCCAGCAGCCGTGCATCGAGCGTGCCGGTGAAGATGCGCCGCCGGCACGCGCCGGGGTGCGCGGGCTCGCGCGCGGCCCAGACGCTGACACCACGCGCGCTCGCTTCGGCGTAGCGGCGCGCACGATCGATGTGCGGATCGAACCGCCAGCGCTCGCGGCCGGACTCCGGATCGAGCGCGATCACGATATTAGTGGCGGTCTCGAGGTACAGCAGGCCGAAAGCGAGCACCGGTGTCGCTTCGAAGGTGAGCTTTCCGGCGCTGGCGAATCCTGCGCCCAGCTCACCCGTGCGGTACGTCCACGCCGGCGCGAGCTGCGTGACGTTGCCGCGGTTGATCTGGTCGAGGCTGGAAAAGTGCTGCCCGAGCGCATCACCGCCGTAAAAGCCCCAATCGCTCGAGCCCGGCGCCTGCGCGCGGGCGCCGCTTGCGGCGGCGATGAGCGACAAGGCCACGAGCATGCAAGGACGGTAGGGCGTCATGCGCAACATTATCCGTGATGGCGCGCACTGACCGCGAGTCTCGCCGCGCGCCGTGCCTGGCAATGCTGGTATTCTTCGCCGCGTGAGTTCGACACGGGCGGTCGCGCCGCATCTGCGGGCGCTGAGTCTCTTTCTCGCAGCTTGGCTCGCGGCACCGGTCCTCACCAACGCGCAGACGAGCCCCGAGTCGCCCACAGCGGGCGATGCACACCACCGGCCACGTATCGGGCTCGTGCTCTCGGGCGGCGGCGCGCGCGGCACCGCGCACATCGGCGTGCTGAAGGTGCTCGAGCAGATGCGCGTGCCGGTCGATGCCATCGCCGGCACCAGCATGGGCGCGGTCGTCGGCGGGCTCTACGCGAGCGGACTCTCCGCGCGCGACATCGAGAAGATCATGACCTCGATCAACTGGCAGGACGCCTTCCGCGACCGTCCGCCGCGCGAGGACCTCGATCTGCGCCGCAAGGAGGAGGACGAGACCTTCCTGGTGAAATACCACTTCGGCATTCGCGACAGGCAATTCGTGGTGCCGAAGGGCCTGATCCAAGGACAGAAACTGACCGAGACACTGCGGCGACTGACGCTGCCGGTGGCGCGCATCAGCAACTTCGATGAGTTGCCGACGCCCTTTCGTGCCATCGCCACCGACCTCGAGACCGGTGACAGCGTCGTCATCAGCTCGGGGGATCTGACCACCGCCATGCGCGCCAGCCTGTCGGCCCCGGGGGTGTTCGCCCCGGTCGAGCGCGAAGGCCGGCTGCTGGTCGATGGCGGCATCGCCGACAACGTTCCGGTGGACATCGCCCGCACCATGGGTGTCGATGTGCTGATCGTCGTGGACGTCGGCTCGCCGCTGCTCACGCGCAAGCAGCTCACCAGCGCGCCGGTGATCTCCAACCAGATGATCTCGATCCTCATCCAGCGCAACGCGCAGACGCAGCTCGCAACGCTCGGCCCACGCGACATACTCATCCGCCCGGACCTCGGCGACGCTTCGGCGTACGATTTCGGCACCGTCGCACGCGTCATCAGCGTTGGCGAAAAGGCGGGCCGCGCCAGCGCCACGCAGCTGGCGACACTCACCGTTCGTGAGCAGGACATGCAGCAGTACGCGCTGCACCGCGAAGCATCGCGCGTTCCGCCGCCGCGCATCGATTTCGTGACGGTGGAGCCGGGTTCCGAGCGCTACACGGCCGCCGCCACCTACCTGTTCGGCGATCTGGTCGGTAAGCCGCTCGATCCGGATGCGGTGGCACGCCGCATGACCGCGCTCTACGGCCGCGGCGGCCTGGACACACTCGATTACCTGGTGATCGGCGAGCCCGGCCGCTACGGGCTCGCCATCGATGCGCGGCCGAGCTCGCAGGGGCCGAATTACCTGCGTTTCGGGCTGAGTCTCCAGGATGATTTCCAGGGCAACTCCAGCTACACGGCGGCGATGCGCTTCGTCATGTCCGACATCACCCGCAACGCCGGCGAGTGGGTCACCGACCTGTCAGTCGGCATGACCTCCGGCATCTCTTCCGAGCTGTTCCTGCCGCTGGCGCAGTACTCCGGCTGGTTCGTCATGCCGCACATCTCGGATCTGGCCCGCGATCTGTTCGTGTACCAGCAGCAGATCCTGGTGGCGAAGTACCGCCTGCACACCTTCGACTATGGCGCGGATTTCGGACGGCAGTTCGGCAACTGGGGTGAAATCCGCGTCGGCGCGCAGGAGGAGCAGGGACACTACGTGCTGGCGACTGGCGACCCGGCCGATCCCAACCTGCCGGTGCAGAGCTTCACACCCTACCACCTGCGCGATTACTTCGTGCGCCTCACCTACGACCGGCTCGACGACATCAACTTTCCGCGGCGCGGCCAGCAGGCGATGGTGCAGTGGGACGCGTACCGCAACGCGAGCGGCATCGTGCAGAGCGCCGATCAGATCACCGCGAGCTACCTCGGCGCCTACTCGTTCGGCCGCGACACGCTCGCATTTTCAGCCGCCGGCGGCACCACGCTCCAGGCCAATGTCACCGACCTCAATCTGCAGTTTCCGCTCGGCGGCTTCCTCAATCTGTCGGCGCTGCGTGCCGATTCGCTGCTCGGGCCGAACTACGGCATCGCGCGCGCGCTGTTCTATCGGCAGATCGGCCGCGGCGGTCCCGGATACCTCGACCTGCCGACCTATCTCGGCGTGTCACTGGAGATGGGTAATGTCTGGCAGACGCGCAGCGCCGCGAGCTTCGGCAACACCGAGCGCGATGCCAGCGTGTGGCTCGGGGTGGACACTTTCATCGGCCCGATCTACATCGCCACCGGCTTCAATACGCACGGCAACCAGCAGTACTACCTGTTTCTCGGACGGCCGTTCTATGGCGGACCGCGCTGACTCGCTGCGCGCCAGCGGCGCGCTCGGCTAATCCCCGGTGGGAACGATGGCCGAGCTCTCAGCCATCAGGATGACGGCGCGATCGGGTGCGCGCGTGCGGTGCACCACGCCCTTCGGCACCACGAATCCCTCGAGCCGCTGCAGATCGATGGAGCGGTCTTCGAGATCGATGATGAAGTGGCCGTCGAGAACGAAGAAGAATTCATCGTCGTTGTCGTGCTTGTGCCAGTGATAGTCGCCCTGCATGACCCCGAGACGTATCACCGAGTCATTGACCTTGCAGAGTGTCTGGTTGTACCAGGGGTCGCGGCAGGCGCGCACCAGCGCCGGCACGTCCACCACGGCGAGCGCGGGAAACTTGATATCGAGATGT